>Ga0210401_10001414_pt1 | contig 27950 bp, 27 predicted proteins | sample IncBWH32MmetaG_FD_150866 | JGI IMG/M metagenome (GOLD analysis project Ga0210401, IMG submission 150866) | Forest soil microbial communities from Barre Woods Harvard Forest LTER site, Petersham, Massachusetts, United States - Inc-BW-H-32-M | ecosystem: Environmental > Terrestrial > Soil >...
GTCGCAATTTCGGCCTGATTGGCAGGCCTTTGACGAAGCACAACATTCCCGGGCGCATAGCTCAGCGGGAGAGCGTTCCCTTCACACGGGAGAGGTCCAAGGTTCGATCCCTTGTGCGCCCACCATAAGCCCCTTGTTTTCAAGGGGTTTTTTATTTTCTACCTCAGTTCCAACATGCGTTTTGATACGTTTCTGCACGTATTTTGACGCTGAAGTGGTGCAAAATCCGTGCAGTGAAAACGCTTTTTCCAAGCGGTCGAACATGCAAACGCAACTAAGCACACGACCTCAATAGGTTACAAAATTTGTAACGTGCGGAGCCCCCTCCCAAACATAGGGAGAGGTCCTCAGCCACGGGGTGACGATGCAGTGTCGTTTGGGACGGTGGCGGTCGACATCGCACGCCGTGTATATGTTGCGAAAGGCTGGAAGCTGATCTCAACCCAACTCATTTAAGAGCGTAGTTGGAAAGCTCCCCGCTGCCGTCAGGGAAACGGATATCCCAAATCTCGTAACCAGTGAAATTGAAGATTTGCAGCTTTGTGGTTTTGCCGAAGAGGAAAATAAGGTCGGCCGTCTCGGCATCGAATTGTGCATCGCTGCAGATTTCACCCTCCAGAATTTTGGCTAGCTGTTCCTTGCCGTTGATCGGCGCCGGAAGACCATATTTCTGCTGGTGGTCGAAACTGCTCAGTAGCGCACGCCCGTCTTGGATTAAACGCCAGTAAAAGGCCTGCAATTTTGTGCCGTCAGAAAAGCTCATGACGATAGAAGCTGTTCCTCCTTCGTCGGGGACATTTGCGTCGGCCACCACAACGCTGGTGGTTTTGAGCCTGGCTAAGCTTTTTCCGACAGACATTGTCATCAGCATTCCTATCGACTGAGCGCTTCCGATTTCATAGCAGCGCGAGCCGTCTTGAATAAGCTCTACCCATTGATGAGGCTTCGACATCCGACGTGCAAAATACGTGCACGAAATTGACAAGAACGAAAATATGGATGTTATTTCAATTTCTTACATACCATGGCGCGAGGCCTTCACACGGGAGAGGTCCAAGGTTCGATCCCTTGTGCGCCCACCATTTCAACGGCTTAACGGATTAATTCCCTTCGATGTGCCCCGAAAAGAAAGGGAATCAGTCGTTTGGAGCTTCGGTCCTTGCGGAGCGCGCGATTAGACTAGCGAACAAAATCGTAGTTCTGGTGCTCAGGGAGGGAATCACCGACAGGACCGCTGTTCGTCCTTAGTATGGTGGCGTGAGTGCTGGCACGGTGGCAGCGGTTCGCTACATCGCGAAACCCACTATCGCGGGAGCCTTGTTTTGTTATTGGCGGGCGGGCTAGCTAGCTTGCTGGGAAGCAGTCCACGGCCCGGAACAGTCTGGACCTCGGTCTGCGGCATTTCAGTCGGTCAGCGCCTTCCGGAAATCTTCGGTTTAGGAGTTGTAAAGCTCAATCCCTTTCTCTCGATCGATGGGCGCAGCGAGTTCGCGCGTGTTTTGCGATTGCGTACCAGCTAACTTATGAGCCATCTCCGATTATTCCGAAGAGCTCTGCGGTCACGACATCGACGGGCCACAAGCCGTCGATGGTTCTAAGAACATTTCTCGATCGATAGTAGTCAATGACAGGAGCAGTCTGTTCATTGTAGGCATCGAGACGCACCTTCAGCGCTTCGTGATGGTCGTCCGTGCGGACCACGCTACCGCCTTCCTTTGCCTGGCGAGCTCTGGTCGTGATCCGATCCAGCAATACCTTTTGGTCAGTCTGAAGCTCAATGACATGGTCGAGTTCAAGACCTTCGGTATCAAGAAAGTCATCAAATGTAACCGCCTGCGATATCGTCCGCGGGAATCCGTCGAGCACAAAGCCACGCGCGGCATCCGCCTGGGAGGTCCGCTCAATAACGGCGGCCAGGACAAGCGGATCAGGAACGAGCTTGCCGCTCGCTATCGTCTGCCTGACTTGCTTTCCGATGCGCGTCTCCGCTTGCGCTGCAGCTCGCAACATGTCCCCTGTCGAGAGGTGGGGTATGTTGTACTCACTGACAATGCGCTTCGCCTGCGTCCCCTTGCCAGCTCCGGGCGGCCCCAGCAAAACTATTCTCATCGATTTGTCCCTTGGTATTGATGTTGGTGCGATCTTTCAGCCTTTCCGTTTCAGCAGTTTTGTTGTGAAGTTCTGCTGCGAAAATCATTCATTGCAGAAGCCGAGCCTGTAGCGCCAACCAATAGGATTTCTGGGCGTGGTCGAATAAGCCGAGCTGCTCGGCCACGGCCTCGGCGGCCAAGCTGGTCAAGTCGGCTCGCGGCAATTGCACGAACGCTTCTGCCTCGGCGCCGGATACGGCGATCTTTAACCCCTGCTTGCGCGCCAAATGCATCATGGCAGCATTCTCGACCAGACAGTTCATGAACATTACCCGCATACCCCAGTTGCGGGCACGCGCCGTGCAACGCGCGAGCAGACCGCCGCCGATCCCCTGGCGCCGACTTTGCGGCAGGACCGAAATGCCCAATTGCGCGTGTCCGTCCTCGCGAGCGATGTGAGCCGCGCCAATAGTCGCGAGATTGACATCGGTGACGACAAAGACAGCGTCGCGTGACAAGTCGATACCTTCGACATAATGGCGCACACCATCGTCGGACAGCGCGTGTGCGAACCTGAGGCGCCGATCTTCCGCGTCGAGGGCGAGCAGATGGGTGAGCAATTGTGGGCGTTCGTTCGCGTGCAACTCGCGCGTCAGTGCGTTCGGTCCCATGGACATCCTTGGATCCTTGATCGCTCGCGATCGGCACGTTCGTGCATGTTCGCTGCGTCTTTTAGTGCACGGGCGCAGCCACCGGCATACCCTTGGTCGAGGCCGGACGAATCGCCAGCAGCAGAAGTGTTCCGGACATCAGGTACAATGCCATCACGAAGTATATGCTGTAGATATTGTTGCCGGTGCTTTTCAGGATTAAGCCATTGATTGACGGGCTGACCGCCGGACCGAGGTTTCCGAGGCTGCTGATGAGAGCAAGACCTCCGGCGGCGGCCCCGACCGACAGATACTCGCTGGTCAGGGCGAAAAAAAGCGGCGTCGCCGACGCAATCCCAATGACGGCAACGGAGAGTGCAAGGATCGATCCGATCAGGTTGCCCTGGAGCAGCGTGGTTATGAACAGGCCGAACGCTGCAATGGCAACGCAGACCGCAAAGTGCCATCGGCGCTCATGCAAATTGTCTGAATGACGACCAATCAGGATCATACCAATGATGCCGGCGGCGTTCGGGATGCTTGCATAGATTCCGACAAGGAACAGATCCTTGACGCCCCAGCTTTGGATCAGGGTCGGCACCCAGAACACCATCGTGTAGGTGGCGCCCAGCAGAAAGAAATAGACCAACGCCAGCAGATAGACCTTCGGGTCTTGCAGCATCTGCAAGAAAGTCCCCTCAGTCTCACCTACGACGTCCTTTATGTCGTGCCGGAAGACATCCTCGACCAGCGCCTTCTCTTCTCTTGAGAGCCAGGAGGCCTGGCTAGGCTTGTCCTTCAGCAGAAGGTACACGAGGAAGCCGAGGACAACCGCGGGCAAGCCCTGCGCCAGGAACAGCCATTGCCAGCCATGAAGACCGGCGAAGCCATCGAAGTATTTCAGAACAAATCCGCACAGCGGTCCCGCGATAAGCGATACTATCGTGGTGGCCGACATGAAGATCGCAATCACCTGACCACGCCGCACTGACGGATACCAGTAGGTGAAATACAGAATGACACCCGGGAAGAAGCCCGCCTCAAAGACACCGAGCAGAAATCGCACCGCATAGAATTGGAGCGGCGTTGATACAAACATCATGGCGGAAGCGGCCAGGCCCCAGAGCACCATGATGCGCAACAACGTCTTGCGCGCGCCGATTCTTTCCAGCAGGAGATTGCTGGGCACTTCAAAGAGGAAATATCCGATGAAGAAGATGCCCGCGCCGAGGCCATATACCGCATCGTCAAACGGCAAGGTCTGCTTCATCTGCAGCTGCGCATAGCCGATGTTGATGCGGTCCAGATAGGCGATCATATATGCAATCAGCAGCAGCGGCAAAAGACGCCGGTCGATCTTCGCGAACACTGCCTTGGACGCCGGGTTTTCCAGCGCACGCGACGATTCCTTTTTTGCTGCCGGCGGATGCATATTCGTTTCTCCCAACTATTCTCAAACTCTAGCCGCCCGCGTGCGGCATTCGCCGCCGGCCCCGGCGAGGTGATCGCGTCGATCCTGTCGTGGACGGCTTCAGCCCGCTATCCGAATCGATGCCGGCAACTTCCTTTGCCACTGCTGGCGCCTGAGCCATGACTTTGGGAGGCGTTGGTGCGACCGATTTGCTCGTCGTGGAAACCTTGGCCGGTTCGCTCAATGCCGATGTTGCGGGCTTCTCGGTTGCATCGACAGGTGGGAGCGCTTGGATCTCGCGCAGCGCCGTGCGCAGGTGGTCAATCAACTCATAGGACTCGTCCTGTGAAAGAACACGTCGGCAGGCCGTGAGACCGAACTCGAGCAATCCGGCGTAACTCTGCACCGTGATGTTGAGCGCGCTGCCGTGATAGGGGATCGACACCGGGAAATAGTGCACCATTTTCGCCCCGGCCATGTAGAGCGTCATCGGTGGTCCGGGGACGTTCGAGATCGCGACATTACCAGCCTGCGGAAGGCGGCTCACGAGATTGGAACGGCCGAGCAGCGAGGCTAAGCCGGTCATGAGCCAGGGCGATCCTGTAATCGGGATGTCGACTCCGAGCACCGGCTTCAGCTCCTTCACAACGGCCTTGGCCGCTTCCGACGACGCGTGGATCGCCTTGAAACGGGTGGGCAAGTCGTCGATGTCGGTCGCCAGATCAACGCGAACCCCGGCGACCTGGTTGTTCATCGCTTTGTCACCCTCGGCGCGCAGACTGACCGGCACCATCGCGATCAGCGGCTCCTTGGGCAGCAAGCCTCGCTCTTTCAGGAAGTGATGCAGCGCGATGCTGCACATTGCCATCACGATCGTGTTGACGGTACCGCCCACGCGCCTGCCCAGCTCCTTGATATCGGCCAGAGGCAGCGACATCGTGCTGTATGAACGCTGATTGGTGATCGAGTCGTTGAATACCGTGCTCGGCGCGAAACCGAGATTCAACGGGCGCTCACCTCTCTCCGAGCGCTGGCTGGCAACAACTCTGGCGGCCGTGTCGAATGCTTTGGCTGCTGTCGGCAACAACTCGGCAAGTTTGCGATATTGCTGGGCCGCGTTGGTGGCGGCCGCCTGCAGCAACTCGGTAACGCCGAGCTGATATTGGCCGCTCGTGCGCTTGCGCCGCGGCGGTGGCACCTCGCGAATCTGCGGGGAGGTGTCGTAGAGCACCTTTGCGAGTTCGACGCCGGCCTTGCCGTCGACCCCGCTGTGATGGGCCTTGGTATAGAAGGCAGCCAGTCCGCTTTCCAGGCCATCGATAACGTACATCTCCCACAGGGGGCGGCTGCGGTCGAGCAGCGAGGCATGCAGGCGCGCGACGAGCTGCTCGAGCTGGGCCATGGTGCCCGGCCGAGAAAGGGTCACCGTGCGGACATGATAGTCGAGCTCGATGTCGTCGTCCTCGATCCAGACCGGCTCGGCGAGTTGGAACGGCATTTGAGCCAGCTTGCGGTTCAGCAATGCAGACAGGTGCAGGCGCTTGCCAAGCAATGCCTTGACGTCCTCGTAGTAGTCGCCCTTGTAACCCTCGGGCAACTCGAAGAGCATGAGGCTGCCGACATGCATCGGCGTCTCAGGTGTTTCGAGGTGCAAGAAAGAGGCATCCATGCTGCTCAGTTGGTCCATCTTCTTGCCTCCCTTGAATTTCAAACGCTGTTTGCCGCGTCAGCGAGCCTGAGCTGCCAATGCGTCGAATGCGGCTCGCTACGTCGCGCAAGATCGGCGCTCATCGGACTTTCGAAACCTCGACTAGGCCGCCGCCGTCTTTCGTTCCTCCTGGTCGTAAAGATCCTTCTTCGAGATCTTGCCGACCGGGGTCTTCGGCAGAGCATCGCGGATCTCGAGCGCCTGCACCATTTCGTGCTTGCCGAGCTTGTCCTTCAGAAATTTCTGGAGCTCATCGAGCGCGAACGTCGCCGCACCGTCCCTCAGCTTGATGAAGGCTTTCGGCGACTGGCCGCGATATTCGTCGCGGATTCCGATCACCGCGACCTCCTCGACCGCCGGATGCTTGTAGATCGCCTCCTCGAGAACGCGCGGATAGACATTGTAGCCACCGCACAGCAGCATGTCCTTGGTGCGGTCGACGATGAAAACGAAGCCGTCCTGATCCATGTAGCCAACATCGCCGGTACGCAGGAAGCCGTCGAACGTCGTCACATCGGCCGTCGCTTGCGGGTTGTTCCAGTAACCTTTCATGACATTTGGGCCCTTGATGCAGATTTCGCCGCGCTCGCCGAGTGAGACGTACTGCTTCGGGTTATCAATGCTGAGGAACTTGATGACGATGCCGGGCATCGGCATTCCGCAGGAGCCGGCCTTGCGCATGCCGTCCTTCTGGGCCGGCGTGAAGGTACCGGACGGCGAGGTCTCGGTCATGCCCCAGCCTTCGGTCAGGTTACAGCCGGTGATCGCAGCAAATTGCTGCGCGACCTCAAGCGGCAGCGGCGCCCCGCCGGAGCCACAATATTTGAGCGTGCGCAAGCTGTGCTTGGGAGTATCGGGATGGTTGACTAACGCAGTGAACATCGTAGGCACACCGCAGAAGACGCTTACCCCTTTGCCTGAGATGTCCTCAAGCGCGGCCTTTGGATCGAAGCGGACGTGCTGAATAATCTCCGCTCCTTGGAGAATAGCGAACAGCACATTCACCGCGAGCGCATAGATGTGGAACGGCGGGAGCACTGCGAGGAAGCGCTCCTGACCCTCCGCAAGCACCGGTGGAGAGCCGGCGGTCGTTGCCATGTACTGCTGGCAGGTACTTGTGAGATTGGCATGGGTAAGCATCGCGCCCTTCGGCACACCTGTCGTACCGCCGGTATACTGAAGCACGGCAATCGTCTCGGCCGGATCGGCGACAGGATAGGCCTGGAAACTTCCGTCATTGTGGAGCAGTTGGGCAAAGCTGATCTGGCGGTCGTCCCACGCCACATCACTTAGTTGTCGGCTAGCCTTCATCTCGGTCATGACAGTATCGGGGTCGGCGGTCAGCTCGGCCACGCTGCCCACCACCAGCTTCTTCAACCGCGTCTTGCCGAGCATTGCCGCCATCTGCGGATAGAGCGATGCCATATCGAGCGTGATGAGGAAGTCGGTGCGGCTGTCCTCGATCTTGTGCTCCAAGACCTTGGCGGCGTCGAGCGGCGAGTAGTTGACCGCCGTGCCGCCGGCCTTCAGGACGCCGAAAAACGCGATGATGTAATGCGGCGAGTTCGGCAGGTACAGGCCCACATGGACGCCCGGCTTCACCCCAAGCTGCTGCAGTCCCTTCGCCGCCCGGTTCACAAGCTCGCCGAGATCGCGGTAGGTAAACCGCTTGCCTATGAAGTCGACCGCGGAGCGGTCCGGCCATTTGGCCACAGCGTCATCCAGAATGCTCTGAACTGGTCCGGGTACGATTTCGGCATCCCAGAGGACCCCCGGGGGATAGGCATTGATCCAGGGCTTGTCGTTCATGAGGTCTCCCTCCCGTCTTGGTCGTCAGGGCGCCCGATCGCCGTGACCTCAGCGTCGACCGCCAGTGTCACGTCAGCAATGAAGACGTACGAGTCCGAGGCGAGAGCGCCGCACCACGCCGCCCGCGTCTTCGGGCACGCGACCGCGTTTCATCGACCCATCTGCACCGCCGCACCCTCGTCGAGGCCTGGTCCGACCGGGGCGCTCTACTTCGGCTGCAGCAGCTTCTGCAGGTTTGCCATATTCTCCTGCATGCGCTCCTGCACGACCTTCCACGCATTGTTGCGCGCCTGCGCTTCCATTTCGGAAAGCTCGCGGAAATTCGCCATCGCCTTCTGCACACCCTGTTTCGCAGCGTCGGCCCGCTTCGACATTGCCTCAGCGCTTGTGGCGTCCTTGATTGCGGCTTGCCATTCCGCCAGCGTTTCGCGGAGGATCTCGTTGCGTCGTTCCACAAGCGCCTTGAGACCCTCGGAAGCCTGGCGATTCGCCTCTGTCAGAGCTTCCATGTCCCTGCGCTGCCAGTCGATAAGCGCGTCAATATCGACGCTCGGCAACTGGAATTTCTCGATCAGCTTCTTAAGATCCTCAAATCCGGGAAGCACGCCTGCGTCCGAGCCGGAAGTTTGCCTGCTGTCGGTCTCCATGGAGTTCCTCCTTCTGGGTTCGATGCTTGCAATGAATGATCAGGCGATGTGTCGACCGAACCGCGCCGCGATCGGCAGCGTTGCATCGTCATCGCCGTCGCGACGATGCGGATCAGAAAACAAGAGGCTGCGGAGTCCATTGCGATCGAATGGCCGCCATTCGCCTTCCGGCAACGCAAGCCGGTCTGCGATCGCGTATAAAGCGGCGGGGTTGTACCCGAGCCCCGAATGGCTGCCCTCGACCTCGATGTTTTCCGTCGTTGCGCTCTCCTGCTCGCGACAGCCCTGCCACGCGACGATGCCGTCGCTCCGGGTATAGATTGCCGTGCTCGGCACCGGCGGTGGAAGCTTCATGGCTTCGCGGTCGGGCCAGTCATCCACGCGGCGTCCGCTCAGCACTTCGTAGAGCCGCCACGCGTTGCTTGCCTTTGGCTCGTTGGCGAATGGGCTGCCGAGCGTGATCACCTGACGTACCAGGTTCGACGATCGCCGCGCTGCCTCGCGCGCAAGGACGCCACCGAGGCTCCATCCGATCAAGCTGACCTTGCGGTTGTAATGCAGAGCAAGCTCGGCGAGCCTGGCGTCGATACCTGCCTCGACGCCAGATCGCGGGCCGTGGTTCGGACCCTGCTTCCATCCGTGCGCGGCGTAGCCCTGCGCCTTCAGATACGTTCGCAGCGGTCTGGTCGAAACGTCACTCGCAGCAAGACCGGGCAGCACGAGCACCGGATGCCCATCGCCGCGCGGCGCGCGCCGCAGCAGCGGATACGCAGCAAAGAACGCCTGGAATTCCAAGATCCCACGAACCTCGAGCGCCAACAGCAGCCGCGACGGCGGTCTTGATGGGTCAAGAGCCCTGTCCATGTCGGTACGTTTCCCTCCGGGCGTTGCGGTATGCTCCGCAACTTTCAAAGCATCAGGTCGTGGTGCTTCTAACGGAGCAGCTAGCTCGCTTCAGAGCCCCCAAATTGTCGCTGAAACGACAATCTTTTCTTTTTTTTGGAGGCCATCGCGATCCTCCATCGTCAGCGGCCCATGCGGCGGAGCTCGGCCTCCTTGCCAGCCCCTTTGCGAATTTGCACATCCACGATCGCCGACGCGTGGTTAAAGCGTGAACTCCAGCGCCAAGAGTGCACGCTCCTCCAACCGGTCGGCATGGGGTGTGCACTGCGCAAACAGGCACGAGCCGCCCATCTTCACGATGCAGCGAGCCCGCATGCTCGTTCCAGTCGATCCAGCTCGATCGGCATCGAGTCGGCAAGCACCTGAACATTTGGAAGAATGTTCGCCGCCGCGGTGAATCCGAAATCCAAATGCTCGCGATAACTTTGCAGCGTAATATTCAATCCAATCCCGTGCGTCACGATTGATACAGGGTAGGAGTGCAACAGTTCGGCTCCATTGGCATATAGAGCCATCTTCGGCCCGGGTACGTTCGAGATGGCGACATTGACGGCCGGAGGAAGTAAGTCCGCTAGATTCGAGCGACTGTATGCGAGCGAGAATAATTGGATTCCCAGGGGCGAGCCCAATACGATCGAATCCTCCACCAGAGGGGCAAGCTGTCTAAACGGACTGGTTAGTTCCTTCGACTTCGCCGAATCAGCGACGATTGCCTCCAGTCTCAGTTTCGGATCCTCGATCTCGGTATTGAGCCTGCAGATCATGCCCATAACCTTGTTGCTCGCGGACGTATCGCCCACTTCTCGTGTAGATATGGGCACGAATGCCGTAAGCGATTTTTGAGGAAGCGCGCCTTGCTCGAGAAGGTGCCCGCGAAGTACGCCACTCGAAACCGCGAGCACGACGTCATTCAGTTTCGTTCCCGATTTGGCGGCGATCGCTTTCATGCGCGACATCGGCAGCGTAACGGCCCCATAGCTGCGTTCAGAGGAGACTGAACCGTTGATAATTGTCGACGGCGCAACGAGTTTCCTCAAGTTACCCAGACTGGACGTGCCAATCAGCTTGTTACCAAGCTCATTCGCCATTTTCAGCACTTGAGGAAGTCCTGCGAGAAACTTGGTTCGCTGCTGCAGTCCCTGAATCGCCGAGTCGACGAGCACCGACGCAAGATCGTTCTTTCCGGTCCGCGGGATTTCGACAGATGCGCTCAATCTGTCTCTTTCTCCCAACGTCCAAAACTCGAGCGATGAGGCCACGAGCGCCGACACGAAGTCGCGCTCGTCGTCCTTTCGTGACGGCTTGCGGGGCGGCGGAGCGTCGACCTCCCTCGGAGAAGGCGAGGCGTCGTAGATCAATTGCGCCATTGCAGCACCCGCACCGCCGTCGATGCATGCATGGTGCATTTTGGAATAGATTGCGACCTGGTCGTCCGGCAGGCAATCGAACACGTAGACCTCCCACAGCGGCCGAGCGCGATTGAGCAACTTCGCATGTAGCCAGCCGACCATGCGTTGAAGTGTCGCGTGATCGGAGGGCGCCGGGAGGGCGCCACGGAATATGTGGCGGTCGATATCGAACTGTTCGTCTTCGGTCCAGCTCGGATGATCGATGTCCAACGGGGTACGGGCCAGCTTCCATGTCAGCATCGGCGCGAGGTGCAGGCGGCGCCCGATCATCGCCTTTAAGCCCTCGAAGAAATCCTCTCGATGGTTGTCGGGCAACTGGAATATCGCCATGCTACCGATGTGCATGGGGACCTCCGGCGTTTCCATATAGAGGTAGGATGCGTCGATTGCCGTGAGCTTTCGGATGGTTCGCGCCATTTCCGACGACTCCCAATTGCTGGAATTTGGGCTCCTGAACTTCTCTCGGGACGAGCGGGCCATTCCGAACGGGCCGTGGTCGCGGAACGGCCCGAGCTCGCCTGCCGGCATCGCGAGCCGATAGTCAGCGAAAGTAACCCGACCATTCGCCGACCGGAGATAAACGGCTAGTTCGCTTCAGAGACCCAAATTGTCGCTGAAACGACAATCTTTTTCGGTTTTTTCTTGGTAAGAACGACGGATGAACAAGGCAGTCCTTAAGACTGTTCTGGGGAGGAACAAGTGGTTTGCTGGGCTGCCGCCCGAACTCGCGGACGGCATCCTCCGGCTCGGTCGCGTGCGCAGACTGAACGATGCGTTGATCTATTCGGCGGGCGACTGCGCCGACGGCATGATTGCGCTCATCTCGGGGCAGATTCGGCTGACGAGCTTTTCCGTGTCGGGTCAGCCCTCGTTTCTGGTACTGACTTCGCCGGGTTCGTGGATCGGCACCACGTCAGCGCTGGACGGAAGGCCACATGGCTACGACGCGTTCGCGATTGGGGAGACCGTTCTTTTTCAACTCAGTCAGGAGCGGTTCAATTCGCTGGCTAGTGAGAGCGTCGGGCATTACTCGGCGTTTGTCAGGCTTCTATGCGATCATTTTCGGATCACGACCCAGTACCTAATTATTCACCGCAACCGTCGGCCTCTTTATTTATTGGCGCATGAACTTTTGAGGTTGGCTGACCGCCATGGAAAGAGGACGAAGAACGGAGTCGTCATAGAGCTGCGGCTATCGCAAGAGGATCTCGCAGTAATGATCGGTGTCGGTCGTCAAACGATCAATCGGTTGCTGAAAAGCCTGGAGCAGGACGGCATCGTCACCACGAGCTATACCTCTCTCACGATCCAGAATGTAGAGGCCCTTGAGCAGCTCAGGGCAAGCGAGGATCCGGACGAAGCGGGACTTTGAGTCGACCGTCGCAATCAGGTCGGCTGAGACGCCAGATCAATCACCGTTTCAGGTTTTCATCGGGCGCGCCCGGACGAAGTCGGCGCGGCGATAGGCGGGATTGGGATATTTATAGAATCCCACGCCTGTTTCGATTCCTAACTTGTTCCTGTCGATGTATTCGCGCCTTAACCACTTCGCTTCCTCTGCGGCGGCAGCGTCGCCCGCTTCGGCCGCGGCGGTCAGGATTTGCAAGGGCGTCCGCAGTCCGACGAGGTCAAGCACGGCGAAGGGGCCCACATCGCCACCACCGGCGATCATCCAAGTTCGATCAACGTCGTGCGGACTGGCGACGCCTTTCACGACGAGGCTCATTCCAGCGCGCACCCAAGGGATCAGAAGTGTGTTGATGACGTAGCCGGGCTGCTCCTTATGAAGGGCGATTGGAACCATGCCGATCCGTTCGGCAAAGGCAATCACGCCGTCAAACGTCCTGTCATCGGTTCCCGAGTGGCGCATCACCTCGGCAATGTTGTTTCTCCAGACACGACTGGCGAAGTGGAGCGCCAGAAACCGTTCGGGCCGATCCGTGAATTGCGCAAGCGCGCTCGGAAGCAACGTCGACGAGTTGGTTGCGAATATCGTCGTCTTGGGCGCGACGATAGAGAGCGCCTCATAGAAGCGGCGTTTCACCACCACGCTCTCCGGCACAGCCTCAATCACCAGATCTGACCCTTGCACCGCTTCCGCAAGATCCGATCCCGCCCGGAGCCGACCGACGGCCGCGGAGAGCGCGGCGGCGTCGGCCTTCAGATCCTTCCGATAGGCGGCGCTCAGCTCGCGCCATTTTTGCGGGAGCCGTGCGACGGCCGCAGGATCGATGTCGTAGATGCGCACGTCGCAGCCCTTGTATGCGCATTGGAACGCAATTTGAGAGCCAAGGACGCCGGATCCGGCGATGGTGACCTGATCCATCTTCGCTGCTCCTCATCGGTTGCCGAGGGGTGACCGCAGGCGTCGAGTCGGATGATGCGCGTCTTCAGCCGAACGCCGTGATGTCGCGGGGCTCAATGCCGTTTTTCTTGCAATAGCCAAAATATTGTTTGGCGGCGGTTCGCCAATTCGCCGTGGCCATTACACTGTCATCGTCGTTGAGATAGACGAGATCTCCGCTGACGATGTTGAGGACAACCACCTCAGGTCCGCCCTCCGGCACAGCTTCCGGCGCGTGGGTCGAAGCTGCGGTTTCGTAGACGATGCTGCCGGGGCCCGCGATCCAATCGTGCTCCTTGTATTTCCACTTGCCCTTCAAGGTGTAGACGACGACAGTCCCACTGTGGTGATGGCGCGGCAATTTGGCGTCTGCCGGCGCCTTCAACAAGGCGATGACCTCGCCCCGGATCGGGTCGGCCTTGAAGAACTTGACCTCGACGCCAGGCGCAACGCCCAGCGGAATCCAAGGCATGGATTCGTCGGAAATGCAGCTCGCCTCGACATGTTCAAAGAACATTGCTTTCTCCATTTTCCTGATCTCGGCCCGAGCGACGGGCCCTACGACGTTACGCGACTCTTACGCGCGCGATTGTCGCAACTGCGACAAAGCCTACGTCGTGATCCGGCTTCCGCGGTACTCAGGCAATAGCGCCGCAACCGCGCGAACGAACGGGATTGGAATGAATTATGCGGGCGTCCACCCTATTCGTCGATCGCTCGACGCCACGCGCCCGGGCTCACGCCAACCAGGCGGGTGAAGACCTGCGTCAGGTGACTTTGATCTGCGAAGCCGCAGACCAAGGCCACATCCCGCAACGACAGTCGGCCGTCGCGCACCTTCTGCTTGGCTAACTCGACGCGAAGCGTCAGAAGCCATTGGTGCGGTGCGGCTCCCATCGAGCGGCGAAACGCACGCGAGAAATAGCTCACAGACAGACCGCAGGCCCGCGCCACTTCCTTGAGTGGCACACGACCATCGAGGTTGGCGCTAAGAATTTCCTTGGCGCGCCTCACTTGCCAGGCCGCTAGCCCACCCCGGACCGGCGGCGACAGCGGTCGCATGCCACCATAGGTCTGAGCAACATGTATCCCGAGCCCCAACAGGACGTGCTCGACGAACAACTGGCTCGCTCGGTCGGGATGGCTGAGCGCCGGCAGCATTGCCCTCCCGAGACCGGAAATCGTGGCATCATCGATACCCACGGGCTTGTAGTTCAGATCGCCAATTCGCCGCGCGTCCGTGTCGTCAGCGATCGCGTCCAGCGCACCGCGCGGTAAATAAAAAAACAGAACGTGGTAGGGCTTGTCGAGACGAGCTACGGGATCGCGCTTCAGGTCATGGATACAACTCTGACCAGTACGCACGTCGGATACGGATATGAGCCGTCCCTCCTCCCAATATTCTCGATTGGGAAAATCACGAAGAGTAAAAGTGATCAGAAATGCATCTTCGCGCTGGAAGGAGCCATTCAGTTCTTGCGCCGGGGCATCACATCGCGTCTCCGAAACGGCCATGTCAGCCGTGCGCAATACTCGCGAAAGGATGACTGGCGCTTGTTCTATATGGAGCCGTTCGGCAAGCCGTTGCCCATAACCCTCACTCGTCGCCATGATCGAACTCCCCCAATGCTTATCCCGCTCGGTACGTCCGCGCAGACCGCGACCTAACTGCCCTCCACGCCCATGATATTGCCGCGCCGCAACATTTGCTAGGGGACAAGGACAGCGTTGGGCCGGTCGGTCCAGGGCAATCCTGCCGTAGTTCCCATTGAAGGCGGTGCAGGCAAGCGCTTGGGGAACATGACGATTTGTAGTCGAATCATAAAATCGCAGCATCTTTCCAAAAGATTGCGGGGCGCACTGCTCATAACCTTTGCCGGCCAAGAAGAGGCGCGGGCTCAAGCACGTTGAGCGACGGCTGACGCCCTGGATTTGTTCGGGTGCAAGGAGAGCGATCACGTCCCCGACTTCATGAGCCTGAAGTCCTGGCCGAGCAGGAATTCGCGATGCTCGGCGCCGGTAACGAACGGGATCGTCACCGGTCCCGAAAACGCCTCGCTCACAGTCGTCACGACTTCGTTCCGATCGCAAATTTTAGCTGAGGAGAGGCGCGATGAAGACGATCACCACACACTACATCGACGGGGCGTTCGTTGAATCCCACGGCCGCGAGGTCATGGACATTGTCAAGCCCACGGACGGTCAAGTCATCGGCCGCGTCACGCTAGCCGATGAGGAGGATACGCGGCGCGCGATCGGCGCGGCCAAGCGCGCGTTCGCGACGTACGGACGTTCCACAAAGGAAGAGCGAGTGAAGATCCTGCGCCGGCTGCATGACGCAGTTGCCGCCCACATCGATGATCTGACGGATGCCATGGTCGAGGAGTACGGCGGAACCGTCATGTTCTCCAGGCTGATGATGGAAGCGGCGGCCGAAGTGTTCCTGTCTGCGGAAAAGGCGCTCCAGGAGCTGCCGCTGACGCGGAGCTGGAACAAGACGACGGTCACGCTCGAGCCGGCCGGCGTGGCTGGCCTGATTACGCCCTGGAACGCGAACTCGTTTTTCCTTTCCGCCAAGCTCGCCTCGGCGGTCGCCGCCGGTTGCACCACGGTCATCAAGCCCAGTGAACTGAGCGCGTTGCAAACGCGAGCCTGGCTGGCGTGTCTGGACGAAGCAAAACTTCCGAAGGGAGCTTGCAACCTTGTCATCGGACGCGGCGATGTGGTCGGGGCCGAGATCGTCCGCAATCCCGATGTGGCCAAGATTTCGTTCACCGGCTCGGTCGGGGTCGGCAAATCGATCATGCGCGACGGCGCGTCAACGATGAAGCGCGTCACGCTGGAGCTGGGCGGCAAGTCGCCGAACATCCTGCTCGACGACGCCGATCTCTCCAAGGCGATCCCGACGACCCTTGCGATCGCGTTCATGAACAGCGGACAGGCGTGTGTCGCCGGGACACGGCTGCTTGCGCCCAAGAGCCGGCTGGACGAGGTGAAGCGGGCCATCAAGGAAGCTATTCGCGCGTTTCCGGCGGGCGATCCGTCCAATCCAAAAACCGCCGTCGGACCGATGGTGACGCAGAAGCAGTTCGACCGCGTGCAATCCTACATCCGCAAGGGCATCGAAGAAGGCGCGGAGCTGCTGGTTGGAGGCGAGGGTCACCCGGAAGGCCTCGCCGGTTACTTCGTGAAACCCACCGTATTCGTCAATGTGAAAAACGACATGACGATCGCGCGGGAAGAGATTTTCGGCCCGGTCCTCTGTGTTATCGCCTACGACGACGACGAAGATGCGATCCGGATTGCCAACGACACGAGCTTCGGCCTCCACGCCTATGTGAACGGCACCGATATGCGGCGCGCGCGCCGCGTGGCTTCCCAGCTGCTGGTCGGCCGCGTGGCGATCAACGGTTTGCTAGATGATCAGCAGGCGCCGTTCGGCGGCTTCAAGAACTCAGGCGTCGGCCGTGAATTCGGTACGTACGGGATCGAAGCGTTTCTCGAACCGCGTGCGATCCTCGAGGCCTGAAGAGAACACCGATGAGCAAACACGTCACCATCTCCCCCGAGGAAGCCGCGGATCGTCTTGCCATCCGTGAGCTCGTCGAGGCCTATGCGCACTGCGCCGATCGCCGCGACGCGAAAGGCCAGATGGCCTTGTTCACCACGGATGCTCATTTCGTGGTGTACATGAACGCCAAGGATCCGAAGCCTTCCCAAGAGCTGCGCTCGCGGGAAGCGCTCGCGCCCGTGTTCGACAACTTGAACCAGTACGCGGCCACGATGCATTTCGTCGGGCAGAGCACGATCTTCAGCCTGAGCGGCGATCGCGCCACGGGCGAAGCCTACTGCATCGCGCATCACCTCACGGTGGACGGGGAAAAGCGTCGGGTGATGGTCGCCTATCTCCGCTACCGCGACGTCTTCGTGAAGATGGACGGCACGTGGTTGTTCGCTGAACGTCTCCTCTATGTCGACTGGCTGGAAGAGCGCGGCCTTTCATGACGGCGGCGAATCGGTTGGTCTTGAGAAACGTCGGCGACGCACCGTAATTTGGGGCCTGACATGCGGCAAGTGTTTTACACTATTCTCTTTGTCTTCGCCCTGAGCTCTCCAACGCTTGCTCAGCAACAGCCCCCTACGGCCGTTCCCGTGGGAGTCCTCAAGGCAGAGCGCAGGCCCATCGCGCAGTCAGGAGAATATGTCGGCAGGGTCGAGGCGATCAGTCGGGTCGAAATCCGGGCGCGGGTCACCGGCTTTCTAGAGGCGGTGCTGTTCAAGGAAGGCGACCTGATCAAGGAAGGGGCGCCGTTATACCGGATCGAAAAGGGATTGTTCGAGGCGCAGGTCCGGCAAGCCGAGGGCGCCCTGGAGCGAAGCAGGGCCGCGAAAGCGCTCAGTGCGTCGCAGTTGAGCCGTGCGGAAGACTTGGTTCAGAAGGAAGCCGGGACCGTCGTCGCGCGCGACCAGGCGCGCGCGCAGGATCAGCAGGCCGAGGGCGCGGTCATGGCCGATGAGGCCAACCTGGCCACGGCCAGGATCAACCTCGGTTACACCGATATCGTTGCCCCGATTACCGGAAAGGTCGGCCGCACCAACATCACCAAGGGCAATGTCGTAAGCCCCGAGAGCGGCCCCCTGACGGTCGTCGTCAGCCAGGATCCGATGTATGTCAGCTTTCCGGTGAGCCAGCGGGACTTCTTGCGCGAGCAGGCGGCGGGCCGGCAAATCGACATCAGCAACGTCAAGGCACGCCTTCGTTTTGCCGATGGCAGGACATACCAGCAAGAAGGCATCATCAACTTCGTCGATGTCCAGGTCGATCGCAACACCGACACGATACTCGTGCGCGCCACTTTCCCAAACCCTGCCGGCATGCTCGTCGACGGACAGTTTGTTCGCATCGAAGTCGAAAGCGGCAAGCCGGAAGAAAAAGTGGTGATTCCCCAGGCCTCGCTCATTGCCGATCAGGAAGGTGTCTACGTGTTCACGGCGGAGGATGGCAAGGCCACGGTCAAGCGGGTCAAGCCGGGCAGTACGACCGATACCGGCGTTGTGATCGAGCAAGGGCTCTCGGGCGGCGAGCTGGTCATTGTGGAGGGTCTGCTGCTTGTGCGCCCGGGAATTGAAGTGCGCGCGACTCCTTCCAGCGCATTGAGCGGGGGCTGACCATGTTGTCAGCCATTTTCGTCGACCGGCCGCGGCTTGCGATCGTCATCGCCATAGTGATTACCATTGCGGGCGCGCTCGCGCTCCTGGCGATCCCGTTCGCCCAGTATCCCGATATCGTTCCTCCGCAGGTATCCGTCACCACGGTCTATCCGGGGGCCAACTCGGCGGTCGTGGACGGGACTGTCGCCCAACCGATCGAGGCTCAGCTCGTTGGCGTCGACAAGATGATGTACATGAAGAGCGTGAGCGGCGATGACGGCAGCTACACGCTGACGGCATCGTTCGAGCTCGGCACCAATCCGGACATCAACACCGTCAACGTCAACAACCGGGTGCAGACCGCCCTCTCCAGCTTGCCGCAGGAGGTTCAACGCCAGGGCGTCACGGTCAAGAAGCAGTCTTCCGCGCTGCTCGGAGCCATCGCCTTCTACTCGCCGAAGCACAGCCACGATCCGCTGTTTCTGTCCAACTACGTCACCATCAACGTCCTTGATCGGGTCAAGAGCATGCCGGGCGTGGGCGACGCCATCCTCTGGGGCCCGCAAGACTATGCGATGAGAGCCTGGATCCAGACGGATCGCCTAACGGGATTGGGTCTCACGGTCGGCGACATCACCAATGCGATCCAGTCTCAGAACGCCCAGGCGGCGGTCGGCCGCATCGGCGCGCGCCCCATTTCCGACGATCAGCAGCTGCAACTCAACATCCAGACCAAGGGACGTCTCGCCTCCGTCGCCGAATTCGAGAAAATCATCATCCGAACGAATCCGGATGGATCGGTGCTCCGCCTTGGCGATGTGGCGCGTCTCGAGCTCGGTGCTGCCAATCTCGATCGCGACACCCGGTTCAACGGCGGGCCGGCGGCCATTGTGGCCATCTTCCAGACGCCGGGGGCAAACGCGATCAAGACGCTCAACGACGTCCGTGCCCGCGTCGCCGAACTCGCGCAAAGCTTTCCGGAGGACATGGCCTGGAAGGTCACCTATGACCCGACGGCGTCCGTTACGGCGACCATCGAGGAAGTGCAGAAGACCCTGATCGAGGCCTTCATCCTCGTCGTCATCGTTGTCTTCTTGTTCCTCGGCAGCGTGCGCGCCACCCTGATTCCGACCATCGCCGTTCCGGTGAGTCTGATCGGCACCTTTATCGTCCTGAAGGCGATCGGCTACTCGGCCAATACGGTTTCCCTGCTCGCGGTCGTGCTTGCCATCGGCATCGTGGTCGACGACGCCATCGTCGTGGTCGAGAACGTCGAGCGCGTGATGGAAGAACATCCCGAGCTATCGCCGGGCGAGGCGACGAAGCGCGCGATGGCGGAGATCACGGCGCCGATCATTGCCATCACCGTTGTATTGCTATCGGTGTTCGTTCCGATCGCTTTCATCCCAGGCATTTCCGGCGAACTCTTCCGGCAGTTTGCCGTGACGGTGTCGGTGTCGATGCTGCTCTCCGCGATCAATGCGCTCACGCTCTCTCCGGCGCTGTGCGGCGTGCTTCTCCGGCCACACCACGGCCCGCGGCGCGGCCTAATCGGTTGGCTCATCCGTTCGATCGACAAGGTGCGCGATGCCTATGGCGCGGTGGTCGCGCGCATAGTTCGCTTTTCGGTGATCGGCCTCGTGATGGTCGCCATCGCGGGGGCTGGCATTGTCGGCCTCAACAAGATAACTCCAACCGGATTCCTGCCCGAAGACGATCAAGGGACGCTGTTTGTCGTCGTCCAATTGCCCGGCGGCGCGTCCGTCGGACGTACCACGAACGTGGTCCAACAGGCCGAGGAGATCCTGAAGACCGAAGAGGCCGTTCAGGATTTCATCTCCGTCGTGGGGTTGAATTTCATCGACAATTTCTCGCAGTCGAACGCGGCCTTCATGGTCGTCAGGCTAAAACCGTTCGAGGAACGCAAGGACGCTTCGCAGGGCGTGCACGCCTTGATCGGCCGGCTCGGCGAGAAATTCCGCCAGGTGCAGGGAGGCGTCGTCGTCCCGTTGGCGCCGCCGCCCATCATCGGACTAGGAACGGGCGGTGGCTTCTCCTACGTGCTCGAAGACCTGCGTGGCGGCGACCCAAAAATCCTTGCCCAGACCTTGCGCGGGCTGGTCGTTGCTGCAAACCAGAATCCCCAGCTCAGTCGCGTGTTCACCACTTTCTCGGCGACCAACCCCTCCATCCATCTCGATATCGACCGGGACAAGGCCCAGATTCTCGGCGTGCCGCTCAATGCGGTCTTCCAGGCGCTGCAGGCTTCGCTTGGCGGATTCTACGTCAACGACATCAATCTGTATGGCCGGCGATGGCAGGTCCAGGTCCAGGCGGAGGCGGAGGATCGCAGCAAAGTCGATGACATCTATCGGATCAATGTGCGCAACAATGAAGGCAAGATGATTCCGCTGCGAAGCCTTGTCGAGGTCCGCGTCGTCGTCGGCCCGCCCGCGTTGATCCGTTACAACAACATCCGGGCGGTGACCGTGCTGGGAAGTCCGGCGTCTGGCATATCGTCCGGGGAGGCTCTCAAGGCCATGGAGCAGGTCGCAGCGAAGACGCTTCCGGCAGGCTTTGCCGGCGAGTGGACCGACACCTCCTTCCAGGAAAAGCGCGCGGAAGGCAAGACCGGGATGATCCTCGGCTTCGCGTTGTTGTTTGCCTATCTGTTCCTGGTCGGGCTTTATGAGAGCTGGACCATTCCGGTGCCCGTGTTGCTCTCGGTGTCGGTGGGTGTGCTCGGCTCGTTCGTCGCCATGGCGCTCGGCAGGCTGACCCTAGACCTCTACGCCCAGATCGGCATGGTGGTGCTGATCGGGCTCGCGGCAAAGAACGGCATCCTGATTGTCGAATTCGCCAAGGAAAAGCGGGAACAAGGCGTCGCTCTTCTCGATGCCGCAACCGAGGGCGCACGACTGCGATTCCGCCCGGTCATGATGACATCGTTCGCCTTCATCCTTGGACTGTTGCCCTTGGTGATCGCGACCGGCGCGGCGCGGCTGGCGCGACGCGACGTCGGCACGCCCGTTTTCGGCGGCATGATCCTCGCTTCCTTCATCGGCATCTTTGCCATTCCGCCGCTCTACGTCGCGTTCCAGGCCGTCCGTGAAAGACTGAGACCTGCGGCGCGCCCACAGGTCCAGGGGATGAGCCCGACCGAGACCTCCAAATCAGCAACGGCGGCCGCGGCCGAATAGTCTGAACAATTGATTGAGCGTGAGATTAGAAATGGATACTGCAATCCTTTCCGCAAGCGCCGGATTAATCGGCTCACTGATCGGTGGATTGTCGACATTTGCCGCTTCCTGGGTCACACAGCACAAACTGCTCGGCACTCAGACGCGTATGCACCATGCAGAGCGACGCCAAAAACTCTATTCTGAATTCATTATTGAAGCGACGAGATGCTGGGCGGAAGCATGGAACCACCAGGCCGACGGACCGGAGGTTATCAGCAATCTTTACTCTGCGGTTGAGCGCATGCGACTGGTATCGTCGAGCAGAGTAGTGGACTGCGCCGAGGAAGTATTGCGCGGGGTCATCGCCGCCTATGCCGAGCCCAACAGAACATTCGATGAGTTGAGACAGCGCTTGCAGCAGCGCAGTGAGCAACACGACCAACTGAGGGAATTCACGGAAGCCTGCAGGCAGGAATTGAGCGCAAGCGTCTAGGCCTACCTTTGGAGGCGTCCTCAATCAGGACGTTCGGCGACCTTCACGATGGGCCAACCGATCTCCGTACGCCAGGCGCTCTCGTCCGACGTATCCAGGGGTCCCACCAGGTAGTGCTCCCGCAAGGGTCCATCCGCGGCACGCTCATAACGCGCCACGTGAGTGGCCAGGGCTCCATAGGCCAGGTCAATATTTCTATGCGAGCCTGCGTGGACGATTGTGGCAAGGTCGACCTCAGCCAAGTGGGAGGGTCGTACCCGACCGATACTTTCGACGGGCCCATCACAGGGAATGTAGATTGTTGCCGCACCTCGCCCTTTGGCAAAGATCTCGTCCAAGAAAATACCGCCGGCCGGGGCGACGGCTCGCCTGCCCTGGGTCGCGAGTGTCGAATTCAACTCTGCCAACGCACCCGCCAACCACGCCACTACATGCTTTGCGTCGACGCGCTCACCAATGGCAGCGCCCAACATCGCAGCGACGTGGCGATGAGAAATGGTCACGGTGCCCGCAGACGGCCCGAGTAGACTGCGCAGCTCCGACACAGCGCTTCGAGTTAGTTCCAGGTCATTTTCGAGTCGTCTCAAGTGTGCGGATATGATGGCGTTGCGGGTCGAGCCGTCAGGCGAGGTAAGCAGCTGCCTGATCTCACTCAACGGCATCCTCAACTCACGAAAGCGCTTGACCAGCTGCGCCTGCGGAATCTGACTGGTCAGATAACGCCTGTAGCCGGTATGGCGATCGACTTCGGCCGCTTCCAGGAGGCCCGTGTCGTGATAGTGCCGCAGCGTCTTGATCGTGAGCAAGGTGGCTCGCGAAAAGTACCCAATCGTTAGCATGGCCGGCGCAACTGGCATGGGCCTTAGTCTGCACTCTTCCCCTACAGGAGAGTCAACCCTCTGAAAGGGGCTTGAGTCTCCCATTGCCGGAGGCTGCAGAATGAGTCCTCGCCCACAAGGAGGTGCATGCTATGTCTAGCTATCTTGTCTATGTCTGCCAGGCGGTGAAGAACCGTGCGGGGCTCGAGCGCTACTGGCAGGAAGCGTCGGCAGTCTACCCCCAGAATATCGATGTGCTCGTAGCGTATGGTCCATCCGAGGTGCTTGACGCGGATCTAGATGAGCGCGTCGAGGGAGTTGTGATAGCCGAGTTCCCTCCATTTGAGCAGACGGTCGGGTGGTTCAACAGTGAAGCTTATGTCCAGGCCCGCAAAGACCGAACAAATGGCAATGAATATCTCGGCATGGTCGTGGAGAGTGGAGTTGCGCCTATCAGCAAGCGCAGTGCCGGCACGCCTGCCTATGTCGTCTTCGTTTTCCGTGAAATTTTGGACCAGGAGGCGCTCGATACGTATCTGCAGCATGTGAATGGAACGTTGGTGGGTCATCCGGCTCGGGTCTTAATTGACCACGGCCGATTCCTGATCTTGGAGGGACAGGGTCCGGTGGAGAGCGTGACCGTGTATGAGTTCCCCTCGAAGGATGCCGCGCGAAGTTGGTATGACAGCGTGGCCTATCGGGAGGTGCAGCAACATCGGAAAATGGGTGCAAAATATCTGGTAATCCTGGCAGAAAGCGGAGTGCCGCCCGTCGAGCAACGGATGCCGCATACCAGAGTCGCTGGCTCAGCGGCGCCCTCACCTGGCGTTCAACGATCTCGATAGCTCGGTTTGAGGCTCACCGTGCGGCCCCGATGCCGCTGCCGCCTGTGCATCATCGAAAAACCTAGCCGGCGTCAAGCGGGTGCGGTCGATCGACAGATCAAAAATATCGAATCGGTTGTAGTAGCCGACAACATCGTGAAACTGCTTCGGCTCTACACAGCGGCTGAGGTCGATTTCGGCATAGGCGATGCCCTCCTCGTCCTGCAACACCTCGCTGATGACTTCCCCGGTCGGATCGATGAAGAAGCTCGCCGCACGCGGCGTATGATCGATCACGTCGGCGATCGCACCGTCACGGGCAATTGCGAAGTCGCGCATCGCCTTGTCCATATGGACCGCAGTGACGATGCCCAGACCTTTGCTTCAAGCCCTCAGCGAGAGGGTGCCTCGTCGGAAAATCGCGCAAGAACTTCCTCCTGCGCAAGGCTGATGCGGCCGCAAATTAGAAGGGCGGCGCGCAAAGCATCTCGGGCCTTGAATGCTTGTGTGATATCGTCATATTCGTGCGCGGCGCGCTCGACAAGCTTCGAGCTCACGCCGGTGATCGTGCCACAGAGCTGGATTTGCAACGTAACCCGCGCCAGCGTATCGATGAGCGCGGAATTTCCCGAATGCTTGGCGATATTCCCGTAAAATTCGCGATCACGTGCGGCATAAGTATTTACATCTCCGCACCTCAGGGCGGCTCCGGCCTCAATAAGTATATCCTCAAGCCTCCCGATATCCCGGTCGCTCATCTGCGGCACGGCGAGCTCGATCGCAAAACATTCAAGCCGCTTGAATAGCTCATATAGGTCTATGGTCTCGCTGCGGGAAAAGCTGCGCACGTAAAAGCCGCGATAAGGCTTGATCTCGACCAACCCTCCCTTCGCCAGTATCCCGATCGCCTCGCGGAACGGGGTTCGACTTACCTGCAGCTTGTCGATCACCCGCTTCTCGTCGACCCATCCGCCACTCGGCAGCTCGCCAGCCAGGATAAGGCGAACGACTTCTTCATAGATCCGCTCGCGGAGAGTCCTCTTGCGCAGGTTGTCAACATTCCCAATCAGCATAAGCCGTGCGCCTGCCAGCCAACTTCTCCGGGCTTGCGGATCGCGGCGTCCCGGCCGAGGACTAGGCGACTTCGCTCGTCTATTTTGACTTCTGCTGCCGGCGACGCCTCGGAGAATGCATGCGCGCCCGAAGACAGCGCTGCGCAAAAATCCGCGACGCCACCAGGATCATGAAGCCTCAGGATGAGGACCACTGATGGCGAGACTCACGCCCGAGTCTGGAAATTCCCGATTGCGTTAGAACTTTTTCGTTTTGATGAAATCCGAAAGCAACTTTCTTGCGGTGATGTGCTCGACAAGGGCACTGCTTCAGCGCGCAGAAGCGCGTGAATCGGGATGGCATGGGCGATACATGGCCGAGAGCTCTCGACCGCTCAGAAAAATGACGTGCGGGGTCAACCCTCCGCGCTGGTCGATCCAGTGCCGGACTTCTGCTGGATACATCGAATAAAGACTCTGTGTTGCTTCGGAATTGGTTTTTTTGCGACCGTCGGAGCCGGGGTCCCAGGCGGCGTGGAATCCAAGCCTGGCACGGGAGGTCACGCATATCCTATCATGAGGCACCGTCCCGAGAACGATGGTACAAGCCGAGGCACAATAACCATCGATGACCACCATCTCGCCCGAGCTACGCACGCCTTCATATCTTTCGACGTAGGCTCCGATCCGGCCGCCAGGGTCCTCTCCGATCCGAACCGCCGCGACGCATCCTCCAATTCCCGAGATCAGGAAATTCGCCGCGAGTAACGTTGTCAGGCTCTTCGTGATCATTCCAGCCCCAAACTGTCAGACCTGTTTCTGACGATCTCGAGTGACGCTGCGCGCACTCTAACCGGCCGTCTGTCGCAGACCAAGCCGGCACGCTGGCTTAATTCCCATCCAGAAATGTATATTATTCGAGGCTATAGTATATTCGCGCACAACCCACCACTCGTTTGGTTCGAGGAGCATACAGAATACCGGCCGCTGGCGTGCACCAGCGGTGCGGAAGGCATCAAGTGCTTGCGCAAAGACGATGACGGCTTGGCCGCGACTTCACGATTTCGCGCGCCGAGGAATATCAGCAAACACATGCGACTCTTTTCTGTCAGAGGCCTGCGCATGACGCGCACAGGCGCACTAACGCGAAGGGAATCGACCATGACCAATTTCAAACTTTTCAGTGCGGCAATGATTCTATCAGTGGCGATCGCAACCCCGGCCTTTGCACAAGCGGCTGTCGACGAACCTGGCATGCAATCGTTTTATCAGAGCCTGGGTGTTGGTTCCCATAACAGCACGCCAGCGAGCGCCTTTGCATCGACACGCAGCGGTTCGTATGCGAGCGCGCCCGCAAGGCACATTTCTTCGAAGCGCTACGCGAACGCTCACAAGTGATGGGGCGGCGCCAACAAGTCGGTGCCCATCCGCAGCAAAGGCGGTCCGACGGACCGCCTTTTCTTTTGGGCCCGATGTTGCGTTCTGAGATCGATTGCGCGGGCTGATTTAATGTGAACCGCCAGCCAACAGCGATTTGCATCGACTTCACGGCTAATCGATCGAAGGAGAGCAATATGTCCGCGCCGGACTCGCTCTTTTGCTTCACGTCCAACAAACTTGACATTCATCCTTGCCCGGATTGCCGCGCACCGATGATGCTTGTCCGAAAAACTTCGGCGGGCTCGGACTTGAGCGAACGGACGTATGAATGTTTCAATTGCGACAATCCCACAGTGATAGCAGGTCATAAGCCGAAACTCTCTCCTTGATAGCTGGAGCGGAGGCCGGCGACCGACGCATCCGAAATGAATGTTGCCATTGGTTCCTCGCTCATCGTCCGGTCCAAAGAAATGAATAGCCATCGCGAGGCTCTCGAATCTCGGGCGGTAGCCCGGCATCGCGAACGAACGCATCAAGCCAGGCCGTCCACAGCAAAGCAGCCGGTACGAGCGCATGCATGCGAGGCGTGCGTCCAGTTGGACCTGCCGATCCGCGGAGCACGAAAGTGTGGCGTGCTTCCCGGTCGGCCGGCGACATACGCTAGCCCGATAGTCGACACCTAGGTGCGTTGTCCTCCAGAGACGCCCAGATCAAAAGCAAGACGATGGGTTTGTTTGAATGCAATTATTTGAGGTTCGGCTTGAGAAGTTCTTGCGAGCGAGCGGAGCTCATGTTGGCCTTGGTGACCAAGGTCGCGCCGGTGTCGATATTGGCCGACACCTGCTCGCCCTTTGACGCTGCAAGCGCAACCTTGACGCTCTCATAGCCCATGCGGAACGGGTCCTCGACGACGAGACCGGCGATCACGTCATCCTGCAGAAATTTGACAAGCTTTTCATCCGATCCAAAGCCGACAACGTTGATCTTGTCGTTGGTTTTCTTGTCGACCACGGCTTGGCTCACCACCTGCGTCATGACCGGATCTGAGACGAATACGCCGCGCAGATCCGCGCTGTTGGCGATCAAATCTCTCATCATGTTGAGGACGGTCTCTGGCTTGCCGTCGGCTGCCTTGTCGGCCGTGATCGCCAGCGCGCCATATTTGGCAGTGACTGTCTCTCTGAATCCCTTGGCGCGTTGATCGAGTGAGGGAACGCCGGGTATTGCGGTGATCATCACGACTTCGCCTTCAGTATCGGCATAGGATCTCGTGATCGCCACAGCGAGAGCGTCTGCCGCGATATGGCCAGCATTCACGTTATCGGTCGCAAGCAGCGAGGTCATCGCTTTGGTATCGGCCGCCGAGCCGATGCCAATGATCTTCGTTTTTCTGGCGGCTTCGTCGATTGGCTTTCCGAGGGCCGCAAATTGCGCGGGCGCGATCACGATCGCCGCCGGACCGGCCGCGACGGCCTTTTCGAGGACGCCGATCTGACCATTCACGTCAGATTCGGACTGCGCACTGAGGCCCACGACGTTGACACCAAGATCCTGACCCGCCTTGCGGGCACCAGCGAGAACAGCCTGCCAATAAGGCGAACTCGTATCCTTTACGATCACGGGAATGGTCGGCTTTGTCTGTGCGAACGCGGGTGCCCAAAACGCAGCGCCGGCGAGCATGCCAGCCACAACCAGGAGCTTCTTCATGATTTCCTCCGAATATTGAGGCTCAACGGCCCCTTAAGTTGAAAGGGCAATCGTCCAGCCAGCGAATTGCACCGATGCGAACCATCGCTGTCGAATCCGATTGCGTTTGGATGCGCTGCCGTGTCACCGACGCCCGAGATCTTCACCGGGGCGGATGAAGAAGACCCAAGCGTCGGTGACATGACCGCCGCGCCACGGACATAAAGGGTCTTCGTGAGAGAGCAGATGATGAAGACTCAAGATGCAAGTGGCGCGACGTTCGCTCAGCCGGCCGCCAAAGGTTGATCGGTGACGGCGAGAAGTTCCTTTCCTTGCGTGTAGATGACGGTCCTGATGCCCAGGACCGAGCGCAGCTTTTCCGCCGGAACAACC
>Ga0210401_10001417_pt1 | contig 27894 bp, 19 predicted proteins | sample IncBWH32MmetaG_FD_150866 | JGI IMG/M metagenome (GOLD analysis project Ga0210401, IMG submission 150866) | Forest soil microbial communities from Barre Woods Harvard Forest LTER site, Petersham, Massachusetts, United States - Inc-BW-H-32-M | ecosystem: Environmental > Terrestrial > Soil >...
GATTGTCAACCTGGGGCTGCGCTATAACTTTTTAACGCCTATGAAGGATTCTTTTGGCAACGTCGGCAACTTCGATCCGTCATCGCCCTCTGGGATGGTTCAGCAAGGGCAGCCGGGTTTCAGCACAATCTGGAAGGCCGATCCCTTTGATTTCGAACCGCGCTTTGGTATGGCGTGGGACGTCAAGGGCAATGGGACAACCGTCGTCCGATTGGGCTTCGGCCTCATCCACGAAACCTGGAACCTGGAAACCTTTGAGGGCCAGTTTGGGATGCAGGGTGATGGTTCGACCGCGATTAACGCAATTCCAACCGCGGCAACGATTACTTGCAGCATTCCTTCGCTCGTTCCATCGATCAAGTGCCCGTCGTCAGGAGGCGGGACAGACGCTCTCGGCTCCGTCACTCTTGCTCCAGGCCAACTTTGCTGGGATCCTTCCATTGCGTCTGGCCCGGCTCACACACCGGCGTGCGCTTCCGGTCAAGCAACGGTATTCCCAGTTGCCGGAGCACAGTGCGGCGATGGCCTGGTCAATGCTAGCCAACCTAGCGGCCATAACCCTTCGCCGTGCGACCTCATGGCTGTGGACCCGAATCTCAAAGTACCCTACGTAATTAACTATAACCTTGGCGTCACGCACGCCTTCGGTACCAATCTTTCCCTTGAGGTCGAGTATGTTGGCAATCACGGGTACAGGCTCTTGAGTTTTGCCGACATCAATCAGGCCCAGTTGGGCTCGGCATACTGCATCAATTCACTGACGGCGGCGCAGATTGCAGATGCTTGCGCAATTCCCGCTGCGCCCAGTCCGCTTGCAATACAGGAATCCCGTCCGTTCTACGCTCAGTTCCCTTACTTGGGGTATATCTACCAGGTAACGAACAGAGCGTATTCCAATTACAATAGCTTGCAGGTTGCCCTGACCAAACGGATGTCTCACGGTCTGTCCTTAAATGTCGGTTACACCTACGGTCACGGATTGGACAACGGCTCACTGAATCGCTTCGGCTTGAACCCGCAGAACAGTCAAAATCTCGCGGGAGAATATGCCAGTAGCGACTTTGATGTTCGCAACCGCTTTACTGCCACTGCTACCTACAACATTCCCGGAATGAAGGGCTTCGGGCAGTTGTTGGAAGGCTGGCAAATCAATACTATCGTGACACTTGCTACAGCTCAGCCATGGCAAACCTTCGACCCTTCCGACAATTTCAGTGGGACCGGTGAGAACGCGGACCGTTGGAACATATTTGGAAGTCCCTCCGACTTCTCCTCTGGAAAAAACAGTTTTCCAGACTGCACAGTCATCCCCAAAACTGGCAACCCTAATTTCGTTCAAGGCAACGTGACTTGCGCGATCGCCAATCCTTACGCATTACCGCAAACATTATCTCCGGCTCTGACGACCGCGGCGGTTTCCGGGTGCATCGCTCATGCTGTCTCCTCGGCTACGTTGAACTCCGGTGGGTGCTATGTCTCCACGAACGGCAACTCTTTCATAACTCCTCCCGCGCTTGGAACCTTCGGCAATATGGGCCGGAACATCTTCCGTGACCAGGGCTTCAAGAACTGGGACATGTCGATATTCAAGAACTTCACGTTCAAGGAGCGCTATGCCATTCAAGCGCGCTGGGAGATCTTCAATATCCTCAATCATCCCATCGCCGCCAATCCATCAGGCGCATCCAGTTTTGTCAATACAGGCAATTCGCCCGGTCCGGGTGTTCCCTTCGGAGCATCTTTCTTGACGCCGGATTTCGCCGCCGGCAATCCGCTCATTGGCTCGGGGAGCCAGCGGGTAATGCAGATCGGGCTGAAGATCAGCTTTTAATCGTTTCTGGCGGTGCGAGGGATAACAATCCCTCGCACAAGCCGCTGATTTGGAAAAGCCAAAGGTCTTCTCCTGCTTCCATCGGAAGCGACGGTCAGAAACTAAGAGACGGGCGGCCTAACGTTTGATCGTGGGTACACCGTCTCTCATTTTGAAGAAGTGGGTTTCTGCTTTGTACGGCCATAAAGCGCGACTGCGCTAGGTCAGCCCCCGCCCTCTCGAGGTTCTCACTGTTAACTACCGTGGGCACATATTCCGTAATCCCGGCCGTAGCGACGGGGCAATTCGGCTCGTGCCGGGATTCTGTGCCTCGAGTACGTCGTGAGAATCCTCACATCAATCCGCAAAGATGTATGCGGATTCCGGGACTAGGCATGGAGATGCAGTCATCGATGCGCCCAATTTTAGAGTGCCAATCATAATCAGTCGGTGGGGCGGCAGTGGAAAACGCATGAATAAAGTACTAACAGTACTAAAAATTATGATATAGATTCTCTTCTCTTCAATCTGCAAGAACTCGGCATGATCAATGCCATGGAACGCGTAGACCCTCACCCGACGCGAACTTTAGCAGACCTCGATGCCCCATTGCCTACGCTAATGCTGGTGTCACTGGTGGCTATCGTGTGTTACCAGGCGGATAGATTGGCGTATGTGCTGGGTATACCTCCTAACCACATCGCGTCGTTCTGGCCCCCCACAGCGTTCCTGGTTGCGGTTTTGCTATTGGTCCCACGAAAGATTTGGCCAGCACTCTTCGCAGCGGGATTGGGAGCGATGGCTCTTGCTGATCTCAGGAACGGCGTGCCAATTGGGTCCGAAGTTTGGATCACCCTCGGCAATTTAGCCGAGACACTTATTGCCGCATTGGGGATTCGTCGCCTCTTGAGAGGGCAGCCCCTTTTGAGCGGCTTGAAAACTTGGACTAGGTACATGATTTTTGCTGTGATCCTGGTGCCATTCGCTTCAGCACTTTTGGGCGCAATCAGTAGTGCGCCCGGCGGCTACATACTGCAATGGAGGCTTTGGTTTTTTGCAGACGCCTTGGCATTCCTCACTGTCGCGCCTGCAATATTGGCCTGGGTCCGCGAGGGCCGGGAGTGGTCGCGAAAGCCTCTAAATTATCTGGAATTTGCCGCGCTGATGACTTCATTGGTCCTCGTTGGATATCTCACATTCCTGGGCGCTGGGCGGGGGGAGCGACCCGCACTGCTTTATTCTCTCGTGCCGATTTTACTGTGGGCCGCATTGCGTTTGGGACTGAAGGGTGTGACCACTTCAATGGTTGTAATAGCCCTTCTATCTATTTGGGGTGCTTCTCACGGTCGCGGCCCATTTGAAGAGCAAGGGCCGCTCAATGACGCATTGTCGCTACAGCTGTTCTTATTTTTCGCTGCGATACCTTTTACGATTCTCGCGGTCGTAGTAGAGGAGCATAAGCGGGCGCAGGAGGTTTTGATCGAGAGCGAACAACGCTTCCGGTTGGTCGCCAACACAGCTCCTGTGATGATCTGGATGACCGGTCCAGATACACGTTGCACGTTTCTCAATCAAACTTGGCTGGACTTTACTGGCCTGTCGGCTGAGACCGAGTTTGCCAGCGGCTGGGCAGATGGTGTCCATCCGGAGGACTTCCGCCGCAGCTTGGATACTTTGATCGAGGCGTTTGATCGCCGCCAACCATTCAGGATCGAGCATCGGCTCCGAAGATATGATGGAGAATACCGATGGGTGCTCGATGTGGGTGTGCCAAGACTTAATATGGACGGCTCATTTGCCGGGTATATCGGCTCCGCTGTGGATGTTACCGAGCACAAGCGGTCAGAAGAGGAGCTGCGAAGAAGCGAAGAACGGTTTCGGATGGCCGCCGAGGCTGCAAAGATGTTCGCGTATGAGTGGGATGCTGCCACGGACGTGATCGTGCGCTCGGGAGGGATCGCCCAGATTCTCGGTGTTGATGAAGGGGTGCTCACTACTGGTCAGCGCATATTGACTATGGTCCCTCCACAAGACCGGGAAAGACTTATTGCTGCGATTGCCAAACTGAGCCCCGAAGAGCCCTCCCTTCAAATCAGCCATCGCATGCTACGTTCCGATGGCTGTGTGATTTGGGTAGAAAGAAATAGCCGTGCCTACTTCGATGAGCAAGGCAGAATGCTGCGGATGGTAGGCATGTTGGCGGATATCACCGAGCGCAAACTCGCGGACCAAGAGCTTACCCTGGTCAACGAACGGCTTCGTTTGGCTATGGAAGCCGCCAAGTCAGTGGGGTGGGACCGGGACGTTAAGACCGGGCGAGATACTTTGTTTGGCGATCTGCAGAGTACGTTTGGGATTCCATCGGGGGTCCACGTCGGGCGCGTGGAAGATTTCTATGGCTACTTACACCCGAACGACCGTGGGCGGATCGTGGAAGCGATCAATGTCGCCATGGAAAGTCAGAAGTCCTATGCGGCGGAATTCCGCATCCTTTTGCCGGATGGTACCGTGCGCTGGTTGGGAGCCCGAGGAAGATTTTACTACTCTCCAGCAGGTGAACCCGAGCGCATGCTCGGCATGTCAGTTGACATCACTCAGCGCAAACTGATGGAGGCAGCTCTGCGTGAGTCCGAAGAGCGCTTGCGCCTGGCTGCTCAGGCGGGAAAGATGTATGCCTTTGATTGGGATACAGCCACCGATGTGATCATTCGATCTGCAGAAGCCAGTCCGATCTTCGGTTTGAATGGCAAGGCGATCAATCTTACCAAGACTCAATTATTGGCCTGCGTTCATCCTGAAGACCGGGCAACTTTTATGGGTTCTATTTCCGAGCTTACTCCGGAAAGCCCGGACACCCAGATTAGCTACCGCTTAATGCGTCCCGATGGGTCAATACTTTGGTTGGAGAGAAGCGGGCACGCCTTCTTCGACGACCAAAGAAGAATGGTGCGCATGATAGGCATGGTTGCAGATATCACCGAGCGCATACGGACGGAAGAGGGAATGCGGCAGAAGGAGATGGAACTTTCAGAGGCCCAGCGTTTGGCGCAGATTGGCAGTTGGGATTGGGATCCAAGAACCGACACTGTCACTTGGTCACGGGAACTTTACCGAATTACTGGCCGCGACCTCAACCTGCCGGTGGCCAGCTATAAGGACCACTCGCAGCTCCTGACCGCCGAAAGTTGGGAACGACTGCAACGCTCCGTCGATGAAGCGCTGCGCAGCGGAACACCATACGAACTCGACCTGGAATATGTCCGCCCGGATGGATCCACGATATGGGCCAGGGCTCGGGGCGAAGTGCATCGCGATGTTGCGGGCCGTATCATCCGGTTGCGTGGCACGGCTCAAGATATAACTCAGCGCAAACTCGTGGAAGTGGCTCTGCGTGAGAGCGACGAGCGCTTGCGCTTGGCTGCTCAGGCGGGAAGGATGTACGCGTTTGACTGGGACGTGGCCACCGACGTGGTCATTCGATCTTCGGAGAGTACGCGTATCCTTGGCTTGCCCGGCGAGCCGACTGGCATTACTCTCCAGCAAATATTGACTAGTGTTCACCCGGAAGACAGGGCGAATTTTATGAGTTCGATTGCCGAGCTCACTCCGGAAAGCCCGATCACCCGGATTAGCTTCCGCTTGTTGCGTCTCGATGGCTCAGCAGTTTGGTTGGAAAGAAGCGGGCACGCCTTCTTTGACAAGCAAAACAGGATCGTACGAATGGTGGGCATGGTAGCGGATATTACCGAGCGCAAGTTGGCGGAAGAGGCCCTTTCAAAAGTTGGCGGCAGGTTGATCGAAGCGCACGAAGAAGAACGCTCCCGCATCGCCAGAGATCTTCACGACGATGTTGGTCAAAGGCTCGCGTTGTTGATAAACGACATAGATGGACTGGAGAAAGACCTGCCGAATTCGGCTGTGGCAATCCGTCGGCGCATTCAGGAACTAGGGAAGCGTACATCTGAGATTGGCGTTGAGATCCAGGCGATGTCGCACCGGTTGCACTCATCGAAGCTGCAATACCTAGGAATCGTGGCTGCGGCCAAAAGCTTTTGCCAAGAGTTTTCTGACCAGCAAAAAGTTGAGATTAACTTTACTCACGTTGACATCCCACCTGCTGTGCCAGAGGAAATCTCACTCTGTCTCTTTCGGATTTTACAGGAAGCCCTCCAGAATGCGGCGAAGCATTCAGGAGTGCGGCACTTCGATGTTCAACTGCGCGGATTGTCTGACGGGATCCATCTCACCGTGCGCGATTCGGGACTCGGCTTTGACCCCGAAACGTCGATGAACAATCGCGGACTGGGGCTCATCAGCATGCAAGAGCGAGCCAACCTGGTGAAGGGCACGCTTTCAATTGAGTCGCAGCCCGGGATTGGCACCACGATCCATGTTCGCGTGCCTCTCAAGCAGGAAAGCAGTTCCATGAGTGCGGCCGGGTGATGAGTTTTGAAACTGGTCCTGGCATGAAGTGTGTGTGGGCCGGAAAACCAATAACAGCTTGGCGTGAGATTTACATCCATTTTTCAGCCCGAAAGGCCCGGACAAGCCCGGCATCCGGGCATTCCCAAAACTTCTGTATTGCTTAGATTGGGGCTCTGTTGAAGTTTTCCAAGAACAAACCAGGATGCTGCTAGTCGGGGCAGGTCTTTCGGTACACTTTTGTTCATCAATATTATTTTTGTTGGGAACGAACCGCTGAGTGTTCTGCACAGATTTTGTCGTAAAACTTACCCTTCGCCTGGCGGTCAATGGTCCCCAAGTTATATCCGCACAGAATATCCACGGCATAGGTTTTGGCTATCTCATTCCATAAGTGTTCGAGACGGATCGCCGCATCCGTCTTACCCTGCGCAAACAAAGTAGGTGCACACTCACCACATCCTGAAACGCGTGGATTCTCCCCCTTTGCCGCCTTGGCTGCAGACGAAATGAGATTATCCGCGACTTTGAAGAATCGATCTGGATCTGGCAGATCGTTCACCATGAATGTCGAAAGCGTCTCGTCAACATCTAAAGAAACATATCTCCCCTGTCCAATCGCGGAAGCCACATCCACACCCAGTGCCTGCAATCTGGGAAGAAGACTCTTCCGGTGCGGCTCGGTTGCGACAACGATAACGGCATTCCCGGCTTTCAGAGCAGCTTCGATAAAAGAAGCGAAGCCGGCCAGCAGGGATTCATCATCAGAATAGAATTGAGCTTCGTGATTGCGAGTGATCTCTTTTTCCCCAGGTCCCGGCGTTACAGGAGCTTCTTCGTAGCGGGGGCGTTCGGGAGCTTGCGCGTCCGCGGCCTGCGTGAAATAGCCACCCGTCAATCCGCTGCTGACAAACTGTTTTCCCTGAAGTACCGCTTGCACAGCGTCAAGCAATTCGGCTCCAGCATGTGCTTTTACAACATAGCCCAGCGCGCCCAAACTGAGAGCTTCTTGCACTACATCGGCAGCTGATTCTTGGGTCAGAAAGAGTATCTTGGATTCAGGGGCAAGCTTGCGGATGCGTCGAGCGGCTTCGAGCCCATTCAGTCTCGGTAGACCGATGTCCAGCAAAATTAGGTCCGGTCTGAATTCTTCGGCCTTCTGAACAGCTTCCAAGCCATCTGAGGCTTCACTTATGACTTGTAATTCTGGATGGCCTTGCAGCAGAAGACAGGCTTGGCGTCGCCAGCCTTTGTAATCATCAGCTACGAGAATGCGGATGGATGACGGCAAATACTCTTCTCTCATGCGCTTAATTCGGAGGAAGGATATAACAGGCCTTTGTTAATAGGCCAGCCCGTCTCGAATCCCCTGTGCAAAAAGAACACGAGCAAATTAGCGTGGTTAAGTAGCATATTATATATAATAACCAGAATTATTAACGATACGGTTAATCTAATAAATTCCTCGATCTAGTCCGTGCACGAGGCGCTCAGCGGAAATACCAAAAGCCTCACAGATACGCAGTAGGGTTGAAACGGTTATCGGACGGCCACCTTCGATTTGTTGCCAATGGCGTGCCGAAAAACCGAATGCATTCATATCTTCTTGTGTGTGGCCATGCTTCCTCCGCAACCCGCGGACCCGTTTCCCAAATGCAAGGAAAAATTTCTGTTGATTCACCACGATTGCAGGACCTGCCGTACGGTAGGGAAGGGCGCGGACGTAGAAAGTTTCTCTTTGCCTTCTAGCAAGATTTCCCGAACCTCAAATTGTCGAATATAGCTACTCTCGTAATCCAGGAGAAATATTGGGATTCTGTTTTCCGCTCGGATGAATGCAGCCGCTCCACGGCGTGGGCTATCCACCGGAATGTTGTTTAAGTCCATAACCTTAGATCGGCCACAACCTGACAAGACTTAAGACAATCGCCCTCCTGCCACACCTTGGAGGTACCGAATTCAGTTGTTCTCGTTGCCGCCATGAACACAAAAAGATCGCACAGGAATGTGGCGAGTTCGTTGCTCGGGAGCAACCTCAAGGCAGGCGTGGCTTTACGATTTGCCCGCCGAAGATTGATCAGTGCCCGCCAATCCTGAGCGAAGGCAATGTCCTGTAATTGTTGACAGTTCGATGTGCTACCTCCCTAATGACCATGGCATCTGGTTGGTATGGTTTTGTCTTCGTTTTCAGGGAGGAATTATAAAAGGCTTAGATTGGATGGTGCGCCCACCGACTTGAACAGTTCCAGTACGATGCATCCAGTAAGTGCGAGGGGCGTTCTTAGACTTACGTCGAGGCAGAGATACGTCCCGACAAGTCGGGCTCTAATAGTATAGCAGAAAGTTTCTGAACACCGTGCTTAGCGTGGCCTATCTTTCAGGGATGAGCGAGGAGATCTATTAGCACAACTCGATGGAACTAACTCCCTGAAACTAACGGAGAACGGTCAATATTCTGGCTTCACCAGCGCAGACCCATCGTTACCGGCACAATCTGCGTGGAAACCTGGCCACCTTGGGGCGAATAATGATACCGAGCCTCGACATAGAATTTAATGTTTGAGTCACCTGCACCCAGCCTGATAGTGATCCCTACGCCGCCGTTTATCCCGCCGGAACTCACGCCTCTACTAGCCAAAACATTGCTCGTAGAGACAAACCCGTTCTGACAAGAGTACCCCCACCAATCCCATGCGGGTTGACATACAGTACCCGGCGCGACCGTGACGTTATGTAATTGCGCATACCGGTAGTACCAACCTCCGCCTCCGATCAGATAGCCACCATAGCGTCTGCCATCCAAGTGGTACATATAGTTTGCCGTAAGCGCGTAGAGATTGTTGCTCGCAGAAATTGAGCCGATTGAACATGCGGCCGATGAAGTGATCACGCTAGTTGCACACAGAGCATTCACTACGGGCAAGAGCGTATTACGAGTTGGAGGCAAGCCTTGCCACATAAATTCTCCGACAAGGGAACTATGCGGGCCGAAGTTGGGCCCAGCACCGACCTGAAAAGTCCCGCTGACTCCAGCAAAGTTCGCTGTGGGACTAAGTGGCACACCGATGCCTCCTCCAATATGCAGATTAAACGGGCTCGATGACTGCGCCTGCGCTGAAATAGTCCACAACGAACTTAATAACGCAATTGCGACAAACGTCTGTTTGCCCATAAGACAAATCTCCCTATCGAGACAGAGTTCTCGTCTCTTCTCGTTTTGAAAATCTTCCAGTCACTCGGAAAGATATATTCCTTACTTGTCACTGAATACTGGTATTTCTGACAGGCTCGTATGATTTCATCGCTGTGAGTGTGAGTCGAAGGGAAGTGCGGTTTATGCACCTGATGATTCAAGAGGGATCATCCTTGCAAGTTCCAATTTCGCTCGATAAAGCTTGCAGACATAGATTCGAAGCTACGTGCGTGACTCATTATTTCTGCCCTCTTTCTATAGGCGTTCGCTGTGACTTTTGCCAGTTCCCGACACCCCAAATCTGTTCTAGTTTCAAACCTTGTTTTTTTGACTGATTTCTTGACGCGTTAGGTTCTACGAATTACATGGCCGCGCGGTTGGATACCCCCTAACGGGCGACGCAACTGAACCAATCGAGCCCAGCGAATGCTGGAACCAGAGTCTTGAATGAATGAGTCAGGCTTCTGTATTGCGCAGGCGGAGGCGACCGCAATAGCCACGGAAGAAAGGATCCCTTTATGAAGATCAAAATCGCATTGTGTGCACTGGCGGTTTGTTTGGTTCCAACGATCACAATGGGGCAGCAAGTCTCGGTGAACTACATCCACAACCAGAGTTTCGCGCAATATCACACATATGCCTGGGGTTCCAACAATGCCAACCAGGTCCAGAACTCAATACTGGCACAGGTAGCCCAGCAGGATATCAACTCAGCGCTGCAGGGCAAGGGGCTAAAGATGGTGCAGGAGAACCAGAATCCCGACCTGCTCGTCACCGCCAATGGCGGGTTGAGACAGCAGACCTCCTATAGTGCCTGGGGCATGCGCGGGATTGGCGGCGGAATGGGTGGCATCACACCAGAACAAAATGTTGAGGGGACATTGATCGTTGATCTGTATGAGGCGAAGAGTCAAAGCTTGGTGTGGCGTGGGATCGCTCAAGACACCCTGAACAATAACGGCAATAAGAATCAGCAGATGGTGGAGAAAGCCATCCAGAAGATGTTTAAGCAGTGGCCGAGTTGATCCTGATGCTAACTTATCCGAGATCATGCCGAAAGCGATTGAAGTGTCTACACGAGATTGCCATTGCCGTCCAGGTGATGTCGCACCGATAACACTCATCAAAGTTGCGACACTTGGGCATTGTGGTGCGGCGAAAAGCTTGTGCCAATAACTCTCCGGCTCAAGCGGGAAACCAGGTCTATGAGCGGAACCAAATGGAGCTTCGCAATCGCCCATGGCTCGTCCGGCGATCAAGCGCCCCAGTTGGCCACGGACGCAGCTTTCAACTGAATATGGACTTTAGAGAGGCCCGACGTAATAACCAGGTCGGGAACGCGCCTTCAACTCTGGGTGGTCCACCACTTCCACTTTAATCTTGTGGTACCCGCCTGCGACGGTCCTCGCAAGGTTATAGCTAAGTGTGTATTGAGCGCTGAGTTCGGCGGCGATCTGATCGATCGCAACTTCGACAGAATTTCCGTCAAAGCTGGTCTGGTAGAGTCCGCCGGTCATAGCGGCGGCCATCTTCAGCGGGTCATGTGCTGTCCCCGTGGCGTACTTGAGTCCCCACAGGGTCCAATTTGCGAAGGGCATCAAATTCATGTTGCCGCTGTATTGTTGCACCTCCAACGGGGTCAGCGCGCTGCCGGGGAAAGGTGGCAGGCTAAAGGTTCCCTGCACCGTGGCCATAGGCGCAGCGGCCTGCTTTTCTGGTCCATGCCATTCGGCTGCGACCAGAGACAGGCCAATCGAATAGACCGTAATATTGTCGAGTTGGAGCTGACGCAGTACCTGCCCGCGCTTCACTTCGCAGCCCGTGTCGGTGGATTCAGCCAAAGTAATAACTAACTTGCGTCGCGACGCCGGTCGGTTTCGCAGGACATTCGCAGCTTGCGAAAGCGCGTCGTAAAGGCACGCACCTGAAGTACTGGTTTGAATCCTGCTAATGGTCTTTTCAATGGCATCATGATCTTTAGTAAAGTCGAGCAGCAAGTCGACATTATCGTTGTATCCGAACACGGCAGCTTCGCCGGGTTCCCCCAGAATCGTATTCGTAAAAAGTATTCCGGTGGGCCGTATGAGAGGCAGCAGCCCTTGAATTCGCGAACTGGTCTCAATGACAATGGCTGCCGATATTGGCGCTCCACCCACCTCAAAACTTTCCAATTCCTGTTTGACGCCGTTGTCAAAAACGCGAAAGCTTTTCAAACTGAGATTTAATACGTATTCGCCATTCGCATCGCGCACTACCACTGGCGTGTTAACCTGCTCCACGTTGACGCGGATAGAAGATTTGTCCTGCCCGCTCTGAGCGTTCTGGGCCCCAGGAGTGGCGGTTGGCCAGAATGGAATTTGCAGGCACGTGCAGGCGGCGGTTAAAACGATGACTCCAAGCAAGGGCCGGGCGACCAGCTTTTTTTTTACGCGAATGACCATGTTCCCCATTGACGGTGATCCTCACAACCGGTACGGTCCAAAGGCCCATCTCCCTCGCGGTTTCCAGGCCCCTTGTCTATTCGTCTTTTCGTCTTTCTTCGCAGATTCAAATGACTCCACAGAAATCTCGCCTCACGCGACTTTCAGGACAGCTACTTTGGATCCTTCGGCGGGCAGTGAGCGTCATACACCGTCTGCAGCTGCTTTAATTTGAGCACCCCGAAGAGTACGGTGATTGCCATAATTACAACCAGAAGACCCGCAAACTTTTTCTCCATTCCATAGTTCCCCTCGCGATACTCGACGTAGCTGGCTACGATCAAGCAGAGAACGGCGATGTTAATGACCCAGTTGAGCGTATTCGAAATGGCGAAGTGCATGGTGCCGAAGCCGGCAAGCTGGTAAAGCATGAACGGCAGGATCGCTACGGCCGGCAGGAGTTCGGATGCGCCGAGCGTAACGTCGACGGCAGCAAGGCCCCTGCTGTGCAAAAGCGCACTATGGGCCAATTCATGGAACAGAGCCGGCACAGCAGCCAGGAAAGGAACCACGCCGAGCAACTCGATAACCATGGACCCGCTCCAGGTGCCTATCCTGGAGGCATGATCGGCGCCCCCAATCGATGATTGCGAACCGATAAACCGTCCGCCGACGACGGCTGCAGCGCTGGATAGCATAAGGAGTTCCACCGTGATTCCGAAACTCGCGGGTTCGCCCGTCTTAATCAGTAGCAAGCCCATGAAACCTGGGGTGTAGAACATTACGCGCACAAGTCGGGCCCAAACCCTGGCGTCGCGTTCTGGAGGGAGGATTGGAAGCGCAAGCCCGTCGGTTCCGATGGTTGGTCTAACTTTGGACATTTCGGTATCCTCAAGTTGCGGGGGATTTGCGATTGTACACACCACGGTGCTTGTCACTGGCGCGGCTTTCGCAGGTCATTATTGACTTCTTGCGCTCTTCGCCATCTTCCCGAGTGCCAAATCTTCGGCTTCATCCATTTTATGATCCTTGAATTCCTTGAGAAGGCCTTCGTCTGTTAAATCCATTGGGTGCGAGTGCTCCCAGTCGTGGTGCGCAATCTTCGATAGGCGTTTGATCACATGTTCGTCGTCCACTTCGATGGCCAGCTCTCTGCGGCTATCAAAGCTTCCAGGTGCCAGATTGATTGACCCCACAATGGCACGGGCGTGGTCGGCAAGAAGCATCTTGGCGTGCAATTTGAGGTGTTTTAATTTGTGAATCTTGATGCCGACATCCTCCATCGTGCGCATACCGCCAACCTCTTCAACCAACTTTCCCTTCTTCAGCTTATGAGGAGGCCGGGCCATGACATGGACCTTTACTCCACGGCGCGCTGCTCGGACAAGTCGCTCAATAATGACGGGATCCTGGTAGCGCTCGTTCTGCAAAAAGATGGAATCCTTGGCGCCGTCGATAAACTGTGCGATACGCTCTCGCCCGTTCCCACAGCACCAGATTAGATGGGAATGCTCGTCTCCTTTGAAGGGCTTGCGGTGCCAATCGGCTTCGAAGCATTCAATGATTTCTGCAACTTCATGAGCATGAGAAGTGACGATAGCGTAATCACGCGTTTCGGTCAGATTTTTTGTGTCCAAGTTCAAAGAATTCACAAAGGCCGTCGTATCATCCACTACCATCGACTTTTCGTGCGTGACGTCATACTCCGGGTTGCTGTCGATGACCTCGACGCCGGCAGCCACGAGCTTTTTATGAGTTTCCTTGTTTACGGATTCACCGTCACGGCGGGCAGGATTCAACATGATCCGGACTTTTACGCCGCGGCGCTGGGCTTCAATCACTGCCTTGAGAATTGATGGATCCGAGAACAGAAACATTTTGATGCGCAACGACTTGGTCGCGCCGCTGATGGCATCCAGAATCGGTTTGGCCGAATCGTCTGGCATGACGATAAGGGAACGTGACATTTCCTCTCCTCAAAATGACCTGTAAGCATTCCAATTGCCGCCAAGTCGTTTACTCTTCTAAATGCTAGTTCTTATTTCGCAGGTGTTCCATTGTCAGAAATACCAGTTCAGTTCTCTTCGGCCTCCGCCATACGCAAGACAAATGGCGCCCGCGATTTCTGGGAGCGTCGAAAGCCAGAAAGTTATTTCCGTAATCGCTGAAGTCAAACTACGTTTCGCTTGATCCTACTTTAGCCCGCCGTATTCCGTCCCCCGGCCTTGGCAAGCGTGTTGAGTGATCTCAGTTTCCTTGCAGGCTAGTGGCGTGGCCTTGCCGTGTGCAATCTCCACTTCACCACCGCAGCGGCGTCACAATCTACTCCGACTTGTATCCCTTCAATCGCGTGTCCAGCCCTCCGTGTAAGTGATTCTTTCTCACTCCAGCTGGACTAACAAACCCCGGTCACATCAACCTCCTCACGTCTCTCTTGATTCGCCCCAGTATTGACAGTCACGACGGCGGGAATCCCGAAGGAATCGGAAACCATCAGACCGTCCGCATCATCGGCACCCCTAAGGTATTCACGTTCATTCCATGACGGACTGTAGCCGAGTGCGCTTATTTGCCAGGCCACAATCCAAAAAGCAATTGACTGGGGTTTGCCTGACAGGGTCTGAAGAATTCGGCTTCGCCCTTTCCTGAAGAATGTATGACTTAGGAGCAACTTTCTTGGGAGTCGGTTTTCCGAGACATGGACCAGTGGAAATCCGCTACCGGTGGAGCGAGGAACTCTCTCTGACAAATTTGACAGTTAATGGGTTACGTCATTTTGTTTATCGTACAAGAGAAAACCAGTAGCGTCGTGGGCGCACGGCGCGCCCCAGCAACATTAGGAGGAATGCAAATGAGACTGCCGCAGATAGTTGTACCTCTTGTTTTCGCTTCTTGCTTTTTTCAATTGAACGCGTTGTCAAAGTCCGAGAAAGAATTGAAGACTGTGATTGCTGGAGACTCCGTCACCTTCGACGTGGGGCTGAATGAGATTCCTCAATTTTCAGGAGGGCGAGTGATGGTTCTGGTTTGCCCAATTGACCCAAACTTGCCAGACCAAGCCACCGAGAACGGAAAACAATACGCGAGAGCCTCTTACACGGACACGATTTCGAACCAGAAAAAGTATACCGTTTCTGTTCAAATCCCGGGCAACGCACCGGATGGAGTATGGGAAGCATTCTTTTCTTTTGCCCTGCCGAACAGTTCCTTTAGGGAACTTCGCCATACGAGGGTGGAGTTTCAGGTACGACGCCGGCAGTATTCTGGAGTGCCGATGAGAGCAGCAATCACTGTGCAATGATGCGAAACACCCAACTCCCGATAAAAGGGTGCCGGGAGGAGATATCCACCCGACCTAAACCGGACAACCGTCGCATTGACGCGAGGGCGATGCTCGCGCCTGCTCATCCTCGCGCAATAGGGTTCAGATCGCGGCCCTCGTATGCGAGACCAACCTATTGCGGTTTCAATGTTCGGATCAACATTTTTTTATCTGTCAATGTCTGTTGATGGATTCGGCGTGGTCGCGACGTGACGCGTCTGATTCCAAGTGGGTTCACATTCAGCATATGCAACGAGATTTCGCGCCCGATCCAGCATACAGGTATGAAACCCAGCCGCCCGTTTTCGTTGTGAAGCTACTGTTGAATGGAATGGTGGAATGATAAGCGAAATTCAGCGCTTCTTTCTTAACCGGAAACATCTCTGTTTTTCAACCCGACTTCCAACCCGAGACTCGCGTGGCTACTACGTATTATCAAGTACTTTGCAGTCCGCGGTAGCCTTGTAAGTTATTTTGACAGGGTAGAGGTCTGCGGTTCGAGTGCGCACAGGCCTACGATTCTTTCAATACTTTAGAGAGTTTTCTTCAGAATCCAACAGAAACTTCGCCTGTAATTCTTCACCTGTAACGACTGCACCAATTCAAAATCTTCACAAGTAAATCGACGTTTCCAAAGTCACATAGAGATTCATTCTTGAAATTCGTTTGGCACGCGACCCTTTACTGCGTTACCGCGGGCACTATAGGTGATGCGGCCTGTGGCATCTGTCGGCAGGCGCGCGAGCATCCGCGATTTGAGAAGCTCGAGATCCTCGGACGCCATCGCTGCGAGCTTTGGGCCGACGCTCGGCCCCCCGAGGATGGTCGTCCAATAGTCGTCGAAATCGGTGAATGTCCGTTGCACGGTGATCTCAAGCGTTTCGACGGCATCCAAACCCGCGCCAGTCCACAAGTCCCGCATTGCGTCTATTCGGGACGCGCCAGGGCTCGGCGGTACCGGAACTGCAACGCCCAACCCACGCATTTCAACCTGCAACGCCTCGTAGGGAAAACCACCGCCAAACATGTCCCACGCGTATGCTGTAACGATGCCACCGGGGCAGACCACTCGCGCCATTTCGGCAACACCCTTGGCCGGGTCTGGAACGAAGAAAATCACCAGCGGCATGACAGCCGCGTCGAACGTGTCGTCGGGGAAAGGAAGCGCCATTGCATCGCCCTGACGAAACTGTGCGACAAGCGACAAGGGTCGTGTGCGAGCATAGGCGAGCTGCCCCTCAGACGGGTCTATCCCCTGTACTGAGACTGGTTCACACCGCTCGACGAGCATTTCGGTAAAGGCGCCGTTGCCGCAGCCAACGTCGAGCCATCGCAAACCTGGTTTTGGGGCAAGCCAGTCGAGGAAAATTTCACCCGCAAGCTGGCTCCACTTCCCCATGTACCGTTCGTAGGCAGCCCCGTCGTCGAAGCGGATTTGGTTCGTCAGCATTAGTATTTTCCTCCGGTTGGACTACCTAGGAAAAGTGGCCTCTTATTTTAGCGGATCGCGCCGCACTTCCCTAAGCGGCGTTCAATTGGGGCTGCAGTCGCGTTGTAAGTTTCTTTTCAATGCACTAATCAAAGAAACGCTTAACATTCGCACCTTGTGTTGATATTTTGCCGTCCGAGACGTGCCTGCAGAAGTGCATTGCGACGCCATCTGATCGCTCCTTGCCAAGCGCGGCGAACTTGAAGTATCTTTGCGTCCAGTTTTTCCGAGCGCTTTAGGTTTTAAACATGCGCATCGTCCCCCTCCTTCTGCTCCTGTCGCTTTCTTCGTATCCTGCCGTTCTGCACGCGCAGTCCTCAAATGGATTCATCGCGGGACGCCTGACCGATCCCAGCAAAGCGGCCATCGTGGATGCGAAAGTCGCCGCCATCAACGCGGGCACAAATGTCCGTAATGAAGGTGCGACCAACGACTCGGGTGAGTATTACCTCACGAATTTGCCTCCCGGCAGCTATCGCATCGAAATTGAGAAGACCGGCTTCAAGAAGTTGATCAAGCCAGACGTGGTCGTTCACGCCCAGGATGCTCTCGCCATCGACTTCGAGATGACGCTTGGCTCGGGGTCGGATAGCATCACGGTGGAAGGTGGAGCGCCTCTGGTAGACACGACGAGCAGCGAGCTCAGTGGATTGGTAAATAGCAAAAAAATCGAAGAGCTGCCGTTGAACGGTCGCAACTACATTGACCTCAGCCTGCTGCAAGCGGGCGTAACGAATAGCCTGAATAGCACCGGAACAACCGGATTTGGAGGAATGACGGGCACGTTATATAGCTCGAATGGGGCGCCTGTGATATCCAACAACTTCCTTTTAGACGGGACTCAGATCACAAATCAATCTGATTGGGGCACCGCGAGTTTCGCCGGAACGACCCTGGGCGTGGATGGCATTCAGGAATACAAGGTGTTGACGAGCGCATATGACGCCTCGTATGGAATGAGAATGGGCAGCGAGATGGTGATGATCAGCAAGAGCGGCATCAACCAGTACCACGGGGATGTTTTCGAATATCTCCGCAACAGCGCCCTCAATGCACGGAATTTCTTTGACCGTCCAAAGATTCCGCAACTGGAGAAGAATAATTTTGGGGCGTCCTTTGGCGGACCAATCGGGAAGCGCAAAATTTTCTTCTATGCGGTATATGAGGGATTACGGGAAAACCTGGGGTTTACGGCAAATGACTTGGTGCCTGCGGCCGGATGCCACGGTGCGGCGGGAACGGTGATAACCGAAGCTGCTTGCCCCACTCTCGGTCTCGCACCGGGCGGCTCGGTGACGATCGCCAATGAGGACATTGCAGCGCTTCTGTCGCTCTATCCGAATCCAAACAATGGCACGAATAGCTACTTATTTGGCCCATCGACGAAAGCCGGAGTGGACTTTGGACAGATTCGATTTGACCAGAGATTCTCATCATCGGATACCTTTTTTACCCGGTATACGACCGACTCAGCCAACGTAAACTCGGCGAGCAATCAAGGTACTCCCATCACTTCAGGCACGTCCTTCCCTGAATTCCGAGGCGGTGGAAAAGATTTTGACCAGTTTATAACTCTCTCGGATACACATGTTATCTCTCCGAGTATGTCAAACACAGCGCGGCTTGCGTTCAGCCGGACCAACTTTGGCAGTTTCCCGATCGAGGTGGGTTCGCTGCCCACAGGGATTGTACCGTTTATAGCCGGGCGCGCATTTGGTTCTTTCTCGATTGCGAACTTAACGTCAGTTGGCAACGGCAGGTTGGTGGGCCCGCCAGATTCTCTTCACCTCCAGAATATCTATTCCTTTGGCGACGATCTTTACTATCAACGGGGAAAGCACAATTTGCGTTTCGGGACGCTTTTGAACAGGTTCGACGAAGCACTGACAGTGCCCGTAGCCTACGAGGGTAGTGCGTCCTACAGCAGTTTCGCCAATTTTATCCAAGGAATACCTCTATCGTATGGCGGTCCCCTTACTGGATCAGACATTAACCGCTATTTCCGCTACAACACATTAGGGTTCTATGCGCAGGACGATTACCACGACACCTCACGTCTTACCGTGAACATGGGACTGCGGTATGAGTTCATGACCACTCCACGGGAGGTAGAGGGAAGGCAATACGCGATTCAAAGTTTAACAACCGATTCCACGGTTCTACCCGGAGGCGAGTTGGCCGCATGGACTTCGGGGCCAGTCATGCAGAATAGAACATATTGGAATTTCAGTCCTCGGTTCGGATTTGCCTGGGACGTCTTTGGAGATGGCAAAACGGCGGTTCGGGGCGGCGGGGGCATCTATTACGACGTCGGCAATTTAGGCGGTGCATTTATCAACGAAGCCGACGGGTCTTACCCGGCAATACTCGGTACCTTCACGAATCCGGCGAACGCTGTTGTAACATTCCCAATTACGCCTCCAACTGTGGCCTCAGTCCTTAGCAGCAATCTCGCGAACTCCATCGTTACGGTCAGCTATCATGCCGGCCAGCCATACAATATCCAATATAATCTAACTATTCAGCGCCAACTGGATAGGAACACGGCAATCAGCGTTGCTTATGTCGGGTCGCGCGGCGTGCACCTCTGGCAGCAACTCGAAGGAAATCCTACAATCCCGATCGCCGTTGTGAACGGCGTCCAATATTGGCCTAGTTCCGCTCCTCTCTGCCAGATTGGCATCATCCCGACATGCCGGATAAACCCGAATTTTGGGTCGGTTAATACGAACAATACGGTCGGTGTTTCGTATTTCGATTCGTTGCAGGTGGTCGTCAGCAAACGCCTGAGCAGCGGTTTGGAAGCCCAGGGGGCCTACACCTATGGTCATTCCTTGGATACACCGATAGGCCAGCTCGTCGGGGCCGATTGCGGGGCTGCTCCGGGAATGGATACCGGCTTGAGCTCAAATACGAGGGCGAACGATTACGGACCATCCTGCTTTGACGTTCGTCATAATTTTCATATGAGCCTTCTTTACCACTTCCCGAATTTCAAGTCGAACGGCGTGCTATCAAAGTTTGTCGACGGCTGGTGGATGGGCAACATCATCTCCCTCCAGACCGGGCTGCCGTTTACGCCGATTCTGGCTAACAACAGGTCTAATTCCGGTAACCTCAGCAACATGGCAGATCGCGTTGACATCAACACTCAATCCATATCACAAGGGACGATATTGACGAATGCTCGAGGTGGTGCTTACGTTACCGGTACGAATTTCATTCTGTACAACCCCAAGACGGTCATCACTGGAAATCCAAACCAGTGGTTCAATCCAAACATGTTCCACATGCAGCCGATGGTGCCATGCCCGAATGATGCGGCGCTTACCTGCGGGACATTGGGGGATGCTGCGCGTGGGATATTGCGTGGGCCAGGTCTAGGGGATTGGGATTTTTCGCTCGTCAAGGACACAGCAGTTTCGCTGTTGGGCGAACAAGGATCCGTTGAATTCCGCGGGGAAATCTTCAACAGCCTGAACCATCCCAACTTTGGTATGCCGGCTTCTGCGACGGTATTCAATGGGGCCGCCTCTGTTCTGGGAGCGTATCAGCAAACACCGCTCGCGGGCGTAGGGCAGATCACTACAACCGTAACGACATCTCGACAGATTCAATTCGCGCTGAAGCTAATTTTCTAGTGAAAGAGGGGATCAGTCGCCGAAAATTCCGAGCTTGAATACTCTACGACGCCCGCTGGAGCGACGTGAAAGTGACCGCCCGAACAAGGAATCGCCAATTCACAGGTTTCATGGCGATTTGAGTCTTAGCGCAAATCTGTCGAACGGTTGACAAGATGTCCATTCGGCTGGACCAGGCGAGTAGCGCTATCTCCGCAAGCACGAAAGGTGAAAGGAGCAAGGACTGTAACAAAAGCGCACCTGTAAAAATCCAAGCAAGACGGTTTGTTTGTAACGCTACACGAAGGGGTCAGGAACGAAATTTGTTGCAAACCGCCTGCCCGGCGGCCCAGAATCGTCCCAGTTTGTTAGGTAATTTGCAGGGGCCGACCCCCTTGCATCGGAGCTGAGCGTGTCCAGATTCAATCCCCTTTTCGGGTCCAAACCGTCTCGGATTTGGAGCTACGGGATTGCTGTTCTCTCGGTTACCGCAGCGATAATCATTTCACTATGGTTGACCCCTCGTATAGGCTTTCCCGGAACATTGTTTCTCTGCGTTGTCATGTTGAGTGCGTGGTTCGGCGGAGTCGGGCCAGGTTTGCTCGCAACGACGCTCTCCGCTGTGGCGTTCCATTATTCCTTCCAGCATCCGATCAATTCGTTGGGTCCACAACCTCGAGAAATGCCCCGACTTTTCATGTACATTATTTCAAACCTTCTTATCGGATTGCTGAGTGCTGCGCAACGGAACGTCACAGAATCGCTTAGGAGAACGAACGAGGCGTTGCATGCAGAGAGCCGTGAGCGCAAGCATGCAGAAGAAGAGCTGCGTCAGACGCAAGTGGACCTCGCACGCGCAAGCCGGGTGAGTAGCATGGGAGAGCTGACGGCCTCGCTCGCGCACGAAGTCAATCAGCCGATTGCCGCAGCCATTATCAACTCCAATACTTGCCTGGGCTTCCTTACGCGCGATCAACCCGATGTGGAAAAGGCCCGCGCGGCTGCATCGAGGATGGTGCAAGACGGAAGGCGTGCAAATGAGATCGTCAACCGAGTCCGCCTGCTCTTCCAGAAGGACACTTCGCAACGGGAGTTGGTCGATCTGAACGAGATTATTCGAGACATGATTGCCCTCCTGAAGAATGAGGCAACGCAAAACAGCATCTTAGTCCGGACGGAGCTGGCCGGTGATCTATCCCAGATCATGGGAGATCGCGTGCAGCTGCAACAGGTATTGATGAACCTCATGATGAACGGCATCGACGCGATGAGGGATGTGGACGCGACGCGCGAGCTCGCCATCAAGTCGCAGCGTGGTGAGAATGATCAGGTGCTGATCTCGGTCAGCGATACCGGCGTGGGACTGCCACATGAGCAGGCCGACAAGATCTTTAATGCGTTCTTTACTACCAAGACTCACGGCACTGGCATGGGACTGCGGATCAGCCGCTCGATTGTTGAATCGCATGGCGGCCGCCTTTGGGCCGCCGACAACTCCCCGCGCGGGGCTACTTTTCAATTCACCCTGCCCGCCGCCGCAGCCCGTTCCTCCTCTGCTGCCGCCACAGCATAGCCAAGCTTCATTTTCCCAATTGCGGCAAATCTGCAGCCGCTGCCCTGATTCGGGCGAGTCAAGAAGAAACTGAAGGTCGAATCAAAGTCAATTGCACGTGGCGACCTCGCCCGGCCCGCAAGGGAGGAAGATAGCGCCACGAAGATTCTCCTCGGTCTGATCGGGCTAGTCGGTTGCTGCGGTGCTTATGATCGCCAGGGCGATGTCATCTTGCGCTTCAAGCCTGGCGGCGCCAATGGATTGGGAATATAGGTCAAGCGTTGTGATCACCTTGGCGTGGCGCAGCAGTCTCTGAATCGTCTTTACATCTTTGCCCCGGCTGACCAGAAAAGTCGCGAGGGAATGACGGAAGTTATGGAAGCCGAACCACTGACCCCCTGCAAGTCGGATTCCCACCTCTACAGCCGCGGGGGGAAGCTTAGCTGCAGTCATCATGCTCTCACTGAGCAGCGTCTTGCCCTTCAGCTTTGTGGACGGGAAAGTCCAGTCATCAGGTTTCGCGTAGAGCGTCTGCGGATGCCAGCCTCACGAATCACCTCGCGGGCATCCAGCTGCAGGTCCTTGGGTTCCGACTTCTAGATCCCCAGGAAATTGTTCTGAAGTTTTATGTAGCCGTGTTCAGTGGCCCAGAGATTCAGTGGGATTGTTGCCAGTTCATCTACCACGGGTACGGCGTGCCCGTCTTTGGTTAGATCAACCGTTTTGATATAGCTGTGGCACGACTCGCACGCTTCGACGCGCACGTGGCTGAACTCTTCCGCGGTGTAAACGGCGAGCTTGTGCACGTCTCCTTCGCCGCACGCGGGGCACACAATCCGGCGATACGGCCACTCCGTCCCACACAATGAGCAGATAAGCGAGCGCTTCCCGCCGTCGCCCTCCTGCCGCAGCGCGCCCACTTGGGGTTTGCCGCCGCAGAGCGGACACACGGAAGGCGTGCCGCTCGGCGCCGTCCACTCCGAGTGATCCGCAAGATATTCGGCGTACGGTTGCAAGAAGATCCATGAGAGCAGGGCATACTCCGGTTCGAGATTTACCGGTGATCCCGAATCCGCTTCCCAGAACTTGGCTAGAATTTCCTGCCAGTGACCGCCGGCCAGCGAATTCAGTTCCTGCGCGGAATGCGAAAGAGGAGATGGAGCGATTTGCTCGACAAGCGAAAGGAATGACGAGAATCGCGGAAGAAGCAGAAAGGGGTCGAATTCCTGACGAAGAGCACCGGGCGCCCGGGCCACGATTGAATGGCCGCAGGCGTCTTCGATCTCGAGGTATAGAGATTTCTGAAACCGCGCAAGGCGTTCGTAGAATTGCAGGCCCTCTGACGCAAACGGATGAGCCGCGGCCAATTCACTTGCGCGCCGGATGCGAAAATCCCATTTTCCGTTTTTCATTTTCTCGCCGCGGCATCTCGCAGCAAGTGCTCATACCAGACGCGATGATATCTCTTCGCCCAGCCGACTGAAACGTCGCCGCGAATCACCGAGCCGAACGCACCTCGCTCCATCGCCGTTCCCATATACACGTGAATAATGAAAAGTCCAATCGTGAGCAGCGCCGCTGCCGGATGGACGATCACCGCGAAATAGCGCAGATAGCGAAGATTCCACGGAACTAGATGGGTGAACCAAAGAACCAGACCGGAGAGAAGCAGGAGTATCCCGCACCAGAAAAATCCCCAGAACAGGAGTTTCTGCCCGGCATTGAACCGGTCGGCAGACGGAACCTGCTCGTCTTCGTTCCGAATGTAATGGGGAACCGCGCGCCAGAACGACTTGTCCGATTCCGTCTCGCCCATCTGCTTGCCCCACATCCGATACATCATCAGAGTCCCGACGACGAAGATCAGCCCCGCCCAGGGGTGCAGTTCACGGGAAACGGTAGCGCCGCCGAAAAGCACGGCGATCCAGAACAGCCAGGGCGACCAGAACGCCAGCCCCGTCAGCATGAGATAGATGTACGAAATGGCCGCCAGCCAGTGGACCAGCCGCTCGTGAAACGTATAACGGAGAACCCGGCCGTTCGGAAGAATCGGCGTGGCGCTCATGGCTTGTTTCCTCCCTGGGGCGCGCTTCCTTGCCGGAGCGCTCCTCCTTGCGAGGGGGCCTCTTCGTCAGGCGGAACGATTTTCGGTCCGAAGCGCAGGTAATGAGCGAAGACGCCCAATACGCCGCCGATGATGGCGAGATTCCCCAGCCACTTCAGCGGCGTCTTCCAAAGCTTGACCGTCCAGGGAATACTTGGGTTCTTCGGCAGGCCGCCGTAGGCTTCCGGATTGGTGGCGTCATGAAGCACGTAGATGACGTGCGTCCCGCCCACTCCTGCAGGGTCGTAGACCCCGGCATTGGCGAAGCCGGAATCATCGCGAAGCTGAGTGGCCCGAGTTTCAGCGAGCTCTTTCATTTCCGTTTTGGTGCCAAAGTGGAGGCAGCCCGTTGGACAAGACTTGATGCACGCGGGCTCGAGCCCTTGAGTGACGCGGTCCACGCACAACGTGCACTTGAAAACTTTGCGGGCTGTAGGACTGAACTTCGGAATGTTGAAGGGGCAGCCGCTCATGCAGTAGCCGCAGCCGATGCATTTGTCCTGCTGGAAGTCCACGATCCCGTTGACATACTGGACGATGGCTCCATCGGCGGGACATGCCACCAGGCACCCCGGCTCCTCGCAGTGCATGCACTGGTCCTTGCGCATCAGAAGCTGCAGGGTGCCATCTTCGCGCTCGTGCTCGTTGAACTTGATCAGGTTCCAGTAGTTCCACTGTGTTTCCGGCATCGTCTGGTAGGAATTGTTGAACGTCGTTTCGCTAAACGAGAGCCCGTTCCATTCCAGGCAGGCCACCTCGCAGGCCTTGCATCCGATGCAGGTGGTGGTGTCAATCAGTTTGCAAACGTCGAATTCCCGCCGGACGCCGGCGCCGGGGGCCGGTCCGGCGTGTGCTGAAATCCTTCGAATTTCCAAAGCAGCCTGGCTCATCGTCGTATCCTCTAGGCCTTCTCCACCTTAACGAGGAAACCTTTGAATTCCGGCGTAAAGGCGTTGGGATCGATCACTGTCGGCGAAAGCAGATTCGCCGGCGTACGCGCATTTCGTCCTTCGTCCTCAGCGATACCGCGGAAGCCTTGATGAATCGGCAGACCGATCTGGTAGACCTTCTTGCCGTCGATCATCATCGGCTTGATCCGGCGGGTCACATAAGCCTTCGCTACGTAAGCTCCGCGCGCGCTGGTTAATTTGATTTTTTCGCTGCCTCGAATTCCCAGCTCATCGGCGAGCTCAACAGGAATCTCGATAAACGCCTCGGGAATGAGTTGCACATTCATGGGATTATTTTTCGTCCAGTAGTGGTATTGCTCTGTTAAGCGATACGTCGTGCAGACCACGGTGAAACCCTGTTCGGTTGTGCCGTACTTGTCGGCGGAGGTGCCGAGTTTTTTTACCACAGGATTGTTCGATTGATTCGGATGCAAGGGGTTCTTGATCGGGCTCTCGATGGGCTCATAGTGCTCAGGGAAGGGCCCGTCGGCAAAAGCTGTGAGCGGTCCGAAGATTCGGCCAACGCCTTCCGGGTTCATAATGAAAGGACCCATGTGGTCCTTGGGATGGGAATCCACTTTGAAGTCGGGTACGTCGTTGCCCACCCATCGCTGCGCAGTTTCGTTCCACCACACCTGCCGCCGCGAGGCATCCCACGGCTTTCCTTCAGGGTCGCACGATGCTCGATTGTAAAGAACCCGTCGATTCGCGGGCCAAGACCACGCCCAATTGGGATAAATGCCGAGGCCGGACGGGTCTTCTGTTCCTCGCCGCGCCAGCTGTGGTCCGGCCTCCGTCCAGGAACCGGAATAGATCCAGTTTCCGCAGGATGTGGTTCCATCGTCCTTAAGCCAGGCGAAGCCGGGCAATTGTTGGCCCGTCTTGACGCTCTGCTGTGTCGCGGGATCGGTGAGATCAGCCAGCGCTTTCCCGTTGATCTCCCGGGCGATGTCCGCCAAGGCCGGATGCTGCACATCGGTGTAGGGCCAGGTCAGGTTTAGAATCGGATCCGGAAATTTGCCGCCTTCATTTTTATAGAGGTTCCGGACCCGCAGAAATATTTGCGCGACGATATCTTGATCGAGCCGCGCATCGCCCGGTGGAGGCAGGGCGGTGTTTTTCCACTGCAGCCAGCGCGCCGAGTTCGTCATGCTGCCGTCTTTCTCGGCAAAGCCCGCGCAAGGCAAGCGGTACACCGTGGTATTGATCTTCTTCATCTCGTCGGGCGTGATGCCGGGAGCGCGCCAGAATTCGCTTGTTTCATCCGGGTAAATCTCGCCCACCACGAGCCAATCGGCCTTCTTCAACGCATCAATATTTTTCTGTGTGTCGGGGCCGATCATCACGCCGTTCATGCCAAACGCGAAAAGACCTTTTACAGAACCGCGGAACATGTCGTCCCAGATTTGAGTCCAGGAATAGTTGCGGTCCACTTTCGGCAGGTAGTGAAAGGCAAAATCATTCTGCTTGGTTGCGGCGTCGCCATATAGCGCTTTCAAGAACGAGACCGCAAACTTCGGCGTGTTCGAATAATAGTTGAACGAATCCCACGGACCTGGTTTCGAAGATGTCGGCGTAACGCGTTTCAAATACGCCGCCAAGTCGGAATCCGCGGGAGTCGGCACCTTGAGATAGCCTGGCAGGTTGTCGAAGATGCCGGCCATGTCTGTAGCACCTTGAATGTTCGAATGGCCGCGAAGCGCGTTGATGCCGCCACCGGCTCTCCCGATATTGCCCATCAAGAGCTGCAGCATCGCTGCGCCGCGTATGATTTGTGTGCCGAAGGTGTGCTGGGTCCATCCCACCGCGTAGATGATAGTCGCGGCCTTCTTGAGGTCGCCGTCTTTGCGCACGGAAGTGAAAAGTTCAGCCGCTTTGAGGAACTGCCCCTTAGGGATGCCGGTGATGCGCTCCACGATTTCGGGCGTGTAGCGCGAATAGTGCTTCTTAAGTTGCTGAAAAACGCAGCGCGGATGCTGGAGCGTCAGATCATAAGCGACGTTGGGCGGGAGGGTTGCAGGCGCGCCCACAGCAGCGGCCGCCTGTGCCGGGGGCGGGTCGCTCGCAGCCGCCTTGCCGGACATGTCTCCGCCTTCCTGGTAATTCCAGCTCGACCGGTCGTAGGTCTTGCTCGTTTCGTCGAAACCGGAATACAACCCGTCGTCCGGCAGTTTGAAACCATCTTTGATCAAGAAGGCCGCGTTGGTGTAATGGACGAGATAATCTTTTGCGATCCGATTGTTTTCAATCGCATAGTTGATCAGGCCGCCGAGAAATGCGATGTCGGCGCCGGCTCGAATTTGGAGGAACAGATCGGCAGTGGACGCGGTCCGGGTGAAGCGCGGGTCCACCACAATCATCTTGGCATTGCGGTTACGCTTGGCCTCAATGGCCCATTTGAAGCCGCAGGGATGGTTCTCGGCCGGATTTCCACCCATGATCAACATCATGTCGGTGTTCTTGATGTCGATCCAGCCATTGGTCATCGCCCCGCGTCCGAATGTTGGTCCCAAACTTGAGACCGTGGGGCCGTGTCAAACACGGGCCTGATTTTCCAGGTAGCAGACCCCCAGGCTGCGCATGGTCTTGACGACCAAATAGTTGAATTCGTTGGTGTCGGTGCAGCCGCCGGTAAACGCGATCCCTTCGCAGCGGTTAACGGTGTGGCCCTGAGTGTCCTTCTCGACGAACGTCTCGTCGCGGGACTTTTTTACCGCGCGCGCGATTTCGTTCAGCGCGTCATTCCAGGAGATATCTTGCCAATCGGTCGCCCCCGGGCGGCGCACCTGCGGTTTCAAGAGGCGCCGCTCGTTGAGGATGTCCTGTTCGAGCGAAGCGCCCTTTGGGCAGAGAGTCCCGCGATTGATGGGATGGTCGGGATCACCTTCCACGTGGATCACCTGAGGGGTGACGTTCTTGGCTTTGTCGCCGAGCGTGTAGATGATGACGCCGCAACTCACTGAGCAATAGGGACAAGTCGATCGAGTCTCGGTCGCACGGGCGATCTTCAAC
>Ga0210401_10001418_pt1 | contig 27887 bp, 18 predicted proteins | sample IncBWH32MmetaG_FD_150866 | JGI IMG/M metagenome (GOLD analysis project Ga0210401, IMG submission 150866) | Forest soil microbial communities from Barre Woods Harvard Forest LTER site, Petersham, Massachusetts, United States - Inc-BW-H-32-M | ecosystem: Environmental > Terrestrial > Soil >...
TTCCTGGCAATCGATTCAACTGAGCTGCGCCCATTTAAGAACGGCCGCTACCGATAGCCTAAGGCCCCGCGATTAAATTCGACCCCGGCCAATCGTTAAAAATTGTTTATGATTTGGTAGAGCCTGTCTTTCCGGCAGCTGCCCATAGGCGTCAACCTAAGCGACGTCGCAGCAGGTGACGCGTAACCACGGTCCCTGGTCGGAGAGGCGTTGCATTCCGCATTTTCAGGTCTATCGCCTGTCGGCGCAGATAGACCGTTTGCTGGTTTGGCGTTTAATAAGATGCGATCCGCCTCCGCAAAGCGTACGGCGCGACAGGCGCCCAGGGACTCAAAGCACGTTCATACGCTGGTTCAAAACGCCTCTAGATCTTTCCATGCGCACACGGAGCCGCAGCACTCCACGCGTTTGGGTCGGCCTTTTACGATAAGACCTTTTCTCGGTCCAAGGTCGGAACCTGTCTAATGGGCTCCCCTCCGCCGCGGGTGGTCCGTGCGCGCCGTCGTTCAGCTGGCTCCTCGCAACGCGTGCATCTGCGTCTCGAGGTCCTTCAACGTCAAGCCGCCCGGTGTTTTGCCGGTGGCGGCAATCCAGGCCTGATCGGCGATGGCGTAAACTTCGTCCACGTACTTACCGAAAAATGCCCAAGTCATTTTATAAAAGCGACCCCACGAGATGACATCCAAAGTTTCCTCATCGTAGCCCGGTAACACAACAGCATGTCCGCCGAGAATTCGTCGGTTTGACGGATCGACATCCCAAACCTTGGGAAGATGGCGATTCTGCGGCCCGAGATATTTGGGGACATGGAATCCGACATAAACCAATCCGCAGTCGTTGATCGCTCGTTTCACGTCGTTGACGTGCCGAGGATCGACCTCAATGTAACCGAGGATCTTATTTCGGCGGCGCCGGCCGATAGGAGCGCCCTGATTGAGCAAGTACCGCAAAACCTGTTGCGCTTTCCCGCCGGGACCTTCCCCAGGTTTTTTTGGATCGTATCCGCAAGCTAGCTTGTAAAGCTCGGTAACATTGATGTCCGATACCGTCACCATCTGCGCGGACGATTTGGCGCCAGCATTGAAACTCCAGACTTGCAACGCGTGATAAAAGGCAGCGCAAGTACAATTAAGGAGCTTGTCATTCAGCATCATGCCCAAATCCGTGGGCATGCGGCTACCCCAATGCCGCGAAAGCCGCGGTGGTGATTGCGGCTTACTGGCAATAACGGCACTGAGGTGCGGTACCTTCGGATCAAAATCCCTGGCCAGCCGGCCGAATTTGCGGCTCACGGTTACCGGTTATCTTTTCAAGGCGCGCCCCTCAGCACCCGTTTATTGATTTATCGTGCTGATGTTGTTACTGCGGAGGTCGCATCATCCCTAAAACATGTTTAGCCGCTTCTGACGCATGATCGTGTGCATGCAAATGGTGCCCATGCGCCATATGGGCATGGTAAGCTGCCTTTTCATGGTCTCCGGCGGTATAATGTTTGGCTGCTTCCCGGTGATGGTAAGCTGCGTCCTGATAGTGTTTCGCCGCTGATTCGTGATGCTCAACGGCTTGCCGATGATTGTCTTTGCCTTCTGGCATGGTCAAAATGAGGTGTTAGTTTGCGGGGCAGGATTCCATTCCTGCCTGGTCAATAAAATCTCCTATCATGAAGGCGAGCGTCAAAGAAAATCTTAATCCTTGCAGCTGTTGTACTTACGCTCGTTATTCACGAGCGAATCGGGCTTAAAGCTCCCAGCCGCCTTATGGCCGTTAAGGTCTTTATCAGCCACTCCAGCAGAGACAAAGAGATCGCCGATGCGATCTGCCAGCACTTAGAGTCGACGGGAGTGTCGTGTTGGATCGCACCGCGCGATATCGAACCGGGAGCCGATTGGACCGAAGGCATCCTGCAGGGTATTGCCAGCTCTCGATTGTTCGTACTCGTGTTTTCCGGACACGCCAACGACTCTGATCATGTCCACCGTGAAGTAGGCAGAGCCTGCTCCTTGCATCTTCCGGTCCTCCCGTTTCGAACTGAAGCGGTCGAACCGCGCAGCAGTTTGGGATATTTTTTACAAACAGTACATTGGTTCGATGCGACCACAGCTCCATTGGAGCGACATCTTCCGGATCTAACCGAAAGAGTGAAAGCCTTGTTGAATGGCAAACCCACAGCGTGGTCGCTCCAAAACTCTGCGCAACAAGAACGAACGGCCGCTTCGATCGCTTCTGCTCGCAAAAACGCCGGAAAGCGCCTGCTTCCGGCAATCGGCTTAATCGGTGCAGCCGTTGTCGCCGCTGTCATTGTCTGGTTCTTTGTGACCAGCGGCGGCCGACCAATTGAATCAAACCCAGTCCCCATAGCCGCCGCCATCCCCCCAAAGAGTATTGCCGTTCTCCCTTTCGAAAGCCTCAGTGGGGAGAAAGAAGACGTCTATTTCGCCGATGGAGTCCAAGATGACATTCTTAACGATCTGGCCAAGATCGCCCAACTCACCGTCATCAGCCGAACCTCGGTGATGCAATATCGCGCGGGCGAGAAACGCGATCTCCGCCAGGTTGCTAACGCTCTGGGCGTAGCCACTGTGTTGGAAGGAACCGTGCATCGCAACACGAACCGGGTCCGGGTTAACACTCAGCTGATTGATGCTCGTCAGGATAAAACCATTTGGGCGGACAGTTTTGATCGCGATCTGACCGATATCTTTGCGATTCAGAGCGAGGTAGCCCAAACCATCGCCACCAAACTGGCGGCAACGCTATCGCCAGAAGAAAAGCGAAACATCGAAAAGAAACCAACCGAGAATCTTGAAGCCTATGAACTCTATGTGCGGGCTAAAGAGTTACTGATCAGCGTTGGTCTTGCCGCAACTTTTGCAGATGTACACAAACCGTTGGCAGTCGCGGTGAGTCTGCTGGAACAAGCCGTCCAGCTTGATCCAAAGTTCACGCTGGCTTATTGCCGTGCGGCGGAAGCACACGACTTCCTCTATCTATTTTACAATCCGACCCTGGAACAACGCTCCTTGGGCGACGCAGCAGTTAGCCGCGCACTGGCTCTGGAACCGGACCTGCCGGAAGTTCGGCTTGCTTACGCCGCTCATCTTTTCCGCTGCTATCGTGACAATGATCAGGCACGCATTCAGCTCACCATCGCCAGACGCGGCCTACCCAACGATGCCGACGCGATCGCGCTCGGAGCCTATATCGATCGCCACCAGGGACAATTCGAAAACGCAATCCAGGAGTTTAAAAACGCGATTACGCGCGATCCACGGAATTCGGTTTTCGTTGAAGACCTCGCAACCACTCTTCAGCAGGTACGCCAGTTTCGCGCGGCCGAACAGGCTTTCGATCGGTTGACCGAGCTCCGTCCCGACCAGCCGATCCTCAGGATGCAAAAGCCATTCCTTTTCTACTGTGAGACGGCAGATAACACGGCCATGCGGACCGCACTCGCCGCGTTGCCAACGTCTACAGCCGACGATCGGGGCGTGCTAAGCCTGAGACTGGCCTTTGCCTTCGTGGATCGTGATTGGACACAGGTGAAGGCGCTCATCGAAAAGTTGAATGGCGGCGACGACGAAGGCGAATTTGCTAATGGAGGGGTCAACGTTCCCGTCGGTTGTTATTCCATTTTGCTTGCTCGGCTCCAAGGCGAACAAACCCGCGCAAACCCTAACTTCACCGCAACGCGAGACCAATTAAACGAAAGAGTCCAGAAGGAGCCTGCGAATGTGAAGTTGCTCAGTCAGTTAGCAGTGATCGACGCGCTGCTAGGCAAGAAAGAGCTCGCTATCGCGGAAGGGAAACGCGCGGTCGAACTATTGCCCATCTCCAAGGACGCTGTGGATGGCCCGTATCCGGAGTTAAATCTGGCCGCAGTTTACGCTTGGACCAATGAGTTGGATCTGGCCTTTGAGACGCTGACGTCTTTGAGCAAAGTACCCAACGGTCTCTACTACGGCCCTCTAAAGCGGGAGCCGTATTGGGAGCCGCTTCGAAAAGATCCCCGCTACGAAAAGTTGTTAGCGGAATTGGCTCCGAAAGAGTAAGCGGTTGTTCGCGGACATTCTCGTCCTCGTCCTCGTCGTCGTCCTCGTCCTCGATTGGAACCCGCGATGTGGATCAAAAATATAGACAGGTGCCCGGGTTTCGTCCCAGAGAGACTAGATGAAGGTAGCCAGGCAGTTCACTGCCTGGAATGCATTCACAAAAAAGGCCCGTACCGTAGGGCACGGTCTGAGTTGGTCTACTGACGGGTTCGCCATTCAGGTTGAGAACGTTCCTTCCCACCCAATCATACCGTTCCCTACGGGACGGGTTCGGTTTCTTCCATCCCCTGGCAGTAAACTGCCAGGCTACGATCACTTAGTCCCTTCCGGACAAAACGCTTTCCCGAGACCTGTCCACAGAATCGGCTCCACATCACCCGCGCCTGGTCCGATATCGATTGAGACCGCCGAGATTTTCGCCCTACCAACGTTCTCGCCATTTGCGATCTTTTCCATCCATCTGAGTCGCATCATGCGAACCCTGTATTAACGGGAAAGATTGGCGGCTTTCATAAGATGCTTTTTATTAGTCACTTACATCACTGCCGCCGTCCCAGGCACGCAACTCGCTTCAAGTGCCATTTCTCGATTTATCTCTTGTTCATTTAATGAAATTGCCAGAGACCGTCTTTGCCATACCGACCTATCGTCTACGTGATGTCCCGGAAACGATTGAGGCTTACGACGAACATTTTTGGACCAACGGCCACTCGGTCAAAATGATCGTTTTCGATGACTCCAGCCTCGCCAATCACGAGAAATACTTTCCCCAGCTCGAGAAGACCAAAACCGTCAACGACCTCTACTACGTTGGCCCTCGAGAAAAAGAGCAGTTCTTGAAGTTTCTAAACAAGAAACTGCGGGATAAAAAACTCGAATCCTTGGTCCGGACACTTTTCCGGCCCAGTTACGGGGGTAACCGCAATTTTTCGCTCATTTATACGCTGGGCTCATTCCTGGTCAGCGCCGATGACGATATGCGGCCTTATGCGCTGGTGGAGAGCAGCCCGGAATCGCTGCGTCCAGATGAGGTCAGCCGCGGGCACCTGAAAACGGCCGGCGACAACGGTTACATCGAGAAATCATTCGATATCTTGATGTCCTTTAAAGACGTCCTCGGCAAAAAGGTGAGCGAGGTGCCGGACAATTTCGAGAGCGGTAACCTGCTAGTCGATACTTCGATGGATTTAGAAACGAACGTCACCAAAGAGTTCGCTGTCGAAAATTCGCTGCTTTTGGAGCGAGGCCCGGTCTCCAAAAATTCAGTAGTCAAGATCGCCCAGACTTTCCGCACCGGCACCAACGATATCGACGCGCTGGACTATTTGGAGATGTATCTGCATGACGAGAACCAACAGCATCATGACCTGCATGAGCTCAATGCGGTGTACGTGCTCGAAAATTTCCGGCCCGCCGTCACCAACAAAAACTGGCGAATCGATTGCGGAGTCGCCGGCTATGATAATCGATTAGGCTTACCGCCCTTCTTTCCCACCCGGCTGAGGTTCGAAGACTACATCTACCGGTTGTGGATCCAACAAGACGGCATTGTCACCGCTCACACTGATGCGGCCCAGACTCATGTAAAGAACAACTACATGAGAAGCCCGTTGGCGATGGATGTGTTCAACGAAGAGATTTGTACGCTGCTGAAGAAAAAAATAAAAGCCTCGCTGGAGAGCGTCGATGATCTATCCATCCGCTTTGACTACGAGGGCGAAGTCAGCTTGCAGGATAGTGAAGAGATTTTGGAACGGATTGCCACGGTACACGCCCGGGTCTTAAAAGCTGCGGACACGACCAAGATCCCTGAGCGCAAGCAGGCGCTTCTACTTTTTGCGGAGACCATGGCGCGGTCCTTCTACGGTTTTGAGCCCGACTTCTTTCAGCAAAACGTTTCTCGTATCGTCGATGATGTCATCAGCCAGATTCATGCTTCACTCGAGATCTGGCCGACGCTCGTTGAGATCTGCTATTTTCATAAAGACAAACGCGAGTTTCCTGCGCTCAAAGTCCAAAACAAGAAGGTCAAGCGGCGCAGTGGAACTACCGGGTAAACGGTAGGGATGAGCTCCCGCTCATCCCCACGGTACGCAAACGCCTCCTCTTTATTGGCTCGTAGAAAAGATGCGATCCCAGGCCGAGGCGAGTTCGTTCGCCTGTTGGCTGGAGACACGGGTTAAGGGCGGTCGCACATTTAACCAACCATCCTCATTCTTTTTCCGGGCAATCAGTGCTTTAACCGCCGGTGTCACCGGGCACTTCAACACCGCACTGACGAGGTCGATAATCCGAGAGTTATCTTTGCCATACTGAACCAGAGGCAAAATTTCGTCCGGACAAACGTTTGCCAGCCCGGAGATGGCCCCCTTGGCCCCCAGACGCACACCGGCGGCCAGATGACGCTCATCTCCGATCAAGATCGTCAAGTCGCTGTGCTCACGAAGGAGCTTCTCGGTGTAGGCCCAATCGCCACCGGAGTCTTTCACTCCCACCACCACGTGCGGAAAAGCCGTTCTCAACCGTCCAATCAATTCGACTGAAAGCGGCGCTTCGGTGACCGACGGAATGTGATAGAGAATGACGTCGCGTGCCTGTGTTCCCAGCTTCTCGAAGACTTGTGCGAACCAGGAGTAAAGGCCTTCGTCGTTGACCTGTTTAAAATAAAAAGGCGGCGCCAGCAATACGCCGCGACAATTGCGGTCCATCAATAAGCGCGCCTGCTCAACCGCATCGCCGACCGCAGAGGCCGCGACCCCGCCGAGGACCTGCTCGCTTAAAGGGATTCCAGCTCCCAAAAAGGCGTCCAAAATCTGCTCTCGCTCGCTCAGACTGACCGAAGCCCCCTCGCCCGTGGTACCGAACACCGTAACGGTGGAACAACCCGCAGCCAGCACGTTGCGGGCATGTTGGCTGAGGCGGGAGAAATCGATGCTGGAGTCCGGATTAACCGGCAGAGCCAAAGCACATGACAAACCAAATTGCGACTTAGCGTTCAAGTAACCCATCAAGCACAACAGACTAACATGTTACTTACCTGTCAAACTTATTTTCGGGGAAGGTTTTGCCCTCCTCCGATATAACATTGCGCAGGCTGACATGTTAGGATACGATCGCCGGTATTGCCGGCCATCGACACTTTGAAATCAGCTAACGAAAGCCGCGGCGCCCAGAAATTGCGGGAGAAGGCGCACGAAAGCTTTACCAATCTCTTGCTCGCCGGAAACATCCGGCCGGGACAGTTTCTTTCCCAACGAGAGCTGACTGAGCTCACCGGGCTGCCCTTGAGCGCCATTCGAGAGTTGATTCCCCGTCTCGAAGTCGAAGGACTTATCGTCACCATACCTCAGCGCGGCATGCAAGTGGTCCACGCAGACGTAAAGCTGATTCGCGACGCCTTTCAATTCCGCCTTTTCCTCGAGCGCGAGGCCGCAGCGGTATTTGCCCAGGAAGCAACCGACGAGGTGTTGGCTCAGCTGCGAAAAGAACATGAGTTGGTCCTGGCCAATTTCGAACGCGCCTCCCGCAAGGGCCGCCTCAGCGCGGGTTTGATTGCGCAGGCCCAGAGCGTGGATTGGAAACTGCATAACACCCTCGTCGATTTTCTTGGGAATGCGATCATCACCTCGGCCTACCGGGTGAACCTTCTCAAGCTGCGGATCTTCAGACGGGAACAGACGCGCCTCGATGAAGCCCACGTCATTCCCACCATGCGCGAGCACCTGGCGGTACTTGAAGGCTTGGCCACCCGCGATCCTCGAAGGGCGGCCGACGCCATCGCTGCGCACATCCTTCGGGCCCGAGACCGGGCTTTGGGCCTCCACCATGCGGTGACGGTCGATCGGACGCCAGCACGCACAAGCCGCGCCAAAAGGTGACCGATGACTAGCTCCGTTAGGAGCGAAATATTTATAGCAGCACCGATTACACACCCGCCATCAGCTCCGTTAGGAGCGGCATCGACCTACACGCCGTCTTTGTTCCCGCCAATCTGGCGGAAGACTCCAGATATCTCAATGAGGCTTCGCCCTCAAGGAACACCCCGGCGCGACGATCGCAGACCGTTAGTTTATCCTCGAAGTTAGAGATCGTTCTAGAAGTTATAGGCTATATGTACCTTAGAACTAAATAATATCGCTACAGCGGGATCTTCATCTCACCTACCTTGCGTGGGTTGTCATTGTTGAAGAATTAATAAGTTGCAGAAAGCCGGCAAATTAGCTGTAATGCAGCGCAGGATCAATTCCGAAGGAGCTTATCAGTAACCGACAACCGCGCTCTGCTAAGAGCTAGCGGCTTATTTCTCCGATCAGAGTCAGCTCCAGTTATGTTAGCTAAGTGCCGTCAGTGCGTGGCGTCCGCCGATATTCGAGAAGCTGGCATTGCTTCATCGTCAAATATTGTAAGCGGAGTAAAAAGCACTAGAAGGGCCAATCCGCGCAGCGAGTAGAAAATTTGTGGCCGTCAATCCGTATGTCTCCCCGTCCCGCGATCTTCATTTCTGCTGTCAGCCGGGAACTGAGAAGTGCCCGCCAGCTCGTGGCCAACACCTTGATCTTCTTGGGCTACGAGCCGGACTGGCAAGATGTTTTCGGCACCGAAGAGGGGGATCTGCGTGCAATGCTGCGCCGCCGCGTCGATGCTTGTAAAGGAGTGGTGCAACTAGTCGGCAACTGTTACGGAGCCGAGCCGCCAAGCATCGACCAACAATTCGGTCGAGTCAGTTACACTCAATACGAGGCTCTCTATGCCAAAAGCAAGGGAAAGAGAGTTTGGTATCTATTCTTGGACAAAAATTTTCCTAGCGATCAGCGCGAAGAGGAAGACCCGGAAAAAGGAAAGCTACAATGCGACTACCGTGCTCAAGTTAAGGCCGACAGCCATCTCTACCATCCCTTAAGCAATAGGGAAGGGCTCGAGGCCAGCGTCCTCAAGCTGCGAGATGAGCTGACTCGGCTCCGCCGAGGAGTGAGGCGTTGGGCGACCGTCGTTGCCGTGTTGCTGGTTTCTAGCGTTGGCTTAAGCGTTTGGCTACTGCAGAGCCAGCAACGCTCGAACGAACAACTACAGACCGTTCAGGAAAAACTCGAGAAGCTGCAACAAGGCGTCAATTCATTCGCTGAAGTGCAGAACAAAGTTCGCCAGGAGCAACGCGGACAGAAGCCCGAGGAAGTCGAACAGCGCACCTACGAGGAGCTTGGCAAAGAACTCGGCCTGGACCCCGCCATCTTGAAGAAACAGCTTCCCAGCTTCGCTCAAGAACTGAAGAAAGCGCCTAACGCTACTACTTACGAGAGAGCTAACGCAGCCTACGTCGCAAAGGATTACCACGAAGCGGAACGCCTTGCCTTGGCTGCCGCCGATGAAGCGCAGCGCGCTGGCCCAACGAAGAATTCAGAGGCGATCAAGGCGCTTGAACTGGCCGGATGGGCGGCGGAGCAACGCGTCGAATACGCAGACGCCTTAAATCGGCTGCGGGACGCCGAGAAACTCACGGATCGCGTCCGCGATGCATTAGAATGGGCTCGGGTACAGTTCGCCATTGCGAGGGTTTATTACGATCGAGGGCAGTACCAAGATGGCGAGGACATCCTTCGTGAAGTGCTGGGAGTGCGAGAGAGAGCACTCGGATCCTCTGATCCCGATACTTTGATAACACGCCGAGCGCTCGCCTTAGCGCTTATTGGCGAGGGTAAGTATGCCGAAGCCGAATTGGAGTACCGGGCACTAGTCACGCTAACAGAAAAGGTGCTCGGACCCGAGCATCCAGATACGCTAAAGACCCGTAGTAACCTAGCGCTAGCACTCGCCGACCAAGGCAAATACGCGGAGGCAGAAGCCGAGGATGGTGCGGTAATCAGCCTGGAAGAGAAAGTGCTCGGACCGGAGCACCCGTTTACACTCACGACTCGCAGCAATCTGGCCTTTACGCTTGACGATGAGGGCAAATTTGCGGAGGCCGAAAAAGAAGATCGTATCGTCCTGCAGCTCCGAGAAAAGATACTCGGGCCAGAACATCCTGATACACTACAAACGCACCATAATCTGGCCCTCGTTCTTTATGATCGAGGCGAGTATGCTCAGGCCGAAACCGAGTACCGCGCCGTAATCAAACTCGAAGAAAAGGCGCTCGGGCCGCAGCACCCGATGACACTGATGACACGGCACAACTTGGCAATTACCTTGGACAATCAAGGAAAATATTCCGATGCCGAAATGGAGTATCGCGCCGTTCTCAAACTTGAGGAAAAGGTGCTCGGTCCGAAGCATCCCAACGCACTGGCCACGCGCACCGGGCTAGGGCAAGCGCTTGGTCACCAAGGTAAGTATGCTGACGCTGAGATCGCGTGTCGCGGCGCGCTCGAGTTAGAGGAGGAAGTACTCGGCCCTGAGCACCCTAACGTGCTCGCCACCCGTAACGAGCTGGCAGAAACGCTTGATGATCAAGGTCGGTATACCGAGGCCGAAACTGAGTATCGCACCGTGCTTCAGCTCGAAGAAAAGGTGCTCGGCTCTCAAAACCCCGATACGCTGACGGCACGCAATGGTTTGGCAGAAGTACATGTTCATCAAGAAAAGTATACGGAAGCCGAAACGGAGTGCCGCGCTGTGCTCCAACTCCGAGAAAAAGTGCTCGGCTCGGCCCATCCTGATACGCTAAAGACTTGCTTTGACCTGGCGATTTGTTTGCGTTCAGAAAGTAAACTGCAGGATGCAAGCACGTTTGCGCAGCGAGCGGCAGACGGAGCGCGTACTGCTCTTGGACCGGATCACCCGGATACTAAGAAATATGAGCAACTCCGAAAGGAGCTCTTAGCAAAAAATGCCTAACAGACGCGATGCTATCGGCGATTCTCTACTATGAGTTCCGGCTGAATGACAAGGTTGACCCGGCCTTTTTGTGCTCAATGGGCTTCTTTCATATTTCGCCACAAGCTCCCACTAACCTCTTGTCACCTTCTCGATAATTACCTTAAGGTGCTTTCGAGTTACACCGACTCAAACGAACTCAGGCTTTTTTGGCTCAAGCCGGAGATCAGGAGCTAGAACGCAGCACGTTTTTGGTGGGGCGAGGCTCCCGAACAAGTCTATGATTCTGACGAAGCTGCTGGCGCTGCTTAAGTCCGACGTCCGGCTACACCAATACGCTCGCCGAGCCGCGGTCTATCGTGTGTTCGTTTGCATGCTGAAGCTCGTCTCAACCGTGCAGCTCGAAAACCTGGAGACTTGCAACGCGGCAGACCCGCGGCTCGGCACATGCATCGGTCTAGCGTAACCCTGGAATTCAACAACGACAGCAGTTCCGTTAAATTCTCAGGCCATTTGGGAGCCTCGCCCCACCAAAAATGAGCCGCCTTCCTAGCTCCTAGATTCTAGCCCCTAGCGCCCGCCCCGTTGACGTTGCCACACCCCCGCACTAGGCTCCCTCACACGTGGACCCCCGTATCCTTCAAGAACTGCGCGACATTGTTGGCGATCGCGGCCTGATCAGCTCACCCGAACAACTAAAGACGTATGAGTGTGATGGGTTAACCATCTTCCGCGTGCTGCCAGACGCGGTGCTGCTCCCGAGCTCGACAGAACAAGTGCAGGGAGTCGTACGCGTCTGTCATCAGGCCGGGATCCCATTTGTGGCGCGAGGCTCTGGCACTGGCTTGAGTGGAGGTGCTTTGCCGATCAAGAATGGAGTGGTGATTAGCACCGCCCGGATGAATCGGATTCTGGAGGTCGATTTACCCAATGCCCGGATGGTGGTTGAGCCCGGTGTGATCAATCTCGAGGTAACCGAGCGAGTCGCACCGCATGGATTCTTTTATGCACCGGATCCTTCATCACAATCAGTCTGCAGCATCGGCGGAAATGTGGCGGAAAACGCTGGTGGAGCTCACTGCCTGAAATACGGTTTTACCACCACACATGTGCTTGGATTGGAGGTCGTGCTACCGGACGGATCGCTGGCACATTTAGGTGGCCGCGCACTCGACGCTCCTGGCTATGATCTCACCGGTGTCTTTGTCGGTTCGGAAGGAACCCTAGGTATCGCCACCAAGGTTATCCTTCGCATCGTCAAACGTCCGGAATGCATCCACACTTTGCTGGCGGCGTTTGGCTCCACCATGGAGGCCGGAGCTGCGGTTAGCGATATCATCGGCGCAGGGATGTTACCGGCCGCTATCGAAATGATGGACAACTTGGCCATCCAAGCCGCGGAAGCCGCTGTGCATGCCAACTATCCAAACTGTGGCGGCCTGTTGTTGGTTGAGCTCGATGGCCCGATTGCAGAAGTCGAGGTTCTTATGCAGCAAGTCGATGCCATCTGCAGGAAATGCGGCGCCACGGAGATTCGAGTAGCCCAAACCGATGCCGAACGTGCCCTAGTTTGGAAAGGCCGCAAAGCCGCGTTTGCCGCTGTCGGACGCATCTCGCCTAATTATATTGTGCAGGATGGCGTGATTCCGCGCACGGCTTTGCCTCGGATTATGAGTGAGATCGAGCGGCTCGGCGCTGAATCGGGCGTCAGAGTGGCCAACGTGTTTCACGCCGGAGACGGAAATCTGCATCCTTTGGTGCTTTATGATCGGCGGATTGAAGGGCAAGAGCATGCGGCAGAAACGCTGGCTAACCGTATCCTGGAACTTTGTATCGAGGCGGGCGGTTCAATTACCGGTGAACATGGCGTCGGCGAAGAGAAAAAGATGATGATGTCTAAAATGTTTGCTGAGCCCGATCTTGAAACCATGCAACGGGTGCGTTGTGCTTTCGACCCCAAACAACTTTCGAACCCGACCAAGGTTTTTCCGCGTCCTCGACTTTGCGGCGAAGAGCCGGGCAAATATGAGCCTCACCCTTTAGAGGTGGCCGGAATTGCCGAACGTTTCTAAGATGGCGGCTCCACTTTCAACTTCGGGAGCCGGGGCCGGGCTCGCCAATTCCTGGGATCATCTGCGTACCATCGGCAGCCCGGACCAATGGCGGGAGGCTGGATCGGAGGACGCGGTTGCTGGGGTTCAGCCACGGATGATTTTTGAACCTCGCAACGAAACGGAAGTGGCGACGGCGCTGCGGGTAGCGGACAACGCCGGACTCAGTGTTATACCTCGCGGCGGCGGCACTAAGACCATGTGGGGTAATCCGCCCGCCCGGGCCGATCTGATTCTTTCAACCGTGCGCATGAACCAGGTGATCGAACATGCCTGGGCTGATCTGACCGTGAGTGTAGAAACCGGGTGCACCATCGGGACACTCCAAGACGCTTTAGCCCAACACGGACAACAGATCGCCGTTGACCCATTGTGGCCGGAACAAGCGACTATCGGCGGCATACTTTCAACGAACGATACGGGTACCTTGCGTATCCGGTACGGCGGCTTGCGCGACCTGATCATCGGCGTGACCATCGCGCTGCCAGACGGGACACTGGCATCAAGCGGCGGGAAAGTCGTGAAAAACGTGGCGGGCTATGACTTGCCGAAACTACTGACCGGCGCGTTGGGCACACTGGGTGTAATTACTCGTGCGGTTTTCCGGCTGCATCCTCTTCCCCAGCAGGTGAGGTCGTTTACCTTTGTGGCGCGAGACGCGGCCGATGCTAACCGATTGACCTTGGCAATACAGGATTCGAAGCTGGCACACACCGGACTACAGGTACGGTTTAACTCCGGCGCACAACCCGAGGTAGACATTCGCTTCGATGGAACCGAAGAAGGACTCGCAGCCCAGACCGAGACGCTGCGTAAACTCGCAGCGCCGGCTATTGAAACTCATTCCAACCACGATGTCTGGCACGCCCGCCAACACCTCTTTGGAACGGCAAGGCCGAATCGGTCGGAACCGTGGAGCGCTGCCTCGCTCCTGTCCTCCGTAGCCTTGGCGAAGGAGGATGCGAGGCCGACAGCATCGACGCCGGTAGATGCGCCGCCAACCCAGGATTCGCAACCGGCTGCCATCGCCAAGTTCAGCGTTCTTCCGGCCTCGATCGCAAACACCTGCCAGCAAGTTCGCGACTTAGCCGAACCTTTAAATGTGCACTGGAGTGCCGTCGTTCAAGGAACCGGCCTGGGTTGGATCCGCTTGGGACCGGCAAACACAAATGCCATTCAGCAAGTGTTGCAGAAGCTGCGTTCCCAACTCGAATCAGCAGGCGGCTCGCTCGTGGTTCAGTTTCGATCACCCGAAATTCCGGAAATCGAAACCTGGGGGAATCCTGGTGACGCTCTGGCTCTGATGCTGAGTGTAAAGCAACAGCTTGATGTCCGGAAAACACTGAATCCGGGCCGATTTGTAGGAGGAATTTGATGCATAAATCAGCAACTCAGCAGTTATTTCGTTCCCGTCCTCGATTTCGGCCAAGTGGAGTGGTGGAGTGTTGGAGTATTGGAGTGGTGAAATGAGTTCCAAAGGAACCGCCAGTGCCAAAGGTGAAATGACTCCCAACGGTGCGATTCAATCCACAGGGATAAGTGCCTACGATGCGCATCATCCGCCCGCGGGCGAACTCATCGACCAATGCGTCCATTGCGGATTCTGCCTGCCGGTCTGCCCGACGTATATCCTCTGGAGAGAAGAGATGGATTCGCCACGGGGCCGGATCTATCTCATGAAGATGGCGGCTGAAGGTGACGCGGCCATCAATCAAACCTGGGTAAGCCATTTCGATGCGTGCCTCGGTTGTATGGCCTGCATGACGGCCTGCCCATCCGGTGTCGATTACGGAAAACTGATTGAAGCCACAAGAGCACAGATTGAACGCCGTTATACCCGCCCATCGTCGGAGAAGAGGTTTCGCCGGTTCTTGTTCAGCACCTTTACGCACCCGGAACGGTTAAGCCTGCTAGCGTTACCGCTCCGTCTCTATCAGCAGAGCGGCCTACAAACGCTCGTACGACGGATTGGTATCCCGAAGCTTCTGCCCAAGCGCCTTCAGGCTATGGAAACACTTTTGCCACAAGTCCCAGCACCGGAAAAAGTTCCTGAGCTGATCCCGGCACATGGCGAACGCAGGCGACGGGTCGGGTTGCTACTCGGTTGTGTACAACGGGTGTTTTTCCCGCAGGTCAACGCGGCAACGGCCCGGGTATTGGCTGCGGAAGGATGCGAAGTGGTGGCGCCCGCCGCTCAACCTTGTTGCGGCGCCTTGTTGGTCCACACCGGCGAAGAAGAACAAGCGGTTCAGCTTGCCCGGCGGACGATCGATCTGTTCGAGAAAGCCGAGGTCGATACCATAATCATCAACGCCGCCGGTTGCGGATCGACCGTTAAAGATTACGGATATCTGCTGCGGGACGATCCGGAATATGCTGAACGAGCAAAAGCGTTTTCGGCCAAGTGCCGTGACATCTTGGAGTTCTTAGCCGAACTCGAGCCGCGTGCGCCGTTGCGTCCGTTATCCGCCGCCGGTTCGTTAGGCGACAGGCCGATCCGGGTTGCTTACCATGACGCCTGTCACCTGCAGCACGCGCAACGCGTCCGGTCACAACCGCGCGCCGTGCTGGGCCGAATCCCAAATCTTGAAATCCTGGAGATCCCGGAAGCAGCGGTCTGTTGCGGTTCCGCCGGCATCTACAACCTTGTCCAGCCCGAAACTGCCGCTGAGCTCGGTGACCGCAAAGCAGGCCACGTCACCAGCGTAAACCCGGACATGGTCGTATCGGGAAACCCCGGCTGCCTGCTCCAGCTTCAATCTTCCCTGGCTCGCGCAGGACACAATGTAGCCGTTCATCATGGCATAGAGCTCGTTGACGCATCGATTCGCGGCGTTCGTCTCTGATTTTGTTGCCTCGCGCTTCCAAGGAACGATGTTCCTGGGATGAGTGAGCGCTCGTGGAGCGCGCCTCGCTTGCGAGGCCGAATCTGTGGGAACCGTGGAGCGTGCCTCGCTCGCTTGCGAGGCCGTGGTGAGCAAGGAGTGACGAATGGCTAGTCACCCCGCTGACCGCGCCCTATCATATGTCAACAACCGGATATGCGCGGCTTAGAGCGCAGACAGCGATGGGTTTACTTCACGGTTTCTTTCCCGCTTTATCACGGGCTTGGCAAACGAGACAGCGCTCCTGGGTTCCGGCCGAATCGGCCTCGCAAGCGAGGCAGCGCTCCATGGTTGGTCCTCATGCACACTGCAGAATGAGTTTTGTCTTCCATGCAGATTGCACGGCAGCAAGCGCTTATCGATCAGCAGGTAAAGTAGTCGCCCTCGAGAAACTCGACGGAAACAGTAACGGCACAAAATCCGCTTGTATCGCGGCACCTAAAGATCGAAAACACCGCTCTACAAATTCACATCGACCGCCTGATGCAGGTAGCTTACAATGCTTCGCACCTCGCGGTCGCCTAGATCCAACCACCCGGATAGTAGTTTCGTACCGACCGAATGAGTGTTCAGACAACAAATCTAAAGGCTAAGCCCGTTCTACCTTCCCCTCCAAAGCGCAGTCGATTTTTTCGAGCGCTGATCTGGATCGCAGTCCTAGGGTTATTTGCGCTTGGCTTTTACCTGGTTTCCAGGCCCAAGGAAGCGCCTAAAGGGCGCGCTATTGGCACTGTCACGATCACAACCGCTACCGCCACCAAGGGCAACATCGGCGACTATCTAGACGCCATTGGAACAGTGACACCCGTCTATACCGCTTCCATTTTTAGTCAGGTGACCGGAGTGGTGACCAAAGTGAATTATCAGGAGGGCCAGATCGTTAAGGAGGGTGACCCTCTGGTCGATATCGATGATCGCCAGTACCAGGCCCAATTGGTACAATCCCAGGGCGCACTTCAGCGAGATCAAAACGTCTTGGGACAGGCTGAAATGGACCTTCAGCGCTTTCGCGATGCCTGGGCGCGCAACGGTGTCGCTAAACAAACCCTGGACGATCAGGAGAAGCTGGTTTTGCAGGAACAAGGCACGGTGAAAAACGATCAAGGAGCGGTCCAATTTAACCAACTCCAGGTCGAGTACTGTCATATCAAAGCACCGATTTCCGGACGAGTAGGCCTGCGTCCAATTGACCCTGGTAACCTCGTAACTGCGGGAACCAGCTCCAGCAGCAGCAGCGCAACCCCGTTGGTGGTCATTACCCAGATACAACCGATCACGGTAGTATTCACGATCGCCGAAGACAATCTGGGCGCAGTCATGGACCAGCTGCGCAGCGGAGCCAAGCTTGCCGTCGATGTCTTTGATCGGGCCGCCCAAAAGAAACTGGCCACGGGTGAGTTGATTGCGGTCGATAACCAGATCGACACCACCACCGGCACCGTGAAAGTGCGGGCCAGTTTCGCGAATGATGATTACGCCCTCTTCCCTAATCAGTTTGTTAACACGCGCCTGTTAGTAAAAACGCTCCAGGGTGTGGCCTTGATTCCATCGTCAACCATTCAGCAAAATGGTCAGACCTCATTTGTTTATGTCATTCAGGACAACGTTGCGCACCTGAAGAACATCAAGCCGGGAGTTTCAGACAACGGCCTCACCCAGGTCGAAGGCATCACTCCCGGGGATGTCCTAGCCGACAGCAGCTTCGATAAGTTACAGGATAACACCAAAATTGCCGTCTCCAACGGCAAGCCTGCCGCAACGGAGACACCAGGCGGCCAACAAAAGCACGGGAACCACCAACAGAAGCAGGGTAACGAAAAACCGGGCAGTGACCAACAACCGAGCGCCAGCAAGGGTACATGAGTCCGTCCAGCCCATTTATCCTGCGGCCGGTAGCAACGTCCCTGCTAATGGTCGCAATCTTCCTGATCGGTGCAGTTGCTTATCTGCAACTCCCTGTCTCCGCCTTACCGCAGGTTGATTATCCCACCATTCAGGTGGTCACATTTTATCCGGGGGCCAGTCCGGATGTAGTCGCTACCACGGTTACCGCGCCACTGGAGCGCCAGTTCGGGCAAATGCCGGGACTAAACCAGATGACGTCGACCAGTTCCGGCGGGACCTCAGTGGTCGTCTTGCAATTTACTCTCACGTTGAAACTGGATGTGGCCGAGGAAGAAGTGCAGGCAGCGATCAACGCTTCGCAAAGCCTGCTGCCTGCTAACCTACCTGCGCCGCCTGTCTACAATAAGACTAACCCCGCCGACGCGCCCATAATTACATTGGCGGTAACCTCAAACGCGATGCCGCTTAACCAAGTGGAGGACTTGGTTGATACTCGTCTCGCACCTAAGATCGCACAGCTGAGCGGGGTTGGCTTAGTCAGCATTAGCGGCGGTCAAAAACCAGCCGTCCGCATTCAGGTTAATCCAACGGCCCTATCATCCTACGGCATCAACTTGGAAGACGTCCGCACCGCCTTGGTGCAGACCAGCCAAAATGCAGCCAAAGGAAATTTTGATGGTCCTCGCCAGAACTTCCAGATCGACGCGAATGATCAGCTGGTCAGCAGCCAAGATTATCGCAGCGTAGTCGTGGCTTACCGGAACGGTGCACCGGTCATGCTCACCGACGTGGCTCGAGTGATCGATGGCGTCGAAAACAACCAACAAGCAGCCTGGATGAATAATACTCCGGCTGTGATCCTAAACGTTCAGCGCCAGCCCGGCGCTAACACGATCAGCGTGGTGAAAAGCATCAAGCAGCTGTTGCCACAACTCCAATCCAGTCTGCCTGCCAGTATCCGGATAACCACGCTGACGGATCTTACTACAGCCATCAATGCATCCGTAGCGGACGTCGAGTTCGAATTGATGCTCACTATCGGCCTCGTGGTGATGGTCATCTTTCTGTTTTTGCGAAGTCTTTCGGCCACCATTATTCCCAGCGTCGCTGTCCCGTTGTCTTTAGTGGGGACTTTCGCAGCGATGTATTTCCTTGGGTACAGCTTGGATAACCTGTCTCTAATGGCGCTAACCATCGCCACCGGATTTGTGGTCGATGACGCCATCGTGATGATCGAGAACATCACGCGTTACATCGAAGAGGGCGAACCGCCAATGCAAGCCGCACTCAAGGGCGCGGAGCAAATCGGATTCACCATTCTGTCATTGACCATATCCCTCATCGCGGTGCTGATCCCGCTCCTCTTCATGGGCGACGTGGTTGGACGTCTCTTCCGGGAATTCGCCGTTACCTTGGCTGTAACGATCGTTATCTCGGCAGTGGTCTCCCTGACGCTTACTCCGATGATGACCGCTCGCATCGTGAAGCATAAGCCGGAAGCTCAACAGGGGCGATTTTACCGGCTGTCCGAGCGCGCCTTTGAAGGAATGATCGCTTTTTATGGGCGAACCCTGCAGGTAGTTCTCCGGCATCAGGGACTCACCCTCATCGTCGCGGTCGCGACCCTGGTTTTTACCGTTTATCTTTACATCGTTATTCCTAAAGGGTTTTTCCCAGCCCAAGACACTGGAGTTATCCAAGGGATTACCCAAGCGCCGCCAACCATTGGATCCAAGGCTATGGCGCAGAAACAACAGGAATTGGCCAAGATCGTTCTCCAAGATCCGGCCGTAGAAAGTTTGTCTTCATTCATCGGTGCAGATGGGACTAACACCACGCTCAACAGCGGTAGAATGTCGATCAATCTCAAACCGCTCGAAGAACGGATTGGCGCGGCCGATGTGATTCGCCGGCTGACTCCCAAACTCGAACAGGTTCAGGGAATCCACCTGTATATGACCCCGGTACAGAACATCACGGTTGATGACCGGGTAAGCCGGGCCCAATTCCAATACACGTTGGAGGGGCCGGATGCCGACCTGTTAACCACCTGGACTAACCGCTTCGTCGATCGCCTGAAAGCACTGCCGCAATTGGAGAGTGTGGCTACGGATCAGCAGCCGGGCGGACTTGCGGTGCGTTTAACCATCGATCGAGTTACGGCCTCGCGGCTGGGCATCGCACCGAACACCATCGACAACACGTTGTACGATGCATTCGGTCAGCGGCAGATCAACACGATGTACACGCAGGTTAACCAATACCACGTCCTCTTGGAGGTCGAGCCACCCTTCCGGATCGACCCATCTAACCTGAATCAGATCTATATCCAAGCTAACTCATCTTCTGGTACCAGCGGTCCCGCGGCGTCTACCTCTTTTGCGGCTTCGGGCTCGACTTCGGCCGGTTCAAATGCGCTGACCGGTAGCGCTCTCTTCACTCCGACAGCTAACACGTTGACCCCTCCAGGCAATGCGCTGTCTAACAAAATTGCTACCACCGGTGCCGGGTCCGCTGGGTCGACCAGCTCCACCCTCAGCAACCTCGTTCCGCTGAGCGCATTCTGCCACTTTGATAGCACCACCGAACTGCTCTCCATCAACCACCAGGGGCAATTCCCTGCCGTCACCGTTTCGTTCAACCTCTCACCCAACACCTCTCTTGGTGAAGCGATCTCGCTGGTAGAGAAAGTGCAAAAGGACATGCACATGCCGGCCAGCATCCAGGCTGGCTTCCAAGGTACCGCCGCTTCGTTTCAAGCCTCACTAACTAATGAGCCGCTTCTCATTCTGGCGGCTTTGGTCACGGTTTACATCGTCCTTGGCGTTCTGTACGAAAACTTCATTCATCCCATCACCATCCTGTCGACACTACCCTCAGCCTGCGTGGGTGCATTGATCGCGTTGATGCTCTTTCATGAGGATCTCGGCGTGGTCGCCATCATCGGTCTGGTTCTATTGCTGGGCATTGTCAAAAAGAACGGGATCATGATCGTTGACTTCGCTCTGCAAGCAGCCCGGCAGCGCGGCAAGAATGCCACTGAAGCCGCTTACGAAGCGTGTCTCTTGCGGTTCCGTCCCATCATGATGACGACGATGGCTGCCCTGTTAGCCGGGGTACCATTGGCGTTCGGCTCGGGATTTGGCTCCGAGATACGGCGTCCACTCGGTATCTCCATGGTTGGCGGACTGATATTCAGTCAGGTCCTGACGCTCTACACGACCCCGGTCATTTACATCTTTTTTGACAATCTCTCTCGTCGCTTCTCACGCAAGAAATCCAGCGCTGAAGGCGGTGCTGAGTTCGGCGAACCGGAGCAAGGATGAACCTCTCGGAGCCGTTCATTCGTCGCCCGGTCGGGACGACCTTAATCACCATCGGCATCGCGTTTGCCGGAGCGGTTGCCTACTCCGTGCTGCCAGTCTCTCCTCTGCCCCAAGTGGATTTCCCCACGATTTCCGTGAGCGCCAGCTTGCCAGGCGGCAGCGCCGAGATCATGGCTTCGTCCGTTGCGACTCCTTTGGAACGACAACTCGGCCATATCGCCGGTGTGACGGAAATGACATCGGCGAGCTCGCTCGGCACGACCTCCATCACGATTCAATTTGACCTTAATCGTAACATCGATGGCGCCGCTCGAGACGTTCAGGCCGCCATCAACGCGGCCCGGACGTATCTGCCTGCTAACCTGCCGTCGAATCCAACTTATCGAAAGGTCAACCCCGCCGACGCGCCGATCTTTATTCTGGCTCTTACCTCGGATAAATACGGTCCGGCCAAGATGTATGACGAGGCATCTACCGTTATCCAGCAGAAGCTTTCCCAAGTTAAAGGCGTTGGTCAGGTCAACGTCGGTGGAGGCGCGTTGCCATCGGTGCGCGTAGATGTTAACCCGACACAATTAGCCAACTACGGTCTGACCATGGCGAATGTGCAGTCGATCTTAAGCGTGCAGAACGCGGACGTCGCCAAAGGTCAACTCACGGACGGCAACATTACCAGGGACATCTTAGCGAACGATCAGATCTTTCACGCTAACGATTACAAACCGCTGGTCATCGGTTACAGCAACGGTGCCGCTGTGCATTTGTCGGACGTCGCCCAAGTCACCGACTCAGTTCAAAACATCCGCACCGGCGGCTTTCTAAATGGTAAACGCGCCGTCACCCTAATCATTTTTCGGGAACCGGGGGCGAACATCATTAATACGGTAAACCGGTTGTGGGAACAGATACCCTGGATCAAAGCATCTATCCCGGAGGGGATTGACGTGACCGTGGTGCTCGACCGGACCACCACCATACGCGCTTCGGTAGAGGACGTTGAACGCACCCTCTGTTTTTCGGTGATCCTGGTTGTCATCGTCGTTTTCGTCTTCTTGAGAAATCCTCGGGCCACGCTCATACCTGGGGTCGCGGTGCCAGTCTCACTCATTGGCACTTGTGCGGTCATGTATTTGTTTGGCTACAGCATCGATAACTTATCGCTAATGGCGCTCACCATTGCGACCGGGTTTGTGGTCGACGACGCCATCGTTGTGATGGAAAACATCACCCGATATCTGGAAGAAGGACTAACTCCCTTTCAGGCCGCGTTAAGGGGCACGCAGCAAATCGGTTTCACTGTCTTTTCCATCAGCGTTTCCCTGATTGCGGTTTTCATTCCCCTTCTCGCCATGGGCGGAATCGTGGGCCGCCTATTTCGGGAATTCGCCGTTACCCTCTCCACGGCCATTCTCGTTTCCATGGTCATCTCATTGACCACCACGCCCATGTTGTGCGCCTATTTTCTCAAGAGCGAGCGCGGCAAGAAACATGGCCGGCTTTACAGGGCGAACGAACGAGCGTTCGCCTGGGTGCAATCCGTCTACCGCCGCAGCTTAACGTGGGTCCTTGATAATCCTACCATTACGCTGGTAGTTCTGCTCCTGACGATTGCATTCAACGTGGTGCTAATCGTTAACATGCCGAAAGGATTTTTCCCGCAACAGGACACGGGAGCAATCGTGGGAGGAGTTCAAGGTCCTCAGGACTCTTCTTTCGGTGCAATGAATAATGCCATCCAGCAGATCGGCAAAGTGATCAAGAGCGATCCTGCGGTGGCCAATGTGATCGAGTTTACCGGGGGCTCAGGCGCAACCAATACGGCTTTTGTTTATATCTCGTTGAAACCCTTAGCCGAACGAAAAATTGATGCTGCTTCTATCATCAATCGATTGCGCCCGCTATTGAACCGTCTGCCGGTTGCGTCGGTATTCTTGCAACCAGCCCAAGACATCCGCATCGGGGGTCGTGGCAGCAACGCCCTTTATCAATACACGATTCAATCCGATAGCGCTAAAGAGCTCGCGCATTGGGGGCCCATTCTGTTGAACGAGCTGCGCCGCTTACCGGGATTTCAAGATGTTAACTCGGACCAGCAGAATGGTGGCCGCGACGAATATCTGACCTACGACCGGGCAACCGCGGCTAAGTTAGGGCTGACCGTTCAGTCTCTCGATACTGCCCTCTATAATGCTTTCGGCCAAGCACAGGTTTCCCTAATCCATACAGAACTTAACCAGTACTATGTCATCTTGGAAGTTGCTCCTCCCTATTTTCAAGGCCCGGAGAACCTCAACGACGTCTATCCGGCATCGTCTGCCCCCATCGGCAATGTCCCTCTCTTCACTGTCGCAACGAAGCAATCAAATACCATTCCGCTCGCCATCAACCATACGGGCTTGTTCCCATCGGTAACGGTGTCATTCAATTTAGCTCCCGGCATGTCGCTTAGCGATGCCACTGCCCGAATCACCGATATGCAGAGACAGCTCGGAATGCCGACCTCAATCCAAGGCTTTTATTCAGGCACTCTGCTGGGCTACCAACAGTCACTGGGCACGATGCCCCTCTTGGTACTAACGGCGCTACTCGCCGTCTACATCGTTCTCGGGATCTTGTACGAAAACCTCGTCCATCCTATCACGATTATATCAACTTTGCCATCAGCCGGGGTAGGCGCGATGTTGGCATTAACTATCGGGAACAGCGATCTTAACGTGATCTCGATTATCGGCATCGTATTGCTGATCGGGATCGTAAAAAAGAACGCGATCATGATGATCGATTTCGCGCTCCAGGCAGAGCGTCAGGAAGGAAAAGGCACTGCGGACGCGATTTTCGAAGCCTGCATGCTGCGATTTCGTCCAATTTTAATGACCACCATGTGCGCCCTGTTCGGAGCATTACCCTTGGCCTTAGGAACCGGAACCGGCTCAGAACTGCGCCGGCCCCTGGGTATCAGTATTGTCGGCGGCCTCATTGTGAGCCAACTCCTAACTCTCTATACCACCCCCGTTCTTTACCTCGCGTTTGACCGGCTCCGCCTGCGAATGAAAGGCGGGAAACCCGATGTATTTCACCATGGAGCCGAGCGCGCGTGAGGTCGAATATTCACCCGTTGTTGGGAATTTCGTTCTCGTCCTCGTCGTCGTCCTCGTCCTCGATTCCGGCCCGAGCGCGATGTTGGCGGGCTAGAGTACCGAAGAAGAACAAAACAGATCTCGATTCTCCAATACTCCCAAATTTCGAGGACGAGGACGACGACGAGGACGAGAACGAAGCGTCTCACGAAGATGGCATCCGACAACGCGGCTAACGGTTTTTGACCATTCACCAATCGATGACTTCACTGCGACCAACATTCAGGATCTTTCTCTGCATCGTGCTCTGCACCCTAACGGGATGTATAGTAGTGGGGCCGAAATACCATAGACCGGCTGCTACCGAAGAACCGCTTCCGTCGACGTACAAAGAGATTCCGGCTCATTACAAGGACTCCGAAGGCTGGGATATCGCCCAGCCACGGGAGGCGATGCTACGCGGTGAATGGTGGAGAGCGTTTAATGATCCGGATCTGAATGCTTTGGAAGAACAACTCAATATCAACAACCAGAATATTAAAGAATTCTTCCAAAACTTCATGGAAGCGCGCACTCTCATCGCGGAAGCAAATTCCCAGCTTTATCCGACACTGACTGCCAACGCATCCTGGACTAAGTCGCGCAATCCACTTACTGGGCTCAACCCGATTACTACCATTCTGTCCACTCTGGAAATCTCGTGGGCGCCAGACGTCTGGGGCAAAGTAAGGAACGCCATCCGTTCGGCTCAGTACAGCGCACAGCTCAGTGCGGCCGATCTGGAGAACGAGAAACTGACCGAGCAGGCTACCCTAGCGACAATCTATTTCCAGATTCGAGGACAAGACACGCTGCAGCAACTCTTCAACGATACGATCGTGGCTTTCCAGAAGGCGCTCGCTTATAACCAGGTCCAATATGACACCGGAATCACCGATAGGATTTCGGTAGTGGAAGCTCAGAATACCCTCCAAAATGCAGAGGCTTCCGCGACTAATATCGGGGTTGCTCGAGCCCAATTCGAACATGCGATCGCCGTCTTGCTCGGTCGAGTTTCTTCCAATTTCTCGATTCCGATTCGAACTTTGCATCGGTCTCCGCCGAGGATCCCGGTCGGTATCCCCTCCCAATTAATTGAGCGCAGACCCGATATTGCCGCTGCGGAACGGAATATGGCATCTGCTAACGCGCAAATTGGGGAAGCTTATGCGGCCTATTTCCCAACGTTCAATTTGAGTTCGGACGCCGGGTTTGAAAGCCAACACTTCAGCAATCTGTTTCATGCATCCAATCGCACCTGGTCAATCGGACCGTCCGCTTCCGAAACCGTATTCGATGCCGGCCTCCGCACCGCCACCGTTCATCAATTCATTGCCACCTATAATGCCGATCTAGCCGCTTATCGGCAGACCGTGCTCACTGGCTTTCAACAGGTGGAAGACGCCCTAGCCGAAATCCGGCTCTATTCCAAACAAATACTCGAACAACGCGCCGCCGAGAAATCAGCCGAAGAGTTTTTGACCCTTGAAATGGCCAGATACCAGACCGGTATCGATCCTTACGTCGATGTAGTCACTGCGCAGACCACCCTGCTCACTGACCAGCAAGCCGTGATCACCGTCCAGGTTTTACAGATGACCAGCGCCGTAGCGTTGATTGAAGCCCTCGGCGGCGGTTGGGATGTATCGGAGTTGCCGACCCCATCCCAGGTATCCAAGTGGCCGACACACGAGGAAAGTGCGATTCAGCAGTAGGTGCAATAATCGTCGTCGTCCTCGATCTCGAAGGCGGTAGATGGCGAAGAAGAACAGAAATGGCCGCAAAAACGCGCAAAGAACGCTTAGGTCCCCGCCCTCCGCGCGCTTTGTCCCGGTTTCGGCAAAAGACATTCCCGCTTTCGGTAAGCAACCGAATCTCTACAACGCTCCTCATGGCCGGGTCCGAAATCTTCGGAACAGATTTCTAACTCGAGGAATGGCACAAACGTCGGTTACCGCTGGGCTAAAAACCGGCGTGGCATCGCGGCTGCTTATCAAAATCCCAGAGTCACGAACGAGACAAATCGGAAACCCACTGAGACCAAAATATCAACCGGGATAACTAGCTCCGGTGTGGATCGAAAGTTGTCGAGACCGTGACTCAAAGTTTAGCAGCCACACATAAGCTTTTCAGCCAGAAGCCAAATGGGGAGCCGGTCGACGACGCGTTCTTCTCCTTCGCGTCGACCGGCGAAGCTTTTGGTGGCGACGTAGTTCCCTACGCCATTTTGTGCGAATCATTCTCATGCTATCGCTATCAGAATATGCGATTCGTACGCGCAGTTCCGCTAGTGCTGGCGTTGCTGGCTCCTCTGGTGGCGGTATCCCAGAAGACATCAAAAGCCGCAGAGTCTAAGACTGAAACCATCGTCTTGATTCGCCACGGAGAAACGTCTTTGCTCGGGTTAGGACAAATAACCTGCAAGGGACTGAATCGAGCCTTGGCCCTGCCGGGTGTTCTAATCTCTAAATTCGGTAAACCGGACGAAATTTACGCCCCGGATCCGACAGGAAAATCACACGATCTGGGAGGGACTTTCGACTATGTGCGTCCGTTAGCAACGATTGAACCGACCGCGATCCGGCTTGGGATGCCGGTGAATTGCGACTATCGCTTCGATCACATCAAAGACCTGGAAAACGAATTATTAGCCCCGCAAAACTCCGGCAAGCTCATTTTTATCGCGTGGGAACATAAGTATTTGAACCAAATGGTTAAAGACCTTTTGCAACTCAAGGGCGGCGATCCCAAGCAGGTACCGGATTGGCCGTGGTATGAATATGACCGGATTTACATCCTACGAATTCCGGCCGAAAGCGGACAGATTACCTTTTCTCAGGATCAAGAGAACTTGAACCACGTCAGCGACGACTGTTCAGGATCGAGTAATCAGTAGCCATTCAGTGATCAGTTTCGGTGACGAAGTTTCGGCGGCCGACTCCATTCTTCTGAACTGGTTGGTGACTACTTCCGGTCGCGAGATTTGAGCTTGAACTCGCTGGAGCGGAGCGCAACTGACGAAAGGAATATCGGCGACCGTCGGAACTCGGCTCACCCTCTTCTGGGAAGAAAAACCCGATCGCTTCTTTACTGTCATCAAGTTCTGGATGGACGAAGGCTCCGGCATTGCGCTAGCACTTGTGAACAGCGCCCCTCCCCCTACATGAAACGGTTTCCGGCCTATCTTTCCCTCACAATTAGCGTTCTTCTTTTGGCTGTCGTCGCGGCCTTTGCTTCTGACCCGCAGCGGATTGCCGTCCTTACCGCATTCGACAAAGAGATGGAGGCTGTCAAATCGTACATGGTTCCGAAATATGCGGCGGTCACGACCTCAACGATCAACGGCACCCACTTCGACGCAGTCTATATCCAAGACCATCTCTTCATTTTCGCCCTGTCAGGGCAAAGCATGATCAACGCGGCGATGAACACCCAACTCGTGATCGACCGGTTCCACGTTGATGCAGTCGTCTTCGTGGGCATCGCGGGAGGAATCAATCCGACGCTTCGCCCCGGCGACGTCATCGTTCCTTCCGAGTGGATACACCAGATGGAATCGGTCTGGGCGAACCCCGACCCGGATCGACCCGGCGAGCACATCCTTCCCACCTGGTGGACGCCGAAGTATGGGCACTATTACGAAATCTACCCGAATGATGTCGAGGTTGTCCGCGAAGGGATGGAAAGTCCCGAGAGCATTCACGCCTTCCCGGCCGACCCCGGCCTGCTCGACGCGGCATCGCGG
>Ga0210401_10001419_pt1 | contig 27871 bp, 26 predicted proteins | sample IncBWH32MmetaG_FD_150866 | JGI IMG/M metagenome (GOLD analysis project Ga0210401, IMG submission 150866) | Forest soil microbial communities from Barre Woods Harvard Forest LTER site, Petersham, Massachusetts, United States - Inc-BW-H-32-M | ecosystem: Environmental > Terrestrial > Soil >...
GCCCGGATCGTAAAGTGTAAGCAGCATGCGCCTGGTGCCCTCGAGGAGTTCCGGGAGCGGCAGCACCGTGCGGAAGTTCGGAGGGTCAAAGTTACTCGGTTCGGGATTGCTGTCGAGGAGTCGGCCCTCAGTCCTCATGCGGTCATACAGCGGAGTCGTAGGAGGGGCTTGCAGAACACCCGTCATCGCCCAAGGGATCGCGGCTCTCTCCACAAACTCAATCTGCCGCTCAAAAATGTCCGGCGGATCGCTGTCAAAGCCGACGATAAAACCGCCCATGACCCAAAGACCGTGCCTCTGAATCGAGCGTATGCTCTCCAACGGGTCCCGGCGGAGATTCTGGAATTTTTTGGTTTCCTTCAGCGACTCTACCGAGGGCGATTCGATTCCGATGAATACGCGACAGAAATTTGCTTTGACCATCGCATCCAGCAGTTCCGGCCGCGAGGAAAGATCGATGGAAGCCTCGGTAAAGAACGCGAACGGGTACCCGTTGCGGCGCTGCCACTTTTCCAGATCCAGAGCGAGCTCCAGAGCCGCCTTGTGATTTCCGATGAAATTGTCATCGACAACGAATACATCTTTCCGCCAGCCGAGCTGCAGCAGCGCGTCGAGTTCTCCCATTAACTGCTGCGAAGATTTCGTCCGCGGACGGCGTCCGTAGATCGTTATGATGTCGCAAAATTCGCACGTAAACGGGCAGCCGCGCGAAAATTGAACCGACATGAGTGTGTATTTATCCAGCGTCAGAAGGTCGAAACGCGGTACCGGTGTGGCTCTGACATCAGGCTTCTCCGTAACACGGTAGACTCTGCGGGCTGTGCCGCGCTCGAGATCGGAGGCGATTTCCTGGAAGATCTCGTCCGGCTCACCGACAACGATGTGGTCGGCTAGGGGCACTAGCGCCTCCGGTTCGCTGCTGGCATAAGGACCTCCGACCATCGTTCGCCGGTTCAGCCTGGAAGCGCGTTCGAGCGTCTGGCGCATGCCTTCCCGCTGAACCGCCATCGCGCTGACCATCACCAGATCCGCCCAGAGGATGTCCTGATCGTTCAACTCTTCGAACGCAAGATCAACCAGACGGATCGTCCATTGTTTTGGGCAAAGCGTGGCGACCGTGATGAGCCCGAGCGGAGGCACCAGTGAGCGCTCCGGGACGATTTCCATCACCTCGCCAAGGCTCCAAAACGAAGCAGGAAAACGCGGCCACACCATAAGAACTTTGATCGCGGGCCCGAGCGGCTGGAACTGCCTAACCTCTTCGAGATCTCGGTCCATGAATTAACCTCTCAGTTGGGTTGTTACGAACTTGCGTATCCGAGGGACGACCCGAGCGACGCACAGCAGGAGGCCCGAAAGATGCGATTGGCGAAGAGCGGGGTCCCTTTCGGAAACCGGCCTGGAATCGGTGAAACATCTGGCTCTGACGGCCCCGCTCTCGAAGATACCTTCAGATCGATCGCTACTTCTACTGGTAATTCGCCCTACCCCGGCGGGTTCGTATTCCGGAGCGTCAGCAGGGAACATCCAGACAAGAGTCGGTGTTTGTTGCAAATTCTGCAGCAGGAGCGACAAACATTTCGCACGAGGGACAGTAATATGTCGAACCTGCTAACCGTCGCGCCGTTGGAATTGCATTAATGGAATCTCTTGAGAGTATTCGTCCCTTGCACATTGGGCAGTAAAACGGCGCATCGTTGGCGGTGATCCTTCGCATAATCCCATATCCAAACATGGTGTTCGCATCCGGCCTCAGGATCGTTCGATCCAGTATCCCGGTGGCCGATCCCAGCATTGCGGGAACTGCCCTGCGATGTATGTTCAATTCAGCACACTCTGCCGATTCGCCAAGCGACTCTTTGCGAGGACGACATCAGCCCTTCTTGCGACGGCTCCGCGATGAGTATCTCTCGCGCTGTGACGCCAGTTCTCGTCCTTCAATAAACCCAGAGTTCAGCTGGGTGTGACGGCGAGAGCGCTCTGCAAGCTCCCGAACACTAAGGACCGGCCAAAATTCGATCATTATGTATCCAACAAGACAGACACTTATCCAGCGCAGGTCCAGAGTGATGTTGCATCGGGCAGCCGGAGACCGTTTCGGGACCGAGTCCCCTCTTTTAGCTTGGCTGCATCGGCTTCAAACCCGCGCCGAATTCAAGGGAAGCATCTATGCGCAATCGTCTAGTGCTGGTAGCGGGATTGCTTCTGAGCAGCTGTCTCCCAATCAAAGCTCAGACGCCCACTACGCAAATTGTCCTGGCGCAGACGTTTCCCGGCCCTGGCCAAAACATGATTCTGTTTGCCGCGCCAGGACTGCGATTCTCGCCAATCGTCCCGCGAATGCAACCGCACCAGAAAACCTCTCTTCGCCCCGCATTCTTTCTGGCCGCGGCATATAAGCCTGAACTCAGCCTCGTGGGTCGGGTGCAGATAGAGGAGATTCGGACGCCTTTTCTAAAGGAATCGAGACTTCTGATAGCTCATTTCTGGCGCGGGCCGCAGCTGGATGTCTTCGCGAGAACGCTGCGCTCGCAGAGCTCGCAGTTCGCTTCGTCGAGGTCCGGCGTTAGTTTTCACTACTCGCGCCCTTCGGTTAATGATCAAGCGGGCAGAGCGAGTTCGTTCGAGGCCCGCGGCGTCAGCCTGACATACAGTTTTGGCCAGCGCGCTGAGACCAGAAACGGGGTCGAGCCGTGGCGGTGTGTGTTGTGGGTTATAGGGAAGGCTCATGGCTGCTCTCGCTAGGAGTTTGATGAAGAACCCTGGTGACGCGTCATCGGGCAAGTAAGAACGATAACTTCGATAACGGCGATTAATCCACAGGAAATCCACAGCGACAGCCAGGATCGCGAGAGCGTTGGGAGACTATCGCGTATTTTCAGTATTCGATGGACCGTGTTCCCAATTGAACAGCGCGTCAGGACGTTCGGCGCTATTTTTCTGCCTTGTCAGAATTCAGGTTGGAAAGGGAACCACAATGGAACCAGCTCATTCTCAGCCAATGCCGACTTCAGAAACCAACGTGCTCAGAATGCTCTCCCAGGGGGCTCCGGTGACGGGGGTCTTGAACGAACTTTGAACTTTATTGACGCGAAGTCGCCCGGAGTGATTCCGACGGTTCTCTTGCGTAACAGCGACGGAACCCTTATCCAAGTTGCGGCTGGCCCGAGATTTCCTAAAATTTGGAATAAGGCGTTCGACGGTTTGAAGATGCCCTCCTGCGCCGGATTCGAGGATATGGCCATCTCCCAGGAAACAACGGTTCACCTTGCCGACATCAGAAGTGATCCCTCTTTTGCGGCTTGGTGGGACTTGGCATTGATGCAGAGCATTCAAGCGGCATGGGCCGCGCCTATTTTCTCCAAGAACCGAAGGATACTCGGAACGCTGATCCTGTTTTATCCAACGCGCTATTCGCCGGGGGAACGGGACGCGGACCTCATCGAACGAGTCATCCACCTGGCGGCCATTGCCATTGAATGTCACTTGAATGAAGAAGAGCGGCGCAAGGTTTCCGTGCGGCTACATCAATCTCGAGAGGAGGAACGCCGACGCATCGCTCGTGAGCTTCATGACAGCACGGGACAGAAAGTTGCTCTCCTGGCGATAAATCTGTCGGCGCTCAATGACGCGACTCCTACGCGGTTACGTGAAACGATTCTTTCGCAGTGCGCCTCTCTTACCAGCAGCATTTCCGATGAACTCCGAACGCTTTCCTACCTGCTTCACCCGCCCCTGTTAGATGATTGCGGCTTGGAGTTGGCAATCCAGTGGTATGTGAGCGGAATTAACCAGCGCACGGGACCGCATGTAGAGCTCGAGATAGCTGACCAATTGCGCCGACTCACCGAAGAAGCTGAACTCGCGATTTTCCGCGTCGTACAAGCCAGTCTCACAAACGTTCACCTCCATTCGAAAGGCACCCAAGCCGTCTTGAGAATGGAGCAAAATGCCGAGGAAGTGATCGTAACCGTCAGCGACAACGGCAGGGGGATACCTGACGGAGTGCTCGACAATTCTTCGCGAACCAATACGCTCGGCGTTGGCATCTCGGGCATGCGAGAAAGAATGGAAAATCTGGGTGGCCGTCTCGAGATTGAAACTGGCTGCCGCGGCACGACGGTAAAGGCAAGACTCCCAGCGCGACATTTCCGCACAGCCGCCTAGGCTGGGGCGGACGCAAGGGACCCAAACACGTCAACATTTCGGACAGAGTTCCTGCGTCCCGGCGCGCCGCCCGTCAATAAGATGCTTCGCCTACTTGCTCACGTTCCACACGTACAGGAACGTTGCGTCACTGGCGGTCACGACTTCGCGCCCGGCTTTCCGCGTCGCGCGATTCAGCGCGGACCGAACTTTTTCTTTTGATTCGTTCAACGCGGCCAGCGGCACTTTAATCGCAGAACCATCCTCCAAATTGTCAAGATCCCTCAGGATTGTGGTGACAATCTGTTTGTGCTTTCCATTTCGACCTTGCGGCACATCCGACTGCACCATCGTCTTGAAGTGCATCGGTACGATCCTTAGCTGAGTCCGTCCCATAGTTTCCCTCCTCCAGACGATTAAATGCGATGGAAACGAGGCCTTATCGTAACCAATCGTATCGACTTCTGCAACTAAGAATTCGCGGCGTAATCGGGGTCGCGACGTACCCCGCTCCGGGGCAGGGCGAAACCAGTCGTTAGCTTGCGGCCAGTAAATTTGCGACCAGAGACGTAGTTCGCTTTTTAAAAGAGATGACCCGTACGACTTGCAGCCTGTTAGCGTCTTTGGGGTGGGAAGGAGTTATGATGGTTAAACCGAAACCACATTTCGAGCAGGTTCCAGTTGAGATTGTCAAAAAGATCGTCGTAGAGCAGACCGGTCAGCCCGGAGCAACCGACTCACCAGACCTCGATAAAGGAGGGGTATGCCAAAAGGAATCGCCCAAAAGAGCAAACTAACTCCAGCCAAGAGGTCGGCTTTCGATTTGCAGGCTTTCCTTGATGCGACCGGGGTCGCGCGACGAATCCACACATTTCGAAAATCGGAAAAGATCTACGCTCAGGGCCAAGCCGCGAAGGGCGTGAATTACATTCAACAAGGCGGGGTTAGACTTTCCGTCATCAGTGCGGGCGGGAAAGAGGCGGTCGTGGCGCTTCTCGGCCCGGGAGATTTCTTCGGCGAGGGGTGCCTCGCGGGCCAGCCGATTCGCATGGGGACGGCCACAGCCCTTGTGCCGACGTCGATTCTGTTCATCGAAAAGAGCGAGATGATGCGTGTGCTCCACCATGAACATGCACTCTCTGACGTCTTCATCGCGCACGTGCTGACCCGGAATATTCGAATCGAGGAAGACCTGGTGGATCAGCTTTTCAATTCCAGCGAGAAGCGCCTGGCTCGAGCTCTTCTGTTACTGGGCCGCTACGGCAGGGAAGACCAGCCCCACGCCGTGCTGGCGGCGGTTTCGCAAGAGATGCTCGCGGAAATGGTCGGAACTACGCGCTCACGCGTCAATTTTTTCATGAACAAATTCAGGAAGCTCGGCTTTATCAAATACAACGGCGGCCTTCAGATCAACGCTTCGCTGTTAAGCGTCGTCCTTCACGATTGACTTACGACTTTGGCCATTCAAGTACGCGCCGTGCCATCGGCTGGTTGTCGGAAATAGGGCGATCTGCGCGCTGAACCGTCTTGGTTTCGCGGTCGATCGCGAGCGCGGCTAGGTTGAGCGCTCGCTCCACCAGACGTGTCTCGTCGGCCGAAGGGACGCGCGGGTCACAACTGTACACCTCGAGCGAACCCGATTCTCGACCGTGTTCATCGACAATTTTCGCGGAAGAAAACAGATGCAGACCGAAGATCTCGGCAGTCTTTGCGTGTGCAGCCGCACTTTCCGGGCTGCCGGCCGACGTCGAAATAACGGAGACGGTATTCCCAATTTCGCAATCAATGGCAACGCAGATTTCATTCAGGGTCTGCTCAACGGGCGGAGGCGCGAAAATCGATTGAAGAATTCTCTCCTCCGCTTTCAGAAGGTGTGGGCGTTTGTTCTTAGTCTGGGTGATAGGTGCGGGCAACGCCCGCCTCTTCGAGGGGCGAGAGGGCGATTCATCCATGGGGGCTTTCCTCCGGCCATTTTGCATTTAGGTCATTCGCACGGTCGGTGAAAGCGCGGTTTGGATCTTCCCGGTACGAAACAGACGCGCTCGCAGGCAGCGTATGTGCTCTGTTGGACTTCATGGCGTAAAGAACCTTGTCCGCCGCGTACAGAAGCGTTCCGATCGTGTCCGCATCCCGCGGATAGCTCGCGATTCCCACGCTGACCGATAGCGGAGGTTGCTCGGTATCCTTTTCAAGGAGATCAAAAATTCGCTGCACCACTGCCACGGCGGCGGCCTTGAGCGTCTCCGGCAAAACCAGGGCGAATTCATCTCCACCGTGCCGGGCCGCAGTATCGATTGACCGGGAGCAGTCCGCCAGAATCTGAGCGAGCCGGCAGAGCGCCCGGCTTCCCACGGCATGGCCGAATTCGTCGTTGATCTTTTTCAACCCATCCAGATCCAGCAGCAGAAGAGAGAACTCGCGGCCGCTTCGTCCGGACCTGCAGATCTCCGCATGCAGCACTTCGAAAAGGCGGCGATGATTGCCAAGGCCTGTAAGGGAATCGGTCGATGCCTGGCGCCGCAGCTGATCCTCAAGCGTTCGCTGTTCCGTGGTATCGACGACAATGATTTCGTGGCCGGCATAATTTCCCTGATCGTCATATACATCGCGGCCGCTCAACCGGACTTTCAAAGTAGTCCCGTCCTTCCGCTTCCACTCTGCGTCGATCGGATCGATCCGCTTTATTTCCCCGGAGCGCGTCCCGCACGCGAATCCAGCGGAAAGTTTAGGGATGACCTCGAGCCTTTGGTTCGCCGCAAAAAGCTCTTCGCTTGACGCGTATCCAAGCATCGTGACCAGCGCCTGGTTAATGTCCAGCAATGTACCGGCGGTGTCACACCGGTATGTGCCGTATGCAGGATTGTCTGCCAGCGCGCGATATAAAGATTGCGAGTGCCGCAAGGCTTTGCGCGCTTCTTCCAGATCGCTGCGGAGTTTTTTGTTGCTCAAGACCCGGCGAATGGCCATCGGCAGTTGTCCGATGTGTTCCCGCAAGACGTAGTCCGCAACAGTGTCGGCACCAAGCTGCGCGATCGACTCGCTGTCCTTCGATGTGGTCAGAAGAATCAAGGGAGTCTGCGGCAGGGTCTGTTGGAGAAGCTGCAGGGTCCGGATTCCTTTCCGGCTTAGACCAGGGTGTTCGGCCACGACTACATCGTACGAATTGGTTCGAAGCAGTTCTCGGCACTGAAGGAGGTTCAAAACGAAATCAGCACTAACGACGAATTGCGCTCTTTTGAGCTCTTGCAGGCAGGAGTCGATCACGTCTGCTTCGCGATGAACGAAAAGGGCGCGGAGCGGGCGGCTCCTGTGGGCAGTGCTGGCCTCGGAATGGATACGGCTCTGATCGCCGTGCCATCTGCTCTGTGAAAGGTTTGCCATGATCAACGTCTCGTGCCGAGCCGTCGGCCTGTGTGGCGGAAGGGATCACCGACCGGCCCGTAAGCCCATCCAAACAATAGGCCGACTATGCACTCGACGCTGTCCAATTTTGTACATCGGCACTGTGACAAAGCTCCCACGGAGCAGCGATCCGCGATGTGCGTCGCGGATTGGTTGCACCAATCAAGTCTCGAGTACTAAGGGACATAGACGCAGAGCCCTCTTCGGCGGAAAGTCATTCAGCAATCGCCTGCCGATTTGGCGTCAGCAGAGAGTTGCGATCATGATTTGCTCGCCCTGTAGCAGCGCGCCTCTGTCGATGAAGGCGCAGACGAGTTGTCAAAAGGGCAATTGTGGCAAGGGTTTTTATAAGACTATTTCGCTGTGCAACGTCTGACTTCCGATCCACGCCGCCCGACGGCTCTCTCGTCTAAAAATTATCCACGCGTGCAAAGCGACCGACCTCATCGCCACGACGGCCAAAGCCCGCGCAGACGACGTGTGTACTATTGGACAGAAATTCGTTTCCAAAAGACCTACGATGACGTTTCGCATCACCTGCCGTTGAACCAAAGCCAACAATAAAGATGGCGACCGCGAGATTCGAGCAGTGTGCACGATGCGTCCGTTTGCGAAAGGACGTGGCTCTTTAGGTCGAAATTTGGAGGAATTGAAAATGTTGAAACGCATTGTGATCGTCGCAGCATTAGGTCTGCTCGCAACTCTGACTGCCGTCGCCTCGGATCGCGAGGATGACGTCAGCCGCACCAACAAATCCACACAGGTCTTCAAGGAGATCATGAACGCTCCGGATCAAGGCATTCCGCACGATCTACTGGACTCAGCGAAATGCATTGCGATCATTCCCGGCAACGTAAAGTTCGCTTTTATCTTCGGCGGCAGCTACGGCCGAGGATTGGCGACTTGCCGCACGGGTCACGGTTGGAGCGCGCCCATGTTTGTGGCCATTGACGGCGGAAGCGTGGGTTATCAAATCGGGGGATCTTCCACCGACATCATCATGCTCTTCATGAACGATCACGCCCTGCAAAGCTTGCTCAGTGACAAATTCAAGCTGGGAGCCGATGCGTCTGTAGCGGCCGGGCCGGTTGGCCGGAGCGCTACGGCTGGCACCGATGTCAAATTGAATGCTGAGATTCTGTCTTATTCGCGGGCCAAAGGCGTGTTCGCCGGAGTCAGCCTCGACGGCGCCGTAATGCAAGCCGATAAGAGCGGAGACCAGGCAATGTATGGCCACGATGTGGATCGCCATCAAATACTTAACGGCAAGGTGGCTGTCCCGAGGTCGGCGCGCTCACTTTTGTTCGAAATCGGCAAATAAGCCCGCTGCCAAACACAGTCGTGAACTTCAGGCGGCATCTTCAAGATGCCGCCCGCTCACGATGTCATGCACTTTCGACAGCGATGCGGGGCTGAGTTCCTGCTTCGTGAGCCAATCGACTCAAATCTGTACAAAAGTGAACAGATAATTCTTCCCTTTTTGTCTAGCATAACCTGGTGTAGTCGAGGCACAGACCGTTTCGCGGATTCACCGTTCGCCCGAGCGCACCGTGGTGTCAGTCGAGAATCTCGCTGCAAGGTTGCCGGTCACATCTTTGGGCAGCTCACTACATTGTATCGTTCCAGCTGTCATGAAAGAGGATGCAGTGAACGACGAAATCAAACCGGGCGATATCCTGTTTCAAGAAGGCACCCTCTTGCCCGAAGCACTGCAGATTGTCAGCGCGCCTTGTATGCCGGGTTGGCGTCTCGCAAAGGACGTCAATGGATATGAAGCCGGCCGAAAGGTCCAGAAGGTTGGATGGACGTTCTTTTGTTTGGCCGGAGAAATCAAATCGATCGTGTTTGGCACCAGCGACCGTTCTATGGTTTTAAGAGGAATCAAAAGGATTCTGGCGAATCCGCGGTCGAAGAAATTCAATTCACTTGAGATTACTCGAATAGTGTCGAAGCGCTTGCTCGGGATACGGCGCATGAGCGTTAGTGCGCAGTCGCGGCACATCCAACAAAGCCTATTTCTTCGTTGTGGCGATGAGGGCCGACCGGGTCAGACACAAATAAGTTCTATCTGGAACCCAGCATGGGGACCTACGAGCACACGCGAAGTCGTTCGGGAAGAAACGAACGTGCCGGTAAGGGCAGCAGCGTCTGCCAGCGTCTAACGGCGAGGAGATTTCAAATGAAAATGAAGCGCGCATTCACAATCACTCTGGCGGCGTTCTTATTGTCGGTTCCGGCCGTGTTTGCCCAGAATCTTTCGAAGTATCGAGACTTTTCCCTGGGCATGCATTTGGGCGATGTTGCAAAGCTAGTTGACCAAGCGCCAGCCGATGCCAGTGTAATCCAACAGAACCCAGTATTGATTCAGGAGCTCGCGTGGTGGCCGCCCCAATCGTATCAGCCGTCCGCGCCGTCGCAATCGGTCCAATACGTTCGGTTCTCTTTCTACAATGGGGAACTCTATAAGATCGCGGTGACTTATGACACCACTTCGACCAAGGACCTGACAGCATCGGACATGATCGATGCAATCTCGGCGAAATATGGCGTGGCAACTCGGCCGGTCGCTGACGGAACTCCGGCTGACATCAAGGACTACAGTAACAAGCCTGAGACGATCGCCTCCTGGGAAGGCGCCGAGTACTCGCTGATTCTGTTTCGCTCGCCGGCCTCAAATGGGTTTCAGCTTGTGATGTTGTCCACACAAATGAACGGCCAGGCGGAAGCGGCGATCGCGGCAGCAGCGACACAGGCAGTCAAGGACGCTCCGCAAAAGGAAATCGCACGCGCAAAACAAGAGGCCGAAGACGTGGAAACGACCCGTCAGGCCAATTTGAAATCATTTCGGCCCTGATCTCGATTTGTGACGAAGCGCAACTCTTACCGATTTCGAAAAAAGGCTGAAGGGAGGCAATAGACAATGTCAGTGAATATAGCGCCACTTCGCGACCGCGTGTTGGTGCGGAGGCTGGAAGAAAAGGAAATCGCGAAAGGTGGAATCATCATTCCAGACACCGCCAAAGAGAAGCCTCAGGAAGCCGAAGTAATCGCGGTGGGGGCTGGCAAACTGGATGGAAAGGGCCGGCGGGTTCCGCCCGACGTGAAGCCGGGGGACCGCATTCTATTCGGCAAGTATACCGGCAACGACATCGTGATTGACGACAAGGAATACCTCATTCTTCGCGAGGAAGACATTCTGGCAAAGGTGAGGGGAATCGCAAAGGCGGCATCCAGCAAGGGTTGATTTCTACCGCCGGAAACATTGGGGCTGGTGAAGTATCGTGCACCCGGGAGGGTGAAGTTCAATGGCAAAGCAAATTGTAACTGGTACGGACTCACGTCAGGCGATTCTGCGTGGCGTCAGCATTTTGGCCGACGCAGTGAAGATCACGCTGGGGCCGAAAGGGCGCAACGCCGTGATCGAAAAGAAATTCGGCGCGCCCATCATCACCAAGGACGGCGTGACCGTGGCCAAGGAAATCGAGCTGCTCGATCCTCTGGAGAACATGGGGGCGCAGATGTTGAAGGAGGTCGCTTCCAAGACCTCTGACGTTGCCGGCGACGGGACGACAACAGCGACTGTGCTGGCGCAAGCCATTTTCCGCGAAGGTGTGAAGACTCTCGCAGCAGGCGCGAATCCGATGGCGCTGAAGCGCGGCATCGAAAGAGCTGTGGAAGTTGCGGTCGAGGAGATCAAGAAGCTCCACAAAGACGTGAAGGGCGACATGATCGTCCAGGTCGGGACGATCAGCGCCAACAATGACAACGAAATCGGCGCACTCATCGCCGAAGCAATGAAGAAGGTGGGCAAGGACGGAGTCATCACCGTCGAGGAATCGAAGACGATGGAAACATCGCTCGAAGTCGTGGAAGGCATGCAGTTCGACCGCGGCTATCTTTCACCGTATTTCGTCACCTCTCCCGAGCGTATGGAGTGCGAGCTGGAAGATGTCTTTGTTCTGGTCCACGAGAAAAAGATCGCCGCGATAAGAGAAGTGCTGCCGCTGCTCGAACAGACTACGAAGGCAGGCAAACCACTGTTGATTATTTCCGAAGACGTGGAAGGTGAGGCGCTCGCTACCCTCGTCGTCAACAAACTTCGAGGGACTCTGCAGTGCGTCGCAGTTAAGGCCCCCGGCTTTGGTGACCGTCGCAAAGCCATGCTCGAAGACATTGCCATCCTGACAGGCGGGAAGGCCATCAGCGAAGATCTCGGCGTCAAACTTGAAAACGTAAATATCGACGAGCTGGGCCACGCCAAGAAGGTAACGATCGACAAGGACAACACGACAATCATCGCCGGGGCGGGAAAAGCCGTGGAAATCGAAGGTCGGATCAAGCAGCTGCGCGCACAGATCGAGGAAGCCAACTCGGATTACGACAAGGAAAAACTCCAGGAACGTTTGGCCAAACTGGTCGGCGGCGTAGCAATCATTAAGGTCGGTGCGGCAACCGAGACGGAGTTGAAGGAAAAGAAGGCTCGCGTAGAAGATGCCATGCACGCCACACGCGCGGCGGTCGAGGAAGGGATCGTCCCAGGCGGCGGTGTCGCGCTGCTTCGCTGTATCCCGGCGCTTGAAAAGCTCAAGCTTCATGGCGACGAAGCCATCGGCGTCAACATCGTGAAGCGGGCCCTCGAAGAACCTACGCGTCAAATTGCCCAGAACGCTGGACACGAGGGGGCCATCGTGGTCGGCCGTGTACGCGATTCGAAGGAAGAGAACTTCGGGTTCAACGCAGAGACCGGAGAATTCGGCGACATGATCAAGGCGGGCGTCATCGATCCTGCCAAAGTGACGCGTCTCGCGTTGCAGAACGCCGCATCTATCGTTTCCTTGATGCTCACCACAGAAGTCTTAATCGCCGACATTAAAGGAGAGGCGGAGATGGTTGCTGCCGGCGCAGGTTATGGCGGCGGAGGCGGGATGTAGCGTGCCCGCCGGGCCTTTCAATACACACGAAGGCACCACCGACAACGAGGCCTGCTGTTCGCTGGCACTGAATGACTTCTTTGCGGCCGGGGATCAGAGGCGCAAGCATCGTGAAAAAGCTCGTCGTTTTTGATCTGGACGGCACGCTTGCCGAAAGCAAGTCGCAACTCGATGTCGAAATGGCGGTACTGCTGCACGACCTACTCGGCATCGTCAAAGTGGCCGTTATTTCCGGAGGTGGTTGGCCACAGTTTGAGAAACAATTGCTCTCGGATCTTCCCCGTGACGAACGCCTGGAAAATCTCTCCCTTCTTCCTACGTGTGGGACGAAATTCTTCCGATATTCAGGGGAATGGAAAAAGATTTATTCGGAAGATTTCACGGCGGATGAAAAAAAGAAAGTCATCAGTTCTTTGAACCAGGCGGTCGCTCTAGCGGGCCTCGAAGTCGAAAAGACCTGGGGAGAGGTAATCGAAGACCGAGGGAGCCAGATAACTTTTTCCGCGTTAGGACAACAGGCGCCCTTGGAAGAAAAGAACAAATGGGACCACGATTTCGCCAAGCGCAAGAAGATCAAGGCGATTCTCGACCCTTTGATTCCCGGATTCTCCGTACACCTGGGCGGTGCGACATCGGTCGACGTAACCAAACCCGGCATCGATAAAGCCTACGGAGTCAAGAAGCTGCGCGACATTTTGGACATTTCATTCGATGAGATGATTTTCGTTGGCGATGCCCTGTTCCCTGGAGGAAATGACTATCCGGTAGAAGAACTAGGCGTTATTTCTATCGCAGTTCGAGGCCCCAGTGAGACTAAGGCCGTGACCGAAGCAATTATCGCCTGTCTGAGCGGTGATCGGACAGCAGAGGATTTATGTCCCAGCATCTCGGGCTGATGCACGAACCCGGGCCGCGCTACTTATCCGCGGAGCAGGCATCGCCGCTAACCAGCTCGTAATCGGTATAAGTGAGATTTCTCTCAATCTTGAGACTCTTTATAAAAAGGATTCTGGCGGTTCCCCGAACTTCTGTGAACGCTGAAGAATAGGTGTTCGTCCCGGACACGCGCCCCTTCGCCTGGGACTGCGGGCCGTACCCACACTTGTCGACCAACGCCAGCTTGGGACGCATTGCCTGTGCGGACGGAACGGCCAGGCGAGCAGTCAAAGTCCTGCACCTTTTCCATGGCCTCGCACTTGTCGCTGCAATATTTGCCTGACGTCGGGACGCACGAGCGAAGCGGATGCGGTCATGTCTCGCTTTTTGAAGTTTCCGTTTCGCTCTTCCAATTTCCGGACAAACAGCTGGCGATCCAAGCCAGGTCCGGTAGCACCGGGACGGTTGCCAAGAAGTTCGCGTCGGTCAAACGGCTGCAGGACAGGCGCGTGCGACGCGCCCTATAGGCGTGCCGCTTCCGGTTCCTGTACCAACTCTTCGAAAAGCGTTCGGTAGTGAATCATGGCACCGCGCAGGTCTTCTGTGGTGGCCTGTCCACGGGTTTGACGCAGTGCGGCTTGGTGGCCTGCGCGGTAATTGTCGAGGACCAGCGGGTGATCGACAGAGATATCCGCCGCACGCTGTTCAAAGTTGCTCATCGGATAGCCGCGCGCGGACATCACGTCGCCCAGTAGTTGGTCGGCCTCCGTTACTGCGCCTCCCGGACTGTCAACGAACCTTGCCTGCAGTTTCGTCCAGGAATCAATGAACCGTGCACGATCGCCCGCAGCAAGCGGATGGATGTGCAGTGCCTCGACTCGTTCCGCGCGCTTGTCGAGTTCCGATTCGGCCTTTTGGCGGCTCCCGCCTTCCTTTATAGCGCGGCTATATTCTCCGCCCCCAAACTTATTCTGCAGCCGTTCGGTCCGACGTTTGCGAACGAACAACCATGTGGCGACAACTGCGATCGCCATCACGGCGATAACGATGATTACGACAATCTGTGCTGTGCTTACCTCTGATACGTTCATGAACTGCCTCCCATTCGTAATCGATTTACCGAGCCTGGATTTAAAACGTCCTCCGACGCCGGCGGTGCGAAGCCGCATCGCTTCTTTCGATCTCACCAATTTTCTGTTGGACCTTGCTGGCTGTCATTTCGCCGAGACCTTCGGCTTCTGAGGCAGGGTCTTTCGTTAGATGACCCACGATCTTGTTAGCCGTGCCTTTCACTTAGTGAATCTTGCCCGCGACCTGGTTTTGCGCACTCGCCTTCATCGCATCGCCTCCTCTCCAAGTCACAGGAAGCGCCTTGACCTTCAGATGAAGAGCGGTCCTACGTTCTCGAAGAATCATGCTAAGAGAAATGGGAGAGAATAACTGTTCAAATGGACACACTCCCGCTTCTGGCCGCTGAAAGCCTTGAAACAAGATTTTCAATTGTCGCGACTTCCGGCACGAACCTTGGAGTACTTTTGATACGTGACACGAGTGTCCACAAGTGAGCAGCTTGCAGTATCAAATGAATCTGATTTATGGTTAGGACAGTCGAGAAGGGAGCTCCCATGCCGAGCGACTCACACCAAAGAGCTGCCGAATTCCACGATCTGGCTGCACACGCACACCGTGTCGCCGCCGTGCACCACGGGAAAGAAGATCACCTGACCGGGCGCGAACACTCCAGGCAAGCCATGGAATATGCGCATAAAGCGTTCCTGCAATCGCAGGAAGCTTACCGCAGCTCCGAAGAGGCCGCCGCAAAGCCATAAGCTGCAAGGACCTCCCCGCGAGACGGGAGATCGACGAAAGGCGAAGAAGATAAATTCGCACCCTTCCGGCCTTTCTTCTGGGGCGAGCCTGCGAGGGAAAGTCTTCCGTTACAGAACTAAATTAAACATCTATTCACAGTGTGCGCCTGCTTAGGCGCCTTTTCTACTTTCAGGAAGGCGGCGTGCGGCTCACAACTCGATCGAAGGATCGCCCACCAGGAGCATGTGCGCTCAGTACCAGCGAGGCGCTGGCGGAGGGGATGCAGCGGAAAGTGCGGAATCATCGCCCTCGCAAAATCTAAAACGGCCTCGGGCCCCCGGGGCACGCAGTCGGGCTACTTAGTAGCTATCGAGACCCGGCCCGGGAGGATACCTGGTTCTCACGGTTGTCCACATCCTCGCAAAAATAATTCCTGCAAACTACTTTTTGTCGGCAGGCGTCAGCGCGGCCCAAGGAACATTCGGCACAACGTGGCTTGTTCCGTCAATCAATCTGATGTTTGCCGTCTGCATGAGTGAGTTGACGAAGACCACTTCAAAAACGCCTTCGAGCTGGGAACTACGCACCGTTTGACCATTCTTCGGAGCTGTCATTTTCGGTTCGGTGCTCATCTTCATCTCCAGTCTTTTTGCACCTATTTGCTGGGGTCATTGAGTCGTACAGAAGTCGTTCGCTACACAATGTTCGTAACAAATTAATTGCATCGTTAAGGGCAATGCGTTCTACAACTCCTGGCGGACGCTCAGATTTGGCTTTCAGTCGCAAGTAAACAGCTCTCTTGGCGGCTTGGATTTTCCCGGAGCGGACACCCATCGCGAAATCGTGCTGCCAGTCGGGGACGGGTAGACCGCAGGGGTCTATTGTGGCCACGGCTCCTCCTTGTTTGCGGCAGCCTAATATTTGGCGATTATTATCACTGTTCACTTTTGCACAGTCCTTGTTGACCACGAGAAGGGTGAATCTGTGAAGAACTTTGACTGAAGCATCGAGGCGTATAAAAGGCACCAGGCGTGGATTCGAGCAGATTGCTATAAACCGCGTCTTGACCGGGAAACTCCGCAGCCCCGTTGGCTAAGAAGGGCTGCGAAGCTTGGTCCGTTTGCACTACTGGAGTTTGGGGGTCGGGAGATTTTCGGATACGGTCCCGATTTGAGTTCCGATCACATCGCCCGATACAACCAGCTCCACGCGGCGATTTTGTTGGCGTCCCTCCGCGCTGTCATTGGAGGCAACAGGTTGGGTCTTACCAAATCCCTGCGCGGTCATCGACGCCGCTGGGACGCTTTGTTTTGCGAGAAAGTCCATCACTGAACCGGCTCGCTTTTCCGATAACGTTTGATTCAAAGCGTCGCTTCCGACGCTGTCGGTGTTGCCCTCAATTGCTAGCTTCAGGTCCGGATAGGCGAGAACAATGCCGGATATCTTGGCAAGTTTTTCGCGGGCTAGCGGACGGAGTGTGTATTGGCCGGTGTCGAAGAGAAGGTCAGGCATGCTCACAATCAAGCCGCGGGCCGTATCGTGGGTGACGAGGATCGCGTTGAATTGTTCGAGCAGCTTGGCGCGAAGGACTTCACGATCTTGCGTTGCTTGGCGAAGCTGTTCGACCGAGACTGAAGCGTCGGCTCTGCTTCTTGCCGATTCCGCCTCCGCATCTCTTTGGCCCTGCTGAGCATTCGCCGTCGCGATGTTAGCGTCCGTTGCGGCTGCAAGACTCCGGTTCGACTCTGCTTGAGCGGTCAATTTTTCCTCCCGTGCCAGAGCGGCGGCTTTGTTTGCGTCTGCGGCGTTTGCTTCCGCATTTTGACGAGCCGCGTTATCCATTTCGGATTTGGCGGTAGCATTCGCGACCTTCGTCGCTGACGAACTCTTTTCTGCGTCGATGCGATCGGCCTCGATCCGCTTGACGGAGATTTCGCGAGCGTCGTCCGCCGTTTGCACTACTTCGCGTGATTCTGCGATTAGCCCTTTCCGGTCAACGTGTTTTGCTGTTGCCATATCATCGGCGGTTTTCATCTGCGTGACGGCATTGTCGTAGCTGGAGGTTGCATTCTGTTCGGCGCCCGCTGACTTGGCGATGCGCACTGCGTTGCGCGCCTCAAAGAATTCAAGCGGCAATTTGGCGTTCAGGACGACGGGGTCGAACGTATAGCCGGTGGGGACGTAGCCGCCACGGTCGATCAGTTCGTACTTCGCGACCACCGCTTCACTGGTTCCGACCGTGTCCGCCCGGACCACATTTTCGAGGACGACGACGTTACTCGGGCGTCTGACGGCGTAATAGGGTTCGGCGGTTACGATAAGTGCAAAGGCCTGGAGATCGGTGGTGACGTCCAGCTTGCTACGATGATCGCTTCCCACGAGGACTTCACCAAGATTCACGGGTCGGCCGTCTGGTGAAATCGCCCACAAAACGTATGTGAGGTATTCGTTGCCAAAAGTGGCGGGCTTTGCGAGCCCTTGGAGTTCAGCGGAGATTTTGGTGTCGCCGCGTTTGCTCTGAACCGTTGCCGTGCCCTGGGAGGCCGACATCAGGCTGGTGCCCTGGAAATCAATTTTTGTGGAGTCGGACCTGTGTCCGTAGTTCATTGCCGGCGTAGAACGGCTCACCACATTTTCCCGGTATTGGGATTTCTGATCAGGATTCGAAACCACGCTCTGAGCGTGGATAAAGGGCGATGTGCCCGAACACACCACAACTGCCATAAGTACTGCTGGAAGCTTCACGTTGGGTCTCCTTGAGGAACTCGAAGACCTAGTATCGACCTTCCAGGGCGTCAATACTGTGCTCTATTGCACGGTATTGGAAGATCGCCAAAACGAGGATGATTTCCCGAGTGCCGCGGTATTGAAGATCCAGCTGATTCTTAACAGGTCCGGCCGAGGTTTCGCTGAGAAGTTGTGCGTGCTTACCGCGTTGCCCGGAGGAGCGGACCGCCAATTTTGCAAGGCGCGACAAACATCTCGCATAAGAGGCAATAAAATGTGCCACCGGTCGAGCGTCGGACCGTGGAATTTGCATTAGCAGAATCTTTGGGGAGTATTTGTCCCTTGCACAGCGGACAGAAGAACAACGCACCGTTCACGACGAAGTTTTCGGTAATCCCGTGTCCCAGCATTGCGCCTACGTCCGGCCTAAAGATTCTTTGATTCAGAACCCGGTCGGGAGCGCCAGCTTCGCACTGCGCGCCTTGCAATGTATGTCCAATTCTGAACAGAATCACGCTATTTTCTCGAACGCCCCCAAGCGGTCGCACCTGAGCCTTGGTCCGGCCTCCTCTTGTCCGTAGCATGCGAATTTCGGAAGAAGCAAACGATTGCGGGACTATCGTCTCGCAAAATCGCTCTTGTCGAGCGCGTAATGCAGCCGCTGGTGGTCAAGAAATGGAGCTCTGTCCGTTGTTCCGCGACTGTGACATAAACTCCGGTGCTCTGTGGATTATCGACTCCGGCGGTCTTGCGGGAGAGAGCCAAACGGGAAAGCCCAGGAGCAGAACTTTCCTATGTGCCGAAAAGGTCAAAAATCGTGCTTGGCAAACTTTAAGGGGTAGGAGTTCCGGGTTGCTTGTGACTGATCTTGCGGCGAATGTCAGGCCAGAATTCCTTCACGACGATCGTAATCGTGTCATAGCCGACCTGTGTCCCCCAGACGCTGGCCGTATTCGAAATATTTCGATCTCCTTTCGGATGGTAACTATAGGTGGAAATAGTTGCCGAGAGCGCGCTGCCTAAAATTTCGGAAAAATTGAATTGTTTGTGGCCGCTGTCGGTACGCGTTATGAAAATGCGGCTCACAGCATACTCGGTGCGATGTGCGAATGATCCTTCCCCGAGTTGATAGAAGCGGGGATCTTCTCGGAAGACGGACGGGAGAATCGCGCCGGTCATGAAATTTTCAATTGTCCCGTCGGCGAACGCCGCCCCGTACCGCTTGGCGTAGCCAGCAGCCCCTTGCCCGAAGCCTGGTTCACTGTTTTCAGCTTGGCTGATGCCCGCGAGCGCGCCATACCAAGGGAATTCGACATAGTCGAAAGTGCCCCGTGCCACCACTTTGAATTTCTGACCAGACGTGAGCGGCGGCAGTTGGCCATTCTGTACCGTAAGGAAATTCGGCAGAGTGTAGAAAAGTCGGTCGTTCGATGTGCCGGTCTGCGGGCTGGCTTGCTCGTTCTGATCCGCGTCTCCCCGGTCGGATTGCGCCTTGGAGGACGAACCGGCGGCGGCCTGCTGTGGCTGTTGTGCGATGGCTGGGAAGGCGGCTAACAAGAGGACGATGATGACTTTGCCGAATGGCGCCTTCGGGAACAACCAGATTTCGTTGATAGTCTCTTCCACTCTACCTCGCTTGCGTCCGAGCATCGGCAATCTGCGTTTCCCTTCATCGTTCTGCCTACCGTTCCTCTGATACCAAATCGTTGAGAAAAGTTTTCTCGTGAAACCCGGAATTGGGGCGAACCTGCCGTCCTTTGGGCTCGTGCCCAGTCACTTTCGGGGCGCGTCCGTCCCGTTCCACGACCCGCCGCCAGGACCCTCGAACAGCGGCCGAGTGGCTGTAAAAAGATTAGTCTAGGCATGAACGAGGTTCAAGGCCTGTTGGCGACTTCGCTCAGCGCTCGCTATACGCGCCGCGCCTTGGGGCGAATCAGGTTGTCATAACAGATGGAGTGGTCTATTGGCGTCAGTGGCCTCCGGCGTTGGCCATCGACGCCGTCTGCGACACGTTCCGATTACGATTTCGCGCGGCGAATCCTTCGGGCGAGCGTTTGCGCGTGCCCTCGATTGTTAAGCGGGTCTAGGGCTGCCATGTTCGGCTGGTGGCCTCGAAGGTGGCCAGGATCAGGGCGGGGTACCTCAGCCAAAAATAGAACCAGAAGATCCATGCGCGAATTGCGGTCGGCGGGCCCTGACGCGACCGGTCCCAGTAACCGTCGATTGCGAGCAGGGCAATAGAGAACAGGATCACCGCAGAGATTGCGCAGAGTGTGCGGAAGGGCGACAGGACAGTGGCAGCGCGCTGAGGCTCGGAACCGATCAGGCCCATCGCGTTCACGTACGCGATGAGGATGGTCATGAGATACCGAATCCAGGCATACCATGCATACTCGCGGCGTTCGGACGGCTTGCGGAGCGCGCCGAGCCGCGCGGGCGTAACCAGAGTGCGGCGCTTCCTTGTCTCCCAGCCGTAATCCGCCAGCACGGAGAACAACCAAAAGAATGTGAGAACGCACGCGGCAAGCAGGACGAGGCTATGCGGCACGGCCCTCCACCTCCTCAAGCCAATTCAATTCTGAGCGCCCATGTGTGCGCTCGGTAACGAAGCCCGCCACAAGAAACAAGCTGTGAATCGCACAAGTTCTAACTTTCAAAATCCTCCTCGGGTTCAGGGAGCCTGTCGCCCGCTCGGGCGATCCAAACGTATGCAGTGGGCAAGATGAAAATGCTCATCGCCAGATTCACCATGAGTCCTCCCACGATGACGATGGCGAAAGGGCGCTGGGAATCGGAGCCGATGGCATGCGAAAACGCAGCGGGCAGCAGACCGAGCGTCGCCACCAGCATCGTCATCATGATCGGGCGGAGCCTGAGGACGGCTCCTTCAATGGCGGAGTCCTCGATGGAACGTCCTCGGGCGCGAAGCTGGTTGATGTATTCGAGCATGATGACGCCGGTCTGGACCGAGACACCGAACAACGCCAAGAAGCCGACGCCGGAGGAAACACTGAAGTGAGTCCCGGTGGACAGGAGAGCCAGGAGGCCGCCGATGCTGCCCATCGCGACAGTGGCGAGAATGAGAGCGGCCCACTTCGAAGAACGAAACATGGTGTAGAGAATGAGGAAAATGACCAGGATCGTGAGGGGGACAATGATCAGCAGGCGCGCCTGGGCACGCCTCTCACTCTCGTATTCACCCTCCCAGTCGATGTGGTATCCGCGCGGCAGTTGAACCTGCGCGCTGACTTTCTGGATCGCCTCCTCGACGGCGCCGCCAAGATCGCGGCCGCGCACACTGTATTTGATGGCAACGTAACGCTGATTTTCTTCGCGGTAGATTTCTGAAGCACCGTCCTGATCCTGGACCTTGCATAGCTGGGCCAGCGAGACGCGTTCACCCGAGGGAGAGAGCAGGCGAATATTCTCGATGGCCTCCTTTGTCGTGCGGTACTGGGGTAGGTAACGCAACACGAGGTCGTAACGCGCTTCGCCTTGCAGGACTTGGGTTAGTGCGTTGCCTCCAACGGCTGTTTGAACGGCATCCTGGATGTCTGCGACGTTGATCTGGTAGCGCGCGGCCTGCTGGCGATCCACTTCGAAGTTAATATTTGGCTGGCCGAGAGCGCGAAAGACACCGAGATCGGTGATGCCGTTGACCTGGCGCATGACGCCTACAATCTGATCGGCCTTTGCCTCGAGCACTGTCAGGTCGTCGCCGTAGACCTTGGTGGCGAGCTCGCCCTTGACGCCGCTGACAGCCTCCTCCATGTTGTCCTCAATGGGCTGAGAAAAACCCCAGACGACGCCGGGGATCTTGTTGAGTTCCCGGTTCATGGCGGCGATCAGTTCGTCCTTGTCCTGGTGAAAAATGGGCCGCCACTGTTCCTTGGGCTTTAAATCGACGAAATATTCGGTGTTGAAAAAACCGGTGGTATCGGTGCCGTCATCTGGCCGACCCACTTGGCTGGTGCACTGAGGTACTTCGGGAAAAGAGCAAAGGATGACGCGGGCTTGGTCGGCTACGCGTGTGCCCTCGGTGGGTCCGGTGCTGGGTGCCAGAGTCCCGCGTACCCAGAGCGCGCCCTCATCGAGGTGGGGGAGAAACTCCGAGCCGATAAGGCCGCCGAAAGTAAGAAAGCCAGCCACGCACAAGCCGAGCCCGGCGGTTCCCAGAGTCACTATGCGATGCTCGATGGCCCATCGAACCGCCTTGCGATACTGCTCGGTGAGAAATGCCATTACGGGATTGCGCCACTCGCGCATCGATCGGGAGAGTAGAAAGCTTGAGAGAACGGGCGCAATCAGCATGGAAAACAGCAATGCGCCCAAAAGAGCGAAGGCTACGGTCCAAGCCATCGGCTTGAACAGCCGGCCCTCCACGCGCTCGAGCGTGAAGATCGGCATGTAAGCGGTGATGATGATGGCGATGGCAAAGAACACGGGGCGCTGGACTTCGTGCGCCGCCTCACGGATCACTTCCAGAATGGCTTTGGGATGTTCGCCATTTTGCTGCCTGCCGATGTGACGGACGATGTTTTCGACCATTACGACGGCGCCGTCCACGACCATCCCGAAATCCAGCGCGCCGAGTGAGAGGAGATTTGCAGGGATGCTGCTTATGTTCAGGCAGGTAGCCGCGAACAGTAGGGAGAACGGAACCGTAAGGGCGACGATGATTGCCCCTCTCGTGTTTCCGAGAAGCAACAAGAGAACCACTACCACCAGAATGATGCCTTCGGCGAGGTTGTGGAGAACCGTATGTGTTGTGAACTCTACAAGGTCACTGCGGTCGATGAACGGAACGACCTTCACGCCAGCGGGCAAAATGCGGTCGTTCAATTCCTCGACCTTGGCGTGAATTCCCGCGAGCGCTGCGTCCGCGTTAGCGCCCTTACGCAAAAGGACGATGCCGGAGACGACATCGTCGTTGTCGATGATTTTTCCGTCTTCACGATGAATCGCTCGAGCGAACTGGCCGAGCCTGATCTTCGGACCTTGAGAGACAACTGCGATGTCGCCAATGTGCAGCGGCGTGCCATTCTTGGAGGTGATTACGGTCTTCTCGATGTCCTGCACACTCCGGACCAGACCAACTTCCCGGAGATTTACCTGCTGAAGTCCGGATTCGATGAAACTGCCGCCTGCGTTCGCGTTGTTGTTGGCGAGTTGCTGTTCGACCTGAGCAAGGCTCAGTCCGTAGGCGACGAGCTTGTCGGGATCGACGCGGACCTGATATTCGCGCGTCGGACCGCCGAAACTGGAGATGTCGACGACATCAGGCACGGACTTAAAGTTTTTCTCGACGACCCAGTCTTCCAGGGATTTCAGCTCCATGACGTCATATTCGGGATTGGTGCTGTGCAACGTGAAAAAGTAGATTTGTCCGACAGGACTCCAGTCGGTGCCCATCTGCGGCACGACTCCGGGGGGCAGCGTCACCTGTGAGAGTCGTTCGAGAACACGTTCCCTGTCCCAGGCATTTGCCTCCTGGTCGTCGAAAATGAGCTTCAGATCAGAGAGACCGAACAGCGAGAAGGACCGCAAATGCGTGACGTGGGGAATGCCGTTCATGGCGATTTCGAGCGGGATGGTCACTTGCTGCTCGATCTGCTCGGCGGAGATTCCGGGCCACTGTGTGATGATCTCGACATAGTTGTCGGCGACATCGGGATAGGCTTCGACGGGAAGTTGGTGGAAGGAAATCGCGCCCCACCCCAGCAACAGCAGGGCCGCCGCAAGTACCAGAAACCGGTTTCCCAAAGCGAAATCGATTAGCCCGCGGATCATTCGCCGTTCCTTGCGAAGGATTTCTGTGTGAGAGTTCTATTCATTGTCGACCGTGTTCTGCAGGGCCAGAGCGTTCGCCACGACCTTCTGGCCCGGCTCAAGGCCGGATAAGATCTCCTGCATTTGGTTCGGGAGAGTTACTCCGCTCAAGACTTCCAAACGGCGAAACCTGTTGTCAGCGGTGGGAATGTAGACCCAGTCGCGGTCGTGAAGATGCAGAATGGCGGATGCCGGAACCGCTGAGTGTGTTTCATTCTTCAAGCCGTGGAACGTCGCAGTGGCAAACATGCCCGGGCGCATAAATCCGGGATTGCGCACCTCAATACGAACTTTTGCCGTTCGAATATTGGGGTCAAGAATCGCGCCGATGTTGCTGATCGTGCCCCTGAGGGGCTGGTTCGGATAAGCGTTCAGACGAATGTCAGCCGTTTCCCCGAGCCTCACGTTGGGCATATCGTTTTCATAGACATCGCAGACGACCCAGACAGAAGACAGATCGGAGATCGTGAACGGGTTGGGCGCGGATAAAGCCTGAACGCTTGCGGCGTCGGTTACCTGCTGATCGGTGATCACGCCCGAAACAGGAGCAACGATATCGACGATTCCGCTCGGCTGATTCGGGTCGGTTCCAAGCAAGCGAAGATGTTCGGTCGCGGTGTCAAGGGTAGTCTTGGCGTCGTCCTCGATGTCCTGCGCAGCATCCACGTCTGCTTGGGGGATTGCGCCATGCGCATATAGATCCTTTGCACGGTCCAGTTGCTTGCGCGCGAGAGCTTCATCTGACACCGCTTTCCGGAAGTCAGAAAATCCTTGGCCGACATCGTCGCTCCGGATGCGCAACAGAAGCTGGCCCTTCGCGACCGTATCGCCCAGGCGAGCGCGGATATCGACGACGCGCCCCGAAGCCAGCGAAATCACCGGCACGGTTCGCGAGACATCCGGATTGACGACCCCGGTTACGATCAGTTCCGATACGCCGTCATGCTCGACCGCGGCGACCGCCGGAAACTGTTCCGGATGGTCCACCTGGACAACGTCGAGATCCTGCTCGTGCTCTACCTGTGCCGGCGGCGGCGCCTCGGCTGCAGGATCGATTTTTCGGTTGCCACATCCACCGAGAACCAGCGTCGCGGCGAACAACGCAGCTAGCCCCCGGGAGTCTACGCGCGTCATGGGATAGCCTCACGTCGAGTGCAAGATTCAGTTTGAGTTGTGGCGTGTACTCCCAGGAAAACGCCTGAACGGCTTCCAAGGGAATGGGATATCTCGCGATGTCCGGACCCGTTCGGTATGCCTAGGTCGAGGAACCCGAGCGAAGGACTACCGAGCCGTGATCGGAATGATTAGAGATAGGAGACTTCGAGGGGAGGGGCGCGACCAGGGCGGCAAACGAAGGGAAAAGTGGACAGGAATCGTGCATATGAAAGCGGAACGCGCTGGCCTGGGGACCGGTCACGAAGCGAGGATCTTTCCAGGCAAATGCCGGTACTTGATGACGGCGCCATCCCGACGGCATCGGTCGCCAAGTTCGAGTCGGAAGCCCAATTCTTTTGGGGCTGGCTGAACGCTCCGGGGAATGCAGTCGGTTCGGCCCGGGAAAAACGGCCGTGGCCATCATTCAGAAAAATTGCTACCGGCGTTCGGGACCACGCAACGTCAAGGACCAGGTCCACCGCTTGGTCACCGTTAACGTCGCGCGCCTGTATGAACAGGCCGCCCGAAGGCCCGTACAATTGAATCGACTGCCGCCCGAATGCACTGAGTTGAAGCTGAATCCGATAGTCGGTTGTACCGGAGCTGTTTGAGGCGGGCTGAATGCTTGCGATATCCGGCCGAGCGTCTCCGTCGAAATCGGCCACCGCAAACGACAGACCCGGTCCGCCAGAGGCTGCAGACGAATTATGGGGATCCGCGCCGGCGGCCGCGCTGCGGGTGCCAACGAAGCAGAACAGAAATAACAAGAAGATCCAAGCGACCGGTTTATGTACGGTGCGCAGCGGATCTTTGCGGCATGCGAATTGGGGCGTGATACGCGCCATCGATGCAGATCGGAATCCCGAGTTCGGTCGTCAGCATACCATTTCAAAGGTCGCTAGAAAACCGACTCACGATTGCGATATGACGTTCCCATAACGGCGCGGAAAGCCCGCTAGATAGATGAGTCTCTACTATCGTTCCCCGGTTTCCGAGAGGCTCTCGACAGACGAGAACGTTCCGATCATCGGTCGGCTCTCGCGAACGAGATATCATGATATGGATCGCAGTCTCGCGTTTTACCCCGTGGGATGGGCCTGCGTTTGACGCTCCGATAGGCCTACGCGCAGAATATGCACGGCAGCGTTGTAATCTTGATCCCACGCAGCTCCACAAGGGCACTTTGATCGATGGGGCGTTTCCTGTGCCCTGCGCTGCTAACGAAGAAGTCGGTGGGATCCTTAGTGGCGATCGCGATCGCCGCAAAAGCTTCCCTCTTGGTGCTGGGAATCGTCGTTATCTTGTTTCGAAGTATCGACAAAGACCATGCCTCCGGGACCCACCAAGCCGGTAACGATCGGGGTGACGACTCCGGTTGTGAAGTCGAGCGTTCCGACAAAGGGTCCCCCATCGGCAGCTGTATAGGCGGTTCCCGGCGAGAACGCGTTCTTCTTCAGGGTGTACACGGTGTTTAAGCCTTTGTCGGCAAAGAGAAGAAATCCCTCGCTCGACGTGATAAAAGCCGTGTCGTCGGTTTCAACCGCCATCGACCCGCTGGGCGTCCGATAACTCAGAGGCAGACGGAGCGCGCGCTGCGTCGAAGTATTGGGGTTGCTGACGACGATCAATTCCTGATCACCTTGGCTGTCGAGAACCAAATCTCCCAAAGGATCGAGCGTCATCGAATCGGGGTCGGTCAGGTTGAGCTGGATCGTCGCGTCGCTCGGGATATCAATTGCCTGCGCGTCGCCCGCGAGCACCGGTTCGATGTCGACCCTGTTTCCTTCGAGCTCGGCCTCTACGATGGCCGGTCCAGAGTTCAGAGTGGTATTGGCGGGATTGGAAGCGCTGATATACACCTTGCAGCCGCGAAAGACGATGTCATCGTACCCACCGCCGTGCAGAGTAGGGCCGAACGTATACATTTTTTGCTGATGGGTTTCGGGATTGATGATGACCAGATTCGCGTTGGCATCCTCGTTTTGCAAGGCCCAGAGAAGATGAGTCGATGGATCGATTTTCAGTCCGTCGTTATGACCGAGAACGGTATAGGTGTAAGCAATGCTGCCGTCCCTATGGAAATCGACAACCTGGCTGCTTGCGCCATCCGAGCCATCCGGCGCATGGCCGTCACCGTATCCGACAAACACGTGGTCTCCGAGGACCGCGATCGAGTCGGGCGCGCTCAAGCCATTCGGCGCTTTGGAAAAGACGCTCAGCTGGTACGGGGGCGCTGCCGTTTGCCCGAAAACGGGGATCGCGCTCAATCCCGACAGCAGGAACGCGGCGGGTATGAAAACTCGCCCAGTGAGTTTTGTCATGGGTTTTGGTTCTCCATTTCTTCCGATTCTGGCGGGGCTGCTAAGGCTAAATCTCTCGGAATACAACCATGTGACAGCGCGGTGAACATTTGAAACCCAATCCACAGAGGCGCCGAGCCGAACCAAGCCTCGGCCGAAACTGGCCGGCTTGTTCTCGCACTCCATCCCAGATTTGCCCCAAGATGAGGTGGCCCACGTGAGCCTGGCGACGCCAAGTCGTCCCGCGCAAATTTAAGGAAAGCGGTCCGAAAGTTTCACGCTTATGTTCGCTCACGAACGGCCCGAACACTTGCCATTGTCGTTGGGATCTTCCCGTTCCAGGTCGCCGGGGCAGTCACACGCGTGCATGCTCGAGTCTCGGTTGTCATTCGCAATGGGTGCGATCAGCTGGTCCGCGAAGTAGGTGCAGGGATCGAGAACAAGGCGGACGGCCATACCTTGCAAGATCTCGCTTCGAGAGATTACGAGCGTGTATTTCCGGCAAATGCCCGAGCCGTCTCGCGTAATCCTGGAATTTAACGAGGCGGGAATCGCGCGTGCCGTGGACGTATTCGATGGCAATCGAACGCCCAGCTGCCCGGCCATGACGGCGAGGATTAGGCCGCAGCACAGGACCGAGCCAGTCGGGACATATCGGCCGGCATACTGGGATCACGGGCTCATGTCACAGTTCAA
>Ga0210401_10001421_pt1 | contig 27864 bp, 22 predicted proteins | sample IncBWH32MmetaG_FD_150866 | JGI IMG/M metagenome (GOLD analysis project Ga0210401, IMG submission 150866) | Forest soil microbial communities from Barre Woods Harvard Forest LTER site, Petersham, Massachusetts, United States - Inc-BW-H-32-M | ecosystem: Environmental > Terrestrial > Soil >...
AAGATCCAGCACATAGTGTTCATCGTCAAGGAGAACCGGAGTTTCGACGAGTATTTCGGACAATTTCCCGGGGCCAATGGGACAAAGTCCGGAAAGCTGTCGAACGGTGAAATCATCCCTTTAGGACGCACTCCTGACCAAGTTCCCCACGACATTGGTCACGATTGGTTCTCAGGCATTGAAGTCATCGACGACGGCAAAATGGATCTGTTCATTTGCCTTCGATTAGCAGTACGTCACCGTTTTCGATCGATATTCCGAGTTCTCGGAGACCAGGCCGCAAGTGCGTGTTCAAGAGCCTCGCCAAGTGCATCCCCCCTGGAGCGTGCAAGCCGTAGGTTCCTTGGCACTAGAAGGGACGTTCTATTAAGCGTCAGACCACTAATCACTGCGTACCTCCTCAATTACCCCTGGTTTCTTGTTTTCGAGCCGGAGCGCATGTACAAGTAATCTGTCTTCTGCTTTCTACATGTACAGATGCATTACATATGCAGATATGCATTACACCAAAATGAATGCAACGTATCATGAAATCTACGATCGATTGGAAGGCTGTTGGTCACCGCTTGCGCCAACTCCGAGGTTTTGAGATCGTCCAGGCCCAGTTCGCGCACGAACTGGGCATCAGCCAAGGACAGCTTTCAAGATATGAGAAGGGAAGAAGCGAAATCGGCGCAGAGATACTTCTTCGCCTTTCGCGCAGGTCAGGGAAAAGCATCGAGTGGCTGCTGACTGGAAAAGACGGCAGCTAGCAGGAAGGCTCGATACGTGTGCATACGTGATAGCTGCGAAAAATAAGTCTGGCCGATGGATTAGAATTAGCGACGCGTGAAAATCCGCACGAACCTTGTTGCACAACGGAAGGCTGGCGCTCGATACAGCGGCGTGATCATCGGGAATGTCGTCGTTCTTGTGCAGCGGAGATTTTCAAACGAGCTGCGGTGGAAAGCTGGAGAATCCGCGTGTGCCTGGTCCAAGGCGTTAACTGATGAGGGGAAAGACAGTAGCAAAACAAATGCCCAAATCGCGTACACAACGATTGGAACTTATGTGGTCTGTCCACCGGGAAAAGGCCCAGCGGACTGGCCCACCCCCTCCCCATGCCAACGTTGACGGTCCGTGGCCTGGGCCTTATTCTTGGCGATTGCGAGAGAGATGAGCTGTTCAGTGTCGTGCTGATCTGGCCTGATCGAGTCCAATCCTTTCGTAAATTTGTGGTACTCAGAATCATCCCGTCAAGAAAATTTCGTCGGGGTGAACGACGGGTGCGAATCGCGGGTTGAAACCATCGGGTTGAACCATAATGACAAGGAGCGTTTGGGTGAAGATTTTGGTAGTGGGCGGGGCGGGATACATCGGAAGTCACACAGCGCGGGTCTTGCGAGGGGCTGGCCTCGAGGTGCTCGTCTACGACAATTTGTCCACCGGCTTTGAGTTTTTGGCCAAGGGTTTTGAGATCGTGGTTGGGGACGTCCACGACAGCGGGGAACTCCTTGAGGCGGTAAATCGGTCGGATGCGGTGATGCATTTCGCCGCCAACCACTACGTCGGAGAATCGGTGGTCAATCCGCGAAAGTATTACCGCAATAACGTAGAAGGTGGCCTCTCTCTTTTGAACGCGATCGTGGACAGCGCGAAGAAAAATTTCGTGGTCATTTTCTCGTCCACTTGTGCGGTCTATGGCGCTCCCGCGAAAATGCCCATCACCGAGGACCATCCCCTCGCGCCGGTCAACCCTTACGGTGTCACCAAAGCTTTTTTCGAGCAGGCGCTGCAGTCGTATGACACGGCCTACGGAATCCGGTACGCCAACTTGCGCTACTTCAACGCGGCAGGGGCGGACGAGAGCGGAGAAATCGGCGAGTGCCACGAACCGGAACCGCATCTCATTCCGTTGGCCCTGCGCGCCGCAGCCGGCTTTGGCCCCGAATTGCAAGTCTTTGGCACCGACTACCCGACGCCGGACGGCACCTGCATTCGCGATTACACGAATGTGGTGGATCTGGCGGAGGCGCACGTGAAGGCATTGCAACGGCTGCAGGCGGGAAAAGCTTCTTTTACGGTGAATCTCGGAACGGGAGAAGGTTCTTCGGTGAAGGAAGTAATCGCAGCGGTGGAAGAAGTAACCGGAAGAAAAGTTCCGATGAAAACTGTGCCACGACGTCCAGGCGATCCCCCCGCTCTGGTCGCGGATCCAGCGCGGGCGCAGCAGTTGCTGCAATGGAAAACAAAGCGCTCACTGCACGATAGTGTATCGACCGCATGGAAATGGATGCAGCGCAGAGGAAAATAGCGTTAAGCGGCCTTCCCTGAAGTCTGATCGCCTGAAGCCCGTTGGCATCAGGAAACACTAACCGGAGAGACGGGCGTGCTCTTCTTAGATCTCTCCTCGAGGTATCTCGGCAGTGCGTCCTTCCATGTCGAAATCGACAGACCCACCGAACGCAGCTTAGCTTTGGAGAGCACCGAATTCGCCGGGCGACGGGCAGGACTCGCAAACTCAGAGGATTTAACGGGCGATAGCTTTGCGTGCAGGCCAGCGCGCTCGAAAATGTAGCGTGTGAATTCATACCACGAGCATTGGCCTTCGGAGCTGAGGTGGTAGAGCCCGTAGCGTTCCGTCAAAATCAGGTCACGCGTCGCCTGAGCGAGGTCGGCGGTGTAGGTGGGTGTAAGAATCTGATCATCCACCACACGAATGGCGTCTCCAGCCATGGCTTTTTTCAGCATGGTCTCGACAAAATTGCCGCCTTTGCCGCTACTTCCCGCGACGCCATACAGACCGCAAGTCCGAATCGCGAAATAGCGTTCGGCATAGGCTGCTATCAGGAGTTCTCCCACAACTTTGGACGTACCGTAAACGTTTACCGGGGCGGGCAAATCGGTCTCCTCATACGGGGAGCCCTTTTCATATCCCCCGAAGACGTAATCGGTGCTGTAGTGCGCGAGAGTCGCGCCAGCAGCTTTGCACGCCTGAGCCAGATACATTACGGCTGTGCCATTGACCTGGAAAGCCATCGCAGACTGCTTTTCACATTCGTCCACCCGGTGGTAAGCGGCCGTGTTCAGCACCACATCCGGCTTGACTTCCGCCATGGCCTTGGAGATTTGCGCTTCAGAACAGACATCGAGTTGAGCGTGTGTGAAGGGCGTGACAGTATCGCCTGCCGCACGAAATACCTTGAGCAGGTCAGTGCCAAGTTGCCCGTTGGCGCCGATGAGAAGCACCTTCATCGGGCCACCTCGGCGAGGGAACGTAAGCTGTTGTTCGCAGACAGCAGTTTCAGGGTGTCGATGTTGTAGTACTGCGGGTTGTTCCAGTCCTGGAATTTGTCCATGTGCTCGATCAGATTCTTTACGATGGCCTTGACATTGTGGTTCGCGTGGAAGCTGAGAACGTTTTCCGCCTTCTCGATGCTGACTTTGTAACTGCGGACATCGGTCTTGTGGTGGATCGTCAGATGAACCCGAATCCCGAGCTGTTCCTCGATCGCCATCTTAACCAGGTCGCCGACTTCTCCGACCGTGTAGTTTCCCGAGGCGATATTGAAGATGCCCGAGATTTTCTGGCTAGCCTCAATCGCCCGAGTGTACCCATTGGTGGCGTCTTCGATACTCATGATCGGGCGCCAGATAGAAGGGTTGTTGACCGTGATCTCGCAGTTGCGCACTCCGTTTTTAACATGGTGTTGACGATTAAGTCCAGACGCATACGCGGGCTGTAGCCGGAAATGGTTCCTTTGCGCAGAGAGATGACCGAGAATTCGTCGTCGAGAAAGTTCATCGCGGCCTGTTCTCCCTGGAGCTTTGAGATTCCGTAAGGATAGAACGAAGAAACCGGCCGGGTTTCGTCGAACAACTCGTTGACGGTGTATCCGTACACCGAGCAGGAGCTGGCATAAACGTAACGTTTCACCTTGGCCTTTTTTGCGACCTAGGCCAGGGTAGGCGGGAGCGGCCGCATTGAAAATGAAATTCTCGCTGTGCGAATACTCGGCCATGGGATCGTTCGACAAACCAGTCAGGAACACCCCCTGCTGATGCGGTTCTAGATCGGGCACGGAGATCTCGAAAATGTCCTTGCGAATGATTCCGGTCTCGGACGGCAGATGGTTGCCGAACCAGAAAAGGTCCAACCCATCCACCTCGTAGCCACGGTCGAGAAGCTTTGGCACCAGGATTCCATGATTTCTCAATCTCGCAAATGGCACTTGTAACCGACTGCCAAATCAAGACCAGTCAGCCACTGATTGTAACAGCCTGCCGCCTGGGAGCCTTCCTGATTAGCAATGGAACCCAGCAGGGAAGACTACTGAGCAGGTCGGAGTCTGCCTTACTTTTCGCGACCTTCGTTAGGGATAGCCGACGAATTGCCGAACTGGGAGGAGAGATCGAGGGCATCCAAGAAACCGAGTACGTTTCTTTAAAATGCTTGCCCAGCAGATAAGGTGTCGACTGGTTGTCAATGGCGCTGGATAAAGCTGGCACGAGCAATAACGATTCCGGAGCAGTTCGAGATACGCGAGCTGCCGGTGTGGGTAGGGGTCGTCACGATGTGCTCACTATCTGTTTTTATGGTCGCCGGTTTATCAGAGTTCAAATCTCCTGACGTGTAATCCACAGCTGCGTCGAACGTGGTGGGTCCACTGCCCTGCTGTTGGTCCCGGAATTCGAGGTAACATACCTTCGACGCATCGAATACTTGGGGACGATATTGTATGTCCGGGTCAGTGGAGGTACTGATCCAATCAGTCCGCTGCCGCTGTTGCTGCTGCTGGCCAAACAGGATTCCGGCCCAAACAAGCACTTGCACCACTACAGCGGGGATCGGTTTTCTCATGTTTGTCCCTTCAGCGAGCAGCGTCACGACGATGCCAAGTCGATCTTAGCAGCATGGCCGAAGCGTCTTCCTCTGCCGCAAGGTCCGTGTCCTTCTGAGATCTAGTCGAACGGTTCCATAATAGTATTGCAATACCACAGATTGTGGGATAAGCTCCTTGTATACCATTCTAGGGAGGCTGGTGGCTTGCCCTTTGTCAGTCGCCGAGCGCAGTTGAAGTTAAGCCAGCAGGAGAAGGAAATGCTGAGCGCGCTCTCGCTGTCGAGAAGCGAGCCGGCGGCGTGCGTGCAGCGGGCTTCGATGCTGTTGCGTTATCACGCTGGAGAAACGGTTTCTGAAATCGCCCGCAGCCTGGCGACGAACCGGCCACGAGTCGAACGGTGCGTGAGCAAGGCTCTGGATTTGGGGGTGAGGCAAGGCTTGGCCGATTTGCCGGGCCGTGGCCGTCCGGCGGCGATATCCGCCGAAGCGCGCGCTTGGGTGGTGACGCTGGCCTGCCAGAAACCAAAGGATCTGGGCTATGCCCAGGAACTCTGGACCACGCGGTTGTTGGCAGAGCATGTCCGCAAGCATGCGGAGGCCGCTGGCCAGCCGAGTCTCAGGAAACTGGGGCGAGGAACGGTCTCCAAGATTCTCAGCACCAACCAAGTGCGTCCCCACAAGACTCGGTACTATCTGGAGCGACCCGATCCCGAGTTCGATGCCAAGATGGTGCAGGTTCTGCATATTTACAAAGCGGTAGAGATCTGGCGCAAGAAAGGCGCGCCCCCGCCGGATCTGGTAGCCGTGCTCTCCTACGACGAGAAGCCCGGTATTCAAGCCATCGAGAATACCGCCGCGGAGCTGCCGCCAGTTCCAGGAAAGCACTCTGCCGTGGGGCGGGACCATGAATATATCCGACACGGAACCCTGTCGCTGTTGGCCGGGATCGACCTGATGTCCGGCGAAGTTCTGGGCCTGGTACGCAAAGGGCCTGGGAGCGCGGAGTTCATCGAATTCCTGCGATTGGCCGACGCGCATTACCCGGCCGGCACCCGTATCCGGGTTGTGCTCGACAATCATTCCGCCCACATTTCCAAACCGACGCGCGCCTTCCTGGCCACGCTTCCGAACCGGTTTGAATTTACTTTTAGACCGAAACACGGGTCCTGGCTTAACTTGATCGAATCGTTTTTCGCAAAGATGGCGAAAACCCTGCTGCGCGGCATCCGAGTCGCCTCCGCCGACGAACTGAAGGCACGGATCGAACTCTACCTCAAGCAAGTTAATGAGACCCCTGTGGTCTTTCGTTGGAAGTACGAACTGGAGACCCGGTCTCTGGTTTAGTAATTGATATGTTATTTGAGAATCAGTGTACTAGTAGCCTCCGAGCGCCAATCCTAGACTCTCCCAGTAGATCCAACATGGCTTGCCCGAGTCTTAGCCAGGAGTTGCAAGTGTCCAGAACATTCCCCCAAAATTCTAACAATATCGCCGCTCTTTGGAACCACGTACTGGAAGGACTTGAGAGGGGTGTCGAGTGGAAATGACCGAAACGGGGTTCTTACGATTATCATCTGAGATAGACGTAACTGTCATTTTAGATAGAGAGACTTGGTTGGGAGAAGATACATGCTGCGAGCTAAGATGTTCTTGCTGTGGGGTTTATTGATGTGCTTAGCGGGGGTCTTGGTCAGCCTCAACGGCTGCGGAGGAGGGAGCGGCGGAAATTCGACGCCGCCGCCACCTCCCACGCAGAAGATTCAACACGTAGTTGTCATCTTCCAGGAGAATCGTACCCCGGATAACCTTTTTCAGCAGGATGCAAAGCTAATCGCTGCGGGTGCAGACATCCAAAACTTCGGGGTAAATTCCAAGGGCGAACAGATCACGCTGACGCCCGCCCCGCTGGCCACCGACTTTAATCCGGACCACTCGCATGGTTCATTCGTGAACATGTATGACGGCGGCAAGATGGATGGAGCTGACAAGATCCCCGTGGGCTGCAACCCAGGTTCGCCACCGACTTGCCCTCCGCCCAATCCCCAATTCACCTATGTCGACAATTCCACCGGCGTCCTCGCGCCCTACTTCCAGATGGCCGAAACCTACACCTTTGGCGATCGCATGTTCCAGACCAATCAGGGGCCGAGCTTCCCCGCGCATCAATTTATTATCTCGGGAACGTCCGCGCCGGTCCCGCCAGGGGATGCCATGAGTAATTTCTTCGCCGCGGAAAATCCGATTGGCATTCCAAACGGAGCGGTAGATACCCAAACTGGGTGCACTGCTCCTCCGCAAGAACTCGTGAAACTGATCGATTCCACGAACCTAGATCCCCATACCAACGAAACCCAATCGATGTATCCCTGTTACGATCATCCCACGCTGACGGACTTGCTAAATGCCAACAAGATCAGCTGGAAATATTACGCGCCATCGCCCGGTTCGATCTGGACGGGCCCCAACGCGATCCAGCATATGTGCGGGCCCAACGCGCCCATCCCCAACGCCACCCAGTGCACCGGTTCCGATTGGACTAATAACGTCGTCCTTCAATACACCCAGGTGCTAACCGACATTGCCAACGGACAACTTGCCAGCGTGACCTGGGTGATTCCGAGTGGAGCGGCGTCCGACCACGCCGGGGCCAACGATGGGTCGGGACCCTCCTGGGTCGCCTCGGTAGTGAACGCCATCGGCAACAGCTCGTATTGGGCCAATACCGCCATCATCATCACCTGGGATGACTGGGGAGGCTTTTATGATCACGTGCCGCCACCCTCTATTGCGAATTCCTATGAGTTTGGGTTCCGGGTGCCGCTGATCGTGGTCTCGCCCTACGCCAAGGCAGCCACCGTCTCGCACACCGTTTATGACTTCGGCAGCATTCTGAAGTTCATCGAAAACACCTTCAGCCTGGGTACGGTTGCCCCCGGTGCCTCCACTCCGTATGCCGATACATTCACCCAGACAGGCAACCTGTCTGATTGTTTCGACTTCAATCAAACTCCCCGGACCTTTCAAACCGTTCGCGCGAAGTACGACGGCAAGCATTTCCTGGAGGACAAGAGGCCACCAACCGATCCTGACGACGATTGATTGGCCGGCCGCAGGTCGTCAGTGATCATCATCGTCAGGAAAGTCACGATGAGTGGGTTGCTCATGAGTTGCGGGAGTACCTTCGATCATCTGCGCGCCCGCGGAATCTACTCCCATGCCGATCAGCCGCATAAGATGAGGAGTGCCCGGGTCGTCATCGTCAATACGAATTTGGCCCCAACGCGGACCCCAGGCGGATGGGGTGAACCTCACCGTAAACGTGCACGTGGATGAGGCAGCCAAAGCTTTGGGGCAGTTATTGCTCTGCCCGAAGTCCGAACCGACGAGTGAAATTAAAGATACGTTGACATTTGCAGGGCCTGCATTGACCAGAGTGAAACTCTTTTGGCTTGCGGTGCCGATTACCTGATTGGTCTGGAAGTCCAAAGTTCCGAGGCTGGATGAGAAGAATGGACCGGAGGGACCGATGATATCGCCTTGAGCGGCGAGCGCCGAACCAGTGCCCGTGACGGAAACTGTTTGCGGGCTACCTGGATAGTTGTCGTTCAACGTGATCGTGGCATTCCTGGGCCCCAGTTGCGACGGCGTGAAATGAACAGAGAACGTGCAGGATTGATTAGGCTGGATGGAAGAAAGGCAAGCGGAAGGAGAAAGGCTAAAATCCGGACTCCCCGTTAGAAGGGCTGAGCTAATGCTAAGCGGCTGGGCGCCAACGTTGAAGACGGTCATGTTGTTGGTATTCTTGGACCCAATCAGTCGCTCTCCGAATATGCTCGGCGGCGGCGCAATCGGACAAGTCCTCTGCTTCAGAGCCACAGGAGGGAGAGGACTCTGCGTAAAATCGAATGCGTCGGTCATGTCGTTGGCAGTTACATCCCGAGTTCCCAAAGCGGGAAGCCCGAACCTCGTCTCGATGAATTTCAAAACGCTAGAAAACTCGTACTGAGTATGGATAACCGTGCTGGCCCTAGCGTAAGGAGAGATGATGAGAAGCGGTACTCGGGGGCCTAATCCGAAGCGATCGATCTGCTGCGGAGCGACGTGATCGTAGAATCCGCCAAAATCGTCCCAGGTTAAGAAAATTGCCGTGGAGTTCCAATCTGGACCCTGCATAATCGAGTTGATCTTATCGACGGTCCAGTTCTCACCATAGCAGGTTGAATAATTCGGATGCTCTGTCATTTCGTTGGGGGCGGTGAGCCAAGCGACGGTCGGGAGATTTCCACTCCGCGCATCATTGTCGAATTGAGCTTGGTCAGCCATTCGCGCAGACCACTCTTGCCCATAGCGGATGTGCTTGATGTTGTTGTAAACGTTCCACTGGTACCCCGAAGAGCCGTACGGTCCGGAATAGTATTTCCAACTGACTTGGTGGGCATCTAGAATGTCGCCCAGGGTCTGGATATCGAAGCAGGGAGCTTCATTGGTCAGAGAGCCATCACTTTGAAGGAATTGCGCCGTGATGGCTGCCACGCTGTCGCAGCCCCAGCCTTTGCTGGTGGGATCGACTTCATTCGGGACGCTCACCACGTTATTGGACTGACCCGCAATTGTGTACAGATGGTTGGGAAGGCTGGGACCGTGGAGCGAACTAAACATGGCGTCAGCAAGGACAAACGTTTGGGCGTACGCCCAGTAGTTCGGGATGTCCTGCTGGCCCATCTGGGTGAAGGCTAAATAGTCGCCGACATTCGCGCCATAGTTAACGTCGAACAGATCCATTTTGCCGTCGTCGATGACTTCAATGCCTGAGAACCAATCGTGACCGATGTCGTGGGGAACTTGGTCAGGAGTGTGTCCTAAAGGGATGATTTCACCGTTCGACAGCTTTCCGGACTTTGTCCCATTGGCCCCGGGAAATTGTCCGAAATACTCGTCGAAACTCCGGTTCTCCTTGACGATGAACACTATGTGCTGGATCTTTTGCGTGGGTGGCGGCGTAGTCTGCGAATTCCCGCTGCCTCCTCCGCATCCATTCAAGCTCGTCAAGACCCCCGCCGTACAGGAGAACAAGGCCAACAACAGCAATAACTTAGCTCGAACCATGTCACCTTTCTCTGACAACGCTCGTAACCGGGATGATGTCTGATGTCTATGAACCCGTCTACGGTTGTTTCCACTCGCGGGCTCAAACCCTGCCAGGATCAGCCGGTGCCGAGAGACGATTTTCGCAATTTCAGATTTTCTCCAGACCATGGTGGAAGGTTTTGTGGCGAGGATGATGTGAATCTGTTGCCCAGGCGGGCGCAAGCAGACGACCTCTTGCAAAAAGGCGACGAACTCACGGCTGGTGTGGCGGGCAGCGGTTTTGCCGTGGACGCGAACGGTGGCGGTATTGAGGGCTGCATATCAGGAGAGGGTGCCGCGGCGGTAGTACTCAAAGCCGTGGCGTTCGGCGCGTCCCGGCGAGAGCGGCAGGTCGGGATCAAGACGAACCAAGGCTTGAATGGCGGTCTTCTCATCGACGCAGAACACGGCTGCGGGTTGGGGTGGGTGCAGATAGAGGCCGAGGATGTCGGCGGCTTTGGTTTCGAACTCGGGGCTGTTATCGCTGTGAGCCCGTCGCGATGGAACATTCGTCCCCCTGTGGTTGTTTTTGCGTTGCGCGTCGACTGATGACTACCTGTATGCAACGCGAAAGAGCGCTTGGCAGAGAATGCCGCTTTCCCCGCTCGCCGTCGGCTAAGTCCCTCTCGTTAGGGGCAATCCCGGCGGGCCGGTTAGCACAGGGCAATGGTCGCGGCTCTCCCGCGGCAACCGAAGTCTGGTTTGGCATCGCAATTGCTGCCGTTCTGACCGATAGCCCGTTTTGGGACGCGAGAGTCCCTTCCCCAGATTCCTGCGTCCCCCGAGGAAAGCCCCAGATTCCGGCAAGATCGGCACACCTGGTGTGATCGCGATACTGATTCGAGAAGGCAAGTAGGCAACATCCCCTATCGCGGTATGGGACGCATCTCTCTCGGCAACCGGGTGCTTGTTTACTTGTACGCCCGATGCAGATTCCTCGATGCGGAAGGGCCTGTGCGTGGAGACTCCGTCGGTGAGCCATAAATGACTGGGATTGGCTTGACGTTTATAGAGCCGCGGCAATGGAATTCGACCGGGACAAGTTGCCCGCGAGCATCGACATGGCTGAGAAGGCTATCCACCAACGCTTACGGGGATTGCCGATTGCACACTCTAAGCGATCTCGCCGAGCGATTAGAGAAATGGCGCCACTCAAAAGGCTGCAGCCGGTGGCACAACAGTCGACCCGCTTATCTTCGTGCCAAAGAACGTACAACGCGCGGGCAAAGTTACGCGCTCGTAGAGCCAGAAAAAAAACTTAACCATGAGTAGCAGGTGCGCGCGCCGAAGCTGGTTCTGAAAGAGTTCCCCGGATGAAGTGGAGGGGAGAGGGCTCGTGAGGATAAGAAACTGCATGCTTATGATGTTTGTGTTCACCAGTGTCTGTTCGATGGGCCAAGGCTGCCAATCGGGCGACTGCCAGCCGGGAGTAATCGCCGGCCCGTACCCTGCGGCACAAACTGCTGAGAACACGGTCGCCAACTTTCCGCAGTGCGTTGGTTCGTTGTGCACCACGGGACCCTGGAACGGAAACCAGATCGAAGGGATCGACGCCCAGCAAAACATTGGCACCGAGTACCAGTTCTACGATGAAGTTCTGAATCTGGACACCAATATTGCTGTAGGTCCAACCGTAACCGGAGAGAATGCGCAAATTCTACAGTGGGTTAATCAGGGGACCCTTCAGGCGTTTGACAAGTTAACCGGGCAAGCCATCTACGGCAACGCGGGCGGGATCACGGCCGTTCCGAGCAACGCGATCACTCTCTGGTCCACTTCGACGCAACCGGAGTGCCGCACCCCTTCCGGGAACGTGCAAGTCATCTACGACCGTCTGGACAACGTGTTTGCGATCAACCGGCGCGTAGCGTACAGCGTCGGCGGCATCTATCATTACGCGTGGTGCATTGCGCTGAGTTCGGGCAGCGATCTTTCCAAAACCGCGTGGTATGCGTACGAGTATAAGATGGACACGGCAATTCCTTGCCTGCCCAGTTCCCTCAACTGTACCACTGGAACTGCTTACTACTACTTCCCCGACTGGCCCCGGATCGGAACTTGGTCAAATGGCTTTTATATTGCTTTTGATTTGTTGGACCCGACATCTTTTTATTATCCCTTCGGCTTTGAAGCTTGCCAGTTGGACCGTGCGGACATGGTGCTCGGCCAACCCGCGAACCCGATGACGTGTTACACCTATATGGTCCCAGAGAACGATGAGCGCAGCCTCATCCACTCGGTCGATGTGGGGGATATCGACAGTGCGACGGGACCACCGAATGGGGAGCCGGAATATTTTCTTTCTATTGTTAACCCCAGCAACGCACAGCAGGGGAACAACGGACAGGGATTTTGCACCAGCCAGAGCACGCCTTGCACATCCAACCAGTTGGCCCTGTTTACCTGGGGAACGAGTGGTTTGGCGGGGCCAACCTTGGTCACGGTGAACCCATACACACCGGGCTGTTACGACACCGGAAAACAAGGGAGCGAGGGCAACACGAGATGCGTGCCGGTACCGAGCACGAATCCTTCCCGACTCGGAGGGTATGGCAGCCTTCTGTGTGGAGACTATGGACCGCCGTGTCTCGACTCACTAGGTGACAGGATGGCGAACCGGCTGACCTACAATAACCTAACTTCGTCCGGAAGCGGGCCGAACGGGGCGTACCTGACAGCGTCGCATGTGGTGATGGAAAGCACCAGCAACGAGCGCACCGGTATTCGCTATTACATTTTGCAGGTTTCAAACGGGGCGGCGACGGTGCTGGTGAATAGTGGCGGCACTTCGGATCCTCCGGACTTGCAAGATCCGAATGCGACCCTGTTTTACTTCATGCCGAGCGCCGCTCTCGATCAGAATGGCAACTTGGCAGTCGCGTACACGACATCTGGGGTCTCATGCTGTCAGACGCAATACAATCCAGCCATCCATGTTGACGTGCTGCCTTGGGGCGCTTCCGGCTTCGCCCTCCCCACGCTGATCATCCAGGGAACTGGGGACGAGGAGAACACGATGCACTGGGGCGAGTACGCCGCCACGGTGATCGATCCGACCGACAATCTGACGTTCTACGGCGTCGGCGAATATTTCAATACCAGTCAAACCGGCACGAGCAGTTGCGGGAGTCCGTCAAGCAATTGCTACACTTGGCAAACTCGCATCTTCCGGGGCCAGAGTCCCTTGCTAGCACTTTCTGTGCTTCCCCTAAGCCTGACTTTCGGGCAGCAGGCAATCGGCACTACCAGTTCACCCCAGATAGCCACGCTAACAAATACCGGAGCCACGACGTTGACGCTCTCGAACATTGCTCTCAACGGAACCGACGCCAGCGACTTTGCGCAGACCAATACCTGTGGCCCGACCTTGGCACCGAATGACTCTTGCCAAGTCAGCGTGACGTTTACGCCCATGGCAGCAGGGAGTCTAAGCGCGGCGGTGAGCATCACCGACGACGCTCCTCGTAGCCCCCAGACAGTGGGCCTCGCCGGCACGGGCACCACTTCTGCTGCTACTTTATCGCCACGCAACGTCAACTTCCCTGGCCAGTACGTGAAGAACTCTGGTCCCACACAGACAGTGATGCTGACGAATACCGGCACGGCCACACTCGCGATCACGAACGTGGCCGTCAGCCCCGCCGACTTCGGCATGGTCAGTACGCAGACCACCTGCGGAAGCAGCCTAGCCGCCAGTTCGAATTGCTCGATCGGAGTCTTCTTCGACCCAACTGCAATCGGCACCAGAACCGGGACGTTGACCGTCGCGGATAACGCAGCTGGTAGCCCGCAGATGGTGACACTCACCGGAACGGGGCAAGATTTCGCGGTTGCTCCTTCCGGCTCAGCGACGGCTACGGTCGCTCCGGGACAGACCGCCAACTATACGATCGCAGTCGCGCCCGGCGGCGGATTCGATCAAACTGTGGTGCTCAGTTGCAGCGGAGCGCCACCACAATCAGCGTGCTCTCTCTCCTCAAGTTCGGTTGCGCTCCAGGGTTCTACGCCAGCGTCAGTTACCGTCGCGGTAAGGACGGCCGGAACCGCGGCGAGTCTCGCGCACCCCGCTGGTTCTACTCCTGACAGCGGAAGGCTTGCGCTATGGTTGACCCTTTCTGGCTGGTTCGGGCTGGTGCTAGGCTCATGTGGTCGGTCCCGCAAGCGGCACGATCGATTGCTGTACGGACTAGCCTTCCTTTGCGTGTTCTCACTGGCAATCACGTTTTCCTCCTGTGGCGGCGGGAGCACGGGCACGGGAAATAGCACCACCAGCAGCAGCCCGCCCGCGACCCCAACCCCGGCCGGCTCCTACGATCTCACCGTGACAGGCACTTTCACGTCCGGCTCGACTACGTTGACCCACGCTACGAAGCTTACTTTGGTTGTGCAATAAACCATCCCCAGGCGGCATTGTTCTGCGATGCGTGCGCGGCCCGGTCAAGAAATTTCCCAGCCTGGAGATTCCAGTTCATTCATGAATTCAGCCCCTTCGGAGTGGATCCCCCAAAACGGCTCCCGCTGCGAGGACCTTGCGCGGAGTTATCTCTCGTTGCTCTCTTCTGAAGCCGGAGGCAATCTCCATCCTAAAAAAATCTTTTGGGATTGTGAGGGAATTGACCTGGGAATATCGCCTTTATAAGTGAGCGGGAAAATAATCGGCCAGACGGCCAATTCCGATCATAACGCAAACAAAAAGAGGAGAAAAAACATGAAACTCAAGTCGCTTGCTCTCAGCTTAGGATTCGCAGTGCTGGCCGCGGTCTCGATGTCGGCCCAGACTTCCTACAACTTTAGGACCATCGACTATCCCCACGACACCTTTACACAGCTTCTGGGTATCAACGTGAAAGGCGAAATCGCTGGCTACCACAACGTGAACGATAACAAAGGGTTCACCTATGAGCTGTCCACCAAGAAGTTCAAGAATGAAAATTTTCCTGGCTCGACTGCCACTCAGGTCATCGGCATCGACGGGCTGGGTGGGACGTGCGGCTTCTATGTCGACCAGGCAGGCGTCACTCACGGTTTCATCGACGACAACAACGCCTTCAAGTCGATCGATTTTCCAGGAACACCTTTCAACCAACTGCTCGGCCGCAACGACCTGGCGCAGGTGGCCGGCTACTATAGCCAAACCGCAAACGGCAGCGGACCTTTCGTCCCCTACATTTACGACATCAACGGCGGCGTCTGGGAAGTAATCACTATCCCGGGATCCACCAGCGCGCAGGCAACTGACATTAACTTCAAGCAGCAGGTTACCGGATTCTTCATCGACGCCAACGGCGTCAACCACGGCTGGTGGCTGAATGCGGGAACGCTGCTTCAGCTCGATTATCCGGGCGCGACCTTCACCCAGGCGACCGGTGAGAACAACAAGGGGCTGGTGGTTGGCACCTACCAGGATTCGTCTGGCGCCTCGCACGGCTTCGTCTATAACAGCCATACCGCGACCTACACTTCGGTGGATGATCCCAAGGGAGTTGGCTTCACCCTGGTGAACGGTGTCAACGATGAGGGCATGCTCGTCGGTTTCACGATGCCAACCAGCACCACGGCGCAGGGCTTCGTGGCGACTCCCAAGTAGTACGGGTCAAAGCAACCGATTTCCTGCCGTCGGTAAAGCGCCTTGGAAGCCTGCAAGCCAGCAGGCTCCAAGGCGCGGTTTCTTGCATCCCGAATCGTTAACGTATCGTGCTATCTCGAAACGGCACGACTTCGCCCGACAGTGCTGGCTTTATGCCTGATGGACTGTCTCGCCGTTGGCGTAATACTTAGCAGTTCCCGGTTCCAGCCGCCGGCCATCCGGGCTGAAAATTCGGAAGTGAGCCAGGCCGAATCTCTGCAAGGCGAATTGCAGCGTGGTGGTCAGCACTCCGATGCCGTACTTCACGCTGCGCCTGAAGTTGATGGAGGACGCATCGTCAAAATACTTGGTCGGACACGATACTTCTCCGATGCGGGAACCGAAATGCACACATTGCGCCAGCATCTGGTTGTCGAAGACGAAATCGTCGGAGTCCTCGAGAAGCGGCAGGCGGGTGAGTACTTCGCGGCTGAACGCTCGATACCCGCTGTGATATTCAGAGAGCTTAACCCGCAAAAAGAAGTTCTCGAACGCAGTCAGAAAACGATTGGCGATGTATTTCCAGATGGGCATGCCTCCGCGCAGGGCTTGTCCTCCCAGAATGCGCGACCCCAAAACCACGTCGTAGACCTCATACGCAACCATGCTGGCCATGGCAGTAACCAGTAGCGGCGTGTATTGGTAGTCCGGATGCAGCATGATGACGACGTCCGCGCCCGCAGCCAGGGCCTCGCGGTAACAAGTCTGCTGGTTGCGCCCGTAACCATAATTTGCGTTGTGCACAAAGAACTGCAATCCCAGTTGCTTGGCGACTTCGACTGTCCGGTCAGAACTGTGATCGTCCACCAGGATGCGAATGTCCACAAGATCGGGCAGCTCGCGCACCGTTGCTTCCAGAGTCTTCTCCGCGTTGTATGCGGGCAACACTACCGCGATGCGTTTACCGTTTATCATTCCTTGCCCTTACAGCTCATGATACCTGTGCGTTGCGCGTTCCCGTCAAAGCAAGCCGGGTGGCAGCTTGGGTCAACGCGTGACTCAGGTCCTGGAGATGGCGTTCTGCGGTGAGGTAGCTGATCACCATCATACGCAGCACGCTTTGTCCATTCACTCTGGTTTCCGAGATCCAGCGCCGGCCGTCGCGTGTGACTTCTTCAACGATCCTGGCATGTGCCTGGGCAAGGTTCTGCTGGCTAAGGTTTGCCTTAAACCGGAACGCGACAATGGGGAGAATTTGGGGAGCGGCCAACTCGAAATGCTCCGAGGCCCTTATCCATGAGGCGAAGCCCTGCGCCAAACCGAGTTGACGATCGATGTGTTCCTCGTAGGCTTTCCTCCCATGGACTCGCAGCGTGAGCCAAAGTTTGAGCGAGTTCATGCGCCGCGTCCACTGGCTGCTGATGCGGGAATTGTCGAGGCCCTTGGACTCGGCCGCTTTCGGCATGTACGGAGCAGCGACGGCGAAAGCTCGCTCCAGCATTTCGGGATGGCAAGTCAGGATTACGCCGGCCGCCAGCGGCATAGCCAACCATTTGTGCGGGTCGATCGTGATCGAATCGGCTTGCTCGATGCCGCGAAGCAGGCTCCGGTGTTGATCGGAGAAGATTGCCGATCCGCCGTAGGCGCCGTCGACATGCAGCCACAAATCGTAGCGCCGGCATATTTCGGCAACGGTCACCAGATCGTCCACCGCACCGGTGTTGGTGGTTCCGGCTGTAGCGACTACGCAGAAAGGCTTCTTTCCGGAAGCCAGGTCGGCCTCTATTGTCGCTTCGAGAATTCGCGGATCGAGCTGCACATTTTCATTCACGGGAATTCTCCGCAGCGCTTTGCGCCCAACTCCGAGCAGGCCAGCTGACTTATCGATCGAGTGGTGCGCCTCGTCGGAGGCATAGAGAACGGGCTGCGAACCAATCGAAGCGATGCCTTCCTCGATCGCATCCGGAAATTTCGCGGCCAGGGCCAGTGCCAGTCCGGTGAAGTTCGCCTCATTGCCACCCGAAGTAAACGTTCCGTTGAATTCGGCCGGCCAGCGCACGCGTTCTCCGATCCACCGCACGGTTTCATGCTCGATCTTCGAAGCCAGTTGCGAGCGTTTGACCGTGGCAAGCTGTGGATTGAGCGCGGCCACCAAGGCCTCCGCCATAACGCCGATGTAAGTGGGCGTGGGATTCATTAGTCCGAAATAGTTGCCGCTGGGAACATGAAAACCTTTATCAACCATCTCGCGAAAGATTTCGTCGAGTACCTTGTCAGCATCTTCGCCATGCTCGGGTAGGACATTGTTCAGCGCAGCGAACGTCCTCTGCTCGGCCGGAAGTTGCACCGGGCGGTCGGGCAGGGAAGCGAGGAAACTGTCGATTTGATCAATGAGGTGGTAGCCAAGCCGGCGGCGAGTGGCGGAGTCCAGGTCGAAGCGCATGACAGTTTGATTCTAGCTATTGGAATAAAGAAGCAGTCTATCCGAACCTTGCGGTCAAAGCGCGCTGGCGCACAAAACACAGTGGCTCTGCCATTCTGAGCGAAGCGACGAATCCATGTAATTTGCTCGTGCGACCAGGTATCCTGCCAGCGCGACAAGCTCTATTCCTTTGCGTCCTCGGCGTTGGATGCTTTCTCTGGTCTCAGCAGCGGGAACAGAATCACATCGCGAATGGTGTGGGAATCAGTCAAGAGCATGGCCAGCCGGTCCACACCTACACCCACGCCTCCGGCCGGCGGCATGCCGTAGGAGAGCGCACGGATGTAGTCTTCGTCCATCTGGTGAGCCTCCTCGTCACCGCGCTCGCGTTCCTTGAGTTGCTGTTCGAAACGGCGGCGCTGATCTTCGGGGTCGTTCAGTTCGCTGAAGCCATTGGCAATTTCCATTTGCCCTGCAAAGATCTCCCAGCGCTCCGTCCAGTCAGGCTCGTCGGCTTTTTGCTTGGAAAGCGGAGAGACTGCAGTCGGGAACTCATAGATGATCGTGGGCTGAGTCAGATGCTCTTCCGCCACCGCATCAAACAGAGTGGCGATGGTCTTTCCGATTGGCTCACTGGGGTCGTACGCTATATGGGCGTGACCTGTATTGAATCCGCCCACCAACGCTTGCACTGAGTCGTGAGAGCCGAAGTCTGCCATCGTCGGCTTCCCCCGTGCGGCCTCTGGCCAATAATGAATGATCGCCTCGCGCATGGTCATGCGCCGCCAGTTCGATCCCGCCCAGTCGATCTCGTGCTCGCCCCACTTCGATTTCGTGGTGCCGTTAACATCGATGGCTGCCTGCTCGATCAACTGCTGCGTCAGATCCATGACCCCACGGTAATCGGTATACGCCTGGTAGAACTCGAGCATGGTGAATTCGGGATTCCATCGCCAGCCTAGACCTTCGTTGCGGAAGTTGCGATTGATTTCGTAAACCCGGTCGAATCCACCGACCGTCAGCCGCTTAAGATAAAGCTCGGGAGCGATGCGCAGATACAAATCCATGTCGAGCGTGTTGTGATGGGTGACAAACGGTTTGGCGACTGCGCCGCCAGCGATTTGTTGCATCATCGGCGTCTCGACCTCGATGAAGCCTTGCGCGTCAAGGAACCGCCTCATGGATTGCACCAGTTTGCTGCGCTTGAGAAATACTTCGCGCACCTCCGGATTCATGACGAGGTCAACGTAACGTTGGCGGTATCGTAACTCGACGTCGGTCAGGCCATGCCACTTTTCCGGTAGTGGCAGCAGGTCCTTGGATAGGAACGTAATCTCCTCGACGTGAACGCTGAGTTCGCCGGTGCGGGTGCGGAACAGATATCCGCTGACTCCGACGTGGTCTCCGAGGTCAAGCAATTTGTAAAGTTCGAAGCCTTTTTCGCCGACTGCATCTTTCTTCACGTAGATCTGCAACTTCTGTCCGCCCTGCTGCAGATGCGCGAACCCGGCTTTGCCCATCAAGCGAATTGCCATGATGCGGCCGGCAACCCTTACATTGACTCGCGATGCCTCGAGTTCCTCCGTCGACTTTCCCGAGGAGTCCGACAGAATTGCGGGAATCGTGTGCGTAAATTCGTACCTGGTCGGGTAGCATCGCTGCCCAAGCGCTTCAATCTGCTTCAGCTTCTCACGCCGCAGTTCGTAAATTTTCTGGTCGAGTGCCAATGGGTTCCTTTGATTCGCAAAGATGGAGAATCGATTATAAACAAGCGCCTGATGGGTGGCTTCCCGGATCGCTCTCGGGCGGGTTTCTCCGCGGACTCTGTGGCGATTCTCCGCGACCTCCGCGATTTAAGACTTTGCGTTTGCCGGCCCATACAACCTTAGAACGCAGAGAGTGCGAGACGAGCCGCAGAGTGCGCGCAGAGCAAATTGCTCGTTGCATCTTCGAGGTTACTGCAATGGGGAGACTGTTTCGTGACGAGAGTCCTTGAAGCCAGCGGCGGTCGGCGGTAATATGAAGTGCTCCCGCGTTTTGTCAATCGAGCCGGAAGTCGAGACCTATGCCGCAAAACTATGTTCCACTATTCATTTTTATAGCGGTGGTGGGAGTGTTGATCCCTATCACACTGCTGGCAGCTAAACTGGTTCGTCCCGAGAATCCGAATCGCGAGAAATTGATGCCATACGAATGCGGCATCGATCCCATCGACAGTGCCCGAGGACGTTACACCGTTCGTTACTACATTATCGCCATCCTGTTCGTGGTCTTCGACGTGGAGACCATCTTTCTGTTTCCGTGGGCGGTGAAGTTCAAGGCGCTGGGAACATTCGGGCTGGTTGAGATGCTCATCTTCCTTGGCATCCTGATCGTCGGTTACATCTGGATCTGGGGTAAAGGAGCGTTGGAGTGGGTGTAGAGGAGCATTCTGCACTCAGCACTTCGCACTCAGCCAGGAAGGATTGATGCGAGGACCGCGCTCTGCCAATCATCTATGACTAACGCAACTCTCGACGGTGAAACTTTCGTTGCCAGCCGCTGGACGAAAGGGAACTTGCTTTTCCCGATTCGCATTGTGGTGAATTCGCTTCATGTGAGCAAGGTGAAGCCGCGGTTTTTCGGCACGAGCGAGGAAAGCATCGCCATCACGCAGGTCGCATCGGTGCAAATTTCAACTGGAATCGTGTGGTCGAACATCCGGATCGACTCGTCAGGCGGGACGAACCCGATCACCAGCCACGGGCATCGCAAGGCAGATGCGCAGCGTATTCGTGACCTGATCGAGACCTATCAGGCCGCAGCTCGTCGGACGTGAAGCGGCGCTTCAAGACGAATTGCACACTCGTCGTTGACACAGTATCCGCAAGCTGTTAGAAGTTAACGTTCTCCAAACCTGTTGCAGCGCCGGAGGTCTGTGCCTTCGTAGCTATGCCCGAGGAAGCCAAACCGTCCACGCCGCCACTGGGCGGTGAGTCGAAACCGGTCGCCGGTCAAGCGCCCGCTGCGCCGGCTAAACCTGCCGGTCCCACCCCCATTCCGTGGGAGTCTTCCATGGTTTCTAAACTCAATGGCCAATACGGTTCTGGCATCCGCGAAGCCAGTACCTACCTGGGACAAAACTACATGGTGGTCGAACCTTCTGTCGTTTCCGAGTTGCTGCAGATTCTGCGCGACCGCGAGCAATTTGACTATTGCGTGGACATCACCGCGGTTCACTATCCTGAACGCGAGAAGCAGTTCGATCTCCTCTGGATCCTCTATTCCTTCCCCAGGAACGAACGGATTCGCGTCAAAATCATGATCGCGGATGGCGAAAGCGTCCCCAGCGCTGTCTCGATCTGGGCCACCGCAAACTGGCTGGAGCGTGAAGTTTACGACATGTTTGGTATCCGCTTCGACGGGCATCCCGACTTGAAGCGCATCCTGCTGCCCGATGGCTGGAAGGGCCATCCGCTCCGCAAAGACTACGGCATCATTCAACAGGATCAGGAATGGGTGCAGGCCAACCTGGGGATCGAGAGTGGCCAATAACCATGACCGATCGCACCATGATTGACTCGAAGGCGATTGATCCGAAAACGACGGCCTCGAAGGTCGCCGATCCTTACCTTTCGCACCTGGAACTCGATCAGCCCGACAAGACCTTTCTTGACAGTAACGAGCTGGTTATCAACATGGGGCCGCAGCATCCGGCGACTCACGGCGTGCTGCGCGTAATTCTCAAGCTGGATGGCGAGAAAGTTCTGGGCACAGAATGCGTGATCGGCTACCTCCACCGCGGAGTGGAGAAGATTGCCGAAAATCGCACTTACACGATGTTCAATCCGTATGTCGATCGCATGGACTATGTGGCCGCGGTCTCGAACGGGCTGGGCTACTGTGAAGCAGTTGAAAAACTCCTCAACATTGAAGCGCCGCCGCGGGCCAAGTACATCCGCGTCATTCTTACGGAACTGAACCGGATGGCCAGCCATCAGCTGTGGCTGGGCACCCACGCTCTCGACATCGGCGCCATGACGCCGCTCTTTTACACCTTCCGCGACCGGGAAGAGATTCTGAAGATTTTCGAAAAGTATTGCGGCGCCCGTTTGACCACGCATGCTTTCCGCATCGGCGGCTGCCAGTATGAGACTTACGAGGGCTTTGAGCGTGACGTGACCAAGTTTCTCGATTTCGTTCCTCCCAAAATCGACGAATACGAAGAACTCCTCACTAGCAATCGAATCTGGCTGGAGAGAACAAAGAATGTCGGCGTGATCTCCCGCGCAGATGCCATCGCGCTCGGTGTCACCGGCCCAGTGCTACGAGCCAGCGGGGTGAAATGGGATCTCCGCAAAGCCCAGCCCTACGCGGCGTACTCGGAATTTGACTTCGAAATCCCCATTGGCGCAAACGGCGACACCTACGACCGGTACACGGTGCGCATGGAGGAGATGCGGCAGTCGCTGCGCATCATTCGGCAGGCGGTCGAGCGGATTCCCGAAGGCCCGATCATGGCGAAAGTTCCCAAGGTGATAAAGCCGCCGGTCGGCGAAGTGTACCACTCGATCGAGGCGCCGAAGGGGGAGCTGGGATATTTCATAGTCAGCGACGGATCGACGCAGCCCTACCGCGTGCGCGTAAGGCCGCCGTCGTTTGTGAACCTGCAGGCGCTGGACGTGATGGTGCGCGGAGCCCTCGTTGCCGACGTCATCGCTGTGATCGGCACGCTGGACATCGTGCTGGGCGAGGTGGATCGCTGATGCTCAACTACATTACTTCCTACCTCCGCAGCAACACGACTCCTGGGCAGGCGGGCAATGTGTTTTGGGCCTTCGTCTATATCATGGTCGTTTTCGGCGGCGTATCGGTTGCCGTGATGGCGATGAACTGGCTGGAGCGCAAGGCTCTTGCTCATTTTCAGATTCGCCTTGGCCCCATGCGCGTGGGCCCGCACGGCTTGCTTCAACCTATTGCCGATGCGATCAAGCTGATGACCAAAGAAGACATCATTCCGGCCGAAGCTGACAAGTTTGTGTTTTGGATCGCGCCGCTGATCATTCTGTGCGCCTCGTTCGCGGTGTATATTGTTGTCCCCTTCGGTCCTACTCATGCAATCACGGACTTGAATATTGGGATCCTCTTCATGCTGGGGGTTTCCTCGCTTAGTGTGCTGGGCGTCGTAATGGCGGGCTGGGCGTCCAACTCGCATTACCCGCTGATCGGCGCACTGCGATCCAGCGCTCAGATGGTTTCCTACGAAGTCGCCATGGGAATGGCCGTGGTTTCCGCGGTGCTGATGACCAGCCTGCATGGGCTGGGGCCTTATGGAGTTGGAGCGGGCACGTCGGGAACGGGAACGCTGAGCATGATTGGTATCGTCCAGGCACAGCAAGAGCAGCATGTCTGGTTCCTGTTCAAATTTTTTCCGCTTGGCTTTATTGCATTCGGCATCTTTGCCATCGCCATGGTTGCCGAGACGAACCGTGCGCCATTTGATTTGCCGGAAGCAGAGTCGGAGTTGACCGCTGGCTTCCACACCGAATATAGCGGCTTGCGCTGGTCGCTTTTCATGCTTGGCGAGTACGCGGCGATGATCGCAGTCTCGTCGATCGCGGTGACGTTGTGGCTCGGCGGATGGTTCCGGCCTTTTCCCAATACCCTTACCGGCGAAACCTGGGATCTGGTCTTCTCCTTGTTTCCGGGATTGAGTTTTCTGGCACTGGCAGTCATCGCTTTCGTCGGCGTTCGCCGCATGCCTAAGCATCCTTACTTCCGGGTGCAGACCATTGGCCTAGCAGGATTCGGGGCCGTGCTGGCCTTGATTGGCCTGATATTGTTTGCGCCTCCGGTACGCGACCGCGTGCAGGACATCTTCTGGTTCGTCGCGAAGGTGGCTGGCTTCATGTATCTCTATATCTGGTATCGCGCCACGTTCCCGCGCTACCGCTTCGATCAACTCATGAAGGTAGGATGGAAGGTGCTGTTGCCAATCGGAATTGGTGTGCTCATCCTGACGGCTATTTTGGGAGTGGTGCTCTAGCATGCCGCAAGTTATTCAACCCGGCATGCAGCCCGTAGCCACGACGTTCTTCTTCTATTTTTTGGCCGGGCTTACCTTGCTGAGCGGGGTTTTCGTCATCACACGCAAGAACCCCGTGCATTCCGCGCTGGCACTCATTTTCGGTCTGCTCGCCCAAGCGGGCCTGTACCTGATGCTCTATGCCCCGTTCGTCGCCGGCGTCCAGATCATTCTGTATGCGGGCGGCATCATGGTCCTTTTCCTGTTTGTGATCATGCTGGTGAACATCGAGCGCTCACAGAGAGAAGAGCAGTTCAACAAGCAATGGCTGGTTGGGCTTCTGGCGGCCATCGCGTTGGGCGGACTGTTTGTGATGGTGTACGTGAAGGGCAAAGCCTTGTTTCCGTACCCCATCGCACAGCCACTGGAAAACAGCAACACACAGCAGATTGGTGTAATGCTTTACGGACAATACATGTTCGCGTTTGAAATCGCCTCGCTGCTCCTGCTGGTTGCGATTATCGGCGCGGTGGTGATGGCGAAGAAAAGAATTTAAGAAGGCAGAGGCTAGAAGCTAGAAGCTCTTTATGGCTCCAATCGGCACTCTTCATTATCTTGTGACGGCCGCGGCCCTTTTCATACTGGGCGTGATCGGCGTGCTGACCCGCCGCAATGTGGTCATCATTCTGATGTCGATCGAACTGATTCTGAACGCGGTGAACTTGAATCTGGTAGCGTTTTCTCGATTGTGGGGATTGCACGGACAGGTCTTTGCAATTTTTGTGATCACCGACGCGGCAGCCGAAGCGGCGGTAGGCTTAGGAATCCTGATCGCGTTTTTCCGCAATAAAGAAACGGTGAACGTGGACGAAGTGGATCTATTGAAGTGGTAGAAGCGCTACGGGCGAGGAGCAGTAAGCCAACGACCAGCGACGAACGACCAACGACATGTTTTTCCTAACCCACATCTGGCTGATTCCTCTCCTGCCGGCTTTCGGTGCGGCGACGATGTTTTTCTTTGGCCGCAAGCTGCAGAAAGCCACAGTCAACGCGATCTGTGTCGGCGTCGTGGTCCTTGCATTCCTGTTCGCTTGTAGCGCGGTCTGGCAATACACGGATTACGCCCACGATAAGCCCGGCAAGCCCTACCAAACCATTGTTTATACCTGGTTGGGAACCGACACCGGCCAAATGAACTATGTGATGCGCGACGGGAAGCCAGCGCCGTTTCAGGCCGATGTGGGCTTCCTGCTGGATCCGCTCTCCAGCATTTGGCTGCTCTTCGTAACCGGCGTCGGAGCTCTGATCCACATTTACTCGACCGGCTACATGGCGCATGAACACGGGTATTACCGTTTCTTCGGATACCTCAACCTGTTCATGTTCTCCATGCTCACACTCATTCTCGGGAACAATTACGCGCTGATGTTTGTGGGGTGGGAGGGAGTGGGCCTGTGCTCGTATCTGCTGATCGGGTTCTATTTCCATCGCCATTCCGCCAGCACCGCAGCCAACAAAGCATTCATCGTAAACCGCATTGGAGACGCAGGCTTCCTGCTGGGAATGTTCACCATCGCCTGGTATTTCGGATCGCTGCGATTCACTGAGGTCACGCATCTGGCGCGTAGCGGGCATTTCGCCATTGGCGATCCGATCATTACGGGCGCGACTCTGCTCTTGTTCGTCGGTGCCTGCGGAAAATCGGCGCAGATTCCGCTTTACGTTTGGCTGCCTGACGCCATGGAGGGTCCGACGCCAGTTTCCGCGCTGATCCATGCCGCGACCATGGTGACCGCGGGAGTCTACATGGTGGCGCGGTCGAACGCGTTGTTCGTGCTTGCGCCAACTTCGATGAAGACAGTAGCGATCGTCGGGACGCTGACTGCGATCTTCGCTGCATCAATTGGCCTGGTGCAGAACGACATCAAGCGCGTGCTGGCGTATTCCACGGTGTCCCAACTCGGATACATGTTTCTCGCTCTGGGCGTGGGAGCATTTTCTGCGGGCGTATTCCACGTATTTACACACGCTTTTTTCAAGGCGCTGCTATTCCTTGGATCGGGGTCGGTGATTCATGCCATGAGTGGTGAGCAGGACATGCGCAATATGGGAGATCTGCATAAGCGTATCCCCATCACCCATTGGACGATGTTCATTGCGACCTTCGCGATTGCCGGAATCCCGCCGTTTGCCGGGTTTTTCTCCAAAGACGAAATTCTCTGGCAGGCATGGTCTTCCGAAGGCGGAGCCTATCGTCTGCTCTGGTTCGTTGGGTTCATTACTGCATTGATGACCGCCTTCTACATGTTCCGGTTGATGTTTCTGACTTTCCACGGCCGGCCGCGGATGACTCACGAGGTCGAACACCACATCCATGAATCCCCGAAATCGATGACGGTACCGCTAGTAATTCTGGCCGTCTGTGCCGTCGGCGCTGGCTGGCTCGGGTGGCCACACAGTATCGGCGGATCCGATCATTTTGCGAAGTTCCTGGATCCCGTTTTTGCCCGCGAAGCGAAAGTCTTCCAGGAAGAAGGGAAGATCGCTCAGTTGGCTGCCGGCGAGAGGGAAGAAGAACATACGAGTCCAATTGAATACGGACTGATGTTCCTTTCGGTAGGCGCGGCGGTGACTGGTTGGGGTATGGCTTGGCGCGCATATCGTCACGCGGATAAGGGCTATGTCGAGCCCATTGCGGCCGGGGCACCGCCACTTTACGACGTGCTCTATCACAAATATTACGTCGACGAAGGCTACGACTACGCCTTCACCGGTCGCCGCAAATTAGGAGAGGTGCGCCTGGGCGTGATGGGCCTGGGAGAAGCGGCCTCATGGTTCGACTCGCACATCATCGATGGGATAGTCAATGGAACCGGCTGGGCCACCCGTGCGTTCGGGACGCTGTCGAGTTGGTGGGATAAATGGATTATCGATGGTGTATTGGTCAATGGTCCCGCGATACTTTCACGAATGTTGTCATACCCGGTGCGGTTGTTGGAATGGGGATTGGTTCAGTGGTATGCGCTGGTGATGGTGATGGGGTTGGTAGGGTTCGTCGCCTATTATGCGTGGCGATGACTGATGGTGTGGCGCGGGCGCCCTCGTCCGCATAATGGACAAAAATGCAAAGCCATATTCTCTCGATCATCTTATTCACGCCGCTCGCCGGCGCTCTCTTGCTCATGTTTGTTCCGAAGGAGCAAAAGGACGCTATTCGCTGGATCGCGAACATTTTTGCTTTGGCCGGCCTGTTAGTCTCGATCCCCTTGGTGCCGTGGTTCTGGGCACAGCGCTTCGAGCCTGGATTTAAGTTTATGGAGGGCACGCCCAACAACTGGATTCCCTCCATCGGCGCCGGATACGTGCTCGGAATCGACGGTATTTCTTTTCTGCTGATCATGCTCACCACGCTGCTGGGATGGATTTCCATCCTCTCGTCCTGGAGCGCGATCGAGAGCCGGGTAAAGGAATACTACATCTGGTTTCTGGTGTTGCAGACGGGAATGCTTGGCGTCTTCATGGCGCTCGATTTCTTCCTGTTCTTCGTTTTCTGGGAAGCCATGCTGGTTCCGATGTACCTGCTCATCGGCATCTGGGGAGGTCCGCGTAAGCTTTATGCCGCGATTAAATTCTTTCTGTATACCCTGCTTGGTTCAGTCTTGATGCTGCTGTCCGTCCTGTTTCTGTATTTCTACAACTTCCGCCAGACCGGCCAGTATACGTTCAGCATTCAGGCGCTTTATAAGACCGCCCCACATATTTTCCACGACCCCGCGTATGGTTCGTCGTTTGCTATTTTGTTGTTCCTGGCATTCTTCGTGGCCTTCGCCATCAAGGTGCCGATGTTCCCCTTCCACACCTGGCTACCGGATGCGCACGTGGAGGCGCCCACAGCGGGTTCAGTCATCCTGGCCGGCGTTCTG
>Ga0210401_10001422_pt1 | contig 27864 bp, 25 predicted proteins | sample IncBWH32MmetaG_FD_150866 | JGI IMG/M metagenome (GOLD analysis project Ga0210401, IMG submission 150866) | Forest soil microbial communities from Barre Woods Harvard Forest LTER site, Petersham, Massachusetts, United States - Inc-BW-H-32-M | ecosystem: Environmental > Terrestrial > Soil >...
CGCACTTTGCAGGCAAATCGGATGAGCGACCCCAAGAGTACGCATTAGTCCCATAGGTCCCATGAGTCTTATCCGTCGCTACCTCTTGAGCGCGAGGAGTCTCCGAACGAATCAGGAACCCACCGCCCAACCCTCAACTGAAGCCGCAAACTGCCAACCCTAATCCGGTTCCGGGCCGTTCATGAGCGCCAGAATATGTTTCTTTTTCTGGTCGTAGCTAAGCGTGTGAAAATTTCGAATTTCTTCGACGCGCCGCACTCCATTCAGAGAATCCAGAAAATGGGTGTATTGGGAGGCGAGCTCACTGGTTTCCATGTAACGGGCTCGCAGATTAGCGTCCTGATACCCGTTACCGGACCGAGACTCGAAAAGATGAAACCGGAGCCAGCGCCGGTCGGTTCGAGACACCTTCTGACTGCGGCGGAAAAACGCGACGTATAGCAACAACACCAGATAGGTATCCACCAAACCCTGCAGCTCCAAATTTCGCGCAAAATCTTCGCTATCGATGCGACGCAAACCGGCTTTGAACTGAAGCGCTGCATGCAAGGCGTGATTGATCTCTTCCACGAACATGATGAGAGATCGAATATTCGAATTCGAAAGGCCGCTTCGCGGATCGTATTTTTCCAATTGCTCGATCAACCAGCTGGAATAATAAATCCCAACGTACAGTCGATCATCCGCGGTCCTTAGGAATGTGCGCGCTAGATCGCTCAGCTCTCGCGAGGCTGCACCTGCTAAACGAGACAAGTGGGCGCACCGGGAACGATCAATCAGGCAGTCTTCCAGATTGATGCCGACATTGGCGTAAGTCCGCTCGAACAAACGCTGTAGTTCGCTGAAAAGCGTGGGGTTCATAGCAAAAATTAAGGCTGGCAGTAACGATGGTCTCCGAGATCGACTAACTCGTCTGCCAGGTTGTTGAGAGCCAACCGGCAGTCTCGGAATCGGTCCGCTAACGTTTCAAAAACGGGACAAAGCTCGAATTTCTTGGCTACGCCATGGGTGGCGGCTGCGTGAAAACTGGTCCTACCCAGTTCTTCGTAGAAAGAACAACTTGGCGCCCCTCGTTGGCGGCGCGACTCGATGTTTTCGTGAAAGATGCCGGTGACGAAAAGAGCGTAGTTCCCCACATGGGTCTGAATCAAAAAAGCCTGATAGGGGGAAGCGCCTTTCAGCGCCAGTAACAAATCGGATAAATAGGTGGTCGACGCATCTGCGACCGGTCCCCGCATCTGGCGCGCACTGGAAAACTTCTCCAGCAGTGCCGCCACATAATCAGTGAGGACTCGGTCCTCAATGCCGCTTCGGCGCAAGACTAGCCTCGACAAAATGTAAAAGTAAAACTGCGGCGAAATGGTCAGATTGCCTGTATTTTCGAGAATCGCGCGATACAGACACTCGTGATCCAAAATCTGATCCCGAGTTTCGGGATCGGTTAAAAGCTCGACTAAGCTGACTTGTTGCCGGCTGTCCCGCGCGAGAACTCGAACCACGAATTCAAAGTCCTGTGCGGTAAACCTGGCCCGACAGTTCGGTTGAATCATCGGGACTCTTTCTTTAGCAAATAATGGGCCATCTGGAAAGACTTCTCTTATTAAATCTCCGCCTCCTTTTTGCGTTTAACCTATAATTCGCTCGGCATCAGCGGGTTGGGCTCATTTAGTTCCGAGTTCGAGGTTCCAAGTTTTACGTTCCGGGTTGAGCTTCCCGGCCTGGCCCGACACTCTCCGGTGCTGCGCCAGCGACATTGAACGTTGAACTTATAACGTTGAACGTTGAACTTCGGACCTACAACGATGTTAAACAGACTCCTTCGCATTGCCCGGTGGCTTTTCCTGGCGCTGGTGTGTGCAGGACTGACCTGGCTCGGTTGGTACGGATACACCAAGGGGTTGGGACGCCATTGGCGCTCGCTCTTGGAAAAAGAGTTCGCCCGGTACGGTCTCTACATCGACATCGGCAAGATCACCTTGGATCCGTTCCGAGGTTTGATTGCCCGGGACATTCAAATATTTAACAACAAACAGGAAGAGAATCTCCTGGCCGAGATCAATCAGGTCTCTCTCGATATCAATTACGCCAACCTGTTCCAACACGGACCGGCGCTGAATTCCGTCGATCTGAGCGGTGCGACCCTGCTGGTACCATTGAACTTTCGATCACCGCAGAGCGGCAAGGTTCGGGTCACAGACTTTCATGCCCGCATCTATTTGTTCCCGGGTCGTATCGAAGTCAGGCAAGCATCAGCGCACCTGTACGGTATCCGCATCAATGCGGCCGCGACTCTGATCCATCCCCAGAATACCTCGACAGCGGTTTCCGCGGTCGCGAACGACCCGGATCCATCGGATGCCACTGTAAAGTTCATTGCCACTCTGTTTCATGAGCTGCGTGGGATTGGTTATGTCGAACCGGCGACCCTGAGTTTCGCTTTTCAAATGGACCTGGCCAACCCGCGTGACTGGCGGATCAACGACGGGAATCTTGTCGCCGCAGACGTCAAAAAGAATGGCGCAGAGCTCAAAGATGTCGCGGCAAAATTCAGCTTTGAGAATCAGCGATTTTCTCTTCGCTCTCTACACGCAACCGATTCCAGCGGCGAATTTTTTGCTCTGGGCACTTGGGATACCGCCACCGGCGAAAAGAAGTTTCAGGTTCGCAGTAGCCTGGATTTAGCGGAACTGTTAAAGGGCGAACCCGGCTTTGATTGGCTACGCGAATGGGAGTTTACCAAGGCCCCAGAGCTCGAGTTGGAAGGCGCTCTCCTACGAAACTGGGAACCCCAGATCATCGGCAAACTGAGCCTGGAACAGTTCTCGGTTCGGGGAGTTCAGTTCCAAGGATTGCGTGCTGAATTTTCCAGGCAAGGCAAGTCTTGGATGGCTTCCAACGTCGAGCTGACGCACCGCACCGGCACTGTAACCGGTGAAATCATCGATCGCCCCGGACAATTTCGTTTGCGGCTCCATTCTGCGCTCAATCCAAAAGCGATAACGGCCCTGCTCCCAAACACGTTTTTATCGCTGTTATCGGAATGGGATTTCCAAGCACCACCAGTTGTTCAGCTGGATTTGGTAGGCTCGAGCCCGGAAACTCAGCAGCTCGCCGGCGACGGTCAATACTGGCTAGGACCAACTCGTTTTCGGGGCGTTTTCATGAATTCCGGCTCCGGTACATTTCGCCTGAAACCATACCAGGTTTCCGTCGAAAATGTCCGGATCTCCCGCGATGAAGGCGTGGCCACGGGCTCGTTTGTTTTGGATCTGCGGACGAAGAAACTGACTCAGCTAGAGGCTCAAGCGCATTTACAACCGGTCGCCATGGCAACGTGGTTCGAACCTTCACTCCTCCCTTTACTCGACCACCTTCAATTTCCGCAAGCGCCCGACCTTAGCCTTAAGTCAGACGAACAAGACGGCCGAAGCGAGTTTTCCATGCACATCGATATGAACTCCGGAGTAGTCTTTCGGTGCGGCCTTTTAGAAGCGCCGCTCGCTTCGGCCGGCGCGGATCTGCACAAGAAGCAAGACGAAATTGATCTCGCCATACCGAACGGCCGGATTGGTGCCGGTCAGTGCTCCGTCACGGTCCAACAAATGCATCCAAACGCTGCCCTTGATTCTCAGATTACTTTCGACCGGGTTTCGCTTTCGGACCTACGAATTCGGTCTGCTTTGCTAGCCGGTTGGCAAGGACAACTCAGCGGCTGGTTAAGGAGCCGATTTGGTGTTTCCGATTCCTCTCGGGATAGCGCAGAAGGGAAATTGGTGCTAGATGCCGCTGATTTGAGCGGGGCACATTTTGTGGAGCCCGGTTTCAAGAAACTGGTTTCCGCAGGGTTTAACCGGGTTGGCCAGTTAACGGCTGAGTTCGTCACCAATCTCGGCCTTCTAAAAATCAGCCGATTGAGCTTAGCCTCAGGCCAGCATGTTCTCGATCTTTCTGGATCCGTGGATTTCGGTAGTGCCGCTATCCATCTGTCGGGGCGTCTCGACCAGGAAGCCGGCACCGCTCGCGTCACCGGATCTGTTACCGAGCCAGATTGGGAGATCGTTTTTCCGCATAGAGATTAACCGCGCAAACAGCGGATAGGGCCGTGGCGAAGTGGAGTGTTGGAGTATCGGAGTAATGGAGTATTGGGATACGCAGTCGATGGCGTAGAAAAGCCGATCTGCAAACCAATCACCGATCATCAATCACGTTTCACTTTCCGCTTTCTGCTCTCACCATGCCTTCTAGCCGCAAGACATCACCACCTCCACCGTCTCCCCTCCTCGGCGCTCACATGTCCATATCCGGTGGACCAGCCAAAGCCTTGGAGCGAGGCCACTCCGTGGGTTGTACCGCGGTACAGATTTTCGTGAAGAATAACATGCAATGGTTCGCGAAGGACTTTGCCACGGCAGAGCTGGAAGCATTCGCAAAATCTCCGTATCGACCAGCGATCGTCTTCGGTCACACGAGTTATCTGATCAATCTTTGCGCGACGGACCCCGTGACCTTTGAAAGATCGCGTGCCGCTTTAAAAGCTGAACTGGAAAGAGCAGATCAACTCGGGCTGCCCTTCTTGGTCCTGCATCCGGGTGCTCACCTGGGAGCTGGTATTGATACCGGTCTGGCGCGGATAGCGGAGAGCCTTGACTTCGTTTTTGCTTCGTTGCCGAAAGGGCGTTGTAAAGTCGCGCTAGAAGCAACCGCCGGCCAAGGCAGCACCCTCGGGAGTAAGTTCGCCGAATTGGCCGCGGTTATCGATCGTTGCCGCTATCCGAAACGTCTCTGCGTTTGTTTGGATACCGCTCATCTCTTCGCTGCCGGATACGATATTTCTACGCCGAAGAAGTTTTGGAGTGTATTCGCCGAATTTGAGAAAGAGGTTGGTTCTGCTCGTCTAGCGGCTTGGCACTTGAACGACTCCAAAGCGGCTCTCGGTTCCCGGGTTGATCGACACGAACACATTGGCAAAGGGAAAATCGGTCTCGCTCCCTTCCGTGAAATCATGCGGTCAGAGCAATTCAGCCAGATCCCGAAAGTCTTGGAAACCCCAAAGGGCGAGGACCTGGCCGAGGATCGCGTCAACTTAGGAGTGCTGCGGGGCATGCTCTAATGGAAACGGCGAATGGGCGACATATCTCTGGTGGGGGCGAGGCTCCCAAAAGACCTAATCATTGGGCCGGAGCACCTGTTGGCCTCTTGCCGAATGTTGTCAGTACGCCTGAAAATGCGCCGAGCCGTGGTCGAGCGCTGCATCACGGCTCGGCATGTGACTAAGCGTATCGGCATCGTCCGGCCGAGATATCACCAGGTGCTCCGGTTCGATGGTAAGACCATTCGGGAGCCTCGCCCCACCAGAGGTACACTCGCCCACTCGCCGTTTCGTCATTCACTAGGCGCGACGTACACAGCATTTCGTACATAGGTGCCGACATACCGATAATGGCTTTTGATGTACTCTAACGTCGCCGTCGCCCATACGCTGAATCGGGAAGATTCCGTGGCGTTGATCGGGTCGTCGTCGATCAGGATCACAGCGGGTTTCTTCTGTTCGATCGCCGCGATTGCTTCTTGGTCGAACGTCGCGGGCCGCGTGGCATTATCGACATAAAGATTATAAAGATAACTTCGGCGATTGGTCATAAAGTTGACCGTTGGCGCATACGGATAACAGATCACCCAATCGCTCTGCACCGAGTTCTGGGTTACAGCCTGATATAAGGCTTCGTACTCGGGTTTTTGGGCTTTGGGCAAATAGGCCAGGACCCCATTGTCAGCTCGAAACAATTGTTCGTTAGGTTTCTTTCGCCCAATCGATCCCATCCAGGGAACCGCTAACCCGTAGTCGAGATAGAACCAAAGTTGCACTAGTAGAAAAAACAACCAGAGGCGGGTACTCCATCGCAACCAGACGTGCGGAGACTTCCAACGCCGAAGCGCCATCCCAAAGGAACATGCGGAAACCACCAGGAACGGGCACATCATCTCGCTCAGATGTTGTGGGTCTGGCCGAAAAAAGAAATATTGCGGGAACAGAGTGAAAGCTGAGGCCAGTCCGATGAATAGGACCAATGCTTCGCCTTTTTCATTGGCTCGGCTCCTCAACATGCCGAAAACGGCCAAGAACAGAGCTGCCCCGGCCAGGATGGCTCCGCTTAGGATTGGATAATAGAGAAGGAACACCAGGATCCGTTTCTTCCCGAACTTTTCCGTGAACATCTGCGTCCAAGCCGGCAATCTTCGCGTTGAACGATCCGCGACCGGCGGCGCCGGGGTCGGGTCGGCCACCAATTGCGTACGTGGCGACGATTGGATCGGATGGCTCGACTTAAGCGATTCGACGCCGGCCACACTCTCAGCCTTCTCCTCAATAAACTGCCAATACCTCAGATAGTCTTCCCAAAAAGCTGCGCCAAACCCATGTTGCTCCGCATAAAAAGAGACTGGCAAATGCACCACCAGAAAGGTCACCGGTAAAGCGATAATCGTCACTAGGGCATTGCAAAGGCGTCGCCGAAAGGTGCCCTCACCTAGAAGCAAATAAGCGGCCACACTTGCCAAGGCCACACCGCAAAAGAAAAAACCGAGGTCGATCCTGATCAAAAAGGTGAGCGCGATGGCGAACGCGGCCACGACAATCCAGATCAAACGATGTTTAGGAGACCGTTGCGGTAATGCGAATGCTTCTAACAGTGCCGCCAGATTGCCGACTCCCAGCAGGCCGAGGTAATTCCGAAACTGAATTCCTGGGATCAAGATCAGCACCAGTGCGCAACCGAAGGCCAGCACGGCAGAGTCAGAAACTCGGCGAACGGTCCGGTAAGCCAGCAGTGCGGCGAAGATCGACAGAACAAAAAAGAAGATCCGTACGACCGTGAAATTCGGACCGAAGATCTGGAACAGCCAGACTAACGGATAAAACCAGAGCAAGTTGTACCCCAGGAACGTGTCGACAAACGGTCGTTGACCGTCGAGCAACCTTTGCGCGATCACCGCCGCGGTTCCGCCTTCTCCACCCAAATCCAATCCGGATAGCGCATACGCCGAATAGTATGCCATGGCGATGACTAGCAAGAGCCACGGAAACCATCGTCTCGCTGATTTTGGTTTACCCTCGTTTGGTAAGGTCAAGCCTGGTTGCCTAGGCCCGTCGCTTGGTGCTACGTCAGTCACAGGAACTCGCCTCGATAAGCTGGATCGCTAGGCCTGGGCAAGTAGAAAGTACTCCATCGGACATTGTTCGCGTCCATTCGCGGTTGATACTTATCTGCGTTTGGGATTGGCGGTGCGTTGGAAAATAATTATTTGCTATTTGCGATCTACTATTTGCTATTTCCCCCCATGACTCACCTCGAACGCGGTAAACTCGTGGTCAATCTCGAGATCGAGGAACTGAAACGCTTGGTTGATCGCTTGGACGAGCGGTTCAGCCAGGCGGTTGACTTGTTACGTGCCACCACGGAAGCGGGCCGGAAGGTGATCGTATTGGGCGTAGGTAAGTCGGGTCAAGTCGGCGAGAAAATCGCGGCCACATTGACCAGCACCGGATCCCCAGCCGTGGTCTTGAATCCCCTGAACGCTTTGCACGGCGATCTGGGCATCGTCAGCGCGGGAGACGCCGTATTAGCTCTGAGTTATGGGGGCGAGACCTCCGAGCTCTTAAATATTCTGCCCGCCTTAAAACGGTTTGATGTGCGCTTGATTGCTTTTACCGGGATGTTGTCTTCGACCTTAGCCCGGCACAGTGACATCATCCTGGACTGCTCTGTCCAACAGGAAGCATGTCCGTTAAACCTCGCGCCGACAGCCAGCACCACCGTCATGCTCGCACTGGGAGACGCTTTGGCCATGGCTTTACTCGAAGCGCGCGGGTTTCAACGAGAGGATTTCGCTAAATTTCATCCAGGCGGCCGCTTAGGGAGAGTACTCCTGCAACGGGTGGCCGATGTGATGCGCCCGGAAGATCGGATGCCGATCGTTGCGCCGGAGACCGAGATCTTGGCCGTGTTACACACGATGAATGAACGCCGGGCCGGCTTGGCCGTAATCGTGGGCTCAGATGGAAAATTAGCCGGGATTTTTACCCACGGAGATTTCGTCCGGTCGTTTGAGCACAACCCGTCCCTGAGCAGTGATTCAGTTTCTCAATATATGAACAAACATCCGGTGACGATCGGTCTGAATCGTCTGGCGGTCGAAGTGCTCAACGTCCTGGCCCAACATCGAATTGATGATTTGGTGGTAGTCGACGACACTAACCGCCCAGTCGGCATTATTGACTCACAGGATTTGACGAAGTTGAACCTTTTGTAATTGTTACCGTCTTCTAGTGATAAGATAATTTACCGTCCGGCAATCATTTTTATGGCAGCAGCAAACGATCTTCGCAAAGGAATGGCTCTTCGTTACAATGGCGATATTACAGTCGTTCTTGATGTTCAACATCGCACCCCGGGCAATCTTCGGGCCTTCGTGCAAGCCACTCTGAGAAGCATTCGAACCGGTAAATCCAGCAATGTTCGCTTTAGTTCGACGGAAACCGTAGAACTGGTCGACGTTAACCGTCGGAAACTGGAGTACAGTTACAAAGATCAAGATGGATTCGTTTTCATGGATCCGGAGACATATGAAACCGAGACTTTGAACGCGGACCTGTTAGCCAGCGCGAACGAGTATTTGACCGAGAATCTCGCTGTCGACGTGCTCTATGCGGAAGGGAAAGCAGTTGAGGTCGAGCTGCCTTCATCAGTCACATTAAAGGTGGTTGAAGCGCCGGAAGGTCTCCGCGGCGACAGCGCTACCAATGTGCAAAAAGCGGCCAAGCTGGAGACCGGGAAAATGATTCAGGTACCTTTGTTCATCAAAGAAGGTGAACTGATACGGGTCGATACCCGTAGCGGCGCGTACATGGGACGGGCTTGAGGAACGCCGTTACAGCCGGGAGCAGACCTGCCGCACTTCCGGCCACCGCCTCTCTTCACGTCAGCATGAGAGGAGGTGCGACGAGACCGGCAGCGGTCCGGCGGCTACTCATAGGCATAAAGCTAAGCGACATCGCAGTAGGCGGCGCCCCACCACGGCCCCAGTTCGGAGGGGCGTTGCATTCCACGTTTTCAGGTCTATGGCATGTCGGCGCAGACAGACCGTTTGGTGGTGTAGCGCTCAATAAGATGCGACACCCTGGGGCTCAACGCGGGTTCAAACGCTGCAGGGTTGAAAATGATTCTAGATCTTTCCACACGCCTAGGGAGCCGCAGCAGTCCACGGGTTTGGGTCCGCCTCACGATAAGGTTTTTTGTCGGTCCAAGGACGGGACATTTCCCATGCGGCTCCCCTCCGAACTGGGTGGTGCGCGCGCGCCAACTGCTGCTACGTCGCTTATGTTGACGCAGATGGGCCACTGCCGGATTCGTTCCTGCTCGTTTCCATGAGTACAAAGCGCCGTAAATTAAAGAGCAGCGCTCTGTACAAACAGACCCGAGCCCCGGCCAGGCAACCGCTGGCTATCCCTGTCCGCTGGCTAAAACAGCTGATCGCGGTCTTCCTGCTCCCAGTCGCCTGGATCTTGACCCGGGCCTTTTTCTGCAGTTTTTCGCAAGCCACCATTAACCACGCCTTCTGGGTCTCGGAGGAGTTCTGGTTCTTTTCTCTCGGTGCAGTGCTTTGGCTAATCGCATTTGTAGGGCTGCCAAAACCGATGGTGATGTACGTCTTCGGTCACGAGTTGACTCATGCTCTTTGGGTCTGGTTGATGGGCGGCAAAGTCCGCGAATTTCGCATCGGCCGCGACGGTGGCCATATCGTGACCGATAAGACTAATTTCTGGATCGCACTAGCTCCCTATTTTTGTCCGATTTACAGCGTTCTTATCTTTGGTATCTACGGCGGTCTTGGGTTGTTTATCGATCTCGAGCCTTATCACCGCTGGCTGTTCGGCTGCATCGGTTTCACCTGGATGTTTCACATCACCTTTACGCTCTGGATGCTTTGGAACGGACAGAACGATCTGATCGAGCACGGAACCTTCTTCTCCATGATGGTGATCTATCTCATGAATTTCATTGTTCTGAGCTTTATGCTGATTCTGGCCAGCCGGGATGTGACGTTCAATTCCCTCGGCAAAGAGTTGTTAGCCGGAGCGATGGATTTCTCCGATTGGGTGTTGAGGTTGGTCCGGGCCAAATGAGCCCTGGCACGCTTCGTCCTCGTACTCGTCGTCGTCCTCGAAAGTAAGTAGGGTGGGCCCATCGACCGTGACGAAACCCTAAAATAGCAAAGCCAAGGTAGTTCCGCTGACTCTCGGACAAAGCCGCGTTCTCGAGGACGACGACGAGTACGAGGACGAGTGCCGATTCTCGCCCTAGCTCTTCAGATGTCCGAAATCCGTCTCCCAATACGGCGGTAGTCGCATCACTTTCATATCTGGGAGTTTGACCACGACAAGCATTTGCTTGCAGGTAATCAATAATTCGTTGTCGGTTTCTCGCCGGATCGTGAACGCACACCAGAATCGGGCCAGGTCGAATTTCTCTAGTTCGCCCCGAACGACCAGCTTATCCCAAAGGCGCGCGGGACGGCGGTAGTCGATTTCGGTGCGAACCACTACCGGACATTGTTGCAGCTGCATCATTTCCCCTAGCTTCCAACCCAGCTTTTCAGCCAGCAATGACCGGTTGGTCTCAATGAACCGCAGATAAGCAATGTTATGGACTACCCCGCCGGCATCGGTATCAAAAAACATAACTCGCTCGGTTGTTTCCATCGCGGGAACGTTGTTCTGCGGATCCATAGTTCAGTAAAAGAAGCCCTGGGCTTAACGGAGACAGTAATCAGTAATCAGTAAGTCAGTAACCAGTAGAAATACTCCGCGACCCATCGGGACACAGCTCAATTTATCATTCTTCTTCACTGATCACTGACACACTGATTACTGATTACTTCACGCCACCCCAAACCGCTCAGCATTACCCTTTCCTCCGCAACCGCTCTGCGAGTTCTGCCGCTGTACCCACCGGCAGCTCACAAGCAAAATGCTGGCAAACGTAGGCGGCCGCTTTGTTATCGATCAGGCCCATGCCTTTAAGCGCTGGCAGATGCTGAGATAGCCAGGGATCATCGGCATCGGCGCAAAGCACAATTTTGTCTGGTAAAAAGAGCGGGCCAATCGCTCTGATCAGCGGTTCGCTAATCTTGTTCCGAGTCGCGATCACCACTTGGACTGGGTCCGCTAGCAACCCGCACAATGCCGCCAGCATCTGAGGTACGGCGACCGGGCTCCGTTCAAGAATGGTAGCAGAGCTGGTCATGATCCGCTGAGCTGCATCCCGGAACTCCGTACGGTCAAAAATCCAACCGAGCCGAAGCAAGTTCATCGCGGCAACGGAGTTGGCCGCCGGCTCGGCTCCGTCATGATCGTCTCGCAACCGGAACAAGATATCTGGCGCCCCTTCTTCGGTGCTGAAATAACCGCCTTTCGGATCCGCAAACAAGGCCCCCATTTGCACCTGCAGTTCACCCGCCCAACCCAGCCATCGGGTATCAAAGTCCGCCTCGTACAAGTCCAATAAACCCTGAATCAAAAATGTGTAATCCTCGGCAAAAGCAAAAATCGAGCTGGGGCCTTCACGATAACTGCGTAGCAAACGTTTTTGGTAGAGGTGACGCTGCATGAAGTCGGCCGCTCGTTGCGCCACTTGCAGGTGCTCTACGTCGCCCAATACCTGATAAGCCTTGGCGAACGCGCTAATCGTCATCCCATTCCAAGCCGTAACGATCTTGTCGTCCAGATGGGGACGCGGACGGCGAGCACGAACCTCGAACAATTTTTTCTGGGCTGATGCCAATAGCTGTTCGACAACATCGACCGATTTACCCGTGAGCTTGGCCACCAAATCCGGTTCGCTTTGCCTAAAAAGAACGTTTTGACCAGCCAACTCGCCGTGCGGATCACTGGCGCCAGAAACATTTCCTGCCTCTTCCACTCCAAAGACCCGGCGAAACACCGTGGCTTCATCCGGGGTCAGGCATGCTTTAATTTCGTCAGCGGTCCAAACATAAAAGGCGCCTTCTTGTTTGCGATCGGCATCTGTGGCAGGCAAACTATCGGCGTCTTCTGCAGAATAGAACCCGCCTTCAGGAGACGTAAGGTCGCGCTTGATGTAACCCAAGGTCTCACGCGCGATTTGCGCATACCAACTGTCCTCAGAAACCTGGAACGCTTCCAAAAAGGCGACTGCCAGCTGGGCCTGATCGTACAGCATTTTTTCGAAGTGTGGGACATGCCAGCGCGCATCGACGGAGTAACGGTGAAAGCCGCCACCCAGGTGGTCATACATCCCTCCGTTCGCCATCTTTCTGAGGGAGAATAAGGCCATATCGCGGGCTTGATCGGAACCGGTTCGGTACCAATATCGGAACAGAAAATTAAAGACGGCTGGACGCGGAAACTTTGGCGCCGGACTGAATCCACCTTCATCCGAATCAAAGCCCTGAGCCAATTGCTGGAAGCCGAGGTCGAGCCAATCTGCGCGCGGAGCGGAGACTTCTTCTCCATTGGCACTCACCAAATGGGATTGAATCGCTTCGGTGAACCGATCGCTTTGCTCGGCAATTTTATCGGGTTGTTTAGCCCAGATCTCTGCCAGACGAGTCAGCAAACTACCGAAACCCGGGCGGCCATATCGATCGTCCGGCGGATAGTATGTGCCGCCTAAAAAAGGTTGGATTGTTGGCGTTAGAAACACGCTCATCGGCCAACCGCCCGATCCCGTAGTACTTTGCACAAAGAGCATGTAAACTCGATCTACGTCAGGCCGTTCTTCGCGGTCGACCTTAATGCTCACAAAGTGCTCGTTCAGGATAGCCGCAATGGTGGAGTTCTCGAATGATTCGTGCTCCATCACGTGACACCAATGGCAGGTCGAATACCCGATCGATAAAAAGATCAGTTTGTTCTCGGATCGAGCCTTGGCGAACGCTTCGTCCCCCCACGGGTACCAATCCACCGGATTGTAAGCGTGCTGCAGCAAATAAGGCGACCTTTCGTGGATGAGCCGATTTGTATGTGGTTCCCCGCTCATAAGACAGCAAACCATCTTTTGCATTGGCACGCAAAAAATGCGCAGCCTCAAATCGCAGACTTCATTCTCGTACTCGTCGTCGTCCTCCTCCTCGAGAACTTTATGGATGCAGATCACCCTGCTACGGTTGAGCGCTGTTGGATGCAATTCCGAGAACGCTCTAGACCAGCTCGAGCGGTCTCATGAAACAGCACTCTCGAGCACGAGGACGAGAACGAAAAAATCGGACCCGCGGTCAGCCTTAGTGGTAAATGACACTTACATTTACTAGCAAGGCTGGCTTCATCGTTGACATTCGGCCTCGGGGCGTAGAGGTTTGGTTACCGTTAGTATTCCCCTTAGTCATGTCATCGGCGGATTTGAATAACGGGAGCCCAGATTTCCGTCACCCAGAGAAGGCGGATTCGGTCGACGAATTGACCCGAGTCTACGGCGGAATAGCCCCCAGGATTTTCTTCAGCCAATTGGTGCAGGATTTTCGCCCCGCGCGTTCGCTGCAACCGGAATTGGAGCGAGCCTCGTTTCTTTATCGCCGGATGCGCGCTTATCGGTTATCGCTCTGGTTCTGGAGTGTTATTTCCATCCTTGTACCCGCATTGCCGCTCCTTTGTCTCATTTCGCCGGCTGATGTGGGTTTAGCTTGGTTCGTTTGCGCGATTTGCGCGGAAGTTCCGACTGTTTTGGTCTTGTGGAGGGTCCACCACAAATGGATCTATTGCCGGCGTGACTATACCCGCTGGTTGCGTTTGGTACATCGACGCGTCGCAGAAGAAGAAGCCTGAACGCATCCGCATGCAGGTTTTTAGCGTTTAATCGGAAATTGATCCCGATTCATCGGCCGGGCCAGCAACACCGGACAGGGCGCATGATCAAGTACAAACCGCGCGACATGCCCCACTGATTTCGGACCGATCTTGTGTTTGTCTGAATATTCCGCCCGCGGACAAATGATGATTAGGTCAGCGTTCCATTCCGCAGCTGCGTTGACAATCTCCCGTTCCGGTCGCCCCTCGCGTTGGATGGTCTGGGCACCGGACAAGTAGTGTAAGCCTTCATCGATGATTTCCTCCGCTGAAGCTTGCTCTACCTCCAACATTTGACGTTCTCGTCTCGGTGGAGGAGCCGGGGGTCGAAAATGGCGTTCGCGAGCGTGTTCGATGTCGTGGTGCGGTCCTTTGTCAATGACGTAGATAAGCCCGACGGTGAGCCCGCCCGGCGATAATAAATCCGTCACTCTGCTAATTGGTTCTGCGTTGGTTCCGTCGAGGCAACAGAGTACGCGCATCGCTTCTCCTATTCTTTTAGCTACAGCAGCCACCAGATCGTGAGTGCTCCGGCCAGCAACATGATGGGAGTAACTATCACACCAACCTTGAAATAATCGAGACCGGAGACATTGATGCCTTGTCGACGCAAGATCAGCAACCACAAGACGGTCGCCAACGAACCAACGGTCGTAAGATTCGGCCCGAGGTCACAACCGAACATGGTGGCGGCGAGGAATCCATGTTGAACCGCCAGCGGCGCGTGTTGCACGCTTCCCAGCGCAGAAGTCATCACTACAGCCATCGGGATGTTATTGATCAGATTTGTGCCGAGCGCGGCGCCGGCCGTCCCTACCATCACGGCTCCGAAAGTGGTGCCACCCGAAAGGTGTAGAAGCCAATTCCCGAACGTGGCAGTAAGCCCGGTATCTTCGATTGAACGGACCACGATCGCCATGCCGGCGATGAAACCAAAGATAGACCAGGAGATGCGTTTGCCGGTCTCGCGCAACGTACTTTGTTTCCACGCCAGCGCTCCGATCAGCAAAATGAAAGCGCCTCCAACCGCGATCAAAGAGAGCGGAAATCGCGCAGCCGACGCCAGTACATACGCGATCGCGACACCAATCAAAACCAAATAAGTGTACCGGAAATAAACGCGATGCTTGATCGTTTCATTGACCGGCGGCAACCGCTCGGGTTTGAACTGGCCCCGGAGCTCGCGCCGATACAGTAGGAAGAAAATCCCGACGTTAATCCCGATAACGATCAGGCTTGGCAGGAGCATCAAGCGCAAGAAGGTCAATAGATCGAGAGGAAAGTGGGATAGGATAATGATGTTGATCGGGTTACTGACCGGCAACAAGAAGGAGGCGGTGTCAGCAATAAAGGTGCAGGCAAATAGAAACGGTAAAACTGGCAATCGCAGCTTCGTCACCAGGACATAGACAACCGGGGTGAGGATCAAAGCAGTTGCGTCGTTGGAAAGGATCATTGAGATCAAGGTCCCCAATAGGAAAACATTCAGGAATAACAACCAGGCTCTTCGCCGGGCAAACCGCGCCGCTTGAACCGCCAGCCAATCAAAAAGACCGGCTGCCTCTGCCAAGGCGGACAAGCCCATCATTCCGAGAAAAAAGAGGAAGGTATTCCAATCCCGGCAAAGAGTGGAAAAGGCATCAACCGGGCTGATCAGACCTAGTAAAAGGAGCAGACCCGCCCCACCCATGGCAATGATCGCCTCGTTCCAACGGAACGGGCGCGTCATGATGCCGATCAAAGTTAGGACTCCCACGAATGACGCGATCAATGTCTTCGTGAGCTCAGGTACCGAGATAAACTGGAACAACCGATTCCTTTCTGATGGATTTAATCGCTGGTGGGAACAGTTACGGTGCCGGTTGTTCCCGGGAGATCTGCCGCCGGTCCACTCCGCGGTCCCGTCTCCGGCATTAAGATAGCAAAGAATAGGAGCGCGCTGATGGCGATCATGGCCAAAGTAACAAAGCCGATAGAGTAACCGAATGCTTGCACCACGAAGCCGGCAACTAAGTTGCTCATGGTTGCTCCCAAGCCGGTCGCCAAGGCGACTAGGCCTTGCGCCAGATTGAACCGGCCGGTGCCGCGCATTAAATCGGAAGCGATGATCACTGATATCACCCCGAAGATCCCGGCGGCGACTCCGTCAAGTAGTTGGATCGCGACGATAGCAACCGGACTATCAGTCAGCGAAAAAAGGATACCGCGGATGGGAAGCAGGACGAGTGCGATCATAAAGATCTTTCGCCGGCCAATCCCCAAGCGCAGCGCCCAGCCGGCCGCAGCGGCTACTCCGACCATGACCAATTGCGCGGCGATAATACATGCACCTAGCGCGCTCACGTCGGCACCTGGGTGAACCTTAGCCAACACCTGCCCTGCCATGGGTAACATGGCAGCGTTTCCGAAATGAAATAGGATCGCGGACACAAGGAAAATGACCAGATCTTTTCTCCTGAAAAGGTCTATTAACCCAATCGGTTTAGCCTCGAGCTGTTCAGACCGTTCCGGGGAAGCCCGGTCTTCCGGTTTGCTTTGTCCGCCGCGAGCGATTGCGTGATCAATCTCGTACGGACGAATCAATGCAACTGCGCAAACACTGGCCGCCGCACAAAAACAGACGAGCAAAAAGATCCATTGGTAACCGTATCGCTGGCCGATGACGCCGGCCAAAAGCGCCGCGGCAAAATTACCGGCATGATTAAATCCCTCGTTGCGGCTTACCCTGGCAGGGAACTGATTTGGCCCGACCAAGCCCAGGCTGATTGCTGCGAGGGCGGGTGGGATGATCGCGGAAGCAGCACCCAGCAAAGCTTGGGCGACGATCACCAAGGAAAAACCGGGAAAAAGGGCGATCGAGAGACAACCCGCAGCTACCGCCAATCCGGAAAGTGCGACCAGCGCCCGCTTAGCCCGAATCCCATCCACTAACAAACCTGCAGGGATCTGGCAGACCGCACCGAACATGGCACTCACCGCCATGGCGATGCCGATATCGCCGGCGCCCCAATGTTGGCTCCCTTTGAGATAGACGGAAAGGAAAGGGCCAACTCCATCGCGGACATCCGCCATCAACAAATTGAGGATATCCAATCCATAGGTGCTCCGCTTCGACAACACGTGCCGGCAGGAATCGTTGTTTGTCCGTGTCATGAGAAACCTCGACTCGCTCTAAACAGAACCTGTGCCAAAAAATCAAAGGAGCTGGGAAACGAGCGCTAGAGGGCCTGCGTGAACCCCGGGCAATGGAGTGGTCTTGCTGCTTGCGCGAGGATGCAGGCTCCATTATGTCCGCATGTCCGCAATCCAGACAGACCTGTACGGATTCCTGACATAAATCGGACGATTCCCGCTCCGTTCGTGGTCATCGAGTTAGAGAGCCAACGAAAATCGAGTGAAACTTTGGGTCAATCATTCAAACTGATGAATTCCCATGTTCACTTCATTGCGCAGCGCACTGACTCTGCTTTGGTTATTTGTTGTAGTTGTGTGCGGCGCGCTGGCCGTGCAGTTATACGGCCTGTTTCAGCTCGGCATCGGCGCACAAATCGCCGAGGTTCAACATTCGGTTGCTGACGCGGCGAAAAATGTGTCGCAACAGTACGACCTTTATCAGTCGAGCTTCACGACTTCCCAACCTGACTTCGGCAATTCCGGCCACGAACGCGAGCTCTGGCTGCTCCTTGACCTGGCTTTGGGACGATACAACGGGATAGAGGGGGGATTCTGGTCGCCGAGAAACAGTTTCATCGCGTACAGCTTTCCGACTCATCAACCGATTAAGCGAGACGTCCCTGCCGCCGAATCAAGCCGCATTTCCGAGCTCAACCAAAGAGTACTCTCTACGCAGAAGGAAGACACCGCTCGATACGATTCCTCCGAGGAGGTACTTTTGATCCATGCCACCCCAGTCAGTTCTGGTCTAGTGATCTGGACGATGGGTAGAGCGCACGTCGGGATGGCGGCAGCATTCGAGAAACTTGCTGGCAGCTTTGTCGGTCTACTACTGCTAATGCTCGTAACCGGAGGAGTCATCCTGTGGTATTTGCACAACTGGGGCCGGCGCCTCTCCCAGGTCGAACAACAGCTCGATGAATCACAGGCAGCTTTAACCAAAACGGGTCTGAGTGAGCTGGATCGGTTGATTGCGGCATTTAACCTGCAAAGAAAGCGGTTAGACGAATCGCAAGAACGATCGAGTCAACTATCGGCACAACTTAACCGGGCCGATCGCCTGGCCGCTCTCGGTCGAATGTCAGCGGGGCTAGCCCACGAGATCCGGAATCCTATCGGTGCCATGAGGCTCCAGGCCGAGAATGCTTTGGCCAAAACCGCGGACGAAAATCAACAGAGAACTTATCGGAATATTCTCCAAGAAATTGCTCGCCTGGATGATCTACTCGAGCGGCTTTTGGCGATCGTGCGCTTGGATAAACTAGTTATCCAGCGAACCCAGCTCCGGCGCTGGCTCGAAGACTGTATCAACCGTTTTCGAGGAGACAGCTCGGCCGTTCGGCTTGAGGTTATGGCTCCCGATCTTGAGTGGCCGCTCGACCAGCAGCGAATGACACGAACGCTAGACAATCTTGTGACGAACGCTCTGCGGCATACTCCTTCCGGCGGTTGGGTTCATGTAACTGCCGAACCACGAGACCAAGCTTGTTATCTGATTGTTGAGGATTCAGGGGTCGGAATACCGGAAGAATCTCGGGAAAATATCTTCGAACCTTTTACTTCATTGAGATCCAACGGAACCGGCCTAGGGCTGGCTATTGCTCGGGAAATAGTCGAGGCACATGGCGGGACCATCTCTTGCACCCAGGGCGCCAACGGGGCACGTTTTGAAATCCGATTACCATGGCGCGAATCCTGATCGTTGATGATGATGATGCGTTTCGGAAAGCGCTCAGCGAATCGATTCGTGACCTTGGTCATCAAGTGATTGAAGCGAAACAGGCCGGCGAAGCGCGAGATCAGATTGACAACGCCGATGTCACTTTCCTGGATCTGAAGATGCCAGGGATGACCGGTATCGAGTTTCTGCGAGATGCAAGTCCGCTAACCCCGGTCATCATGCTCACCGCGTTTGCTGATAGCTCGAATACCATTGAAGCAATTAAATTGGGCGCGTTTGATCATCTCACTAAACCAGTGGGGCGCGAGGATCTGAAACGAGTTTTGGCCGAAGCCCTTAAGCGCCCTCAAATCCGCGAGGGATCAGGAACGCCGGAGACGGCCGATGATTTGATCGGGTTTAGTACCGGCATGCGTGAAGTGCAGAAAAGAATCGGGCTCGCCGCCAGCGGAAATATCACCGTGCTGATACAGGGAGAAACAGGTACCGGCAAAGAATTGGTAGCTCGAGCCATTCACCGGCATAGCGACCGAGCGACCCGGCCGTTCATTGCCGTGAACTGTGCGGCTATCCCGCGTGAGCTTATGGAAAGCGAGCTCTTCGGGCACGTCAAAGGAGCGTTTACCGGGGCAGTCCAGCCGCGACCGGGGAAATTCCGCGAGGCAAATGGCGGAACACTTTTCCTCGATGAGATAGGCGACATGAATCTGGAAATGCAGGCCAAGATTTTGCGGGTCCTCCAGGACAAGATCGTATCACCGGTTGGCGGCCAGTCTTCCCAGCAGGTCGACGTTCGAATTGTGGCCGCGACGCATCAAGATCTGCCAAAAAAGGTACAGGAAGGCCGTTTTCGCCAGGATTTGTTTTTTCGACTGAACGTTCTTAGCATCCCTTTACCGCCGCTGCGGGAGCGTGGTTCCGATATCCTCCTCTTGGCTGAGCATTTCCTGAAATTGGCGAGTGACCCGTCAAAATCCTTGAGCGCGACCGCTGCAAAACAGCTATTGGAGCGGCCTTGGCCCGGTAACGTCCGCGAATTGGAAAACACCATGCGCTCAGCCGCATTGGCAGTCCGAGGTAGTATCATTGATGCCACTGATCTTCAGCGCACGCCTGCTGCTTCAGACTCCGAGTACGGATTGCATGAACTGTTGCAACTGGATTATCATTCCGCCATCAGCCGGTTAGAGAAACTGTTGCTCGAGAGAGCGCTGAGTCGCGCCAAGGGTAACCGGGCCGAAGCAGCGCGATTACTAAATATCCATCGCCAGCTGTTGTACGCGAAACTCAAAGAACACGGACTTTCTTCACATTCCGACGATGCAGGCTGAGCACATGCAGCGTCCGGTTCGCGAGTTTGCCGGGCATGATTTCGTCCAACTCCCGCAAACTATGCGGGTCAGCGAAGCGTTGGACTTTATTCGGGACTACCGTTCGCCTGGCCAATCATTGATCTATTTCTACGTGGTCGACGACGCTTCACGCCTGGTTGGCGTACTGCAAACGCGCGCCCTTCTCACGGCCCAACCTGACGAGTCGCTCACGGATGTGATGATTCACCAGGTCATTGCCATCCCAGAAAACGCGACCGTGCTGGAAGCCTGTGAATTCTTTGTCCTGCACAAGTTTCTGGCGTTTCCGATTGTTGATCGGGAACATCGCCTGAAAGGCGTAGTCGACATTAATTTGTTTAACGAGGAAGTTTTCGGAATTCCTAAGACAGAGACGAGCGATGACCTGTTCCAAGCGATCGGCTTGCACATTGCCCAGGCTCGGTCAGCTGCACCGTTGCAAGTATTTCGATTTCGTTTTCCCTGGCTACTAGTGACGATCGCTGGGGGCACTGTGTGCGCCGTTGTCGCTCAGGCCCACCAGAAAACACTCGAGCGGACATTAGTGGTCGCATTCTTTCTGACCCTGGCCTTGGCGTTGGGAGAAAGCGTCGCCGTCCAATCCTTAGCCCTCGTTTTGGAAACGCTGCGGCAGCACCGGGTTACACCGGTGTGGTTCCTTAACACCTGCAAGCGCGAGGCAATAACCGCGTTGCCGCTAGCGGCAGCCAGTGGTGTGGTCGTGTTTATCGTCGTCTTAGTACTGGATCATGCGGTTTGGCCGGCGGCTGTCATTAGCGCAAGCCTGACAGTTGGGGTCGGCGCTGCCTGTTTGTTGGGGATCAGTATCCCCACCCTATTGCATGCGGCGAAACTCGACCTCACCATCGCCGCCGGACCAATCACCTTGGCGGCAACAGATATCGCCATGTTGCTGCTTTATCTGAGTATAACGAGCGCCCTCTTGTAGCGCGGAAGTGGACGTTCAGTGGACAGAGTAGACTGAAGTGGACGGAGTGGACGTTTCACCTGTCCACAAAGTCCACTCAGTCCATCCCGTCCACTTTCGCATTTATTTTGGCTGCGGAACCAATCCTAGCCTATTGGTGCAGCATGGCTTCGGATAAAAATTCTTCTCGGGTGTGGTTCATCACGGGGTCTTCAACGGGTTTCGGCCGGGTATTAGCGGAGATCCTCCTGAAGAGGGGCGAGCGGGTTGTTGTAACCGCGCGTAGTCCTGACCAGATCCAGGATCTAGTTGCCGGATACAAGGACACGGGCCTCGCCCTCGCCTTGGATGTGACCCAGCCGCAGCAGATCACGGCGGCGGTTGCTGAGGCGGAAAAATTCTTTGGCCGAATCGATGTGTTGGTTAACAACGCCGGTTACGGCTATCTCGCTTCGGTCGAGGAAGGCGAAGAAGCGGAAGTACGAGCAATGTTCGACACGAATTTCTTCGGTTTGATAGCGGTAACCCAAGCGGTGCTACCCGGCATGAGAGCTCGGCGCGCTGGACATATTCTGAACATCAGTTCAATCGGTGGATTAGTCGCGAATCCTAGCACCGGCTATTATTCCGCCACCAAGTTTGCCGTGGAAGCGATATCTGAGTCTCTGGCTAAAGAAGTTGAACCTTTAGGTATCCGGGTGACCGCCGTTGAGCCCGGTCCCTTCCGGACCGATTGGGCAGGTCGCTCACTGAAGGTCGCTAAAGGGTCGATGCCCGATTATGCGGACACCGCCGGTGCTCGCAGCCGCCAGATAAATGAGCGCAGCGGCAAACAGCCCGGCGATCCGGTTCGCGCTGCAGAAGCGATGATTACGATCGTTGAGGCTGACCAGCCGCCACGCAATCTCTTCTTAGGCAAGATCGCTTTCGACATGGCCCGAGAAAAGCTGAGCTATCTGTCCAAGTCCATCGACCAATGGCAGGCTCTCTCTGTGGGAGCGGATTTCCCGGACTGAGAACCAGTCGCGGCCTGGTCCCGTCTTGGCGGGACTTAGGCCGAATAATATCTCTTTGTCATGGGCACCGTCCGGTTTTCAAAGGTCCTCGAGGCTTGCGGGAAACCGGACATTCATTTGCTATTAATCGACCCGGCGAAGGACAAGACGCTCCAAGCGGCCATTAAGTCCGACAGAGTCATGACGCTCTATCAACAGTCGGGCGGTACCGATCATGGAGTCGTCGGCTTTGAACAGGGACGATCTCGCCAGTTCCTGGTATTTCCGAAGCCGTTAAAATCGTTTCTCGGTCAACGTATCGTTGGTATCAAATACGAGCTGCTCGAGGACGCTCCTGCCCCAAAAAAGGAACCGGCTAAAAAAGAAACCGCTAAATCAGACGAAAAACCGGGAGAGCCAGCGCCAACCCTCGTCGAACAAGCCTTGTCTGTGATGACAAAGGCGGCGAGTAGCGCCTCTCCAAAACGCGCTGATCACCGACCTCCGACCGTAGTATCGAAGGCCAGCAGCCCAAAACCAAAAGAGACAGCGCGGGTCAATGAAGAGCAGGTAGATCAAGAAAGGTCGGAAACGGTTTCCGTAGATAAAGTCATCAAGTTCCAGAAAGCTGAGCCCGACAAAACGCCAACGATCGATGCCGATGAAATCAAGAAGCTTAAACACCAGGTGCGTGAAGCCATGGAGGCACTGGAACAAGGGAAGCAGGTCGTCGCCTTCAATCTCCTGAAACGAATTCTAGATGAAGATAAAAGCGGTTAACGGCGCCACCCCGCCGGTCGACCGTTCAATCTGTCCAGGGAAGACCAACATAGTTTTCTGCTAACACCGTTGCCGCAGCCCGAGACGTAGTCAGATAATCTAGCTCTGCTAACTGGCGCCGATATTCGAACGCGTCATTTTGATCAAACCGATGCAACAGGGAGGTCATCCACCAGGAAAACCGTTGTGCTTTCCAAACGCGTCGCAGGCAATGATCGGAGTAAGACTCCAAAAGGTTAGTCTGACCTTTGGCATAAAAGACAGCTAAAGCCTGCGCTAACAACCAGACATCGCCGACGGCGAGGTTCATTCCTTTTGCGCCGGTTGGCGGGACCACGTGAGCCGCGTCACCAGCCAGGAATAGCCGGCCGTAGCGTATTGGTTCGACTACGAAGCTTCGCATCGTAGTGACGCTTTTCTGGAGAACCTTTCCACGTTGGATCGCCTTATCGCCAGGAAACGACAGCCGTTCCTCCAGGTTCTCCCAGATACGGTCGTCAGACCATTTCGAAAGATCCTCGTCCGGCCGGCACTGCAGATATAGCCGGGTGATTTTCGGCGAACGCATGCTGAACAGAGCAAAGCCATTCTCATGATTCGCGTAGATCAGCTCCTCCCAGCTAGGAGCCGCTTCCGCGAGTATACCTAGCCAGGCAAAAGGGTAGGTTTTTTCAAATGTCGTTAAGGCTGCCGATGGGATGCATCCCCGTGACACCCCGTGGTAACCGTCGCAACCAGCGACCCAATCGCACGTGACTTCATAATTCTGGTCTTGGTGACGAAAGCAGATCCGGGGTTGGTTCGTTGTAATCCTGTCCAGGGTGACCGCAGCTACCTCGAATAGAATTTGCCCACCGCGACTCAGACGCGTCGCGATCAGATCTTTCAGGACTTCATGCTGACCGTAGACCGTTATCGCTTTGCCGCCGGTCAATTCGGCCAGATTGATGCGGTGGAGTCGACCGCTGAATCCCAAGTTAATTCCTTCATGACGCATGCCTTCCTTGGTTAGCCTTTCGCCAACTCCGCTATCACAGAGAAGTTGCGCCGTTCCGTACTCCAACACTCCAGCTCGGATCCGGGATTCAATGTATGAACGGCTCTTATCCTCGATGACGATGGATTCGATTCCGTTCAGAGAAAGCAGGTGGGAGAGCAAGAGCCCGGCTGGTCCGGCGCCGATAATGCCAACTTGGGTATGTAGGTTGTTGCCTGCCATCGATAGAGTGCAGTTTACCCGCCTGATTGCCGCCAAGCACTACGAGCTATTCGATCGATCTTTTGTCTCCTTTATAACTTGTTCAGCGGCCTGAATCGCCGCATTGGCAGCAGGTAACCCGCAATAAATGCCGGCATGAATCAGCACTTCGCGGATTTCATCTGTGGTAACGCCGTTGTTAAGTGCCGCTCGGATGTGCATCCGGAACTCAGGTTCCCGATTTAGTGCAACTAACATTGCCAAGGTAATCAGGCTGCGTTCCCTCCGGGTAAGTCCGGCTCTTTCCCAAATCTCGCCCCAGGCATACCGGGTTATAAATTCCTGAAATGGAGCATTGAATTCAGTCAGATTGGCCTGGGCCCGATCCACATGTTCCTTCCCCAGAACCTCGCGCCTCGTTTCCAGGCCTTTGTGGTAACGTTGTTTTTCTTCCATAGTCGGGCCTATCCATTCTTATTCTCCGGGTCGAGCTGCCTGATCGTTCCCCGGAGAACCCGATCGATCAGTTCATTGGCAACGCCTAAGGCGTTCTCAGGCCGGAAAATCTGATCCAATGCGGCTTGATCGATAACGCTTGTTACGTTCGTGTCCCAGGCCAGAACTTCCCGTAAATGGCAACGTTTCTCTTGAGCTCTCTGACAAGCTCGCTTTACGAGTCGATCTGCCTCCGGCTTACCCATCTGCTTGGCTAACATGACAGCGACCTCCTCGGCATAGACTGAGCCCTGAGTTAGTTCCAGATTCTCAAGCATCCGCGCCGAGTGCACTTCCAAACGAGAAAAGAGATCGTTGGACTGTTTGATTGCGCCGCCGGTTAAACCCACGATTTCGATGAGAGTTCCCCATTCGGCATGCCAGCGGCCCACCGCTCTTTCCTGCTCTTGAATCATGACGGCGGCCATCGTGGCCAAAAGCCCAGGGACCCGAGTGCAAGCCGCCACGATCATGGTAGGTGCGATTGGGTTTCGTTTGTGTGGCATCGCAGATGAACCACCCCGTCCCTCTTCAGCTCGTTCGCTCAATTCGCCAACCTCGGTTTGCATCAGGAGTGCGACATCGCTAGCGACCTTGCCTAGACAGCCGGACAGCATCGCGCACGCCGAGCAGATTTCGAAAAAGCGATCACGTGCGGTGTGCCAGGGGATCGGTGGCTCGGCCAATTCCAAGCGTGCCGCCAAGCGAGACAGCACGGAGAGCGCTTCTTGTCCGCTTGCTGCCAGTGTGCCAACTGCTCCGCCAAACTGCAAAACGAGTGCTCTATCTCGCACCTCGCGCAGGTAAGCCCCGCCACGGGTTAGTTGATCGAGCCAATTCGCCAATTTAAACGCGAATGTAATCGGTCGCGCCTGTTGCAGCAGAGTTCGACCAATCATCACCGTCCTCCGATGTTCTCCGATCAGCTGAACCAGACGTTGCTGCAATTGTTCGATGCCCGACTCAATTTTAGCTAATGCCGGTTTCAGTTGGAGCATCACGGCGCTATCGATCACGTCCTGACTGGTCGCTCCGGTATGTACGAACTTGGCCGCTTCAGGATCAGCTGAAGACACTAGCTCGGAAAGCTCTCTGACCAGCGGTATTGCCGGATTACCTGCATCTCTGGCTGAAGCAACAATCTTGTCTGCGTCGATTTGTGCATTCAGGCACACGTGCGCGATCAAATCGGCAGGTTGAGACGGGATCAAATTAAGATCAGCCTGTGCCTGTACCAGAGCACCTTCAAAGCGGAGCATAGCTCCAATGATGGCTTCGTCGGTGAAAATCTGGTCGACGTCCGGATCGGTAAATAGAGCGTCGAACATGGCGAGATCCTCAAAAATCTAAGAAGACGGTCTCATCATGCCCTTGTAAGACAATATTCCAAAGGAAGGCATCGGATTCGCCCGGGATTTGCCGGGCAAGCAACGTAGGTCGACGCGCAGGATCAATCAGATTCAATATTTCATCGGTCCGGTTGCTATCTTCGTCGATGAAATAGATCCGCGTTACCAACCGATCCAACAAGCCGCGCGTGAAGATCGATACATTGATATGCGGCGCCTGCGGGGTTTCAGTCGATGATGGGACCGGCCCTGGCTTGACCGTGCGGAATTCGAATCTTCCCTCTGCATCCGTCGGGCATCGTCCAAATCCAGTAAAGCCTAAGTCCAGCGGTTTATCCTGTTGGTCTTCCGGATGGGCATATTTCCCAAAGCTGTTTGCCTGCCAGATTTCTAGTACCGCGTCGGGTACCGGTAACTTCTCACTATCGAACACTTGACCCCGAATAGTAATGAGTCCCCCTTTGAGCCCAGGCACCGTCAGGTCATTTTGGTACAGCGCTTCGAACCCAATCTGAAAAAACGGCCCGACGGTTTGGGATGCGGCTAAACCGAGAAGGGGAGCCGTTTCGGACGAAGTAGTCACAACCGGTTCTCCATCGGTGTTTCCAGGCGTCCACGTAGCACAATGTCGAACGTGAAGCCGAGCGCATCTTCGGGCACCGTCGTGTCCCAATCGAATCGCGCGATGAGTCGTTGGCGAGCTGCTTCGTCGCGGATACCGTTAAAAATGGGGTCGTACGGAAGTAAGGGATCACCGGGAAAATACATTTGGGTAACCAGCCGAGTAGAGATCGCCGGCCCAAACAAGGAGAAATGAATGTGTGCCGGGCGCCAAGCGTTGGGATGGTTCCGCCACGGATACGCTCCTGGCTTGATGGTTTTGAATTGGTACCGCCCCTCGTCGTCAGTCAGTAGCTGTCCGTTACCGATAAAATTCGGATCCAGCGGTGCGTCATGCTGATCGACGGCATGGTTGTATCTGCCGGCCGCGTTGGCTTGCCAGATCTCAATTAGAGTATTGCGTATTGGCTTGCCATCTTCGTCCAAGACCCGGCCCGACAATAGGATTCTCTGGCCAGACGGTTCATCGTGGCCTTGCGCAGTCAAATCGGCGCCAACTTTGAGCTGATGCCGTTGAAACCGGGGACCAGTGACTTCAGAAAGAGTTTGCGGAATCGAAACCAAGGCCTGGCTAGGCGCGCGTTTAACTGACGAAACATAGCCTGGATAAAGATGGGGCGGATGAACCCCAGGCGCTGGCGATCTAAATCTTCGAACGGGAAAAACCGTCATGTTTTTCATAGCAAAGGCAAGGGGGGAGAGAATCGAGCGAGACGCGCTCGTGTTCGTTACACGAACATTAGTGCGAAAATGTTAAGACGCGGATTCGAGGTTGTCAAACATCCAGGTACAGTATCCACCCGATCCGATTAACACCCGATAGTTTTTACCCTGGACCGAATCTACAAATGGCCGAGGCAAGAGGAGATGTTCTTGGCCGCTTTGCGCAAGACCGGGAGATACTCCTGCAAAAGTTGAGTCTTCGTCGTTCGCGCTGCTTGGGTGCCGACGTTGATCGCCGCTACCGCCTTGCCTCTTCCACCAAAAACCGGAACAGCGAGCGAACGTAGCCCGAGTTCCAATTCTTGGTCGATCAAGGCAAAGCCCTGCTTGGCGACACTGCTCAATTCTTTTCGGAGTGCTTCCGGCTGATAGATCGTTTTGTCGGTGAAAGCACTTAGCTTGGCCGTCTTGAAATACTGGTCCAGCGACTCAGACGGCAAATGCGCCAATAACACTCTACCCATCGACGTACAAAACGCCGGCAACCGGCTGCCGATCCCCAGCGACACAGACATAATGCGCCGGGTTTGAACTCGGGCTACATAAACAATGTCGGGTCCGTCCAGAACCGAGGCAGAAGACGACTCCTTCGTTTCCAAAGTCACTTCTTCCAGGAATCGCTCGGCTATTTTTGGAAGCGAGAACGAAGAGAGATACGCAAAGCCGAGGTCGAGAAGCATTGCGGCGAG
>Ga0210401_10001423_pt1 | contig 27828 bp, 24 predicted proteins | sample IncBWH32MmetaG_FD_150866 | JGI IMG/M metagenome (GOLD analysis project Ga0210401, IMG submission 150866) | Forest soil microbial communities from Barre Woods Harvard Forest LTER site, Petersham, Massachusetts, United States - Inc-BW-H-32-M | ecosystem: Environmental > Terrestrial > Soil >...
GTATGCCACCGCGCCTCGAGTTCCTTCCTGCGATCAGGCAGATCCGCTACCAGGGCTTCTTCGACGAACGTCTGCCGCTTCGCATAGTAGGTAAATGTAGGGCTATCCGGGTCGAGGCCCCTGGGGGTCACGATCACCTTCCAGTCTTCCGAACGCACGAGAATCCAGGTCCAGTCTCCAAGCTGCACCAGGGGATATTTCGCCAGCGTCCTGCGTAGAACAGCCATATCTTCATGGCACTTTTCCTGTGTGTAGCCAGTGTTACAGACAAAGCGTTGTAGCGGTGACACCTCTTGCGGCAAGGCAGAGGGCCTTGCGAGTGGCACCAACAAAGGGAGGATGAGTAGGGTTTTGATCGAATTCCTTGCGGTGAGTTTCACGGACTGCACCTCTAGCGCTCCGTAACTCGCGGATCTACCCATCTACCTCAATGCAGCGGACCTCATTCACTTCTCGAATTTTTGTCGATAGCTAACACCCTGATTGCAGTTGATTTAAGTCCTACACCAGTAACATGAATGCGAGCATCGGAAGGGTATCCGTGCTATTCTCCGCTTCCAGGAGTTCCCCCCCGGCATGTCGGGAGACCAGGCCAGACCGACCGTTATCTCCTTCGGCCCATTTGAAGCGGATCTACAAACGCGGGAGCTGAGGAAGCAGGGCGTGCGACTGCGTCTGCCGGGCCAGTCCTTTCAAATCCTGAAAATGTTGTTGGAGCACCCTGGCGGGTTAGTTACGCGGGAGGAATTGCAGCAAGCTCTCTGGCCATCGGAGACATTTGTGGATTTTGAGCACGGCGTGAACACCGCCGTGAACAAATTGCGGGAAGCTCTTGGAGACGATGCCGACAACCCGCGCTATATCGAAACATTACCGCGGAGGGGTTATCGCTTTATCGGCCACATTGTTTGTGCGAAGCAGGACACTGGGGAAAACCCAGCGGATCACCCCGAGACTCGCGTTTCCCACCGAATTTTGTGGAAAGTTTGCGTAGCAGCAACAGGCTTAGCGGCGGCGACAGGCGCTCTCGCATTTTCGCTCAGGTCGACAGTGCCCCCGCCCAAGGTCGTGCACTACAAAAAGCTTACGAATGACGGTCTCGTAAAGGAGACGTCCTGCAAAGGAAGGTTTGATCTAGTCACAGATGGCTCTCGTGTCTACTTCCCCGAATACAAGTTCGCCCTCTTACAGGTCTCTGTGACAGGGGGTGAGGCAGTGAATATTCCTACACCCTTTGAGTGTCTCGACGTCCTCGATATCTCCCCAGACAGAACAAAACTTCTTCTATTCCACTGGGGACAGGGAATGGACCTCGAACAACCGCTCTGGCTTCTATCGGTCCCTAGCGGGGCACCGCGAAGGCTTGGCACCCTGTTAGGGCATGCCGGAACCTGGTCCCCAGACGGGCAAAGTATTGCCTACGCGAATGGCCAAGACCTCTATATTGCCAAGAGTGATGGAAGTGCGTCGCGGAAGCTTATCGGCTTGGATCATGCAACTGCCGTCCATATTCGATGGTCACCGGATGGCAAAGCATTACGATTTACTCTCGAATCGGCCACTTATACCTATTCGCTTTGGGAAGTAGCCGCCGACGGGTCTAACCTGCACCCTTTGCTTCCGGGTTGGAGTGAAGCCTCAGAATTCCGTGGTAACTGGACCCCTGACGGGAAATACTTTCTGTTCTCGGCCCATCGTCAGGGAAACACGGGCATCTGGGCCATCCGTGAAAAACAGAATGTATTTCACAAAACAAACCGCCAGCCAGTGCTGTTGACGCCAGGTCCCATGCACTTTTGGTTTCCGATACCAAGCATCGACGGCAAATGGATCTTTTCCTATGGTGGCCAGGACCGCGGCGAATTGACGCGATATGACCTCAAGTCGCGACAGCTTATGCCCTATCTTTCAGGGATTTCTGCGGAAGGGCTGGACTTCTCTAAAGATGGACTTTGGGTCACTTATGTGACGGTACCGGAAGGCACGCTCTGGAGAAGCAAGCTTGATGGGAGCCAGCGTATGCAACTCACCTTCGCGCCCTTGTACGCCGGTCTGCCCCACTGGTCCCCGGATGGCAAGCGAATCGCTTTCGCGGGTACGGTGTCTAACCAAAATTGGAAGATTTACACTGTTCCGTTCGATGGCGGCAGTCCAGAGCCACTCACTGAGAATGAGCGCACCGAAGTAGACCCCACATGGTCTCCGGATGGAAATTCAGTGGTCTTTGGAGAAAACTTCGTTTCCGATCGGCGTACGCATATCTACGCGGTGGACCTGCGAACTCGACGCACTTCAGAGCTCCCTGGCTCAAATGGGCTGTTCTCTCCACGGTGGTCACCGGACGGACGCTTCATAGCGGCGTTGAGTGTCGAGGGAGACTTAATGATGTTGTTTGACGTTAAAGCCCAGGCTTGGACCAAATTATCGAATGTGCCTGTGAATGGCTACCACGTGTGGTCAAGAGACAGCAAATACGTCTACGTGATCGATACATCACGCAATATTGAGGTGGTGCCCTATCGAATCCGAATCGCTGACCACAAGTTGGAGAGGGTAGCAAATTTTGCGGTTCCCAAAGCGCTGATGGCAGGTCTTTTCGGTTTGTGGGCAGGGCTGACTCCCGACGACTCCCCTCTCTTCCTGCAAGATATAAGCTCTGAGGAAATCTACGCACTCGAAGTGGATCTGCCCTGAACCGATCACTACGTGCTCATAAACTCGAAGGCCCGAGGGAAGTATTGCTGCAACGCAAGCTGAACCACCAATTGAGTGGAGTCCGAGCGGCTGCAAAAGCATTGGGCGGCTCTGCAGAGCGCGAAGTTGTCGTCGCGAAGAAGCGCGTCTTGTCGGCTGCTGGCAGAGCGGCGATAGCGAAGGCGGCGAAAAAGAGGTGGGCGAAGGTTAGGAAGCAGGCCAAGAAGAGCAGTTAGGCAGGTCGCTGAATGAGAAGTGCGCCAGATTATTGAGAGCGCGTTCGCGGCTTTGAGGACTTCGCATTCGGAGATGCTTTACTCTCCGCCTTTTTGCACGCTGCGGAAATGGAATCGAGTCTGTCTGCGCCGTTGTCTCCCAAGGAGACGCCAGGTTGCATCGGCAAAGTGATGGTCTGAGTATGACAGTGAACCGTCAGGGTTGTGGGAGCGTTTGATGCTTGATCCCGTGTCAGTTCGTACTTCCACCCCCATCCCTTAATCGGTGTGAATTCCTGCCGTGCCTCATAACCGGATTCACTGAAGAAGTAACGGCTGAGACCTTCGGCACTGCCTACGTTAACTTGGATCACCTTGCCACTATCGTTCGTGATGTACTCAGCCGACGTGAACCCTCCTGAGTCCATCGTCTGCGCGGCGAACCGATTCTGCTGGTCAAAGGCGTTTATGATCGTAAAGTGATAGGGACCTTGCCAGCCTGTGCCAGATTCATTCACGCGAGCCATATTGAACTGCGCGTCATAACGAAAGTCCTGAGTGTCGCCGCGCCAGTTGCGAGACTTCACCAGGGCACCGGCGGGGTTGTATTCATACCTGACCCAGTGTTTCCCGTCATCGCCGTCAACGCCTGTAATACGCCCCGCTGAGTCATTCGTCACGGAGACGAAATGTTCGTGCGGGGATGTGATTCGGAGAATGTTTCCGTCACCATCTCGCTTAATTGTAAGGCGCTCACCACTCTTGTTCTTGACCTCAGCAACCGCACACTGGCCTGGTTTACTGTTCGCATTGCAGCCTTGCACGACGAACTGAGTACCGTCTTTGAGCGCAACGGTCCAATTGCCGGGCCACCAATTCCAAGTGATACGTGATCCAAGAAACGTTCCCGGAGTAGCCTGATCTTCAAAAACACCATCGCTGTAGCTCGTACCAGGAGAAATTCGCGCGTAGCGAATTTGTCCACCATCAGCCATCACGAGCGCAACCCACGAAAATTTGTCTACGTCTCCGATGATGAACATGTCGTAAGACGTGCTCGCACCGATTCCGAAGGAGCGCGATCTTGTATCTTGATTCCGCTGCGTGCGCTCAAAGCGGATCGGAATGCTGTCGCTTATGAACAGATCAAGGTAAGTGCGGTAATAGATTCCGGTTTCAACGTCGAAGGGATCGCCAGCTTTGACTCCGAAGCCAGCTCGATTTCCGTTAAATTCGACTGGCTGGTGTACTTGAGCCAAGGCGAGCGGCGCGAGAGGCAGAGAAATGATCAAAATCAGACTTGACCAGATATGACCGACAAAGACCCTCACCTCTGCCTCCGTTTCGTCTGACGGGACACGCCAACTTTCGACCGTTCCAAATTCACTTGACCGCATTAGTATCACATCAACGTGTTGGTTGTGCGATGCACGCTAATCTGGGGACAAACTCGCGTGGAATGTTGACATTCGACTCTTTGGCCACAAGTTCGATCCTCGAAGCCACTTGACGGAGCCCGGCGGCGAGCTCGGTCAGCTTCATTTGTTTGCCATTAATTCAGTCTGCGAACATCGAAAAACCGCAACTCGCGGAAAGCCTTAGGACATCCATGCCCTGTCGAAGTGAAGGGCGCGAAGAAGCGCGTGCTGTCTGCGGCTGGCAGAGCGGCGATTGCTAAGGCGGCGAAGAAGCGGTGGGCGAAGGTTCTCAACACCACCAATCGTATTGCCGTTTTCGGATGCATCGAAGCGAAATAACGCAGGTAGCGTTATCTCGCTGGACTGGGAGGTCGCAGTTTCCATGTCTCACTAGATCCGCACTCGAAGTCGTTTTGCCCGCTCTTTGAACGCTGTTTCCCCGCCTTCCAAAATTTCGCAAACCTCTTTTCGGATTGCTGGATTCTCCAGACCTCCACTCTGATAGGAGAGTTCGGGAAGATAGCCCGGCCGGTGAGGCCCACATTTGGCAACAATCACCTGATCGGCGTCTGTATTCACGACGAGGTTCGCGTTGTGTGTAATGATGATGATCTGCCGGCGCAGTCTTGCTGTTTTGAATCGCTCCACAAGATCTTCATATATGGACTTGGGGTCGAGGTTTTCTTCGGGCTGATCGATTATTAAAGGGCGATCGTCATCGGTATCAACCGCGACGTACAGAAGCAAGAGTACAATCCCGCGTGTCCCCGGAGAAAGCTGCTCTATCTCGACGCCGTCGTAGCGCAGACTGTAAGAAACCGTGACATGCGACGTGTCGTATAGCCAATCTGAAATACTGCGTGCCCACTGCATGTAGGCTTCGCGATTCGTACGTTCGACCGGTGCGTGCTCGATGAGCGCCTGCTCGTGCTTGTCCCTGAATCCTGCCATAGCATCCGCGACCTCAGTGGACGTACCACGCTCCCACGCCGGAGCGAGCTCGACCTTGGCGATATCCCGCAGCGTACCCTTTCCCTTGAACGGCCCAAGTTTCCTGAGATCGAGCAATCCTTCCCCTGCCGACGCCCAGGAATCGACATCCACCGAACGACGCACGGAAAAAGACAGATTGCTCAGTTCTCCGCCTTGCGCGCTGAGGTTCGCTTTCAGTGGGGCGTATAACTCCGATAACTCTTTCTCCTCCTCAACAATGGCGTCGAAAACACCGGCGTAAGCCATCTTTCGATCTTCCACCAGCTCCTTGATTCGAGCGTCGGCGAGACGCGCGAGCTCGATTTCCTTGTCGAGCTTGGCAAGGGAAGACTCGTCTTTCGCGATCTTCTCTGAAAGCTTGGTCAGCTTCCTTGCATTTTCCGTGTCAATGCCAACCAGGCGTCGAAGCCGGGTGAGTTCCTTATCGAGCAGGCTCAGTGTTTGACTGGAAAGATCGGCAGCCTGCTGAATGTACGGAGTTTCGGATGGCGGCAGTTTGAGGTTGGGTGTGATTTCACCGGGTGCCGGTCCGGAGAGTAGCTTTGCGCGGTCGGCGGCAGCTTTAATTTCTGCAGTGAGAATGGCGTCCACGTCGCCGGTAAACACGAGCTGGAAATTTTTCCATTGCGCTTCGGTCAGTGCCGCATCGGCATAGTTTTTCCGTAGATCTCTGAGATGGGCGGGCGCGCGGTTCTTGCGCACGTCAGTTACGGCATCTTGAAGAAGCAACAGGGCACGGTGTTTTGCGTTTGTTTCCTCTACCCGCTGGCGCAACCTATCGACCGCCTGAGAAATCGCTTCCAGGCGCTCAACCCGCTCTTTCGTGCCCTTGCCCGTGAGTGCTTTCCTGTCAGTCTTATCCTTCTCAATGAGTTTGAATTTTTCTTCTCGTTGTTTCGTGAGGCCGGCGAGACTGGCCTTCCTCGTCCTCTCCGCAGTGAGTGACTCCGATGCGTCCCGTAGCGCCAGCTCCTGGCGCCCGCGAGCGGTGCGAGCACGCGCGGAGCGAATATCGAGAAGCTCACGGAACGAGGACGCTCCCATCCTGTTCTCGACTGGGTGCGATTGAAAAATCACACGTTCGATTTCCGTCAGCAGTTCATCCTCGATCCCTTCCGCCGAACAAAGCTGCTCGACAAACTGCTGCGAGAGGTACTGCACGCGTGGGGAATCAATCAGCTCGTCCATCGCAACATCCCTGAGAGGGATGGAGCTGACGTCACCCGACTCCCACGTCAGGGTAGATTCGGAGTCTGCCAAGTACTGAGATGCACGGCGAATAAAGGAGGAACTGTTGAGGTGAGAGGACAAGGCGTACCCGCCCGCAGCGATGAGGTCGGCAAGAGCGGTTTTCCCTGAACCACGAGCACCGATAATGGCGATCAAACCTGGATTCAGCGGTACGCGGTCGTTTGTCAGCCACGGGGCGTCGGAGACTGAAACCTGATCGATCGTTTGCGATGGCAGCGCGCCCCGTGGAGGCTCAGAACCGACGAACGCCCTTCCCTCTGGTTCGATACAGGCTTGACGCAGGGATTCAAACGTCAAATCTCCTTTAATCCAGCAAAACCGGTCGAGGTCCGGATTACCTACCTTTTCATGCCTGTGGGCGTCCGACCCGTGGAGGCAGGGCTTGCAGCCTCCCCACTTTTCAGCAAGCTGTTGCACAGAGTCGGCACCCTTTCCTAACCAGAACTCTCTCTGCTGGCTGTGAGAAGAAAAGATAATGTTTGCGAATCTCTCGATTTCACGACGTAGGGCTGCGAAAGAGGTGTTTTCTTTTAACCCCGCTGTGCCGTCACCAGTTCCACCTGCCACCGCCACCAAAGTATTGCGCTGGACCCAGGTACTGTCCTTCCATGCGGCTCGAAGCTCGTTGAAATCTACTTTGAACTGTGTCGACCCGACTTCGAGCGCTTTCGTGTTGTCCGTAATCGACTTGTCGTATGCTTTGCCGAGCCGAATCAGGTCGCTCCGGTCACAGCGGTAGGTCTCGTCCTGGAACGGAAAATGGAGTTCCGACAAGAAACGCTTGATGAGTACGACATGGTCCGGGTCTTCCGGTGAGAAAAGGAGATGGACATTGATCGCCGAGCCCTTTGCCGTTTCGATACCGAAACGCATCTCGACGTTCGGGAATATCAAGCCAACGTCGTTCAGGCGACGGCTGTGCTGTTTTTCAAGAACCTGTTCATATACGGCAGTGCTGTAATAGTCGGTAATCCCTAACGCTCGGATTGGCGGGTCAGACTTTTCGATCCGTGAGAGAAATTCTTCCCATGGATCTGAACCTTTATATTGGTCATTTAAAATAGTGCCTGGCGCATGGATATGCGGGTCCCAGCGGTTCCAAAGAGATCCGCGAATGTTTACAGCATCCATGTGTTGCTCCGCAGCTTGCGTCCACACCAGTTTGTACGAAAATCAAGCATCTCACGCTTTGGGCGGTTGACGGCCGTTGCAAGAGGGACATATTAGCGTACATAGCAATAATCAATCGTGATGAAATCTACGGTCGATTAGGGACAGACAGTTACTCGTCGTCAGTATATTGAAGGAGTTGAAAGATTTACTCTGCGAGGAGTGGGGCTATTGCGAACTTTATCTCTCGGTTGGAACTTTCCCTTCCTGCCAGCCTTGCGCTCGGTTGGGCCGATAGCGAGAAATACCCACGACTTATTGGCGGCTTTTTAAACTTCAGTACTATTCACGCTAAGAGGACGTTGCTGTATCCTCCTCAACGTATCTAGAGAGGGCTGCCTTTTGAGCCCCAGCAACCGAGCCGATAGGCCACGGTGCTCCCTCGAAAGAGGATACGGCCACAGGGGCAAGACCCACCTGAGCGTTTCCCAAACTAAACTTTCGCGGGCATCTTTCTCTGGGAGGATCGATGTCTTCGCATGATTCGTTCGCAGCTTCCGGTAGTTCACCAACACGCAAAAAGAAAACTAAATGGGATTTCCGTGTGGAATTTCACGGCGCAATCATTTTGTTGGTACCGCTGACCAGGTCTGGTTGCGCGTGGGCAAATAAAAACATAGGGGCAGATAATGGCTTCCAGCCGTATTGGCCCACGGTTATTGTGGAGCCGCGCTACCTCGACCAGATTCTGGGCGGCGTTCGCAAATGCGGGTTGGTGGCGAGATGAGCGAACAAAATTCTTCCGTAACCTTCAGCGTTCCAGACTTTGTCGACGCAGACGGGATCCAGTACACCGACATCGAAGTGATTGTTGAGATGGACGGCGACATTCGCGACACCGTTCAGCTTGTTAAAACGCTCGAACGCCCATTGACGGAGCGCAAATGAAGGCCGTGAAACGGAAAAGTCGTGCCGGTAAAGTTCGGTGCGGAGTGCCCGGTACAATTCGGATTTCTTCATGTCTCTCCGTTTTGGAGAGGAAGCGGGAAGGCAGGATAACACGTTCAGATAATTTTGATAATCTGATGAGCGTAGTCAATCTTCTTCACGGCGGCCCCGAACGAAATATGCATCTTCTCACCCTCGATGGCCGTAACCGTGGCGATGACTTCGCGGCCATCATCGAGGCGGGCGAGGACGGTTGAGCCCTCGATATTCATCTTATGGAAGGGGTTCCAGTTCAGACGACCGAATCTTCTGAGCCATTCCGCTCGCGCCTCAAATAATCGAATCTTGAACGCGGGATTGAAATTCTTCCTAGGGTCAGTCGAGTCCATGGCATCAAGACCGCACATGCGAACTTCGTAGTCCGACATTTTCTTTATGTCTAGACTTTTGACTAAGCGCATCATCTTGACGGGGAATTCACGTCGCTGCCATCTCCGGTCCTTGTCCTGCCAGCAGCATATCGCGCCGCTTCCGGTCAAGCTTTCCACGGTGATCGATTGTCCCGGGAGAGGACTTGGGTGCCGTTGCGTGGATCGCGGACAAACACCTTCCGGCAGACAAACCTGGTCTCCCCGTTCAATATCCATTGCTTTTCCTCCGTACGGTGTGGTACACTCAGCCTGATTTTAAGACGGTCGCAACGCAACCGTCAATCAACCCCGAACACACCACGCATTGAATTGGGGATGCTTCAAGGGAACCGGAGGACACCGGAATTCCCTTACGAAAGCGTTCTCCGTGTTCCAACCTATCGAAAAGTACATTTCTAGCGCTCCTGCCGCTACGCGTGTTTCCGCGCCCGGGACCATTCGTAGCGCAGCCCTCCGCGGTAATTTACACCGGTCTTCCGCCGGCCCGAAGATGGATGTCAACGCGCGGGCTCCTCCGCAACGTTTTCTATTCTTATCCCGCACGTATTTCCACGCGCGGCTTAGCCGCGCTCGTGGGGGTGTGTCCCGGCCCAGCGTCATGGGACTTAAAAGGGCGGTAGTGTGTCTGGCGCAATCAGGAAAGGAAAGGGTGCTTGGAATGATAAAGGTCACGAATGGGTTAAGAAGCACGAAGGAAATCATCAAGCAGGCCGAAGTCGTACGTATGGAATAACCCGCTACGGCGGCGCGGGCAACCCCCGCGGGAGGAAACACATGGCAAGGAAAGAGACGAACATCGAGAAACTCCTCTTCTTCACAGGAGATGTACGCAGTGCCAAAGCACAGGCCACTGAGGTTGCGTTGAAGTTCGCAGACAAGGAAATCAAGGTCGTACTTACCTTCGCAGAGGTCGGTCTCCTGATGCAGGGGCTGGGCTGCGCTGCAAGACTCGAAGCAACATCCGACCAGAAAGCAGGCGCGTAAACGCATCGAGATTCTCGGGGCGCAGCGCCGGGAAAGGCGGGGCCACGTCGCAGTCGGGCGTGGCCTTCACCAACATACAAGAAATAGACGACGCGTCAGCCATCATTCGACGCGAGACCGAAGGGAACATGGACAAAGCCGGAGGTGTGCTTGAGCGTACGAAACCGATTTGACAAAGCCACGTATGAACTTACTTCGGAGTTGTTCGACTCTGATGAGCCACTCATCCCGAAACGAGGAATGGCGCTCAGAAACCGCCAGCCCGACAAGCAGCTCGCGAGGTTGGCATGAGTGAAACCCTGCGAACAATCACGGGATGGGCACCACGAAAATACTCTAGCGAATTCGAAGACCCGTTAGCGTTTAACAAGTTCGTCGCGTTTGCGCTGGTGTCGTCAGTCTTGGTGCCAGACGCCGCCCGAGGATTTCGGAAGGCACTTCAGCGAGAGCGAGACTCTAGACGGTTTCAACATTTAGAGGCGGAGAGCGAACGCCGAGCACGGATCTTCGATGGTCGAGTCAATAAACTGGTAAGTGTACTGCTCACGTCGTTGCGACCCGAACGACACGAAGGTGGCTTCGTGTTTCCGCCACCTCATTGGACGGGCGAAGCACGTCCGAATGGCGCACGCTGCATTCAAGCACGAACCAGATTTCCGGAGACTGGCTATTTGACATATCTCGTTTCGGAAGTCGGGTACGAACCTAGCGCAGCGATAGCCGCATTGTCCCGCGCGCATAATCCGTGGACTCGTCTCCCTGACCGCCGTCGTGCAAATGCTTCTAACGCAGACGAGCAAATCCTAGGACAGAATCACGAATATTCTTCGTTTGCGCCAGCGCGCCCGTATTACCCAGCGTCACCGAGTCGTCGAACAAAGGTTGGCGGTGCATACCCAAAGGAAAAGGTCCTTCGGGCACTGGCGCGGCGGGGTTGGAATGACAACACCCAAGCCGCCATTTTTGAGGTGGTCTATTACAAACAGTCGGCCAAGCGGGTCGCCGCACAGCGGGGATTGAAGCTAGCAACCGTTTATCAGTATTCCAGCCGCCTGCGGGAGGATTTAAAGGCCGCATGAAGTCACTTTTGCGTGAGAAATGCGGTAAGTCTTTTGCTTTCAGCAGACGTGTATAGGATTTGTCGTAGGTTGAGAGGGCAGCATAGCAAGTAAACGCAACTAACAAAGTAAAAGGAAAATATGAGAGGCGAGAAGTATCGCGGTCAAGTTGTGCTGTGGGATGAAAACCGAATGTTCGGCTTCATCCAATCAATAGAAGCACTCCCCTTTGGGGGAGAGAAGATTTTCGTGCATCACTTGAATTGCATCGATGCGCCATTTCTGGGGGCGCAGTGTGAGTTTGAGATTGGCGATGCTTACAAAATCGGTCGCAAGCCCCAGGCGGTGCGAGTAAAGGTCTGTGTGAATGCGCCAGGATTGGAGGCGCTTGCGAGGGGTGTTCCAGACGATGGTCCGATCAATGCGGTGGTTTCGCAGATCGGAGCGTCCAGCCAGGGTGGTGCGTGATGATCGCCGCCGCCCTCGACAACAACCTCGACAGTGTTGCCGCTGCGATGCAACCAACGCAGCAGCCAACGCGGCCAAATATCCCGTCGGAGGTTATCGGACCAGATGCCAAAGGAGAGTTTCCTTCTCCGCTGGCGGGTGCGCTGTGGATGGCCGCGAAGTATCAAGCTTCGCAAATTCCGCTCCAAGGGAAGGTCGCACTTCTTTCTGAGTGGCCGAAGAAGGCGAGTACTGATCCAACACAGATACAAGCGTGGTGGGATGAGTACCATGGCAACTTCGGAACAGTGGGTGAGCTAGGACGACTCTTCATGTTTGAGACGGACTCCCCGTCTGTCCGCGAACGTTTCCAAGCGCTGGGTCACGACTTCACGGCTGGATTAGTTATCGAAAGCCGAGTAGGTCGAGAACACCGATACTATCCGTCTGTGCCGGGTATCGAGAACGTTCACCAGAACACTGTCAAATTCGGTGACTTCTCGATCCGCGCGGACGCAGCTTATTGCGTCTCGCCGGGTAGCGTGCATCCGATTACCGGGAAGCAATACCGTGTAATCAGTAGCGGTGGGTTGACCCCGCCGACACCGGAGGAGATGTCTTTCTGGAGGTCGGAGAAGAAGGAAAGGGAGAAGACCAAGCGTGATCCGCAAGCTGCGATTACCTCGAACCGTAACTCCACGTTGTTGAGTATCGGCGGGAAGTACATCGACCTTGGCGAAGACATAGAGGATGTCAAGGAGCGCATCCGGGAGATCAACCAAGAGCGCTGCACGGAACCATTAACGGAGGAAGAATTAAGTAAGACGGTCTTCGTCTCGCTCGGGAAGTACGCGAAGAATCCCGATTACATCACCCGGAAGGCGAATGAAAGTATTCCGCTACTTGGAGGAAGAACCGCCGAGCAGCTTGCCGAGGATCAAGCTGCAAAGGAAGAGCAAGAGGAAGAGCAGCAAGCCAGGATGGAGCAGGAGATACAGGAGGTGCAAGCTAGGAGTGAGCAGTCTGCAAGAGATCGGCAAGCTATGAGGGAGCGGTTGGTCAGGGATCAGCAGTCTAGAAGGGAGCAGTCGTCAGCCGCTCCTGAACCAGACGATGATGATATTCCTGAATTCGATGAATCCGTAATCACCGGGATTTATCGAGACATCGTTACCTTGGCTGTGGGAGGAACCACGATTCCACCTCAATTCGCTCTCTTGAACGCCAAGGTCTACTTCGGCGCTCTCTTGGCGGGGAGGATCACATTTGAAGGACTCGACAGTGATTCCTCTTACTACGGGACCGCTATCGGGGAGACCGGAACAAGCAAGGGTGAGTCATGGAGGCGTACCTTCGAGGCGATCCTTCATCCTGAATTCCTAAACCTGAACCAATCACTGAAAGTCATTTACAGTGCTGACTCGGGTGCGGGATTGAAGGATTGCTTCTTCGAGCCGCCGCGTGAAGTACCCGTCGTTTGTTACGTGGACGAGGTTACAACTCTCGGCCATAAGGGAGGCGAGAAGAAGAATCCCGAGATCATCGATGCCATCGTCGAGTTAGCCGACAGCCATCAAGTCAGTCGAGTCCTGGCCAAGAAGGGAAAGTTAGGCGGGTCCAAGACCCATGATAACGCCCGACTGAGCTTGTACATATGCGGGCAGGACGGACCAGCCTTCATGAGTGCCTTCGCGGGTCGCACGAAAATCGGTCTCTTCGATAGGTTCTATCCTGAGTTCAGTGGACCGATTGAAGCGGGCGACCTACCCGAGATCAATCAGTCCGACGTTCTCAGCTTGCATGCGAAGATCACAGCCTTGAACTTCAACTGTAAGAAGATGACGATGAGCGATACCACGCGGCTCGATTTAGGTATCTTCTGGAGTGCTCAACCGGTAGAGATCCGCCGGAAGATTCGCTTTAGGAAGTACCTGATACTGGACATGTACATGGCAGCGTTCGGACGCGGGGTAACCGTCGCCGAACCAGAAGACCTCGCGGTAGCGATTAAGATGTTCACTCGCCAGATCGTCATCCGTAAGGTTCACTTTACGGGTGAGGTTCCCGACCGGGTGGGCTTCTACCTCGGGCATCTTAAGAGTTGGACGGAGTGGATGCGTAAGAGGCTCGTCAAGGGCGAGTCGATTGAGGGGGTCGCGATGTCCATGCGCGACTTTCAAACACTGAGCCACGCTTTCCGGGACAACGAGGGCCACATCTTCCATCAAGCGTGGCGAAGCTACCACGCGGATTGGCTACAGACGGTCTCCATCATCGGAGCGAATGGTCACCAATACGAGAAGTTCGTACCCATCCCTCGCGAGGACGAGACGTGGCTTCCACTCTAAACGAACTGCTACCAAAGGGCTCTCACCATGTATGAAGCGAACTGCTGCCAAGGGGTTTGGAAGCTCCCAATGACAGCAGTTCAATTCCTTGAATGCCGTCACCAAACAGCGCAAACGCACCAAACGAACTGCTACCAATTTGCTCCAAAATGGGCTCAAAAAGGGTCGAAATTGAGTGCTCTAAGAAGGTCAAATGGCAGCAGGTCGATGTGTAATAGAATCATATGATTAACCCCATTTTAACGATTAACTGCTCCCAAACACACAAACACATACATTTTATTTCTTCTCGCCTATAGGCAGCAGTTCGATGGTAGCAGTTCAAATTCGTGGGTTAAGGGTAGGCGAGAAGTGCCGTCAATTATCAATTTTATGAACTGAAAACGTCGTTACTCTATGTCCTGTGGAAAACTCAAGGAGTGTCATGGACGAGGGTAAGTTTTCAAGACTGGTGACACCTTCCGGGGTTGATCCCGGGAGCAGGATTTGACTACGCAGCAGGCCCAAGGGCCGAAGAGGAGCCGGGCGCATCCCTAGGAAAATACCTTAGAAACGCGTTTTTACCATGATGTTAAGTCACATTACCGTTTACATAGCTGCAAGTGCAACAAAGTAAGACAGTAGCTCGCGACCGCGCTTCGCATTTACTTCAAAAGAACGGCTATTCCTCGACATCAAATGCACGTCACATGCTGAGGAACGCGTTGGATGTCGTTTAACGGCTCTGGGAGCCTCTACACCCGGTTATTCCCAGCTAAACGTGCATCGGGAGCACGGTTTCGCCGTGGAGCTTCCTACGCGTCGCCCCAATGCAAAAGCGCAAAAGTAGTCCAGACTCGGCAACCACCGGTGCAAATAAACGAGTTGAGTCGCTGATAAGTGTTTGTTGGGAACACAGGCAGAACAAGGTCGCAATTCACGCCGCAAACAACGCCTAACTGACCCGTATCTCCGCAAAGATCGACAACAAAATGACCACCCCCGGGGAGTCCCGGAGTCGTACCAGCCCCCACCCGGTCACTTGCTCGTAGAGCAAGCACGGCGGCGCAACACCATCTTTAGCAAGTTGTGACCGTCACTGAGAAATCGTAAAGGAGGAACATGTTAGATGTCTGAGTCAATCGAGGCACGGGTAGCCGATCACCAGGTGAGACGATCTCCACCTACTAAAGTGAGGTCGAGTATGCTGTCGTCGCCCCGCTTGAATCTCAAATCGTAGTATGCATCGGCAAATCGCCGTTGCATCTTGAAGGATTTGCGGGCTTTGACTGGAACAACTCCCTTCACTTTTGTTCCCCAATCGACAAATTGGGCTTTTCCATTGAGTTGCACCGGTACTTGAACACTTACGGTTACAAACCCTCTAAAGTCCAGACACTCCAGACCGTCGTGGGTTGACGATTCGCAAGAAGGGCCGGCGTCGGCACGCATGGCTAGTTCGAATTGATCCAAGCGAGCAGGGTCGTTCGTGCCGATAATCGCCGCGGCGAAATTGCGATCGTTCGGGACTTGGTGGGTATAAAAGAGAACGCGATAGTGCCTTTGCGCTTCCAGATCAAGTAGTGCGAGATCATGGGAACCCTCAAGGTCTGTTTGGGCTAAGGAGGCCGGTGAATACTGAATCGCGTGAACTTGTTGGAATCGCAACATCCTCTCACCATTCGTTGTCACATCGAAAAGTACATCGCTTACGCCTAGGTAATTTCTTACAGAGTCTTCGCCGCGCCGAAAGTAGGCGCGTTCTACCTTCAGCCGCAGGTTTGGCTTCAAGTTCACGCCGCTGCGTTCCAAGCGATAGCCGTATGCGTTGAAGAGGCTGTCGGATGGACGAGTGGGTATGCTTTGTAGGATATAGTCGCGGGCTTCACCGTTCGTCGCGGCAAAACATCCTGCGTCTTCCGCTCTATCCACATCTCCAAGAAAAGCGTAAAGCGATTCGATCGTGTAGTTCTCTTTCGCGCCGGAGGAATTTTGGAAACCAAAGAGCCACTCTTTCAAGGGCGGTAAGACGATGCGAATGTGCGGAGTATGCGGTTCCTGTTCCATTCGAAACGTGCCCTCGCTTGCGGTGCAAGTGCTGCGGTTGGCGGAGGCTTCGCGTTTGCTGTCGAGCGTGAGTGATACGGGCGCGTCAGGGGACTGCGGAGCGGGAATGTTGGGAGGCAGCAACAGCGAACCGCCATCTACGGATTCCAACCGATACGATGGAGAGATTGAGGACACTGGTTTTCTGGAAGCACAGCCAACGAGGAAAAAGATGAAGACGTGTGGTAGCACAAGAAAGAGAGCGCGAGCAGATCGAAAAGGATTCGCATTTTCTGCACCCACCGGTCGCGTCATACATTCGCACTCTACACCCGCCGTAAAGGTTCGGTAAATCGGAATACCGACCGGCAACTTATTATCAGCATCGTCGCGCTTTCCAAACCGAGATTAGATAAATCACGGCTCTCACAAACATGACAGGAGGAATTCATGCAACCACTCGAACAACCAACGTCAGAACAACTTGCCAAGCGCAAGGCGAACCTCGAACGCAAGCAGCGTCAGCGAGCCCGGGAGAAAGCGCGATCTCTTAAAGCCATAGAAGATCATTTGGAAAAGCTTCGGGCGAGAGAAATGAACGCGGAAGACATCGCCCGCCGAACTAAGAAGAATCAGTGCACGTTCGGTGAAACCATCCCCGGAGTGGATGCACGCACGCTCGAAGACGCGTTGGAAGTCGCCCGCGAGATGGCCCGCGCACTCAGTATCTCTGACGTGCAAGAAGGTGAAAGTCTTCATGACTTCGAGCGTCGTGTCTTCAACGCATGGGTCAATTACGAGGGGTTCCGTAGTGGATACAACTCATCTGATGGCGGTGGAGCACCACATCTCAACCGACAAACCGGGGAGCTCTCACCAGGCCGTGGGAAACTTTACTGGCAGGAGTACTGCGGTGGCTTCGAGGAGTGCTGGCAACCCCTCCCGGGTGCCAAGAAAGCACTCGACCTCGCGGCATTGCCGAAGCTGAAGAAGATCAAGAAGATCGAGGAATCGAAGCCCGAACTCAAGACCGCACCTGCACTGGCACTACCTGCACCAATCCCGCAGCAACAACCCGACGCAATCCACTTCATGTACGTGCCACCGGACGCGCAACGATTTCTGAACGGCGGCATATGACCGCCGACTGGAAGCAGCCCCCTGGGCTAAGGAGAAGTTATGCACCAAATGGATCAAAAGAAATTGCTCATCGAAAGAATCTTACCGTACCTAACCGGCGCCCCCAGTGACGCCGTTCAACGCCTATTGCAACAAAGCGTCTCGGACTTGGAACAGATTCTCGATGACGCAATCTCGAAACGGGCGCGGGCCGAGGCGGCTGAGCAAGTAAAACAGCACGCCGACGAAATGCGCCGTGAGTCTCGACTTGAGGGCGCATGGACGCACGCTTGCTGCGCGTTGATAAATGGCAAACGCCTGGCGCTCGTGCAAGCAAACCGGGACCTCTTGGAGTCATTGGTCAATCCGGGGGAAGAGCCCAGTGCGAAGCTCTATATAGCACTCGCCCAGCAGTATCCCCAGCGCTTCGCTTGGTCATCACCATCGGTTGCTAAGTCTGATGAAGGGCAACGCGCAGAGTTCGCCTTGATCTGCCGCCAGAACAACTTGAGCGAATGCAATGCAAACGAAAAACTTCACAAATCTGGAACTGGTATCGAGCACTGGGCCGGAGCGTCACAAGTGGAACTTCAGAAATTCCAAGCCGAGGTTGCCGTGGCTCGCCAAAAGTGGCTGGTCAACGGTGCAAGTCCCACAGAGTTAAAGACCGAAGCTAGATACGAGACGCAAACGCAGTTAGCGGCAAGTCAGCAGGCGCATGCCAACGCAAGTCTCGAAGCATACAGGCAGCGAGATCAATACGCAGGATACAAACCGTTGCCAGCGCATATCGATCGTGAGGCGCTGATCAATGCTTCCAAAGACGAGCTTCGCAAGTGGGCAAGACTGTACGGTCAATTCCAACTCAACACCGCATTGCGCGGACAGCAGTAAAGGAGAAACAAATGAGGCAATACACGGAACACGAATTGAATCAGATTACGGCAGCAGAAAAAGAATTAGACAGCAAGCACGGACTCATGCTCTTAGACAACAGCCCAGCAGCAAAGGCGAACGCGTTGGTGTTGACCGAATATTTTAACAATAACAACGTCGCGGTGAATGTACCATCGATAGTTGCCGCCGCCTACGCGTTGAAAGATAAACTCGATTGGAAGTCACCCGCGCAGGTTGAATTCTCCGAGACGGTTGCGCGTTTGGATCCAGCCCAGTGTCTCGTGGTCAAGGCTTGGTTTGAGAAGCAGCGCCGACTGAAGACCGAGGGCGACGAAGGACTCAGTAACGTCAATCAGATCGTTTCCTGGTTACTGGACCGCCGTTACGCGGTCAGCGAATCTGGACTCGATATGGCACTGACGAATGTTCAAAACAACAGTCGTCGCAAGTTATTCTGGCATGAAGGCCCGAAGCAGGACCGAACCATTTGGAACGGAAAATTAAATCATGCCCTAATCCAAAATGATGAACCGCCTAGGCGCACTGAACAGGTGCAAGAGTTTCATCCGAACGGACGCCGTAATCACGCTTACAAACCAACGCAGGACGCAGCAACCAAACCCGCGCCACCACCGGATGCATGGCAACAAATCTGCCAGATGCATTTGAAAGAGTGGGTCACGCCGGGGCAACGCGCCAAGCTCGAGGCGGAATATAACGCGGGCATCGCTACCGGCAAATCTTGGCGTGAGATCGGCACTGCGCTCGGTCAGATCGTGAAAGGTCGGGAGCGCGGACGCTAGTTCGTATCCGAAACGCGGTAACTGGAGAAGTTAGGTGTTTGAAATCCACTTCTCCGCTAACGCGTGCGGGAGTTGAACCGGTCATGCTTCGCGTCGACCCCATCGTCTATAGAATTAAAGCGCTCTTTTAGCAAAGCTGTCGAGCGCCGAAGGAAGAGTTGCGCACGGATGACCCTTCCTTCGGCGTCCGAAACGGCTGAAACTTAGTCGACCTCGGTGCTTGGCGTTTTGAATGTCACGCGCTTGGCCGACGTGGTGCCTTTGATTGTGCCCATCGGGTTGCCGCTGGGATCGAACTGGTTGAACTCGAAATTGCCGGTGTAGGACTTCCCGTCTTCGGAGACGGTATCGGTCTCGTCGACGGTAAACGTGAATGCAATTTTCCCAGTCGTCGCGTCCCAGCCGACGCCGATGTGGTGCAGCTTTACACTCTGGTGACCAGTCTGCTTCCACACGCCGTAGCAAATGTCTCCACCCGATGGCGGCAGGAGCGCATTTTCGAACTCGATGCCGTCCGAGTGCCACATCTTAAACGTCTGGTTAAAGGGGCTGCCGTCGTTTTGAGTGTAGACGACGTGCCACAGGCCCACAATGGAGGGCTGCCAGTCGCTTTCGTCCTGGTGCTCCAGCCATGGCATCGCGGGCGACGCCGTAGCCTTGCCCGGTTCGGCGCAGGCGTTGGCGCTGCTCACTCCGGTGAACAATCCGGCAGTCAATAGAGTGAGAACTGCGGCAAGACGGAACGCGCAGACTTTAGACCGTATTTGCTTTCGAATCAGAGTCATTTCGTTCTCTCCTTTGAGTTTGGTCTTGAGACTTGGTTCAAGAATTCTTCATTCCTTGCTGGCCCACCGCCGGATACTGCAATTGACGGTGATGTTGCGGGGCAAAATGCCCCAAAACGACGAGAATCAGCAACAGACATCTGTTTATTTTTGCATTCACATTTCCTTACCAGCGAAACAGCTGAAGGGTTTGGTGTTAGCCGCATGTTAAAGGCGCGTTTTCGTTGACCGTGTATGCGATGTTTGGTAGCATCACCGCGCGGTTCCCCAGCCAGGAGGGACCGGATGCTCCCGCAGGAAGCCGATCCAAATCCATATGCACAGGTCATCCGGTTCGACCGGTATGAGGTCGATGTGCGCTCAGGCGAGCTGCGCAAAGAAGGGCGGAAGATCCGGCTGCAGCCCCAACCCTTCCAGCTGCTCGTCTTGTTATTGCGCAACGCGGGCCGGATCGTCAGCCGGGAGGATGTTCGACGGGACCTGTGGACGGGAGATACGTTCGTCGACTTTGATAAGGGTTTGGCAGCCGCAGTGAACAAGATCCGGGAAGCGCTTTGCGACTCCGCGGACAAGCCGAGATTCGTGGAGACGCTGCCCCGGCGGGGTTACCGCTTCATCGGCGAGATCGCTCTGCCCGCGACCGCTCCAGAACCCCCTGGTGCCACGCAGGTCTTGACGTTCCCTGCCGTTTCCGAGGTCCTGCCAAGCGCAGATTCTCGCATTCGACGGTTGGCACTCCGTTACTCGAGCATGTCCTTCGCAGTCGCGTTGCTGGCCGGAGCCGTCCTGTTTCTTATCTACGGCAAACTGCACCGAGCCGCGCCGCAAAAGCAGCGCGCTCTCACGCGCATTACCTTTGACAAGGGACTGCAATTCGGTGCGACTTGGTCGCCCGACGGCCGATTTGTCGCCTACAGCTCGGACCGCGCGGGCAAATTCGACATTTGGGTTCAGCAGGTCAGCGCAGGAGATCCCGTTCAGATCACCAAGGGCCCAGGGCACAACTGGCAACCGGAATGGTCACCCGACGGTAACTATATTGCTTACCGATCAGAGAACGGCGACGGCGGCATATTCGTCATACCCGCCTTGGGTGGTACAGGACTTGCGAGAAAGATCGTATCCGGCGGCTTCTACCCGCGTTGGTCGCCAGACAGCACGCAAATCTTGTTTCAGACGAACGCGGGCACCGGCGAAAACCAGTTCTATGTCGCGAGTCTCGACGGTAGCCAGCCACATGAGGTGAAGACGAGATTCTCGGAGCGTCCTTTCCCTGCGCGGTCTGCCGCGTGGCATCCCGACGGCAAGAGAATCTCCGTTTGGGTCTGGGGAGAAGGGCCCGGTCCGACTTTCTGGACTGTGCCAGTTATAGGAGGTGAGGGGGTAGAAACGGAGATCGATCCACAGATTCTCCGCCAACTCGATGATGTTTCTGCAAACTTCAATGATTCAATGGGGAGGGATGTCAAGTTTTCCTGGATGCCTTCGGGGAAGGCCATCATTTTTGAATGCACGTTTCGAGGGGTCAGAAATCTGTGGAAGATGTCCGTAGATCCGAAAACGCTGAGGGCCTATGCGATTGAGCGATTGACAGTCGGCTCTGGTCTCGACACGGACTTTGCGATTTCAGCAGACGGAAAAAGGGTCGCGTTTACCGCCGAATCCGATCGCGTGCAGGCCTGGATATTTCCTTTCGATGGCAATCGTGGGCGCCTGACGGGTGCTGGCACTGCCGTGACATCGCCGGGAGAAGAAGCCTGGGATCCGAACCTCTCGCGGGATGGGAAGAAGCTCGTTTTCAATGCACTCCGTGCTGGCAAATGGGAACTTCGAGAGCAGTCGCAGATGGATGGAGAGACCCCAGTCTTCGCGGATGATTCCAACTCCGCGCGTTGGAGTGCTGTCTGGTCGCCGGATGGAAAGCGTCTGGCCTATGTCCGTGCGAAAGCGGGGGTAGATGGAAACCAGCTTGTGACATGGTCCGCTGAGGATCGCACCGAGCAGCATTTGACACCGTTCAGTGACCTTCACATGCAGCTCACCGATTGGTCTAACGATGGTAAGCAACTTCTGCTGTCGCAAGTTGTCGGCGATGTACAGTCCTCACAGATCGTAGCGGTGTCGGCAATCCAGCTTCCCAATTCTGAAACGCCTCCGCGTGTCGTTGCTGCGAAGGATGGGCACTACCTTTGGCAACCTCACTTGTCTCCTGATGGCCAATGGGTTGCTTTTCTCGATCAAAGCAGTCACTTCACCCGCTTTGAATCGATTGTCTATGTAACCCGCGCGACCGGAGGGCCCTGGATTCGCGTTACGGACGGCAAGTTCTGGGTTGATAAGCCCCGCTGGGCTCCTGATGGAAGGATCATTTACTTTCTTTCCAGGCAAAGTGGTTTCTATGATGTCTGGGGGATTCGTTTTGATTTAGAAAAAGGTACGACAGTAGGGGACAGCTTTCGCGTCACGGATTTTGGAACTCCCGCCTTAATGATTCCCAATGATATGGATAAGGTCGGACTTTCGCTTACCCGGGACAAACTTACGCTTCCGTTGACGGAGGCGTCAGGCGGTATCTGGGTATTAAACGAAGTGGACCAATAGGTGGCAGCCCAACTCCTGGGCGCTTATCGGAAACTGGGCGGATACTATGCCTCATTCCTTGCACGGGCAAGCGTTGATTTATCGCTTTCCAATAGAGAATTAAGTGGTGCCCTAGTAGCGACAGCTTATGGGAGGTGAATGAGACTCTCCCTCGGCCATGCTTTTACTTCGCCGTGTCCGAGTTTTGACGCGAACGCCCCAGGGACATCGGCTCCTGCGGAAGTCTGCGAACCCTCGCCGATGAAACCAGCACGATCCACGATTCGCTTGTGGACATCGGTGAAGCCTAACGGATGGGGGAGTCCCTCAAGTTTCTGGTAATGCGACTAACCAAGGTACAAGGTTATTGAGAGAAACTTGGTTTGACTGATGATAAAGTAAATAGATAGTACTGGACTCGCGCTGAACCTTCGGTCTGGAGGCGGGATGGGTACGAAAGTTGAGTGGAGCCATGTGGCTCTGTTCGTGGCCGCGATAGCAGTGGGCATCGTGTGCTTGGAGCTATTTGTTGAACTGGTTGGAGTGAAAAACAAGCCGCGCGAATCTCTGGTCTATCTAAGGCACGGAGTTCTTCTCAGCTTGTTCTTCGGCATGATCCAAGTATTTCATGAGCGTCTGTTGCATGGGGCGCTGCTCTTGTTCGTGATCGGAGTGGTGCTCGCTATCGTTGCGTCGGGGATCGTAAACCGGCGATTTTCTCGCCTCCCAAAGGCTTCTTAGGAGATGTGCGGTTGTGTAACGACCCGACTAGGTCCCGACAAATGGGCAAACCTCAATGTCCGGCTAACCGACTTGCCGGGAGCTACTATCAGAAAAGTATCTCGGCACGCTCTACGGGAAACCTGTGGACGCCATCCTTGTCCACAACAGTCGTGAAAAACTCATGCAACTTGGGTGTGACCTCAATATGCTCCAACATGATCGTTCGCACATCCGTTAAAGCGGGAATCGTATCCCTCAGCGACGCGAACATTTGGGTGTGTACTGTAAGAATGCTTTGGCGTGCTCTCTGCGTGTGGCTCGAAGAAAGCAGGATGTTCGTGATGTGCTTCACACCATTGCTACCTACGGATTCGACTGTTACTTGTGCGTCCTTTCGATTTCCCTCCACCGTCACCTTGCTATCGAGAGTCCGCCTCGAAGCCAGCGGGCCAAGCCTCAATCTTGGGTCACCGGGCTGCGCCAAGTAAGGTCCCTCCAGCGCCAGAGTCTTTGCCATCGATAGCGCTGTTGCATTTTCGATTGTCTGCCTATCAGGTTTTATTATTGACATGGCACAGAGTCTCCTTCGCTTTTAGCGGACGTTACTAGCCGTTTTCTGTATAGAAGTGGGCTGTAGACGGCGCGTAGCAAGCCAAACGATACATGCGCCAAGTGCCAAGTTCCAGAAAAACGCGTGCGCTCCCATTGGATGTAGCCACAGCATAAGCCCATGGGTCGTGAAGAGGACAAGGAAGAATACCGCGAGCCTTAGCAATACTCTTTTCACTTCTGCTCTTGCGGAGCAGACGGGTTCGGTTCCAGAAAAGCTATGATCCATTTCTAGGCAATCATAGCTAAACTAGGAACGAAACCGCCAGTCGTATCACTTACGGCGCTTACCCATATACCAAAATTTGATTTGATCTTCGGGCGAACCGTCTGACCCAATCTAGGGACACGAATTCGTCTGTCGCGGTAAATCCACTCTGGCCATGAGTGGAAACCGTAATTTCTCAGCGGCACGGGGCGGCGAGCATCCGCCCATCCGAGAGATTCCATGGACAAGTAAAGTCCTAGTACGCGACTTGTCCGGTAACCCGACTAACCAGGAGTTAGCGGGCACTACCTGTCTGAGCACTCATCATCTCAGCAGCGCTGTCAATTTCTACCCGGCAAACATATTCTCTAATTGACCATGTTACGCAAGATAACCCTCGGTATTGCTCTGCTCATCGCATCTGTTATTGGTGTGGGCCTGTACCTTATGCATAGGTACGAGTCGAAATGGGAGCAAGAATCACGGGAGCAGTTGCAGAAGCTGGAACCGAGGGTCATAAGAGGCGACCGGCAGTTTACGAAGAAGGCCTTTTATGCGGGTTCTGACCTGGGAGAGGTTACACAAATCCTCGTCGGATGGCCCGCAGGTCGCGAGGCGGCTGCGCTAACCCTCGTGGGGAAAAAAAAGGTTGATTTTTTGGATGCGAACGCGGGACTGAAGAAGCAAATCACTCTCTCCAAATTCATAGCTTCTCCGCTCCAAGCGGTGCAGCTAGATGTCGGCGGCGATTACGGCTTCCTGACCCGAGACCAGAGTTGGGCTGTAAATGTGGTCTTTTTCGATAAGTCGGGCCAGGAAGTATGGAACTACCCTGGTGGATTGAGTGGCGTTGATGATTCAACTGTCGGGGAAGTTGGCCCGGACGGGAAATCAACGGTAGTCGTTGGTTTCAATGGCGGTGGTGGACTTGTTCTTATCAATTCGCAAGGAAAAAAGATTTGGCAAAAACCGGAGAGCAATGTTTGGCACGTCGAGACGCTGGACATCAAAGGGGATGGACATCGGGAAATACTGCACAGTAACGCTCGGGGTGAGTTGCTTGTTCGCAACGCGACTGGCGAGGTCATCGCGCATTACTTGTCCGGCTACTACGTTTCCCATTTTTCACTGACGCGCTGGGGCAACGAGTCGCAACCCACACATATCCTAGTTCCAACGAAACAGAATAAAGAAGGGTGCTGCAAGAATGTTCTTCTAGTGCTCGGTGCAGAGGGGAACATTGTTGCAAGTTTGGACGCGCCGGAGGGTGACTGGATTCACAGGGCAAACGGAAGCCCCTTGCAGCAGAGGAACGACGCCCCGTTCTATGCAGTACTTCAAACTGGAATTTTGCCGCGTTCACTGCTTTCCGTTTACAACAGTGACGGCATAATCACATACCAGGAAATCCTTGGCGACCGCTGCCTTGCCATTAACACAATGCCTGGGGACCTTGCAGACCGACTGTTAGTCGGATGTGGCAGCTCGGTTTGGGAGTATTCTCCCCCAACGCGACCTTAGGTCCTGGTAGAACGCGGTTACCGGAGAAGTAGAATCCTTGGCCAATGCACATGTCCGGTTACGCGACTTCTTTGGCGTGAGATGTGGATTTCGTTCGCCGACCGATTATTCCGACCCGTTGAAGATACCCCGCGACAATCCAAAAGCCTGCGTATGCAACAACGCCAGCGTAAAGAAGCGGCGGGCGGAAGGCTTGCAAACCAAAAGCGAAGACGAGAACCATTGGAATGGTGATCAAAGCAAACATCAGAAGAAACAAAGCCTTTGTCCAAGCTGCGGCGCGGACGAATGTCGGTCTGATGGCCAATAGCGACACGAACGCGCTGAACCCGCAGCCCATCAGAATTGCGCCCACCCACGTACCTGTTGTTGGCATAGTGACTACGTTCCAGTTGCCTAATCATACTTCTAATCAACGAGAAGGCCAAGTCCCGGTTAACGCGGAATCAATCGGCCAAGTCGCTACTAGAGTCAGGTCATCTCGTGGAATGGCGACGGAGAAAATACGGAATCACGAACGACGAAAGCAAGCCCAAAAGGCCAATCGTCACGAGCGCCAGCGAGACATATCGCATAAATGCAGCAAACCCGCGATACCCAGCGAACCCTGCTTCCATTAGAACGATGAACGGCGCCGCCGCGATGATAAAACCGATTGGAATAAACGCTATCCGCTTCCACGGGTTCCTACCTATGCGGATAAACATTTGGCCACCCGGTGACAGGAGCCAAGCGACTAAAGCGGCTAGTCCCAAAAAGAAGCCGAACCGATAGAATCCGGGCGTGACTTCCGAATTTTTCCAAGAGAGAAGGACTCCCAAAACCAAGGCGACCAGCGTCAGTACTGCGAGCCGTGTCTTCATTAGGAATCCTCTGGACGTGTTGTAAGTAAGAGACTTGATTCTACAGCGAATCGAATGCTCGGCCAACAGTCTGCCCGAAAGGGCCTGATAAACGCGGTAATCGGAAACTTGAAGTACTGGGACTGGACTTGTCCGGCACGACCTATTGGGAGTTGGGCCACTTCGGGAATCAAGGAGTCATTTCAAGACGCGTTGCATTGCGATGACTCTTGACCTTGAGAATGATATACAGCAAACAGGACGGGAGCAGGATCAGGAGTACAGTTATCGGAGCCCCTGGCAACATAACGAAGAGCACCCAAGTTATGGCGAGTGCAAAAGCCACGCCACAAATGTCGGCCATGCTCCGGTTGACTCGCCGCAAAAGGAGCCACCCGACGTAGCCTCCAAGGACTACGAGGTTGGCGGGAAAGCCAAACATAACGATTGAGACGTAACTAAGACCGGGCAAGAAAAACGAAGCGAGCAAGAATATGGCGACTGCTGCCGCGCCGCTCGCCAAATGCTTGACCTTCCCTGAAGCAGTCGGAATGCCCTCAGAGTTTACAGACATTCTCGCCTCCCATGGTCAAGCACAACGCATTCAGAGCAGGGCTCTAGCTATTTCCAAAGCCTCGCATAAGGCATTTCGCAAATCCATGGTACCAACCTACAGTGGTCTTTATGCCCCCTGATGCCCGATTAACGACTTACCGAGCACTTCAAAGGGTTCCTTTCGCGATTCGCCCGTCACTGGACGTTCTTCGTGGGTGGCGGTGGAGGAACGACGTACCGGGGAGGTGGGCCACCGAATCGAAGTGTCTCAAATATCTTCAGCGCCAATACTTGTTGCGTGGGGGTAAGGTCTTTCCCAAAGAGGGTCAGCGCACTCGCGTTACCCGCGTTGCGGAAATATACGCCCGTTATCCCATGACTGGATACTCTTGGACTCACTATTTTTGCGGCATGCCCGTCGATGGACTTGTGAATGACGACATATGTCGGTTTCTTTTCTTCTTTAAGAGGGTTTGAGTATCCGCCAAAATCAAACGTGAGCACGACGCCGTCACCGACGAACTCACCAACGTAAGAATCAACGCCCTCTAACTGGTGAAACTCCCACCCCTGTGGAGCCAAAATCGAGAAAGGACCAGCGTCAACTTTATGCCAACCGGTCGGCGCAGTGTCAGCTTGGGATTGCGGAAAGGTCCAAAACGTAAGCGCGAACAGGCAAAGCGTACTCCGAAGTCCCATAACAGAAAATCGTAACACGGAGAGAGGAGTCCGGATTTACGCGTGTCAGCTCCTGATTAACGCGGTATCTCGAAAACTTGAAGTACTGGGACTGGACTTGTCCAACTTACTGGGCACTTCGGCCACGCAAAGCAAACTCCGTTGTACGCGATAGAATGAGGTTGCCAGCTTCTTCTCACTCGAACGGTGAAAAATGTTAAAGCAATTCCCAACCGGCGGTTGGAGTATGGGTCGCCTGATAGCTGTTTCGGTCCTGGCGATGTCATTTGGTCTCGTAACATCAGCTCAGCGTTCCGCAAGAACGCAACCGAAGCAGGACCGTGAGCAACCTTCCCGTACCGCCATGAAAAAGCTTACGCCGGAAGAGCCGATTGCGGGAATACTTGTAGCCTTCGACAAATATGAAGTGGTTGGAATGGACGCGGCGCACGGGAACAAAGACTTGGACGACCTGATTCTTCGCCTTCTGCGAGAACCCAGTTTCCCCTCAAAAGTGGATGACGTTGTCGTTGAGTGCGGAAACTCTTTATACCAGCCCGCGCTGGACCGGTACATAGCGGGAGAC
>Ga0210401_10001424_pt1 | contig 27821 bp, 29 predicted proteins | sample IncBWH32MmetaG_FD_150866 | JGI IMG/M metagenome (GOLD analysis project Ga0210401, IMG submission 150866) | Forest soil microbial communities from Barre Woods Harvard Forest LTER site, Petersham, Massachusetts, United States - Inc-BW-H-32-M | ecosystem: Environmental > Terrestrial > Soil >...
GCTTCTTGGCTATCGCCCGGAGGAACTGATCGGCAAGCCCTACGATGAAGTAACAGCACCGAACACGAACGACATCCCGACCGTGTTTCGCTTATTTACCGAGATGGGCTATATGCACGGTCTCTGGCTGTTGGCAAGTCGTCATGGCACCCGCGTTCTGGTGCGATATGAATCGTGGATTCGTCCTGATTCCTACATCGAAGGCCACATGGAGTTGGTAGGCGCCCGATACTGAAGACAAGCTGCGCGGACTACGCAGCCTGATCCATCGTGAAATGAAACCTCTCTTGCTGGGTTTCGACAAAAGATTGACGAACCGCTCGTAGAGCTCCGGTCCGGCGTAGCGAGCTACTATTCTCAGGACGGATTGGGCTCGGTTACATCACTACCACTGAAGTAGAGGCACTTGACAGAGCCGGGCTTCGGCGGTGTAAATGGTGGGCGCTCTTGGGAAACCTATGGCCGCCGACGAACTCCTGAACGTCCTGTTCTACGTGCCTACAAAGAAGGATCTGCTGGCGAATGGTCTGATGTTTCTCTGCGCCGCGGTACTGGCCGCGGTCTTTCACTACTTTCCGGTCGACCCGGCCACCCTCGGAGCACTGGTGCGCGATCCCGCGAGCTCGCTTCACCAGAATCTTTTGGCCCTGGCGATCGGAGGGATCGTGAACTACGCCATCATTTTCTTCGCCATCGACAAATTTTTTCTTAATTCTAAGGAGTCTGCTTCGGCAGCGCTCGGTACGACCGTTTTGATTTGCATGCTCTATGCTGTGGTCTGGGGAGGGAGCCACCTGCATGACCGTCCCTGGACCATGGTTCTCGCGTGGCTTCACGCCCGGGACGTGCGGCCTTTTGTGGTGGCGCTCAGAGCGGGGAGCATTCTGGCCTGTCTTTCTTCGGTCCCTTTAAAGGCCTGGACCTTTTTGGGGAATCAGGAATTCTTGGATTTCTCGGCGCTGCGCAAAGCGGCGCCGGAGTGGAAGAACCTCGTGAAGAAAATCGAAGACATTCCCCACACGGGCGTGCCCTTGACGGCGGCAGAAGGCGACCGCATGAACGCTTTGCTCGCGGCGATGCTCGCGGCACTTGCGGGCGTCGGAAGAAGGCAACCGGTCGCGCGAAGGGATTCGCCCCAACTCGAAGGAGCTCTGCGGAACTTTCAGGCTTGGTTTGCGCACGAAGCCGTGCCCAGCGCAGCCAACATCAACGGCTTGGGTGCCGGCATCCGGGAAGATGTTCGCACCATCCGGCAGCTGTCGTGAGGAGTGGAAGGATCATGTCGCCCGCGATTGCGAAAGAAGTGCAGTTCCTGCTGTTCACCGACTGGGACCACCCTCCCCGGAAATCCGCCAAACGCCCGGTCGAAAATTGGCCGCCGTTTCTGGCCGCCAATCCCCGGGACGTGCCGCGCATCAAGGACCTAAAGCAAGCCATCAATGGGCGCATCGATGGGCGGCTCAACGGCTCGATCGATTCGGTCGATCGCATCTACTTCCGGCACACGAATGTGGGGATCGACCTGGTGGGCAACGGCGACGGCTCCTGGGACAAAGTGCAGGGAGCGATCGTCGATCCCGACACGACCGCCCGCAGCCAAAACGCGGCCAAACTCTCGCGCGTCGCGACGAACCTCGCGCGGCAAGCCCCCGAATACCTGCGCCTCAGAAGCAAAGTGCTCATCTGTTTGCTTCCCAGTGCGGGCGGCGCCTCCGCTCCGACGTTTCCGGCCGCCCCGGTGCTCGCAGTCAAATCCACCGCGAATTCTCAGGACCTCATGAGCGAAGTGCTGACCTGGCTCACGGCGCTCAACGTACATATCGACGATGACCGCATGAACGCGACCAAAGAGGTTCGCGACGCAGTCGAAGAGTTCTTGGAAAAGAAGCTCCTCTAACCCATGGCCAAACGCATCGTCTTCGGAGCAGACTCCCGGCAAGCGATCCTGCGCGGCGTCGATATCCTCGCCGACGCCGTCAAAATTACGCTCGGCCCCAAAGGCCGCAACGTGGTCATTCAGAAAAAGTTCGGCGCGCCGATCATCACCAAGGACGGCGTGACCGTGGCGAAGGAAATCGAGCTGCAGGACCCGCTCGAGAACATGGGCGCGCAGATGGTGCGTGAAGTCGCTTCCAAGACCTCCGACGTGGCAGGCGACGGCACCACCACCGCCACGGTCCTGGCACAGGCATTTTTCCGGGAAGGCGTGAAAACCATTGCGGCCGGGGCAAATCCCCTGGCTGTTAAGCGCGGAATCGAAAAGGCCGTCGTGGTGGTCGTCGGCCGGCTGAAGGAACTCTCTCGGAAGGTGACGCCTGCTGACGCAGCCCAAGCCGTCGAGACCGCCGCGAAAGCCCTCGGCGGGCCGGCCTTGCTGCGCAATACCTATGCAGCAGAGGGTCTTTCGGCCCAGGGGACCACGCGGTTGCGGGAAAGCTATCGCTCGACCGACCCCAGCTCCGGATTTACCGAGCGCTTCAGCGAAGCAACTCGGCGAGCCGGACTGAGCGAGGAAGAGCAAGACCGGCTGGTGAAGGAAGCCATCCAGACGCGCAAGAAGCTACTGGAAAAAAGCCTGGAACTCTATCGCGATCCCATCGCGGAAGTTGCGACCATCAGCGCCAACAACGACCAGCAGATCGGCGGCATCATTGCCGAAGCGATGAAGAAGGTCGGCAAGGACGGCGTCATCACCGTTGAGGAATCGAAAACAATGGAGACGACGCTCGAAGTGGTCGAAGGCATGCAGTTCGACCGCGGCTACCTCTCCCCCTACTTCGTCACCGACCCCGAGCGCATGGAAGTCGTGCTCGAGGACGCCCACATCCTGATCCACGAAAAGAAGATCAGCTCGATGAAGGATCTGCTGCCCCTGCTCGAGCAGATCGCCAAGATGGGCAAGCCCCTGCTGATCATTGCCGAAGACGTCGAGGGCGAAGCGCTCGCGACTCTGGTCGTGAATAAGCTCCGCGGCACTCTGCAGTGCGCTGCGGTAAAGGCCCCGGGCTTCGGTGATCGCCGAAAGGCTATGCTCGAGGACATCGCCACTCTCACCGGCGGCAAGGCCGTCACGGAAGACCTGGGCATCAAGCTTGAGAACGTGAAGGTCGAGGATCTCGGCCGCGCCAAGAAGGTCACCATCGACAAGGACGCTACCACGATCGTCGAAGGCGCCGGCAAGACCTCCCAGATCGAGGGCCGCGTGAAGCAGATTCGCGCGCAGGTCGAGGACACCACCTCGGACTACGACCGAGAAAAACTCCAAGAGCGCTTGGCCAAGCTCACGGGCGGCGTTGCCGTGATCAAAGTTGGCGGAGCCACCGAAACCGAAGTGAAAGACAGAAAAGCTCGCGTCGAGGACGCCATGCACGCCACGCGCGCGGCCGTCGAAGAAGGCATCGTTCCGGGCGGCGGGGTAGCCCTGGTTCGCTCGATCGCCGCTCTCGACCAACTCGGCCTTTCGGGCGACGAAGCGATCGGCGTCGCGATCGTCAAGCGGGGCCTCGAAGAACCTTTGCGGCAAATCGCACAGAATGCCGGCTATGAGGGAGCTGTCGTAGTGAATCAGGTGCGCAATTCGACCGAACCCGGCCTTGGGTTTGACGCATTAAGCGGCCAGTTCCGCAACCTCTATGACGCAGGAGTCGTGGACCCGGTCAAAGTTACGCGCCTTGCGCTACAGAATGCGGCGTCGGTGGCGGGTCTATTGCTCACGACCGAAGCGATGGTCTCGGAGATCAAAGAAAAGCAACCCGCCAGCACCGATGTCGCCCAGGAAGAGTATTAAGAAGGATCGCTAAACGCGGTGGCGAGCGCGCAGAGGTATGGCACCATCGGATAAGTACGATTCTCATTAATAAACTTTGCAGAGGACGAGATGGTTATTGCCGACAGGTTTTAAGGCATTGCGGGAACAGAAAAATATGTCGCAAGGTGAGATCGAGAGTCGCACGGGAACGGAAAAGCAGTCCCAGCTGGTTCCAAAGCAGTCCCAGCTGGTTCCGCGCCGTACGTTATTCGACTACGTCAACCAGGCAGAGCGCAACCTAGATGAGAACAAGTATTGCAGCAAAGCCGTGCTGCGTGATGAGGCAAGCGTAGAGGAATTTTTTGTATCCCGACTTCTAAAAGACTTGGGATATGAAGATTCCGAAATCAAACCAAAAACCTCGCTCCAAGAGATTGCTGTTTCCCGTGGCAGAAAAAAAGAGAACTTCCGACCTGACTATGCGTTAGTTACTCGCGATAAACCGAGATGGGTTGTTGATGCGAAATCAACACAGGAAAGCGTTGACGACTGGTCCTACCAAACCGCCGGGTACGCCCACGGGCTTAACCAGCAATTCAGCGGCGATAACCCTTGTCCGTATCATGCCGTTACCAACGGTTTTGCATTCAAAGTCTATCGTTGGGACGAAGCGGAATCAGTCCTGTCCCTTGAGTTTGAGAACTTTGTCGATGACGATCCAAAGTTCTTAGCCCTGCGGTCGCTGTTGGGGGCGACGGTAGCGAGAAGGGGTTGGAGGCAAAGCACTTCCCCGCCTTCCGTCAAGCTAACAAAGCCGTCCATGGAGGAGGTCAAGAGACTATTTAAGAGTTGTCATGATTTGATCTGGAAAGCCGAAAAGATGAATCCCCAACCAGCCTTTGTGGAGTTCACGAAGATCATGTTTGTGAAACTTCTAGAGGACCGAAAATTGCATGACGACGCAACCTTGGGGCCATTGATCGCTGCTGACAAGCCAATCCCAAGAGATCGGCTCGTTTTCTCATCCTGGTGGATCGAGGCCCGCGAGAGTGACGGTGTGGAAAATCCCGTGGATAGGATTCTTTTTAAGAAGGTTGCAGAAATACTTCATGACGCGGTTGTACGCGGAAAGAAAAAGCCCATATTCAGCCCGGATGAACGGATTGGGTTGCAAACGGGAACGATCAAACAGGTCGTTAGAAGGCTTGAATCCTACAACATGTTTAGCGTTGACGAGGACTTGAACGGACGACTGTTTGAAACATTCTTGAGTGCAACAATGCGTGGTAAAGCGCTAGGCCAGTATTTCACGCCGCGAAGCATCGTGAAGCTAATGACTCATTTGGGCGCGCCAGTGGCGGCCCGAGGTCGAATTGAGCGTGTGATTGACGCTTGTTGTGGTACCGGCGGCTTCTTGATCGAGGTTCTGACTGAAATGCGTAATCAAGTGAGAAGCAATCAGTCGCTTACTCCTAAAGAAGCTCTAGTTTTACAAGAAAAAATCGCCAATCAATCTATTTTTGGGATGGACGCCGGAAGTGATCCGCCTTTGGCAAAGATTGCGCGCATCAATATGTACCTTCACGGCGACGGGGGTAGCAGGATTTATGCGGCGGACGGGCTAGATAAATTGGTTCGAACAGGCGTTGGGGACGATCCGCAGGCCAAGCTAGAGCTCGAAGAAATAGGGGAACTGCTGCGCGGCAGTCCGACGGAGAAGGCTATGCCGTTTGACCTTGCGCTTACAAACCCGCCGTTCTCAATGGGATATTCCAATGATTTGCCGAACGAGCGGGAGATTCTACAACAGTACGCATTGACAACGTTCGGATCGCAGGACACCAGCAAGCGGCGGGCTTCTCTGCGGTCGAGCATAATGTTCATTGAGCGATACGCGGGCCTGTTAGGCGATAGCGGAAGACTAGTGACTGTCATTGATGATGCGATTCTGAATTCCCGCAAGAATGCTTACGCACGGGATTTCATACGGGACCGTTTCATCATCCGCGCAATCGTAAGTATTCCGAGCGACGCTTTTCAGCGTGTGGGCGCACGAGTAAAGACCTCCGTTCTCTACTTGGTCAAGCGCGCCGAACGAGAGATCGGACAGCCGGATGTTTTTATGTACGAGTGCCAATATGTCGGCCTCGACGATGTACCCATGAAGACGCGTACAAGCAAGGCAGCAAAAGCTCGCCAGAATGCTGAACGGGAGAGCGACGAGGTAATCCGGGCCTTCAAGTTATTCCTAGCAGGCAAGAAGGGACCGTGGCTCGTGAGTGGCGACCTTCTAGCGGATCGGTTGGATGTTAAGTCATGTCTGCCGAGAACCAACGACGTATCAGATACATGGCGCGCCAACGGCCTTGCCGTCGTTCCATTCTCCACTATCTTTGATCCGATCACCGATGGGGCGCTTAATCCTGGTGACTCTCCTGAATTGTCTTTTAATCTGCTGCGCGTCCGCTATGACGGTATCGCAGAAGAAGGGGAAGCAGCGCTAGGCAGTGAATTAACCTATCACGAGGTGTGGCGGGCTCAAGCAAATGACCTTGTGGCTAGCAATATCGCGCTGGCGCTAGGCTCGCTATGCGTTATGCCGCCCGACCTGGTGCATTGCTTGGCGTCTTCCGAGTTCACGATCATGCGACTGAAGGACAAGCGGTTCGATCCGTGGTTCATGTGGGGTTTCCTGCGCAGCTCCGAGGTGCGCGCACGTTTACTGTCTCAATCAACTGGGCTCGCCAGGCATCGGGTTGGCTGGGAAATTCTGAAGGACATTCCTGTTCCGTTTGTTGATGAGGAAACACAAAAGCGTCTCGGCAAGCGATTGAAAGAATCTGTTGAGTCAGTCCGACTCGCGGAAAAGACTAGAGTGGCAACGGTCAACGAGATGAGTGGACTGTTAGACCTAGATAACGAATGGGCGGTCCATCGCCTTCGGGCGGCCAAGCCCCCGAAATAGTCTCGGGGCCGACGCATCGTCAAATTCCGCGACCGTCCGCCGCGCACGTGGCATCGTCCTTGATGGGATTCATGCCCAGAAAGATTATGTGGAATTGGAAGGAGCTTTTATCGGTCTGGAGTTGGAACGTCATGATCCAAGCCTCCCAGGAGCTGATTGATTTCTTCTGAAGCCAGTTGGTCTGGCTGTGTTCCCGAAGCGAGTTCAACGATCTGTACTCCGAGCATTGACGAGAGGGCTGTCCCAGCCGCAACGGTGGCAGCCTTCCCCGCTTCATCAGCGTCGAGCATAAGGGTGACTTGATCGAAGTGCGTTCCGATCAATTCGGCTTGGCGGTCGGATAGCTTCGAGCCCATCAGAGCGGCCACGTTGCGATGGCCGGCCTGATGGATTTTGAAAGTGTCGAAAAAGCCTTCTACCAGGATGAGCGTGTACGCGCGCGATTGGATGGCTCGGTGAAGATTGAACAGCACGTGAGATTTGCGGAAGCCTGCGGGAAGGCGGTATTTAGGCTCCGTCTCATCGATTGTACGACCTGAGTAGGCCACCAGTTCGCCGTGTTCGTTGTGGATAGGAATCACAACCCGCCCCCGAAGGAACCCGTTGCCGTCGTAATAGCCAACACCGAAATAGCGAGCAGTCTGCACACTTAGTCCACGCGATAGGACATAAGAGTGTCGGTGGTCGATGTTGCGCAGAGTGAAAGATAGAGGCCGATTTTCTGACCTGTAGGGTATCGGCTGCTTGTCCCCGGGTGTGGCGACAGGGAGGAGATTTTCTATGAGCGAACGATCGAGGCGCAGAGCGGCTTCCCGGATCGAGCAGCGCTCCATTTCAGCGACGAAGTCGAAGACGTTCCCGCCGACGCGGCCTGAACGAGCCGCGATGCACGAAGCGGACTGACAGGACCAGGCGTTCCGAGTGAAACTGACGGAGAAGCTGTCATTGCTTCTGGCGGAAGAGTGCGTAGGAAGAGGGCATTTCCCACGGAACTCGTCCACACCAACTCGCCGAAGACGAACGTCATAGTGCGAAAGAACTGTCTCCATGGAGACCTTCGCCTTCACGCTTTTGAAGTCAACCCATTCCGCTGGCATTATTCCCTCCTTTCCTTCGTTGGCTCGATCTGAACGAGTCCGCTTTGAAGCTGCCGGGGAATAGGACCCGCCGGAGTCGGAACTTCCGTAGCCTGTGCGAGGAGCTTTTCGAAAGCGTTCACCCCATCCTCGACGGCGTTTGCCTCCGCTTCGGTTAAGGGCATGTCTTGCTGAAGGCGAAGGAGATTTTTCTTGCCCTCAAGGAACAGTGCTGCGGCGCTATTCTTCGGGCGGTAGAACCCACAACGAGCACAGGCCATACGGTGTGGACACTGATCGAAGAAGTCGTATGTGCAATAGCCGCAGTGCCCGCTACCGTGTCGGCCCGGGCGATCCGCTGAATCGCGAAACAAAGACCGCCCCGTAGTCGAAGAGGTCCGCGTCGGGGTCATATCCGTTGATCTCCAGGATTTCAGAAACATAGCGGCGACCGGGTCTTCTCTCGATGTGCACGACGACGCCAAGCGAGTCGGCAATATTGGTCTTGATGGCTCTGTAAGGTAGGTCCACGCCACTCTGCAAGACACAGCTGGTGAAACGAGCAAGGCCCTGTCTTGCCGAGTTCGCATGGATCGTTGACAGCGTGCCGGAGTGGCCCGTGTTCAGCAGTTGCAGCAGATCGAAGGCTTCCCCGCCTCGGATTTCGCCCAGAATAATTCGGTCCGGACGATGGCGGAGGGCTGCCTTCAAGAGATCGCGGATGGCGACAGCCGGGAGACCGTTCTGTTCCCGGCGTGCTTCCAATCGGACGAGGTTTTGTTGTATCAGGTGAATCTCTGCAGTGTCCTCGATGACCAGGGTGCGTTCTTCGGGCGGAATGAATTTTCCGAGGATGGACAGAAGCGTCGATTTTCCAGTTCCTGTGCCGCCACTGATGAGGATATTTTTTCGAGTAAGAACATAGTCTTCGAGGCGATTCGCGATGGCGCGGTCGAGAGTCCCTGCCGCGATCAGGTCTTCCATTTGAAAATGGCGAGTGTTGAACTTACGGATCGTGAGGGTCACACCTCCCAGACTGCAGGGCGGGATGACCGCGGCGACACGGCTCCCGTCGGGGAGGCGCGAGTCGAGAATGGGTTTCGATTCCGAGATGTCGTCTCCGAGACGACGGGCGATGTTCTTGACTGCAACCATCAGAGCCCTGTCGCCGAGTGAAACATTCGGTACACGCTCGAGAAATCCGTTTCTTTCGATGAACACATGTTCGGAACCGTTGACCATCACTTCGCTGATCGAGCCGTCAAGAATCAAGTGTTCGATGGGTTTCAGAAACGGCAGGATCATTTCGAATCCGTTCATCACAGGGCTCCTCGGGCGAGCTGCTCGAAATACGACTGGTTCGGATCGTTGTAATAGGGCTTGAGGTAGCAGAACATCGGAGGAGAGGAGTTCAGTCCGTCGTAGGCGATGGTGACGGATTGGGCGTTGCGCAATTCCGTGAAGGTCTTCATATCAAACCGATAATCGGTTTGCGTGTTGTAGCTCTTGGAAGCGATGAGATTGGCCTTGTGGGAGAGCGCCTTGCCGGTGAGCCAGCTGACGCGAGTGTCGTGCCCGCTCTCGGACAAGCTGTAACTGACCTTGAGTTGGTCTTCGCGCCCGCAAAGCACGCTTGCGGTATGGGCAGAGAAATCATCGGACAACGCGAGAAAAATCTTGGTTCGAAACGTTTGCAATAGCGTGCGCCAACCATCTCCGGCGACTGCGGACTTGAGCGAGCTAATGCTCTGGGTCGCGACAATCGGAATGCACTTGGGCTGTCTTGACAAACTGAAGAACTTTTCGTCTCCCGTGGGTTCACTTTCGCCGACCGTGGCAAAGTGCTGATACTCGTCACAGAGAAAGAGAACTTGACGAAAATATTGGTTCGGACGGGCTTCCATCTCAGGCACACGGTTTAGAACGGCGCGTTCGAAATCGAGCTTCATCATCACACCCAGCGCCTTGGCCAGGCTGGCGTTCATACCAATGGGAAAGTTGAGAGCGCAAACCTTTCCCTGCTCGATCAGCCAGGAGAACGAAGGCAGCGGCTTGCCGAACTCGTTGTGGGCATTCTGCGCCGAGTCGTAGCACTCCTTCGCGGGACAGAAGACCTTTTTCACTTTGGGGTTGTCGTCAAAGAGGGAAAGAAAGACGGAGACGCCCTCGACGATGGAAGTGCGCAACTTCGGTTCGATCCGTTGCCAGTCGTTGTTGAACCATCGCCAGACGGCATCGAATTGCGCAAGTTTGTCGGGATGAGCCTGGCGGCGATCGAGGACTGTCCGGGCTTCCGGTGTAATCCCCTCCTGCTTCAAGATGGCGCGCAGCTCGGGAGTGGCCAACGCAAGATGCCGGTTCTGTTTGGGATCGTGAACGAAACCGAGTCCCATGAGATGGCTGACGTGATTGCCGTAGACGTCTGGCGGAATGGCCAGGTAGTCGCGGCCTAGAACGATGTGTTCGGCTTCCTTGATGCGCTCTTGGAGAAGTGGCGGAGAAATGGCGCATTCGTAGACGTCGAACAGCGTGACATAGCCGTAGGCGACCTTGTGCAGCAGGATGATGAATTTGACCAGATTGGTGTAGGCCTGCTGCCAGAAGGGTTCCTTACCGCGTCCGTAGAGATTGTTGAGCAGAGAAGCAATGTTATAGGCCAGTGCGTAGGCGTCGAGGTCATTGTGCAGAGGGTTGTAGCGGTACTCGGAGTCGAGACCGATTTCGATATAATCGGCAGACCGTCCGTGACGATCGAGGATGTCTTTCACCTTGTGGCAAAAGTCTCCTTTCACTTCCAGGATTAGCCCGCCAATTCGTTTGACCGGGTCGCTTGCTCGGTAGGCAAGAATCTGCTCGGCGAACGGGTACATGCAGCAACTGGTCTTACCCGATCCCACGGCGCCAAAAATCGCAACTCCGGTGAACAATCCGCGCTCCGGAATGGTGAGCCAATAAGGCTGCTTCGCGGGCATCGGCTTGCGCGGATTGTGCACTTCACCGACGACGAGAAACAGATCGCTTCTGGTATGCGGATCGGGATAAACAGGGAGGCGCTCGGGTTCGATGCGACGCTTCGCTTTGAGCGTGAAAATGTAGAGGCCGGATAGAGCGCCCGAATAAACCAAGTACGGAGTTGAGAACAGGAATGTGTAGTAGAGGTACTTGAAGCTCAAGAAGGCTTCGGGAGCCCGCGCGGAAATAACCCGCAGGAAGACTTGGTCGTCTGGAAAGGCACGTGTGTAAAACAGGAAGAGCCCCGTGACCATGGCCAGAATGGCCGCTAGGAACGCGCGCGATTCGAGCACTCTCTGCATCAGATCCTTCCTGGTCCTTCGACCGGCTGCGGCTTGTCCGCGCCGGGCTGTCCCGCGCGCCGTTCTCCCCGCCACTTGCGATAGTCGAGGTCTCGCCACAGGACCTTCTTCAGAACAGCGTTGATGACGTGATCCGGACTGCTCTCGATGAACCGCGCATAGTCTTCAACCAACTCGTTCACGGGTTGTTCAAGCCTTACTTCCCGAGACATCATTTCTGGTGCCTTCTTGACGATCGGCATGGCGTTTCTCCTCAGGTGATTTGTGTCTCCACAGTGACTTTCCCTTTCTCCTGATCTTGTATTTTCCGGGCTTCGAAGAACTTCCGAACCTCCCGATGAAGAACCTCAATTGCGAGCTTGCAGAGCGCACGTTTTACCTTCTGCACACAAGTCCGCGGAATCCCGGCGGAAACTTTGTGTTGGAGGGAGCTGGTATGTTGCGAAACCGATCGTGCGTTTGTGTTGGAGGGAGCTGGTATGTTGCGAAACCGATCGTGCGCCTTCGCTCATTCCTGTGAAATCTCTGTTCGATGGCGGATGCGCTGAACTGACCGATCTTCCAGTTTCGATACAGTCCCTCAAACGTTGTGCCCTTGAAGCGGCTGCGCGCTTCGTTGCGGAAAATCAGCTCGGCATCCGTCACGAGCGTGTATTGCTTCTCCTCCCACATCTTGCGCACGCGAAAGTAGCGCAGCAGGTCTTCGGCGATATCCGATTCGAGCGGAATCTTCACGAGAGAATCGAAGATTTCCGTGGCTCTAGCGAAGTTGGCATCGGTACGCGAGACATATAACATTCGAAATTCGGACAGCTGCCGAAACAGAGGCAGATAGTTCTCCAAGTGATGGATGAACTCGGCAAAGCCAACCGGGCCCTCATGAACATAGGTGAACGTCACCACGGGCGGGGCGAACGCGAGAAACATCGGACAGCTGTCGACGAAGTACCGGACGCTTGAGCGAGCGCTCTTCCGGCCGCGGTACAAGCGCGCCGGAAGGAAGCGCTCATTGATTTGCAATCTCTGGCAGAAATAGAAAACCTTTTGGGCTTCGGTCTCCAGGTACTCGTACTCCTGGTTGGCGATCACGAAATCGAGAATGGCGATGCGGCGCCTAATAAAATCAAGTTCGTGGACCCGGCGATTGCGAAGGTGTTCTTTCTCGATCGCGCGATAGAACCGCCGCGAGAAGAGGTGATGGAAGGCGCCGCTGATCGGGAAACGCTCAGTGCGGACATGCCTCAAGCGCTCGATCTTGCTCCAGAAGTTTGTCGTCCGCTCGCCCCCATGCGCGCCCGTGCAGGCGAGAAACTGGCGGGCGGTGAAGTAGCCAGAATGTGTGGCTACCAGGTAGAGAAAACGAGCTTCGGACTCGGTATATCCGAGGGCTTCCAGGGCAGCGAGGTGTGGGGACGCGACGTTCATAGCGTAAGGATTTCCTGCGTGAGTTCACGTTCGTCGAGGATGCGGCGCAAACGCGATGCGTCTTCAGTGCGGCCGTAGATAGCGAAGCCGGCCTTGGCCTTTTCGGCAAGCGATCGCGGCCGGTATTCGCGGGTCGCGAGCTCGAGATCCACGCGCTGCAATAGGTGTTCGGCGTCTTCATATTCCAGGCGCATGTCCGGCAGCGGAATCCTTCCGTTGACCATCGCAAGGCCGTATTTTTCGGCGATTTCAGCCTTGCGCTCGAGGTTGTCTTTGTCCGCGCCGAGCAACGCCAGATCGCGATTGAGAGTCCGTTTGATTTCATAGTCGAGAATGACGCGGACCGGGCGCCCGCCCGCGCGCTCGATTCGGGCGGCCTCTTTTTGATAGAGGCGATAGAGATCGGCATCGTGTTCAGCCTCGCGCGATTTCAGCAAGCCGTGATAGATGACTTGGCTATCCAGCAGCAGAGGCGATAGAGATCGGCATCGTGTTCAGCCTCGCGCGATTTCAGCAAGCCGTGATAGATGACTTGGCTATCCAGCAGCAGATTGGTTCGCTTGAGAAGGCGATGGCCGGCCTTCGTGAGGATCATTACGCGCAGGGTTTTCCTGTGGGAGATTTCGAGAGTCTTTTCCGAAACCAGGTGCTCGCGTTGCAGATGCTTGATCTCCTTCTCCATACGCTTCCCGTCCCCGCCGTAGTTATAGCCCGCGAGGTCAGCCGCCGCGATGACGCGGAACTTGCCGATTTCTTTCATGGAGTGGATTTCGGAGTCGCGAAGCAGATACGCCCGGTCGCGAACGTAATAAGCGCGTTCGGCGCCGGTCGGCGCGTCATGCGTCTTTTCGGGTTCACGATGGCCAGTGCGCTCCCGGCGAACGTCCGTTTGGATTCTCGTAGTCCTATCGTCCCGCGGACCGGAAGGAGCGGTTCTGTGCCGGGGCACCGAACGCGGTGGTGACGGCTCGCGCGTGTCTTGCGGATCGTAAGAAAAGGCATCGCGCGACATCAGTTCAGCTCCTCGTCGCTCGCGGGCAGGGGCATGTCCACATGGCCGACGTGGAACTGTTTGTCGAGGTGCGAGAGCTTGCGTCCAGTGTTCTTGAGAAGGAACCTGCGGCTGACAGTGACCGCAAGGCCAAACAGGTTCACAAAAAGAACAACGCCGAAGCCGAGAATCCAAAGGCCATAGGCGTGAAATACAGCGGCCTTGTAGCGGGCCATGAACTTCAACTGATCGAGCAGCCAAAACCCGTACGCAAGCAGGATCGCAATAGTGAACAGCAACGCATTCGCAACCATCACTTTTCCCTCCGTCTGGTTGGGAGTTTGCCTTCGAGTCCCTGGTGTTTCCGCGAGCGGGCGGTAAGCCGTGCGTACAGCAGGCCCTCGTGAGGGGCGCCGGTTCTTCGAGCGGCAGAAATCGGTGGGTGGGGACGTGACTCGTGCGGGGGCGGAAGCTTTTGCAGCACAGCGGCGCTGGCGCTCCGAGGTTGGGCCGACGTTCGCCTGCGTCCGCCCGCTCCCTCTTGGGCTTGGAAGTTACCCCGGGCCCTCACTTGAACGCCTCATCTTCGCGGAAGTAGGTGATCGTCATTCCCAGCGGGTTGATGGGGATCAGTTCGTTGGGAACCTGGGACTTGAAAACGAACACAAAGTTCGCGGTATAGAGATCGCGTTTCAGCTCGCTATGGTCCGCGGTCGAGTAATAGACCATGTAGAAGTCGACGCGCGCGCGGAAGGGCGGCGTTTGCATCTGTTCGAGCGCAACCTTCTTGACTTCTATATCGATCTCGGGCGCTGCGGTGTTGGTGATGAATTTCTTGAGGATGTCGTTCTTGCGGTAAGCATCGAAAATTCCGTCGGCAAGTTTTCCATCGAGGAAGTAGAGCGATTTCGAGAAATCATCCTGAATGGTATAGCGGTTGCGGCGGTAATAAAGGTTGCAGAACTCGGCGAGAAAATACTTGGCTTCGGCGTCCTGCGGCTTGTATTCGAGGTTGTGGTAGTTGATGGCTTCGGCGCGTCCGAGATCGTCGATGCGAATCACCAGGGGTCGGAAGTTCTGAAACGTGCGAATGGTCTTCAAATCGACCAGGGCCAAGCCTGCGGCCACCAGCGAGACCAGGACCAGGGCAATCCTCAGATAGGTGTTCGTCACCATGGGATCCCCGTACTGTTCGAGGTAGAGCCTCTTGGCATCCTCGAAGCTCGCATCGTTCTTCATCCGAACACCTGGTCGAGGAGCGCGGCCGACGATCCGCCGGAAGTGCCGCTGAAGATGTGATTGGTCAGCGCAGGGATTTTCAGCAGCACGTAAATCGAGGCAAGGAATGTAATGAACAGAACGGGGAGCCAAGTAACCAGTTGCACGGTGGAAACGGTGCCGAGGGGCAGAAGACGAAGAGTCCCGAGCACGAGGTTTCCGATGATGTACACGACAGCTGCGGCAATGACTTGGTAGAAGGCGTACTGGAGGAAACAGCGGAACCAGCCCCAGAAGAGCCACTCCATCTTGGGAACGATAAAAAACGGAATGAAAACGGGCCCCACCAGCACGCAAACGGCCGTAGCAATGAATCCGTAGGCGATCACCACAATCGCTATGGCTTGCGCACCAGCGAGCAAAATCGTCACGCTGACGTAGATGGCGGTCCCTAAAATGTCTCCCCAACTCGGAGAATTCATGCGCGATTCGAAATCGGCAACGCCCGAGACCACCGCTTGCAGCTGCGCCTGATCGATCTGGCTCGATAGGAACTGCGCCTCATCGGTGACGATATTGTGGAAGCTCGTACCGATACCAGGAATGGGCGTGCTGTAGTAATTGACCATGGCGAAACCAAAGCTGATGGTGAGGAGCAAACTTGCAAAATGATCGAAGTGGAAAGCGGGCCGGCCCGAGGCGGAAGCCAGAGCGGACTTGATCCCGAACCAGGCCACCAGGATGGTGGCGAACGAGCGGAAAAGATTCTGACCCATGGTGTCGAAGAACCCGAGGTTCTGGGTAAGCAGGGAGTTGATCGCCTGGAAGATGTACTGGAGGAAATCAGTTTGCACTGCCGTCGGCTCCTTCGACGCCTGGGCGTTCGTTTCCACATGCCTACGGCATGCGGAAGTTTTCGAGCGAATCCGTGATGGTCCCGGTGACCTGGGCCATGTTGCTTGAAAGGCTTGCGTCGCGTCCGATATCGATGTTGATGGCGTTGGTGCTCTGGTCGCGTTGCTGTTTGGCAAGGATGGTCTGCTGTTCCAAAAGCGAGGCGAGAAGCTTGTTCGAGTCCTGCAGGGTACGCAGCGTCAGGACGCCCGCGGCATTGATCTTGTTCAAGACCGAGACTTCGCTGTTAAGGCCGGGGTCGCCCGAAAACGAGTCCTGTTCGAGGTGGCCGATTTGAGTCTCGATGCCGTCGGAGGTGCCTCGAATCGCGCCAATGGTGGCCATCGCGTTGATGTTGGCGCCGTCGGCGAGCTCGATCGATGCGTACTGCGATTGGACCCGGCCGAGTTCCATCGGGTCCATTCCCGACAGTTCATAGGCACTGTACGGAGAGAGTTGGGCTGTGGACTGGAGATAGCCGGTGTTGATGTTGGGCAGCACGCCTGTGTTGATGCCGTTAATCCACGACACCGTGTTCCCGAAACTGTTGAGCGAGGTTACCTTGCGCCATTGCGAAAACAGCGCCCGGTAGCGGGCGGGCATGTTCTTGACGAACTGCGCCATCTGCAAAGCAAGGTTGAGTTGTCCTGTAATTTTGGCGTAGCTCTTCTGCAGTTCCAAGAGGTGCTGCTGGAGCTGGTAGTAGCGCAGAAGCGCGTTGTGATAGTTCGTGGGGTCGTAGACGATGCCACTTCCAAACTGCGCGGTCGCAGTACCGACTCCTAGTCCCAAGACTAGAACGCAAATCAGAATCTTCCTTTTCATGAAACACTCTCTCCTTTTCGCGCCTTCACAAATCGGAAGGCATTTTGTGGTTGTGGTAGTCGGGCAATGCGAGATCGCCCGAAAGATAGACCTTCACGCGGTGTCCCTCCCGGATGGTCACCGTGGGCATGATGTTCAGGAACTTGTCGAGGATCTGCGCCGAAGACTGAGCGGTGCCTTGCGCAAATCCTTGCCGCATCAAGTCGGAACCGGATGCGTTAAGGGAGCCTGTTATTCCGCCTTCCGCGACGGCTCCGATCGCTCCGATCGCGAGCGAGACACCGAAGATCCGCAGGTAGTGGTTATTGACCTGGTCCCGCAAGCCCGTGTCGCCGATCTGGTTGAGGCCCTTGAATTGGTCGAGGCTGACGGAATAGCCGTCCGGCATCAGCACACGATGGAACACCACGGCAAGGCGCGTCTGGCCGAAGGTGTCGACTTTCTTGGTTTCACCGAGCAATTTCGATCCTGCGGGAATGAGCAAGTGCTGGCGGTCGCTCGAATACACATCGGTCGAGAGCAGGCACTCGACGGGACCGGCCAAGCCCCCGTCGAGCCGGTTGATCAAAACCGTTTCCAGAATCGTTCCTTCAAAGAGCACGTAGGTTTTTCCTGCCGCCGCGTTGGCCGCGCCAGCCGCAACGGCGGCAGGGTTTTTCGATTCCTCCTTTCGTTCGCTAGGCTTTTCCGCGGAATCGTTTCCTGCGGGCGAGGGTGATGGAGCGCTGGGCGCGAGAGAATCTGCTCTCGCCTGCATCTCCTTCAAGAGCCTTGCGGTTTGGTCGCTCTCGGACGCTGCCGGGGTTGGAACAGTCTCGGGTTCAGGCGCGGGTGCGGCCGGCGGAGTTTTGCGGTAGGTCAAGGCGACATTCGAGGCAAACAGGGACACATACGCGCGCCTCTTGCGCTCGGCTTGAATGGGATCCTCATGGGGCTCCTCTCCCGAAGCACTCACACCAGCAGGCTGCGAGGGTGGCGCATCCTGCGCGCTGCCCAGCGAGCGAGTTTGCTGAGCAAGGGCACTCTGCGCGACGAGCTGCTGCCGCTGCAGTTCCTCGATGCGGTTCTGCAGCTCGGCAATCTTGGTTTCGTTGACTTCGAGGGGCGCAGCGGGAGTCGCGGACGAAGCCGGCCGCGGGGGCTGCGGCTTTTTGCCGCCCGTTAGCCACATGATCGCGACCATCAGGAACGCGAGGCCCGCCAGAAGCCAGGACTGTACGTTCTTGGGCAGAAGACCTTCGGGCTTTTGCGCTTTGTCCTGCACCTGGGGCGTCTCGACCATCGCTCGGGCCTCAGTTCGCGGCGCGCCGCGTGAAGGTGAATTTGCGTTTACCAATGGCGAGGTAGCCCGCGTCGATGATTTTCGGAGCGATATAGACGCCGTTCTCGAGTTGGAACGAAATCAGGTTCGGCTTTCCGTCCCTGATTTCGTAGAGAGCGGGCTTTTCGCGCGCGGCCGAGCGGATGTAGGTGAAGCGATCGTCGTGATAGATCGCCGATACGAGAAATGGTGCCTTGGCACCCTTCGTGTCGAGCGCATAGTCGAAAGCGAGTTTCGCGGCGTAGTGCGCACGAAAGCGATTCGTCTCATCGGCCGCGCGCGCCTCAGCGGCATGAATCTGTTCGGTTGTCTGGGTTCGGAGCGCCGCAAGTTCTTTCTTGTAAGCTTCGGCCTCGCCGGCGGTCACGTATCCGGCAAGACCGGTCTTCGCGGCAAAACCGGAGGTTTCCCTGGGCTCGATGAAGATCTTGAGGTCGGGTTCGGTGCCTGGCTCGCTACTGACCTCCACCAGCAAAAATGAGTACACGTGGCCGCTTGCGGTAATCAGGTTCAGATTGCTGCGGATACCGGCCTGCGCGGGGTGCACGTAGCAGAGGTTGTGCGCGCCGTTGATGATCCAGAATTCCTTGTCGCCCGTGGTGAAATCGAGAATCTCTTCGTCTTGGGGAAGAACGATCAAGGTCGAGAAGCGCAGCTTCGCGCGCACGGGAACGATGTCTTCTTTCGAATACTTCACGGTGCGCGCCGCTTCGGTTGCGGCCCGCACCGCGAAAAGCGGAAGGGCCGCAACAAAGATGACGAAGGCAACACAACGCACAAAATTCAACTGCCACGAACCTAAAGAACGTCGCTTCATCGTTTCACTCCTTTTGGAAAATGTTGTTTGTTTCCGGAACCCGAAATGCGGTCGTCGAAAAATCGCACGATCCGCGGCAGCACATAAACACAGGAGGCGAGTAGCCCTGCGGCCGCGAGAAGGAAGACGAGGTACAGGGCACCACCCTTAAGCGCACGGCATCCGAGAGACTCGGCAACGGGAAAGTCCGGCATCACGGGCGCTCTCCTGCGAGCAGTTCGAGTCCTTGCTCAAAGCCATGCGCTCGAAACGCTTCTTTTCTCTTCTTGTTGTCGTAGGGATCGTTGGTGTAGAGCCAATAGCTCTTCGGGTCGACGTTCAGATTCGCGACCTTTCCGAGTTCGGGCGTCTTGATCAGGAATTGCTGCTTGGGAATGAGGTTCGCAATCAGCTCGACTTCGGTTTCGTTCAGATGAAATTGCCGCCGGTAGAGATCGCGATCCATGTCGGGATTGGCAAGGAAGATCTTCGTGGCGCAGCTTTCGATGATCACGTCGAGGATGTCCGAGCGCTTGAGCTCGTCGAGCGATTGCGTCGAAAGCACCATGGCGGCGTTGTGCTTGCGCCAGGTCTTTAAGGCCTCGACGACGTAGCGCTGGATGCTGGGGTTTTTCAAGAACACCCAGGCTTCATCGATGAAAAAGGCCTTGAAGACGGAACTGGTCTCGCAGTCCGAGATGAGGCGATTCGCGCGATGCAGGATGTAGAACAGCAGCGGCTCAAGAAGTTCCGGATAGCCGCTCATGCCCTGAAAGTCGAAGGACTGGAAACGGGAAAAGGAAATAGTGTCCTCGGCGTTATCGAACAAGAATCCGAACTGCCCTCCCCGGGTCCATTTGGCGAGGCGGCCCGCAAGATCGTGGCCCAGCGTATTCGCAAGTACGCCGAGCGTGCGCAGCGCGGGATCAACCGAGTAGAGATTTTCAATCTGGTGATAGAGATCGCGTTCGGTCGCCGGGTCCAGCTCGCCGGACCTTTGGTTTTGCATCAGGACCTTCAGAAATAGCGCGAGGAAATCGAGATTTTCCTTGGTGGGCGGAAGCGAAAAGGGATTGATTTTGAAATCCTGGGACGCAAGTCCCACACGGAGGTAGGAGCCGCCGAAGAGCTGCGTCAGGCTTTCAAAACTTCCGCCCAGGTCGAAAATGAAGGTGCGCGGTGAGTACTTCTGGAGACTGGTGATCAGGAAATTCAGTAAAAACGACTTCCCCGCACCGGTCCGGCCCAGGATCATGGTGTGCGCAACGTCGCGATAATGGAGATTCAGAAAATAAGGGCTGTGGTGATTGGTTTCCAGAACCGCCAGATACTCCGCGCGCAGGTGCCGGTTGCGGACTTCTCCCGAATCGAGTGTGAAGAGAAACGAAAAATCGGCGTAGTTGGTATTGGCCAGATACAGATAGCGCAGGTTGAAGACGTGATTGCCGGGAACCGCGGCAAGAAAGGCGTTCAGCAAATTGTATTTTTCTTCATAGAGCTGGGCGTCATGGACACTGAAGACTTTGTAGAACTCGGCGCAAGCCCGCTCGACCTTGGCCAAATCGTGGTCGTAGATCACGACGGTCAGTGAAAACAGGCCGAAATAATTCCCGGCGATCTCGATCTCCTGCAGACCTTCTCCCAGTTCGCGCACCTGGGCTTCTTTCGAGTCATCGAGCAGGATGTCCTGCGCCGGCGTGTCGCCCAAACTCACCTGGCTTGCGAACGACCGCTTGGTGTTGTGAAAGTGGCGGCGTTTGGCCTGGATGGTCCGGCGCGTCTTCCCGGAGTCTTCTTTCTCCCACTCGGTCACGATGTGATAGTTCGCTTCGACTTCAAGCAAACGCTTGAATATGAGCGGGAAGCTCTGCGCGGATGGTTCTTTGAGCGTCAGAACTTTGACGTAGTCGTCGTCCACGCGCAGATGGCGGCGGTGGCATTCGACATGCGATTCCGGGAGGTAGTAATCAAGAAACGTGTCGTGCTGGAGACGAGCCGCGCCGAGCTTTTCGGAATCGAAGTTGAGCGTTTGTTTCAAAACCCGAAACGCTTCCTGCTTACCCAAAATCCGCGCCGGAAGAAAGTCGCTGACTTGCAGGATGAAATTGCGCGCTTTCTGCAGAACGGCCGCCTGGGCTTGGTCCAAATCCTTGCCCAAGACCAGCACCGTCTTCTTGGTTGAGAACGACTGCGCGCACAATTCAAAAAAGCTCTTGGAGGGATGCTCGAGGAACCGCGAGAGGGCCGTCTCAAGACGCCTAGATGTTTCTAGTCTCTGGTAGAGCAGGACGTAATACACCGATAGGGCGAACAGCGTGCCAGCCTTGGCTCGAAGATACGCAATGCGATTGTCGATGGCGGCATCGACAACCGGATTCGCATAGAGCTGATAAGGAATGACCTGGTTGTTGCGCTTGAATAGATACTGGTAAACGCGGCAATTCTCATCAAACAGTTTCAGCGCCGACTCCAGGCGTTTGGTGAAGCCATCGATCGCAGCCTGGTCCAAACACTCGTAGTCCACACCGCGAACTTCCAGGATGACGCCAGTTTCTCCGGACTTGGTCAAGAAGACTTCCGGCCCGATGAACCCGTAGAGATTCACTTGCTCCGCCAGTGAGCCGGTTGCCTGGTAATTCTTGAAAATGCGCTGGAGCTTAAGCATTGCCTTCCCTTCGAATATCAATGGGACTGAACTTCATGGGGTCGTAGTCTCTGCGAAGCCGTGCCGCGCTCAGCAAGAAGCGCAGAATCTGCGGATCGGTTTGTGTCGCCCAGCGGGCCACGAAGTAAAGCAGCAGGAACATCAGCAAGCCTCCGAGCAAACTGCCGAGCAGGTTGAACGTGGCCGCGCCTAGACACATAGCGAAAAAGAAAAGCTTTCGTTCGGCGCCCAGGATGGTGAGCGGCCGGGAGAGCGACCGGTGCACTTTGTTGATTCGTCTGGTTTCTGCCATGGGCTCCTCCCCGTTCAAGAAATCCGATTCATGCTCCCGGAAAAAGCCATGCGAGGAAGTTCACCGCAGCGATGGCCATCCCCACGCCAAAGAGCACGCCCGCGAGCACGCGCTTCGAGCCCCCCTCCCCAAAGGCGAAAGTGAGTCCGGAGACGACGATCGCCACGAGCGAGAGTCCTCGCGCGATCGTGCTGGTAAAGGCTGTCATCAACACGTTGACTGCGTTCTCCCACGGAGAATTCCCTTGCTGGGCGAAAGCAGGAGCGGCCAGCAGAAGCGTGAAGATCGTTACCAGAGGCGACCGCAGCGAAAAGTTCTCGAGGTATTTCCGAGGAACTCGGTTCATGAGGCTCTCCCTTTCTGGTTCGAGTTTCAAAAGGAGGGGAGCCCCGTAGGACTTGGCTCAGGGGAAGACAAGGGAAAGGAATACGATTGCGAGGGACGGCTGTTCGCGCCGGTTGGCCGGACGTCTTCGTCCGGGCATACTTGGAGCGTTCGCTCCGTGACAGCGTCTGGCCCACAATCGCGTCCGTGCCTTCCGTAGAGGCCGCACGCACGACCGCAATCAGCGGCCGATGGAACCGGCCGGGCTTGGGGTCTGCGGGAGTAACCGGCGAGGACTCCCCTCACTATACTAATCTGTCGACGGAGAAGAAAATTGACCGGGTACTAGCGAAATATTTTTTCCTTAGTACCGGAAATGCCGAAGACCGTCGAAAACGGTGGAAGCAAACAGGACTCTGCACGCGCCTGAAACGAAGACCGAACGCATCGTTGTGCCTCGGATATGGTGGGGCTGAAACAAGCGGCGGGGTTCAAAGGATCTCTCTCCTCAGGGTCGGAATAAATCGAGCTGTTCCGGTATAGGACTGCCCGATTTACGGGAGATGCGGCGCAGTCGTTCCAACAATCGCTGGATCCGGTGGTGGATGGCCGTAGCGGAATGGCCGCTGCGGCGGGCCAGTTCTGCGGCCCTGATACCTTCGAGCTTGAATTGGGCGAGAAGGCGCCGCTCCTCCTCGGATAGCCATCCCCTGCGCTGACAATCATCGAGAAATTTCGCGAGTAGAATGCCCGCGTGGGATGCCTCGTGGCTCTCGTCGGTTTCTTCGGACCTGTTGGCAGCGGGGTCCCAATCCGTCGGCAGTTCCAGACGAGATTCGCGAATGGCCCAGCGGAATGCGCTCCGGCGCATCCTTCGGGCAACGATAAAGGCTAGGTGCGAGCTTTGCGCGCGGAGTTCCTGGGAATGCAGGAATTCAAGAAGCGTTGCGAAAAGATGCTGGGCCGTGTCTTCGCGGCCGAGCGAAGGAAACGCGGCGCTGATCTGGCTGGTTGTGCGGTGGATGGTCGGAATGAAAACCAGCAGCAGGAGGGACTGCCACAGAGAACGGGACGGCCGGCTCGCACCCGTCCGGACCAGCTCTCGGATCACTTCATCGGCCGAGGAATTCTGAGCGTTACCCTGCCGGTGAAGATGTGCGAGCAGTTGGCGAACGGTCGGAAATGGGGCCAGGATTTCGCTCGATGCTGCCCAACACTGGTACTGTTCCATGCCCTTTTCGTGATTGAGGTCATCGAAGAGGCTCTGTTCCAAGCGGCAGATCAGGCAATCGCAGTCGCTTCCGGCCATCATGACGATGCTCTGGCGCCGAGGTCCGTTCGCTAAACGAACGAGCCTTTTGCGTAGGCTCGGACAAGGTTTGAGTGAGCGCGGCACCGGGGAACGATGCCGCCCGTGTTTGGGCCGCGCGCCCTTGATGGCAGGACGGGAACCCCAGCAGGCGCGGTCAAAAAAGATCACGCGTACAGACCCTTATACTGCTAGGTAATTTATCGTAACGGTAAACTCATGTGGAATTGGTCGGACCTGCGGCCAGATCGAGTGAAGCAGGTAGACTCGTAAACGTCGCGATGGTCGAGACCGCTGGGGTGAACAGGTCCAGGAGGAGCGACCTGGAATTTAACCTGCCACCTCGACTGCAGGCCAAAGATTCAGCGGAGCCGGTTTGTTGTGCGCTTGGGCAGTACTGTAGCAGTACTTCCCATAGTCCCACGTCGCAATAGATTCGGTCGTGCTGCGGACAAAAGCCCCGGTTTGCAGTACCGGAGAACTATGCGAATCGTTGGCTTCGGCTTCTTTCCGGCTGGCGAAGACAGTTAGCCCTCGCCCCCTTCATCGCCCGGCTCAAGGACGCAGGCGTGCCAGGTTTCATCCTCGGCATGGACGGCGCAGAACCACCGCCCGCAGATACCGCAGTGGAATGTTGCGGTGGAATCACAGGGCTCATCCATGGGCGAAACGGCCTGACAAGACCATTCGAGGTCTCGGGCTTCTGTTTGATTCATTTGTTGCAACATATTCCCTCCTCGTGCGGGCAGTATACACTTGGCAGTCGCCGAGGGGATCGCCACGACGATGGTAAGCTAGTTTACGGCTGCCTTCCGGCTGATGACCAGCAGGCCGCCGGTGTTGAGCCGAAAAGCGAAAATCTTGTCAGAGGGGCTGATGGCGAGATCAGCCGCGATCGCCTGAGGCAGTTTAGCGGTGGAAAAGTTCTCGAGCACGCGAAGCTGATTGAGGCGAAGCCAAACCCGAAACGTCGCGAACGATTCCGTCGTGACGTTGACGAGCAAGGCTTCCTCCTTGGATACGAACGCGACCCGGCCGACGAAGTGAATGGTGGCGTCGTCTGAATGAATGATGACCTCGAGTTTGGCGTGCGCCTCCCGAAGATGGTTGAACAGTTTGCGGCCTTCCTCAGCCGCTGATAGTTTCCCTTTCATCTGCCTGGTCCGATCGTGTTGCCTGCCATACGCCCCGCGGCTGCTGTCCAACAGCAAGCTCGATTTCCACACACCTCGGTTCACTTACGCCGAAACAGCAGATCGCTTTTCGAGATCAACACCACCAGCAATCCTACAAAGCAGGCGAAGATCACCAGCCAGATCCCGCCGCGGACTGTTGAGATCGCCCACAGCGAAAGAAAGATAAAGCCGACGCCGAGCCAGAGAGTGCGTTTTTTCACCTCGACTCCTACGGCCCGAAAGAGTCACCTCGGTTACGGCACCGCCGCGCCCGCATCGAGTCGAGATGGAAGGCCTGGAGTGCCCTGGAGTTCAGGGAACTTCAGGATGACGGTGGGCGGATTCGCCAAGACACCCATGCTCGGCTCAGTGCTGTCCGAGAGCTTGACCGCGCCAAGACACCCATGCTCGGCTCAGTGCTGTCCGAGAGCTTGACCGACAGCACGGCTTTTCGCAAGTGCCTGGCCGGTGGACTCCCCGCGGCATCATATCCAGACGTTTGCGTGAAGCCGTCAGTGTCTTCTGCGAATTCCTGATTGGGTCGAGCAGGTAACGCGGACATGAGAATCACTCGGCTGTTCGAGGCTCTTTGGGCTGACGTGAAATTCGCGGAGCGCGGCCTGCACAAAAATCTAGGATTCCTCGCCGTAGTACATTCCAGCGCGCCGCGCAGCGAAGGTCGATCCGATGGTCGCGTTGAGATACGAATTACTTCCCGCGAATACGGACCAAGCCCCATCGGGGTTTCCACAAGCCTATCCACAGGCTAGCCACGTCATTCGCATGCATTTGCTAAGCAATTGCGCCCGTTTTACGTAACAACCTGTGGGTGGCCTGTGGATATCGACTGGACCAAAAGCTGCTCGAATTACGTGCCCACGTGCAGGGATCGCGTCAGATTCTTCAGTGTGGCGATGGCGGAAAAGGCCGCGAGCTGCGAGGTGCGCGGATTGGCAGCCGAGGGCCGGTTCTCAACCTTCACCGTGAAACGGCCGAATTCGCCTTCCACGCAAATCTCATGGACGTTTTCAGTTCCGCCTGGCACGGCGATGATTCGGACCCGTACGACGTCCGACCTCGCGGGATCGAGGGCCAAGCGCAGCGCAGCCGCTACGTTCGCCGTCGCCGGAAACGCGCGAGCCGCGTCTTCGGCGAGCCCCTCGAAGATGACCGTATCTTCCTCGAGGCTGTCGAGTGCAAGGTTTCGTTCCATCGCATACTTCGATCCCTGAATCGCGGCGACCGGCTTGCGGCTGGTGAGCAATATCCGTGCGATACGGCCCATCGAAGCAGATTTCACGCCGTCCAAACCGGCGATCGCTCCCGAGGGAATGTAGATCCGGCAGCCTTTTTCGCGGGCCTCGCCGAACCATTCTTCTTGGCCGAGCAAGCCTCCGACACTCAGGATCAGCATGTCACGCCTGCGCCCGAGCGCTTTGGGCACAAAGTCGCCGAGAGCTGCTTGGCTCGCCGCCTCGACGGCGAGGTCCGAGCGCTCGATCATCTCGTCGAGGGAAACGACGGCCGGGCGGCCTGTAAGTTCCGCGGACAGGGCTTCGGCCCGCGCGCGGTCTTGGTCCGCAACAGCGACAAGCTCCGCATCGATCTGCTTCCGATCGAGCGCGCGAGCGATGGCGCTGCCGATAGCTCCTACTCCGAGAATCCCGATTTTCCGCATGCGCGACTCTTCAGGCGAGCTCGAGCATTCGGTCGATCGCGTTTTTCGCCTGGCGTGCGATGTCTTCTGGCACGCGCACTCTGGGCCGAAGCGTTTCGAGCGAGCGGATGATTTTGTCGAGCGTGATGGTTTTCATGAACGCGCAGACGGCGTGGGGGTTCACGGGATAAAACGTCTTCCGAGGAAACTTCGTATTCAGCTGGTGCAGAATGCCGAGCTCGGTTCCCACGGCGAATTCATCGGCCGGGGACTCGCTGATGTGCCGGAGCATCCCTTCGGTCGAGAGGAAGAAGGTGCGGCCCGCGGGCAGCGTCCCGTCCATGGCCTGGGCCATGCAGGAACTGACGCAGCCGCATTCGGGATGCAGCAGGAGTTCGGCATCGGGATGCTGTTCCAGAATCTCGATCACCTGTTCCGGGCGGATGGTCTTGTGCACGTGACAGTAGCCCGGATAGGCGATGATATTCTGCCGCCCGGTCTGCCGTGCGACCACGGCAGCGAGAAATTGATCCGGCACAAAAAGAATGGGCCGGTCCGCGGGAATTGCGGAGACGACTCTTGCAGCGTTCGCCGACGTGCAGCAGTAGTCGCTCTCGGCTTTGACCGCGGCGGAGGTATTGATATAAGCAACCACCACGGCGTCGGGCACCTTCCGCTTCCACTCGCGGAGTTCCTCGGCGGTCAGCGAAGCAGCGAGCGAACAGCCGGCGCTCAGGTCGGGCAAAAGAACGGTTTTGTCTGGAAGCAGAATTGCGGCCGTCTCGGCCATGAAGTGCACGCCGCAAAAGACGATGACCTCGGCATTGGTTTTCGCTGCGGCCTGCGAAAGCTTGAGCGAATCGGCTACGACATCAGCTACTTCCTGGACCTCCGCCCGCTGGTAGTGGTGCGCGAGCAGGATCGCGCTTCTCGCCGTGCACAGGTGGCGCACACGCTCTTGCTTGCGGCGAATCTCCTCGGCCGTGTCGTCGACGCTCTCGATGGCCGGCAGCGTGTAGCGTTCTTCGAAGGTACTCGGCAGTTCGGCACTGGACATGATGGATCCCCTTTTATGAAATTATGAAATTCTTCGACGCAGCCCGGAGGTTATTCTTTCAGAAGGAATCCTCGCGCGCGGAGACGCGCCTTGGCCCGAGCGATCATTTTCGGGCGGGAGGCCTCGACCGTATGCAGATGCACTCCACCGGTCAGTGAGGAAAGCAGCGCAGCGCGGGAGGCACGCACTTTGTCGAGAAAATCCTTCACATCGGCGCGGGACTCAAGCGCGAGCGATCCGCGCAGTTCGCCGTACACGGGATGCTCGACGATGACGTCGAGGACCTTGACGCCGTGATCGACCAGAATCTCAAGTTCTTCCTGGGTGCGTTCGGCGGCGTGCCGGCACGCCAGGATCGCCCGGTGCACAACCGGGGAGCTTTCGGGCAGCCTGTAACCTCTCGGCGTCGACACGATCTGCTCGCCGCCGGCGCGCAGGATGGCCACATCCTGGACCAGACACTGGCGGCTCACGCGGAGACGCCGGGCGAGTTCGCCGCCCGCAATGGGCGCTCTGGTCTGCCGTAGGCATTCGACGATGCGGTGGCGCCGCCTGTCGGCAGAATCAGGCGGCGAACCCTCGAACGATTTGTCCTTCGCCGCCTTGTGGAGGAGAGTCATGCGATATGTCTTGTCAGCTGTCTAGTCTATGCTAACAGTGACACATTGTACAGCGAAGCGCACCCGCCTGGCACGCCAGACGTTGAAAACTAACAACCGCATGGGTATCCAATGGGAAGACAGTTCTCTGCACGGTTGCCGCTGGCCGA
>Ga0210401_10001425_pt1 | contig 27817 bp, 23 predicted proteins | sample IncBWH32MmetaG_FD_150866 | JGI IMG/M metagenome (GOLD analysis project Ga0210401, IMG submission 150866) | Forest soil microbial communities from Barre Woods Harvard Forest LTER site, Petersham, Massachusetts, United States - Inc-BW-H-32-M | ecosystem: Environmental > Terrestrial > Soil >...
TCCGATTCGACGGTGTCAGGAGCGTTCCCTGGCCGTCGGATAGCTAGCTCCTTTCCAGCCAGATTCAAAGCTCGCTTGGCAGGGATTCGCTGCCACGGAATGCGCGGGCGTTGGGACACCAACTTAATGCAGCGTCAGTTTCTGCACCCGCAGATTACCGATCTCGCCGACGTATAGCGTATTTTCGTTTCGGCAGTCGATCGCATTGACCGTTCCGAACTCCTTTGGCAACTTGCCGGCCTTGCCAAACTTGCCGATCATCGTTCCGTCCAGCCGCATTTTGTAGATTTCACCGTCTCGGTCAATATCGTCTGGCGGATTGGAATTCGAGACATACAAGACCTGATTCGATCCCTTCGTCATGCAGAGCGCCTGAGCGTTCCCGACGTTGGTGAAGGCCGTCTTGAAGTTACCATCGTTGTCAAAGACCTGGACCCGTTTGTTTCCGCCGTCGGCTGCGTACACATTGCCTTGCGCGTCCACCGCGACGCTGCGGACATTGGCAAACTCCCCGGTTGCGGTTCCCTTCTTGCCCCAGGACTTCACGAACTTGCCGTCTTTATCGAACTTTGCGATGCGAGCATTGCCAAGACCGTCAGCGACGAAGATATTTCCGGCAGCGTCCCAAGCTACATCCGTAGGGCGTTCGAACAGGTCCGTGGGCCGGCCTGCACCGTCGCCTTTCGCTGGACGCGTGGGAACGTTAACGTTCTCAGCTTTTCGTCCCAGCAGCATGAGCAGGCGCCCTTGCGGATCGAACTTAATCACCATGCTGGTCATCTGATCCACTACCCAGATGTTATCGTTAGGATCGACGCGGACCTGGGCCGCGAACATGAAGCCATAGGAGTCCTTGCCGATTTCGCGAACGAACTTGCCGCTGGGATCGAACTCGAACAACCGCGAGCCGCCATGGGCGAACGGACGCGCGGTGCCGATCGAAATCGTGGGATGACCGGTCCGCGTATAAACGAAGATATCGCCGTGCGAGTTCGTCGCCACGCCGCCCACTTCGCCGAGATAGATTCCGGCGGGAAGCTGTAAAGCGTTCGAGGCGGAATCGAACCGAATTTCTGGGGCGTCCCCTTGAGCAGCGGCTGGAACTCCGGCAACCAGGGCCGCGGCCAGCAGTGCTTGTATAAAAAGTTTCATGGTTGTTCTCCTTGCTCCGACTGCTTCCTTACTTGCTGCCCGTCGCCTTGGCCGACGCTGGCTGGAGAATGAGCTTCTGCACCCGCCAGGACTCGATTTCGCCCGCTATGATCTCGTTCGGGTTGCGGCAATCCATCATGTGAACCACCTGGAAGCCGGGCGCCAGCTTGGCAGGGTGACCGAACTTCCCTAGAACTGTCCCGTCCAGTTCAGCCTTGTAGATTTCCCCGGTAGTGTCCCAGGATCCCGGCATGTTTCCGTTGGGGTTCGAGTTCGACATGAACGCGTATTGGTGTGACCCCGACGAAACGCATACTGTCCAGGCGGTGCCAAGGTTGGTAATCTCCCGCATGGGCTTCAGGTTGTTATCGAGCACTTGGTAGCGGTTGTTTCCGCGGTCGGCAACCCACACATTCCCTTGTCCATCTACTTGTAGGCCGTGCGGGAGATTGAATTCTCCCAAGTCTTTACCTGCCTTTTCGCTGCCAACCTGCGCCAGGAAGCGTCCATTCTTGTCATACTTAACAACCCGGTTATTGCAATAGCCGTCGGAGACGAAGATATCGCCCTGCGGGTCCCAACCTACGTCCGTTGGCCGGCAGAGAATATACTTCTTGGCCGGGACATTTGGGCCCACGGGATAACTCAGCGGGTCTTCGACAGCGGGAGGTCTGCGGCCGAGCACCATCAGCACCTTTCCATCCGGGCTAAACTTCGTGACCATATTGGTGCCCTCGTCGACAGTCCAAATATTGTCGTCCTTATCGACGCGCACCGAATGGGCAAATTCGAAGCCATAATAGCCGGCGCCGATTTCCTTGAGGAATTTGCCGGTTTGGTCGAATTCAAACAGGCGCGTATTGGCGCTGCGATGATAGACAAAGACATGACCCTTCGAGTTGGTGGCGACTGCGACCGATTCGCCGAGATACTCGCCAGACGGAAGTTTCAAAAAGTTCGGCACCGACGAGAACTCAATCTCATGCACATTCTCGATGGTTGCCTTGCGTTGCGCAAACGCAGGCGCCGCGGCCAGCAGGGCCAGAGCCAATGACGACGTCAGAATCTGTTTCATAGAAATCTCCTAGAACTTTCCAACCGGACTTTCTATTCTACGGGAACCAGGGCAACCCTGGGGGCTGGTCAAGATGGGTACAGAGGTGATGGCGGATGAGCTCATTGCCGCACCGCTGGAGCGGTACTCTGGAGACTTGAATGTTCGGGCCCTTGACAAGTCTTCTGCAATTTTCATTCGTTGCCCTGACTTCAATCTTCTTTCTAGTCGATCCGATTGCAGCGGTACCGGCCTTCCTGATCATCACCGCGAATGCTAGCACGCGTCACAGACAAAGGATGGCCCGGCGCGCGGCTTGGACATGCTTCGTCGTTTTATGCAGCTTTGCGATTGCTGGAACTTTAATTTTCAGGCTGTTTGGAATCACGCTACCCGCCTTCAAGATCGCGGGAGGCGTGATCCTCCTGTTGATTGGCATGGATATGCTCCAGGCGCGGCGCTCTCAAACCAAGGAAACGCCGGCTGAAACCGAAGAGAGCGCGGAAAAAGAAGACGTCGGAATTATCCCGCTTGGCGTGCCTATGCTCGCTGGCCCCGGCTCGATCTCTACAGTCATGGTTTTGATGAGTAGCGCTCCACAGTGGTGGTATGCGATACCGATTCTAATAGCCATCGCTATCACGGCTGTATTGTCCTACTGGACTCTCGCCGCCGCCGATCGGGTGCGGGGATATCTGGGGGAAACGGGAATTCGGATTCTGACGCGAATGATGGGACTGCTACTTACTGCAATAGCTATTCAGTTCATGCTCAACGGTCTCATCGATATCGGCCTGGTTAAACGTTCGCCTTAGACCGAAGCGATGCGAAATACTAGCTCGGAGGTTGCGTTGCAAGGAATAGGTCTTTCCGTCGCGAGCAACAGGCAACAAGACCGGTTTCGAACCTGACTTCTGAAGCTCCTCTCTAATTTCTGCGGGTGACCGCACTGGCTGCCGGTTGACTTCCGGTATCAGGTCCCCACGCTGGATACCACCCTCGGCGGCCGTACCCGTTGGATCGACGTCCGCCACGATGACACCCGTCGCCCCAGCTTCCAGGCCCAACTGTTTGGCTATATCGGGCGTCAGCGGCTCCACAGTGATTCCAAGTTGGGCGCGCTCGCCGGATGATTCATTTCGAGGGGAAGCACCGCTGGCGCTTTGGCCACTCTCGGACAATAAAGTCAAGCGCGCCCGAACTTGCTGCTCTTGCCCGTTCCAGAACGGTAAGAGTGACCTCGGTTCCCGGAGGCGTCCTCCCAATGCGATTGCGAGTGTGTTCGTACTATTGACGGGAGTGCCATTCAGAGCGGTGATGACATCGCCGGGCGGATGATTCCGGAGCGGCTCCAACCCGCGTTGGGCTCGGAGCCGGGAGAGGACCGTTAACGATCAGGGTTTGCACTTCCGAAATGTCGAACTTGTGCTTGCTGCCGTGCTCATCGATGAACGTGATATTATCCGCATTTCCGCCGTATCAGGGCATGTTGGGCGGAGACGACAGCGATGGTAGCAAAGAGAAGAACGGTGAGGCGAATTTTGATCATCGCTCGGGCACAGAGGTGATTTTTTGTGCCACATGAAACGAGGGCTGTTTTGCTTTTAAAGGCCGGCTGTTGTTCGGCTAACGGTTGTTGTCGAGCAGTGGAATCCAAGGCGTCGCCTGGTAGACGCCAGGGAAGGATTAGAACGAAACATATCCCTCCGGACCTTGCTCCCGAGAGTCCGCCCGACGACCCACATCATCCCTTCAAGAAATTCACTATGATGGTCAGGATGCGATTCTTCCTGATCCTGTTCACTATTTCTTCGGCGCTCGCTCAGGATGCGGGAGCCACGCGTGCCGATTGGCCGCACTATGGCGGCACACAATTTTCGTGGCGCTATAGCAGCCTGGATCAAATCAATACCACCAACGTAAAGGCCCTCACGCCCGCCTGGATGTTTCAGACCGGTGACTATGCGGAAAACCTGCAGGCCACGCCGATTGTGGTGGACGGCGTGATGTACGTGATAACGGCCCGGGCGCGCGTGTTCGCGCTAGACGCTGCGACAGGCCGCGTCATCTGGCATTATGAATACCCCGAACCGCCGCGTAGTGTTCCCGGTTTTGTGGGAAACCGCGGAGTGGCGGTAGGCGACGGGAAAGTCTTCTTTGGCACCAAGGACGATTACATGGTTGCCTTGGATCAAAAGAATGGACGGCTACTGTGGCGAGTCAACATCGACGACGCGCGCCAGTGCGGCTGCAATATCACTGCGGCGCCCCTGGTGGTGAAGGACAAGGTACTGGTGGGTGGCACGGGAGGCGATGGCGCGCATCGTGGTTACATCACTGCGTTCAATACCAGGAACGGGCGTCTGGCGTGGCGCTGGTATGTGATTCCTGGTCCCGGGGAAAAAGGAAATGAGACATGGAAAGGCGACAGTTGGAAATTCGGCGGCGGCGCGCCCTGGCTTACAGGCTCCTTTGATCCTGCGCTGAATCTGGTCTACTGGGGTACTGGCAACGCCGCGTCCGATTTTTACGACGCTGAGCGCGTAGTTGCGGGCGCTGACAAGAGCAAGGACATAAATCTCTACACTGCCAGCGTGGTGGCGCTGGACGCCGATACGGGCAAGCTGCGCTGGCATTACCAGGAAGTTCCCGACGACCTGTGGGATTACGATTCGGCTTACGAAGTCCTTCTGATAGACCGACCGATACGGGGCCGCATGCGGCAGACGCTCATACATATGAACAAGAGCGGATTGACCTCGGTTCTCGATCGCGTCACAGGCGAGTTCTTGGGGACATTCTCGGTTCCCGAAGTACGTACCTGGATTTCCGGAGTCACGGAAGATGGCAAACTGGTGGGCCGCAACGAGCCGCAATTGGGCAAAACCATTACCATTTGCCCGAGTGCGGCTGGCGCGAAAAGCTGGAACTCCATGGCGTATTCCCCGCGTACTGGATTTCTTTATGTACCCGTCAATGAAATTTGCAATGACATTACACCCAACGACCGCGCGCCGGAAGAGGGGCGAGGTTACATGAACGGCGAATTCCCCATGAAACTTGCGCCGGGGCGCACCACCTACAGCCACGTGGACGCCTGGGATCCGGTCACCGGCAAGCGCGCCTGGAGCGTGCCCTACAAGTATTTGCTGCTGGCTTCGATGCTTGCCACGGCAGGCGACCTGGCGTTTACCGGAAATCCCGAAGGCGACTTCTTTGCGCTGGACGCAAAGAGCGGAGACAAGCTTTGGAGTTATCAAACCGGCGCCGGCAATCGCGGATCGGCGGTTTCATATTCGGTCAATGGGCGGCAGTACATCGCCACACCCACCGGATGGCATGTCTCCGTTGTTGGTGCGCTCGCTCAGTCTTTGTTTCCTGATCAGGAATGGCGGCTGGGCTCGATGCTGGTGGTATTTGCCCTGCCTGAGAGTTCGCGATGAAGAAATTGGTGGTGACCGCGTTCATGCTGGCGGTGTCCTGCGCGGCGCAGAATCTGGCCGATGTTTTAGTGCAGGGCGAGCAGGTGTTTGCGAAGTCTTGCGCAACCGGATACTGCCATGGGATCAAAGGCGGATCGGGTGGCGCGCCGCGACTGGTCGGCCGCCACTTCGATCAGGCGTACATTAATAACGTCGTCGCGCGCGGCGTACCGGATACCGGCATGCCATCTTTCGCCACAAGATTGTCACGTGCGGATCTGGTCGCAGTGGTTGCTTATGTCGCGACGCTGAATGGCATCGCCAATCCCAATGTTGGCCCGGGAGGGGCAGCGCCGCTGACTGTCTCGCGGCCTGCCCTTACCGGCGAAGCCGTCCGTGGCGCGCGCCTGTTCACCGAAGCCGTGCGTGGTTTTGGGCGATGCTCCACCTGCCATGAAGTTGGCGACATCGGAACATCCGTGACGGCGCCTATCGCGAAAGTGCCGGCCTCCACAGCCGAACTCAAGGCTTTGGCGACACCCGATGTGAAGACTGGAACGATGGATGTTGAGTCCATGCCGGTGCTGGTATTGAGCCAAGGCAAACAGAGCACGGTGTTCTACGACCTAACGTCAGCCCCGCCGGTACAGCGAAACACCGAACCGGGCTTAGTCAGGTTCACAGATGGCAGCAATTGGCGGCACTCGTCCGTGATCAAATCGTACGACGATTCTGAGCTGGCTGCGATTCTGGCATATTTGCGTGCCGTGATCAAACCCTGAGCGCGGGGGCCGCGCTATCCCCTGGAATACACCCTCCGGCGCAAGGAGTAAGAAACAATTTAGCTACAGGGTGCTTACCGGGTAGCCGATGGAAGAGCGACAGAGGTTGAGCCAAATTCTTACACCGAGAGTTTTATGGATTTCCGATCGGGCCGATGAAATTGTCGACAGCGTTCGTTTGTCGTTAGCGCTAGCGGGCAGCGCACTCGATGGTTTAAGCCTTCTCCGAACCCAGGATTTCGACGTTGTATTGGTCAGCCTCCCGGTTCCCGACCAGGCGTGCGCGGCCGGGCTCCTGGAAGAATTGCAGCGGACCCAGCCCGGTACGCCCGTCGTAATTCACGCGCCGAATTGCAGGGCGACCGAAATCGTTGGCCTTCTGCGGCTGGGCGCCTTCCATGTTTTCGAGCATGGGGACGCCACCAGTCTTCTCTACATGGCGGCAAATACCAAGCGCGACGCCGAACACGCTGCTGTGCCGGTTGATGAAGCACCAGAACTTTGGCGCCGGCTGCTGATCGGAGAAAGCCGCGCCGTGCAACAGGTGGCCCAGTGCATACGTCTGGTTGCTCCGCGCCGTTCCACTGTGCTGATTACCGGCGAAACTGGAACCGGCAAGGAAGTCGTCGCGCGGTCCATTCACGCCGCCAGCAACCGCAGTCGCCTTCCGATGATCTCGGTCAACTGCAGCGCCCTGCCCGAGGCGCTCCTGGAGGCCGAACTGTTTGGTCACGTGAAGGGGGCGTTTACAGGAGCGATGAGCAATCGCGTGGGGCGCTTCGAGCAGGCCAACCATAGCACTCTCTTTCTGGACGAGATCGGAGATATGCCGCTCAGTCTGCAAGCCAAGCTGTTGCGCGTATTGCAGGAGCGCGAGTTCCAGCGGCTGGGCAGTTCGGAAAACGTCCGGGTGGACGTCCGCGTCATTGTCGCCACGCACGCCGATCTAGCACAACTATCCAAACAGGACCGGTTCCGCGAAGATTTGTATTACCGGCTGAACGTAGTGCCGATTCCGATTGCGCCCTTGCGGGAGCGCCCTTCCGATGTACCGCTTTTGATCCAGCACTTCGTCGGGAAGATCTGCCGAGAAGAAGGCATCCCGGTGAAAAATATTTCACGCGAAACGCTCGATCGCCTCTCGGCTCATGACTGGCCCGGCAACGTCCGGCAACTGGAGAACTGCGTTGAAAAAGCGATCGTGCTCAGCGGCGAACGGCCGGCCCTCTTTCCCGGCGACTTTCCACTTCCTCCCAGGACGCATCCGGTCGCATTCCAACCAGGCACGCAGCCTTTCATCGCGCTTCCCGACCAAGGCCTGGATTTCGATCGAACGGTGGGAAATATCGAGTTAAATATCCTAGAACAAGCGCTGAAGAAGACGCGGGGCAACAAAAAGCTTGCGGCGGAAATGTTGGGCCTCAAACGCACCACGCTTTCCGCGAAGCTCAAGAGCCTTGCGGCCGTTGGGGCTGCGGGATAGGCGACACCTGCGTCGCGCGCACAATAAAGCGTTTGGGCGCCGACCCGACGTAGTAAAACGGGTAGCAGGTCACCAGCGTCAAAGTCGGCCCGTGTGAGGCAGCTAGGACGCCGAGATCTCTCGGTCCGACGATATCGATGGACTTTACTAAGTAGCGATAAGTCCCATTCTCTGTCTCCAAATGGATGGAGTCATCCTTCTGGATATTCCTCAACGCGCGGAAGAAGGTATCGCGATGCCCCGCCAGCGCAACGTTCCCTGCGTAACCGGGCAGCGCCGTGCCGGGGATATGCCCTACAGCACGATGCAGTGTCTTGCCGTCCGCGCCCTCGCGCACCATGACGCTCAGATTCAGACGGGGGATCTCCAGCCGGCCGATCACTGACGAGGGAAGCGGCGGTTTTCCTTGCGGCATCGGCTCCAGCTTCGGAGCGGCGTCGGGAGCCTCCACTTTTTCGCGCTGCGAGCCGAACAACCAGGAGAACTCATCCCCCACGAATCCCCGGACCGAGGGAGTTTGCCCGCGCAGGGTCTGATCGAAAGCCCAGTCCTGATACGCCTGATAAAGAGTCGTGGTGGCGTTCACCCAAACATAAGTATCGAGAGCCGCCAAGCCGACCAATAGAAAAACCCACTCAAGGCCGGCCAGCCAACTGCTCGCCCGCCGCGCATAGCGATCGGGTGGCGAGTCCAATTTCAAAATGGCTCTCATTTTTGCTCCGCTCCCGCGCTTTCGGGAGCGAATAAATATTTCGTTCGCGTGCGAACGTTGAATTTCTGGCCATCCGGCGACGTGGCTGCCACTTTAATTTGCCGCTCAGGCTTTCCGTTGTTCAGCTCCGGAATGTATCCGATGGTATACCGCGTCCGAACGTCTTTCGCGATTTGGCGGCAAATCGGCACGACCGCGTCTAGGGTCTTCGGAAAGTACGAGCCTCCGCCGCTCACTTGCGCTAGCTGCTTTAGCACACCGGGGTTCGCTTCCGGGTCGTCTTCATCGAAAATGCCGATGGTATAGATGGTGACGATCGACTCCAGAACATCGTGCATGACATCCGGAAGCTTATGCACGCTGATGTTGTCGCCACCGTCGCTAATCACCAGCAAGGTTTTCTTATCGCGCCGGCCCATGTCTGTCTGATGCAACGCCATCTCAATCGCGTCGTAAAGCGCTGTTCGTCCCTCCGGAACGCCCTGCCACAATGCCGCGCGCAACTGATCGATGTTGTCGGAAAACAAAACCGTATCCGGAAGCCCATGGCGGGCCTTCTCGTTAAAATTGATGACGAAGACCTCGTCCTGGGGATTGCTGGCCTTGATGAATTCTACCGCCGCGGCGATCACTTCCGCCCGCTTCGGCCGCATGCTCCCGCTCTCATCCACCAAGATTCCGACCGTTACAGGAATATCCGCGTTCGCGAACTGGGTGATCTGCTGCAACTTGCCATTTTCGTAGACTCTAAAATTGTCTTGGGTTAAGCCGGAGACGAAGCCTCCGTCGCGGCCTTTCACGCTGACGTCCAATAAAACAAGGCGCGAGGTGGTCCGGATGGTGTAATTATCGGTCTCCTGCCCCTTGCCGGCTGTTGGGACACTCTTCTGGTAGTAACCAGCGGCCACCAACACTATTACCGGGGCAGCTACCATCCACCGGATCACGCCGCGCCCCTGGCTCATAGGTCTCTAACCTATGTTACGACGCTCGAACCACATGCAACACAAAGTACAGGCCCAGCGAGACCAGTCCGATCAATCCTATGAGAGGATATGGGCTGGCAGTTTTCGGTAACTCCTGAGGAGCCGTTGCCGGTTCTGGAGTTGGAGTTGGTGCAGGCTCAGGCTGAACTTCCGGCTGCGTCGGAGGCGCTGCTTGCGCGACTTCCTGCCGCGGCTCTTCCGCCGGAGGCGGGGTCGTTGTTACTGCAGCCGAGGGCAACTCAGCGGGCTGCGTGGCTTCCGTAGTCGGCACCGGCTGATGGGCCACAGCCGCTATCTGAACGGCGGCCGACTTGGGATAAGCAAACTCTTGTCCGAAATTGTCGCCAGGGTAGAACCAGGCTCTCAAAGCCTTGGGTTGTCCGGGAGGCGTTTCCCAGAACGTGAATACGGTCTTTCCGGTCGGCTGCAGCCGATAATTCGGAATGGCCAGAATGGTGGTTTCCAAGTGTGTTTCATCCGCGTTGAAGATCTGGACGATGTGGCGATCCGAGGGCGAATCCAGAAGCTTAATCACGTATTTGCCGGCAGGCAACACCTTGTTCGGAACTTGAATCGATTCGTTTACGGTCATAATCGTCTTCTTGTTCCATTCATCCGCGCGGGCAGTCGGAGCGAGCGCGATTCCTAGCACTCCGACAGTCGCGAGTGCGAGAACTAAACGGTTCATATATGAACTCCTTCCCTGATGGAAATGTGCGATGCGCGATCGCTGAAAGCAACCGCCATGTTTTCAGGCTGCATGTAACACATAGCTAGCAACCGCTGGTGTTCATCGCAGCTTCGCTGCCAAAACGGCAAACTATTGCTTCTTATGGACTTCCGGTAGGAGAGGCGGCCCAAACCTGGAAAGATTTACAGCTTCTTCGCGTCGAACTGTCGTCACTCGGTCACTAACGCTGCAACGGATCTTCCACCCAGGGCGGTGTGGCTTCCATTAAGCGAGCTAGCTCGGGTTCGAGTTTTGCCATCTTCTCCTTCATTTCCCAAGCAATACGGCGATAGCTGAAGTGACCCTTGACCCCCGAACGGAGCCTCGAAATATATTCCGCCTCCGCAAAATCCATCTTGAAAAGAAACCTGGATTTGGTGGCAAATGGCAGCAAATAATGCGATGCCGGCTCTGGCAGGCAGCCTGCCACGTGACGGGCATGTGACACCAAGGAACTGTACAAAGCGGCGAGGCCAGCTTCCTCAATGGCATCCGGAGTCGCAAAGCCCAGCCTGGTGGAATAGTTCTGCCGGAATTGCTGGCACCTTCGATGCCTATGCAAGTCGCGATAGGCCCCGATGTCCATCACGATATCGTACACATACGGACCGCCGCGGAAGTTTCGCAGCAGCTCGTCCCGGTCGGTTCTCGATTGCAACCCGACGTCAATGACCTCGTTCTTCCGAGCGGAGCTCCACCCGCAAGCGAGTTCATACAGATCACGGTAGGAGCGCTGCGTCACCGGATAAAGCAACGTGGCGACAATGTCAGCCATCGTGTCCCCCGGCTTTAGCAAATCGACCTCCTCGGAAGATCCGTCTTGGCCCTCGCCAAGATTCTCGCGCGCCCATAACTGAAGGTCTTGCCGGCTGCGCCACAGGTGCTCGTTCATCTCCACGTGCCGCGCTAGCGTCGGAGCTACTGCGTCGGCCGCAGCTACGGGGTTGCGGTTCGAATCCCACGTACATGCCGGCGGCGCCGCGCAAGCTTCCGCGATCTCGCCCGCCAATTCGCGAATTTCTGCGTACTCAGAAGCTTTCAAGCGCCGTACTTGGCGCTCCAGCGTACGGATGCTGGTGACCTGTCCGACGCCGGTCGGAATGCCGAAACACAGCAGGTAACGAGCTACGTCGAAAGCGCGCGCCTTCAAGTTGCGCTGATATGCGTCTCGCTTCATGGATTCCGGACGGGGAAACCGCTCGATCAGGTAATCGAACATTCTGGCGTGAATTTCGTTGTATCCATCCAGCAGCTTTCCGGCGGCAGTCTGATAAATGGCGGCTTGCGTGGAATCAAATTCCGGCGGCGTTACGAAACCTGATTTCGAGAAATCCTGATAACGCGACGATCGCGCTTGGCCGTCCCATAACTGCTCGTCTTCAACTTCAGTGGCTGCTAGTTCCGAGATACCCTCGAAGCACAGCACCACGTGACCCAGGTCCGCGATAGACGCATGCCCGTATTGAAAATAGAAACTATCGAGAAACTTAGCCGAGTCATGGGTCCGCACCCAATCGATGGAGTCGCGAATGGAATCCGGCGACCGGCTGTATCTCGCCAGCGCATATGCGCACTTTTCCGGCGGCATCGGAGCAATCGTGATTACGCGCTTCGCGGGTGTGGCGTCGCACGCCGGGTCCGTGGCGCACGCACTCTTGCGTGCTGCGTCGGCACTCATGCCGACGCCCGGGTCATTACCTGCTTCGGGCATCCCGCTACCCCTTGAACTCTCCCGCCAACCGGCTAGCCAGCGGCCGTGTCTGCCCGGAGTACTTGTTTCCGGCCTTGTTGCGGTAGGGCATCGACGAGGGCGAGGAGAGCTGCTCGAAAGTAAACGAACAGATTCGCATTCCCGGATACAACGCCACCGGCATGCGGCTCAAATTGCTCAGTTCGAGCGTCGCTTTGCCGGACCAACCGGGATCGAACAGCCCTGCCGTGCCATGCACAATGATCCCGATCCGCCCCAGACTCGACCGGCCTTCCAGCCTCCCGAGCACATCGTCATCTAGCTCCAGGCTTTCTTCCGTGATGGCCAGCACAAACTCGCGCGGCTGCAGGATGAACGAATCGCCTCCTGTCACTTCGACGCTCTTCATCAAGCCCTCGATGCCTTTCTTCTCTTTGAGATCGATGTAGGGATGCCGGCTATGTTCGAAGATGTTGAACTCGTTGCCAAGCCGGAAATCGACCGAGCAACTGCCGAACTGCTCGGGCGGCAATTCCGGTGCGATCTTGATCTTTCCCTGCGCGATGTAGCGCTTGATGTCCACATCGGACAGCACCATAGAGATTCACAGTAGCACAGGAGAGAATCAGAGAAGCACAGCTGCCTTTCTGAGCTCCAATTGATTGAAACTAAAGTTCCCGCCGCGCTTGTCGATAACTCTTTGAGGGCCCTTCGTGATTTCACTCCGGAAGTCTATCAACGAACTGGATCAGTTGAAGGAATCCAAACGAACTGCTGTTGACTGCTATGGTCTCGCAATTGGTGCGACGGCCGAACATGCCATTGAGGTCGATACCGCCCAAGTCGCGCAGTTCCGTTCGGCGATGCAATCTCTCCGCGATCAAATTAAACCGGACATTACAGCGGAACAACTGCGCAGCCTGCACACGACGTTGAGCGCTGAACTCGAAACTTATGCCGAAAAGGTCCATCAGCGCCTCCAACGCTTGCGTGACGACGTCCGCGCGGCCTCGCAGGCGGTGGAGGTTTTCGCCGGAAATTTCTCCGCTAGCGGAGCGGATCTGGATGTGGAAGTGAAGCGCGAGCTGCAGCGTCTTGATAAAGCCGCGCGCAGCGCCGGCATCGACGAACTCCGGGGCATCATTGGCGGCGTTTCCGCCAGTATCCTGTACAGTTTTGAACGGGTGAAGTCCAGCAACCAGTTGGCTGTCGCCCAACTAAAAGACGAGATCCGCGTGCTTCATAAGGAAATCGAAATCGCGCGCAAGTCGCGTACCTCCGGCAAAGTCGCTCCCACACCCGCTCAGAAAGAGATCTTCCGGCAAATCGACGTGTTCCGGCAGCGAAACACTCCGTTTTCTGTGATCGTGGTGGCAGTCAAGAATCTGGGCGGGCTCCAAAGTTGTTACTCCAAGGCCGCTATTGAGAGCACCCTCGCGTCGCTGCACGCCCGTCTAAAAAGTGCACTTCCCGCATGTTCCGCATCCAGCCGCTGGACTGAGTCGCAGTTCGCGGCGGTTGTGGCAGTGGAAGGGGCCGCTGCCATGGCGATGTCTCGTCAGCTGGCCAAGCAGCTTTCGGGAAGCTACATCGTCCAAGACGGAGATTTCCAAACGGTGGCTTTGGAAACCAACGCGGGCGTCATCGATTGCAAAGCCCAAGCTGATCCCTCCACGCTTCAGCGCAGGCTCGATCAACTCTCCGAGACCCTCGCTCGAGATTAGGATCTCGAAGACCGGTCATTTCAGCTCCACTACCGTCGCGCCGGTGCCGCCCTCGTTCTGCGCGGCGGGGTAAAATTTCTCCACATGCGGATTGGTGGTAAGCAGCTCGGCGATCACCTTACGGAGGATACCCATGCCGTGGCCGTGCACGATGCGGACCCGGTCGACGGAAGCCATGGCGGCGCTGTCGAGGAATTTATCCACCTGGTCGCGGGCTTCCTCGGCGCGTTGTCCGATGACATTGATTTCGCGATAAGAAACGTCCCAGCGCGGGCCGGGTTCGTACGATACATTCTTGGGAAGACGCGCGGCTTCGGGCGTGACGGGCAGCACTTCCTCGACGTCGCCGGTAGAGACCTGCATCCTCATGAGGCCTGCTTCTACTTCGAGCAGGCCGCCCGAGAGTTTGCGCCGCACTCGGGCAGGCTCGCGCACGCCCTTCAAGCGCACTCTTGAGCCTTCTTCGATTTTGAGGACGGCCGCGGCTGGCGAACGTTCTCCAAGCACTGTTTCGCGGGCCCGCTCTTCGAGCTCCCGGCGGGTTCTCGCCACACGCCGCTCGGCCTGGTCCGCGGCTTTGCGCTGCTCACCGCTGGCGACAATCTTGTCGATGGTTTCGCGACCCTCGGCTTCAAACTGGGCTATAACTGATTGCAGGCGCTGGTCCATTTCCTTGAGCTTGGCGCTTTCGCGCTGCTGCCACTCTTTGGCCAGCGACTGTTCGCGCGCCGCCAAGGCCTCCCGCTGATCCTGCAATTCCCTTTCGGACTTGGCCAAATGATCCAGGCGCTCGTGCAGCTCGGCGAGAAACCGTTCCATATCGCGCTCATGCGTCGACATCCGGCTGCGAGCGTCGTCGATCAAATTCTCACGGATGCCGAGGCGGCTCGCGATCTCGAGCCCAGCCGATTTGCCCGGCGCCCCCAGCCGCAAGACATAAGTAGGCTGCAGAGTCTCCTCGTCAAAACCCATGGAGGCGTTCAACACGCCCGCCGTGGTCGATCCGTAAATCTTGAGCGCGACCAAGTGAGTGGAAGCCAGAGTGAACGCGCCATTCGAGCGGAAAGTCTCGAGGATCGAGGCGCCTAGCGCGCCACCTTCATCGGGATCGGTAGCGCGGCCCAGCTCGTCGAGCAGCACCAGCGATTGCGGAGTCACGGCCTCCAACATCTCACGCACGTGAGCGATGTGCGCCGAAAAACTGCTGAGGCTTTGTTCGATGGACTGCTGATCGCCGATGTCGGCCAGTACCTGATCGAAGAGCGGAAACTCGGCTTCAGCGGCGGGCACGGGCAGACCGGACTGGGCCATCAGTGCCAGCAATCCGACGGTCTTCATCGAGACCGTCTTGCCGCCGGTGTTCGGTCCACTGATCAGCAGTGTACGCTGGTTTTCGTCGAGTTGAAGATTGATAGGCAGGACCTGCTTTCCTTGCCGGCGCAGCACATCTTGCAGCAGTGGATGCCGCGCATGGGTGAGCAGCAGCTTGCGATCAGAGTCCGGACTGAAACGTGGAATGGTGCAGTCGAAGTCGATTGCGAATCCAGCTTTCGCAAACAGCAACTCCAGAGCGCCGATGGAATCGACAGAGGCTTGAATCTCGCCGGCGTGCGCGCGCAGCAGCTCGGTCAATTCGCGCAGAATGCGAAGCACTTCGTTTTGCTCTTCTTCGCGCAGTCGGACGAGCTCGTTGTTCAGATCGATGGTCTCTAGCGGCTCGACGAAGAGGGTATGGCCGCTGCCGCTGGCGCCGTGAATGACGCCGTACACCTTGCGCTGCTGGCCCGCGACTACCGGCACCACGAAGCGATCGTTGCGCAGCGTGATGAACTCTTCCTGCAGCGTCCCGTCGTCGTGATGCGCGCGCAGAAATCGCTCGAGCGAGATTTGGATGTACCTCTGCTGTTTGTCGATATCGCGGCGCAGCCGCTGCAACGCGACACTAGCATCGTCGGCCAAAGAGGCGTCCGGAAGGATCTTGCCGCTGAGGTCGCGCAAGATGGACCGAGGATCGAAGATGGCGGCTGCGCGCGCGCCTAGCCGTGGATACTTTCCGGCGGCGACATTGAGCAGCGAGCGTATTTCACCGGCCTGTTCCAGCAGACGCGTGAGTTCCAGAAGCTGCTTGGCTTCCAGCGCCGCGCCCTCGATACGAAGCAAGGGAAGACTCGTGGAAATATCGGGAAGCGAATCGAAGCGGATTCGAATTGCCGCGCCCCGGGAAGCCGATTGGGGCTGGAACGTGGCGCGCAGGTAAGCGATCGCCTCGGCGACGTCGGCCATTGTGCTTTCGAGAGCAGCGCGGCCCGGCTGCGGCTCCAGCAAGTCAAGCTCGTCCCGTCCCAGGCGGCTGTGCACAAAGCGCCCGAGCAACTGGCGTAGGGATTCGAACTCGAGCAGATCAGCGCTGAACTTTTGCAAAGGCTCTCTCGACCACGCTTAATGTGCCGTCTGTAAGACGATAATCGTGGAGCTCCTGTTCCGTCACCCATGCGACGCAGCTGACATCACTGGCGGCTGACAACCGGCCGCCCACTGGACGGCACAGATAGTCGATCAGTACGTAGTGATATTCGATCTTTCCCTCCGGGTCGGGAATGATGCGCTCGAAAATTTCAAAAACAGAAAGGGGTTCCACTTCAAGCCCGGTCTCTTCCAGGACTTCGCGCCTAATTCCTTGCTCCAGTTTCTCGCCGCATTCGACTATGCCACCCGGCAGCGACCAGTAGCCTTTGAATGGCTCGCCGGCCCGCTCGACAATCAGGAGCTTATCATTGTCGAAGATGAGAGCACCCACGCCGAGGAAGGGGCGCGAGGGATAGCGGCGGCTGTCCGTCCTAATACTGGACACTGCCCTTCACATTCAGGCGCAAGCGGTAGACCGATGTTCGGGCGGTGACGTAGAGCGATTCGAAGTCGGCATCGCCGAAGGCGCAGTTAGAAGGAGTCTCGGGCAAGGGTACGGAGCCAAGCGGTTTGCCTTCGGACGTGTACGCTTCGAGCTTGCCGGCCGCCACGTAAAGATTGCCTTTTTCGTCCACACGAATGCCGTCCGGGATTCCCTCGATTTTGGAAACCAGGACGCGTTCGTTGGATGCTGCGCCATTGTGATCCAGGTCGTAAGCCCGGACGTTGTGTTCGTCTGAGTTCGTCACGTAGAGAATAGTGCCGTTGGGCGAGATGGCGATGCCGTTGGGCCGGCCGCTGGGTTTGGCGATGGGTTCCAGTTCACCACGGCGCGAGAGGTGATAGACGCCGAAGAAATCGAGCTCGCGCGAGTCCTGTTGGTTGCCGAAGGCGGGATCGGTGAAGTAGATCTGGCCGTCTTTTCGCACCACGATATCGTTGGGCGCGTTCAGGCGCTTGCCCTGATATTTTTCGGCGATCACTTCGACTTTGCCCTTTTTGTCGGTGCGCGTGATCCGCCTCAGGTGGCTTTCGCAGGTGTACAGGCGGCCCTGCGCGTCGAAAGTGTTTCCATTTGCGCCGCTGGAATTCGACCGGAAGATGCTCACAGGCTTGCCTGGCTCGAGCTGCAGGATTTTGTTGTTGGGAATATCGCTAAAGACGAGGTAGCCATCGCGCGACCAGGCTGGACCCTCCGTGAAGATATTGCCAGCAACGACCTTATCGACCTGGACCTCGGTGAAATCTTGGGAGGCGGCGGTGAGGACGAAAAGGAGGATGGCGAGGATGGGTTTCACGTCACCGATCAGGTTAGCAGAAGGGCTACGTCACTCTCATCCCAGACTAGCCGCCGATGTTGTAAACTAACAGGCACGTAGTTGGTTAGGGGCACAATTTATGAAAACCGCAACCTTGTCGTTATGTTTTTTGTTATTGCTCTGCGCGAGCGCCGTTCTCGCCCAAGACATCACTGGCAGCATCGCCGGTACGATTCTAGACGCCAGTGGCGCGGGGGTCCCCGGCGCGAAAGTTACGATCACCTCGCTCGACCGCAACCAGGTCGTCCGCACCGTCACAACCGATAGCGCAGGCAATTACTCCGCGCCTCTGCTGCCAGTTGGGAAATATTCCGTGAGCGTGGAAGCCCGTGGCTTCAAGAAAGCCACGGAGGCGAACATCACCTTAAACGTGAGCGATAAGTTAACGATGAATCTTAATCTGGAAGTAGGCGACGTGCAGCAGGAGGTGACCGTTCAGGCCGCGCCCATAGCGGTGGAGTTGGAATCGCCGGTGCAGAGCACGATAGTCAATGGCACGCAGATACGCGAGCTGGCGCTGGTCACTCGCAACTACGAGCAGCTGGTGGCGTTGATGCCGGGTGTAAGCTCCTCCGCGGTGGATCAGTTGTATGTGGGCGTGTCGGCCCCTGCCGGAACGGCTGCCACCATCCCTTACGCCATCAATGGGGCGCGCAACTCCGGCAGTTCATGGACTGTCGACGGCGCCGATAACGTAGACCGCGGATCGAATCTCACGTTGTTGAACACGCCGAGCGTGGACGCGATCGACGAGTTCAAGGTGCTGCGCAGCGATTACTCCGCCGAATTCGGCCGCACGGGCGGCGGTATTATCAGCGTGATCACAAAGTCCGGCACCAGTCAATTTCACGGCGACGCTTACGAGTTCGTGCGCAACAACGATTTCGCCGCCAATAATTTTCTGAACAATGCCAACCGGCTGAACCTGGGGGCAAATGGCACTGCCCAAGTGCCGGCCTTGCACTATAACAATTTCGGCTGGACTCTGGGCGGACCGGTCTTCATTCCTCACGTGTATGGCAAAGACAAGAACAAGACATTCTTCTTCTTCTCCCAGGAGTTTCGACGAGTCATCACGTATTCGTCGCCAGTGGGAGTCGTTCCAACAGCGGCCGAGATCACCGGAAGCTTCCCGCATCCAATCTGCGCCTCGTACACCGGCAGCACCTGCAATCAGGTAACGCAGCAGATCACCAATATTGATCCCGTAGCACAGCAGTACATCAAGGACATCTTCTCGAAGGTGCCGCTGCCCACAGGCACCAATACGCTGGCCTCGCTGTTCCGCAACACGTACAACTTCGAGCAGGAGCTGGCCAGAGTGGACCATACGTTCAATGACAAGCTCCGCGTATTCGTGCGCTACCTGCGAGATGACATTCCAACCATTGAGCCCGGAGGGCTGTTTACGGGCGACGTTATTCCAGGCGTCGGCACCACCAGCACCGATGCTCCCGCCCACAACTGGGTTGCTCACGCGGTTTCCGCACTCTCGCCCACCTGGCTGAATGAAGCGGGCTTCGATTACTCCTACGGCGCTATCATCAGCAACCCGACTGGCTTTATGGCCGCGACCAATTCGCCGGATATCAAGGTGCCTCTACCCTTCGCTGTGACCCTGAACCAGGTTCCGAACATGAGCTTTACCGGTGGAAGCGGCCTGGCGACCTATGGCCCATATCGCGATTTCAATCGCAATTACGCTTTCTTCGATAACCTAACCAAGATTCATGGAGCACATACGTTTAAGTTCGGCTTCACGTACAACTACTACCAGAAGAACGAGAATAACGGTCTGTCTAATGCCGGGGCCTTCGCTTTTACTTCTGCAACGTCGACCACACCCGCCGGCGGGGCATCGCTCTTCGAGCAGGCGTTTGCAAATTTCCTGACTGGGAATGTGGCCACTTTTACGCAGTTGTCCAAGGACATAGCGCCCGACGTTCGAGCACAGCAATGGGAGTTATACGCGCAGGACGATTGGCGCGCGAGGCCGAATCTCACGCTCAACATTGGCCTGCGGTATTCGATGTTCCGCCAGCCGATCGATAGCAACAATGAGCTGACTACGTTCGATCCCTCACTTTACAAGGCGGGTAATGCGGCTCAGTTGACGTCCGCCGGTCTGTTGGCCAACACCAACGCGCTTTCATATCTGAACGGCATCAGCATTAATGGCAGTACCTCTCCTTTCGGGAGCAAAGTGGCACGGGAAAACAGCGGGAACTTTGCGCCGCGCGTCGGGTTTGCCTGGGATCCTTTCAAAAAGGGAAAGACATCTGTTCGCGGCGGCTATGGAATCTCCTATGACGCGACGCTCTTTGGAATCTACGAGCAAAATATTTTCAATAACCCGCCTTACGTGGATTCGGTTAGTATTCCGAACACAACGCTCGATAATCCCGGCGGCGGCACCGCCAGCGTCCAGAATTCGCCCAAGGCACTGCGCGGCACGGCGCCCGCTTGGAACACGCCCTATTCACAGCAGTGGAGCTTGGAAATTCAGCACCAGTTCACGCCGTCAACACTTCTGAGTGCCGGTTATGTCGGCACCAAAGGCACGCATCTGCTGGGGATTGTCGACATCAATTCGGTTTTCCCGGGTCTGGCCTATACATCCGGCCTGGTGCCCGCCGGCACGACTCTTACTTCAGCGAACGAGACCGTCCTGAACATCCTGCGGCCGTACCAGGGCTACAATGCCATTAACCAGATCGAGCCTTGGTTCAACTCCAACTACAATGCGTTGCAGATCTACGGTCAAAAACACTTTCATGGCAATTCGTTGATCGCGTTTTCCTATACCTGGTCCAAGAACCTAACCGACAATCAGAGCGATCGTTCCAACGCCCCTCAAAACGCCTACAATGCTCACGAGGGAGAGTATGGGCTGGCCACGCTGGACCGCCGCCAAGTCTTCACAGCGGATTTCGTGTACGATCTCCCGTTTTTCACGGCACAAAAAGGCCTGGTGGGAAAGACTCTGGGTGGCTGGGAGGTCTCTGGAGTTCTTTACTTCAACACCGGGACGCCGAATACCATCACTACATTGGCCGGTACCGACCCTTCCGGGCTGGGTATTTTGGGAGCGAGCGCTGCCAGCCCACGCCCCAATATGGTGTGCGATCCGAATCAGAACGCTCCCCATACCCGTTTTCAGTGGTTTAATGCGTCTTGTTTCTCGAACGTTCCCACCGGCGTGCATTTACCGGGAAATGCGGGGCGCGGTGTAGCCGCGGGACCTGGCTTTGAACGCGTGGATCTGGCGATATTCAAGAACGTCACCTTCAAAGAACGAATCCGCTTCCAGTTGCGCGGCGAGGCGACTAACGCGTTCAATCATGCGAATCCTAACGGCTTTGGGTCATTGGGACTGGGCAGCTCGCTATTCGACCAAATCACTACCTATCGCGATCCGCGAATTATTCAGCTAGGGGCGAAATTCTACTTCTGAGGACTGGTTTCGCGGTCTTACTGCTGGGCCTGCTCGCTGCGCACGCTGAGACACCGGCGTTGCACGATCCAAAGAATGCGCTTTGGAGCGAACGGGCTCCGGACGTGTATCGCGTCCGGGTCGACACCAGCAAAGGCCCGGTGGTGTTGGAAGTGACCCGTGCGCTGGCGCCCCGCGGCGCGGATCGCTTCTATCACTTGATCGAAACCGGCTTCTATGACGACTCGCGGTTTTTCCGCGTGATCGGCGGAAGGTTCGCGCAGTTCGGTATCCCCGGCAACCCCTCGATCGCCGGCGTCTGGAGAAACCAGCAATTTCCCGACGATCCGGTACGCGCCAGCAATATGCGAGGCACTTTCGCCTATGCCATGACCGGGCCCGGCGCCCGCACCACGCAGATCTATATCAACACCGGCGATCAACCGCAGCAGGATGCGCAGGGTTTCGCTCCTTTCGGCCACGTTATTGAGGGAATGGGCGGTGTCGACAAACTTTATAGCGGCTACGGCGAGCGGTCGGGCGGCGGGATGCGCGCGGCCAGGCAGGCACGGCTGTTCGAGGAAGGCAATGCTTATCTTGATCGTGAGTTTCCACTGCTCGATAAGCTAAGTCGCGCCCTGATCGTTCACCGGTAAGGGGGAAGGATTGGTGGAGGCGAGGGGCACGAACCCGCGACTTCCGACGTGAACCCCATAAAACGCCGTTATGATCGCCGGGGTGCAAGGCTAGACAGGGTCGTCCTTCTGCCTTATCCCGCCGTTCTTTTGGATTCAGTGAGCGCTGTACGTGAGAAAGGTGACAGCCGAATACCCAGCCTCTGCATCCGAAGCTGGAGTGTGGAACGCTTGATTCCCAGACGAGCAGCCGCTCCGCTCGGTCCCCCAATAACTCCGCTTGATGCTTCCAGAGCGCGTAGGATCTGAGTCCGTTCCGTCTCGTCTAAGAGAGTATCAAGGTTCTCCTGCTCGGGTTGACTGGCTTTGGCCTCAGCCTGACGGGTTCTTGTGGTAACGACGCGTTCGAGTTCGGCGAGGGCAACATTCAGTACAGGACCTTTTGAGATGATCACTGCCCGTTCGATCACATTTTGGAGTTCGCGTATGTTGCCGGGCCAATGGTAGCGGACCAATGGCTCCATTGTTTCGGAAGGGATGCTGTTGATCACCCGATTATTCCGCTTGCTAAATTGCTGCACGAAGTGGCGGACCAGCAAAGGAATGTCTTCTTTCCGCTCGCGCAGCGCCGGGACTCGGACGGGAAACACATTGAGCCGGTAATACAAATCGGATCGAAATTTCTGCTCGTCGGTCATTGCCTTCAAATCGCGATTCGTTGCCGCAATCAGACGGGCATCCGTCCGCAGAGTGCGAGTGCTGCCGAGGCGCTCGAATTCGCGTTCCTGCAGGACGCGCAGAAGCTTCGGCTGAAGATCCACCGGGATTTCTCCGATTTCATCGAGAAAGATGGTTCCGCGATGCGCTAGCTTAAAGCGCCCCACTCGCTGGCTGATCGCGCCCGTGAACGCCCCCTTTTCATGACCGAAAAGCTCGCTCTCCAGCAAGCCTGTGGGAATCGCGGCGCAATTCAGCTTTACAAATGTGTTGGATTTCCGGGAGCTGAGATTGTGCACGGCGCGGGCAATCAACTCCTTGCCTGTGCCCGTCTCTCCGTAGATGAGAACTGTAGAGTCGGCGGGTGCGACGATCTCGATCTCCCTCAGAACACGCTTCAGCGCCTGGCTGTTTCCGACGATGTCCTCGAAATGAAGCTCATTGCGGATCTCGGATTCCAGATAGACGTTCTCTCGCACAAGCCGGTCTTTGAGTTGCGATATCTCTCCGTAAGCCACGGCGTTCTGGACAGCAAGCGCGATCTGATTCGCAACCGGACCGAGGAAGGCGAGATCCTCCTCTTCGGTGAATGCTCTCTCCCGCGAGCTGGCAAGAATCACAACCGGCTCGCCACTAATTGCGGCATACGGATCATCATCCATTACCATCGCCTTCAGGTTTAGCCCAGAGATATTACCGGTCACTACCGCTAGGTCAGCCTCAGAAGAGATCCGTTGTAATTTCAGAGGAATGCCGCGAGTGATTCCGGGAAAGATGATAGGAATTTGCACACCGTCCTCTGCCAACTTGCGCTGGAAATCCAGTCCACTATCTGTGGCAATCGGACATCCAGAATCAGGCAGCTCGGGTCAGAGGCGCGTTGTTCTCCGAGAAACGCCTCACCAGTTGTAAACTCGGCGCGCAGCCAACGGACTCGACGAGATCCTCGATCGCCTGACGCATGCCAGCGTCATCATCAACGATGAACACGGTTGGAACAGCCCCGGGCTTCATGCATGCGCCTCGGCTCCGGTGGGAAGCGTGAAATGGAAGGTCGCGCCCGCGCCCTCATTGGCAGTGGCCCACACTCGCCCTCCGTAAGACTCCACGATCGAGCGGGTGATGGTCAACCCCATACCCGTCCCCTGTTGTTTCGTCGTATGAAAAGGATCAAAAATCAAATCCGTACCCTCCGCCGGCAACCCCACGCCGGTATCGCTGATGGAAACCGTCAGGTGACCTTCGGGATTCACTCCCGATCGGATCGACAACTCGCCACCGGTATCTTTCATGGCTTCGATTGCGTTTAGCATAAGGTTCATGAGGACCTGTTGCAGTTGCACCCGGTCTGCGAGGATGTTAGGCATGTCTGCCTCGAACTCGGGACGGATCGTTACGGAGTACCTGGCCGCTTCTGTTCTCAGCAGAGCAGTCATTTCTCGAATGGTGTCTTTGACATCGACCCATTGGCGTTCAGCGGGTGTACCCGTTTTGTAGAAGGAACGCAAACTGTTGATGATGTCGGCCGCACGGTTTCCCTCCTGCTCAATCCTCGCGGCTGCCGTGCGCGCTCTTTCGACATCCGGCGGATCATGGGCAAGCCATCGCAAACAAGCGCTGGCGCTTGTGATCGAGGCGGCAATCGGCTGCTTGATCTCGTGCGCCAAGGCTGCGGCTAATTCTCCCATCATGTTGACGCGATTGATATGAGCGAGATCAGCCTCTAACTGGCGCAGCCTTTCGCGTTCCTCCTCAGCTCGCTTTCGTTCCGTTATATCCATGGTGATGCCGAAGTACTCACCGATTCCTTGAGAGGGATTGTGATGTCCTATCGTACGTAGAAATCGCACAGTGCCGTCGGGAAGACAAATCCGGAACCCTTGAATATCGTAATCAACACCTGCGCGGACCGCATTTTGCAGGGCTGACATTACATCTCGCTTGTCATCCTCGTGAAGGGTGTCGAAGTAGCGCTCCAGTGGAATAAGGCCTTCCCTGGGATCGAAACCATGCAGGCGAGCGGTCTCATCAGACCTGTGATGTACCTCCCCTGTCTCCAAATTGGTTGCCCAACTGCCGATGTGGGCCAAACTTTGCGCTTCCGCCAGGTACGCTTGCTCCCGCCGCAACTCTTGAGTCAATAACTCCTGTCCTGTGACATCCATCGTGGTGCCATGGAATCCCTGAAAAACTCCATCTTCAACCACCGGAATACCAACACAGCGGACGTACCGTGTCTCCCCATCTGGTCGAACTATTCGCGTCGTGACATCGCAGCCGCAGTGCTGCTCATGCATCATATTTATTGTCTCGGCCATGGAGGCTCGGTCCTGGGGATGGATCGCAGCCAGATACTGCTCAAGGTTCGGAGGCCCTTTCTCCGGGGCAAGGCCGAAAATCTTGTATACCTCGTCAGACCAATAGAGACCCAAATCGTTAGACCAGCGGACGCCTAAATCCTTTGACGCCCAGCTCCCCATATGAGCGAGGCGCTCTCCTTCGCTTAAGTAGAACTGGCTTCGCCGTAAGGCCTGTTCGGCTCGCTTTCGCTCTGTGATGTCCTGGCACGTACCGAACATTTCGTAGGGTCGCCCCGATGCGTCTATGGTCAAATCGCCGCGACTGTAAACGATACGTATCTCACCGCTGGGACGAATGAGGCGGTGTTCCGTTTCGATGTGCACCCCGTCACGAACCGCTCGCTCTGCGTTTTCGAATACGTAGCCTCGGTCTTCAGGGTGGATCAGCTCTCGTATTGCCGCTAGATCAATAGGATCTTCCTGCGGCTTAATCCCATAGATGCGGCAGGTTTCGTTCGAAAAGACCACTAGATTTGTCTCAAGATTCCATATCCAGTAGCCCAGGTTGGCGACGCGCTGGGATTCTTCAAGCCTGGCGTTACTCTCTTCCAATTTGCGAGAGAGTGCCTGGCGCTCTTCGTCGGCCCGTTTGCGGTCGGTCATGTCGGTAACTACGCCCATGTACTCGAGATTTCCGGAGCTGTCTCGTCCTGCATGGGCAACCGCGTGCAGGTACTTGACGGAGCCATCGGGCAGGAGAATTCGATGCTCGACATTCAAATCCATGCCATTCTGCGCGGCACGATCTCTGAGCTGCTGCATCCGCTCCCGGTCCTCGGGGTGAATTCTGTCGAAAACGAGATCGTGCGTAGGATTCGTTTCTCGTGCGAAGCCCAGAATTCTGTAGGTTTCTTCCGACCAAACCAGCTCGCCACTGCTGACCTTCCATCCGAAAGTTCCCGAATGACTTAGTCTCTGGGCCTCTGCCAGGTACTGCCACCGTCTTTGCAACTCTCCCTGGGCTCGTTTCAAATCCTCATTGGCCTTCGCCAGTTCGTTCGTTCGCTCAGCACCCGCGACTTGCAAGGCGCTGCTCGCTTCGCCCAGAAGTCTTCGATCTCGGCGCCAGCCACTCAGCAGGGCCACCAACAAGCTCCAGCTTAGAATCACAAGAAAGATCAGAAAAGGCACCGTGTCTCCCCATCTGGCCGTACTATTCGTTGCGTGATATCGCAGCCGCAGCGCAGCTCATGCATCATCTTTATTGTGTCAGCCATGGAGGGTCGGTCCTGGGGATGGATCACAGCCAAATATCGGTGACAGGCATGCTGCTACCATCCGCCACGTCCGACTCTCTGTATCACAGGGATAGGCGAGCCAGACGCAGTCGCCCCGAAGATCGGCAACACAGGTTCAACCACGTGGCTCGGTTGCCCCAGACCCTCCCGTGCCTTGCATAGCGCGGCTGATCTGGTCCACGCTTTCCAGAAACCAGAGACGGTCCTGCTGCACTGCGTCGGTGCGATCAGCTTCGATGACGATTTCGTTGTCTGGTTCCATAAAATGCCCTACTTCGCCCCACACATCGTAGGCGGAAGCCTCCTTACGGTAGACCTGCCCAAGAGTTCGGATCATGTAAAAGACATCTCCTCAACCTCAACAGTTCCCTGCGTGTGTCGCGTCCGTCACGATCACGGCGCTCGGTGCATTAAGTTTTTGGAGCGGACGGTTTGCTTGTCGCCTACAACCATTCTTTTCCGAACGATTCCGAGCTTGTGCATCCGATACATCAATGTAGTTCGCGGCAGGCCTAGGCGGGAAGCAGCGCCGTTTCGTCCGGATACAACGCCATTCGTCTGGTCGAGGACACTGAGAATGTGGCTGCGTTCCGCGTCCGCATGCGTTTGTGTCATCGCGCTATTCGAACGTGCGCTCGCCCTGAATTCCTCGCGCGGGATCTCCAGCCTAGGACCGAAGGAGCAGATCACAGCCCGCTCGATTAAGTTCTGCAACTCCCGAACGTTACCAGGCCAGTCGTAGTGTTTGAGATGTTCGAGTGCCTCTTCCGCGATTTCACACACCTCCTTATTCATTCGCGACGCCAACGTGCGGAGAAAGTGCTTGGTTAGAAGAGGGATGTCATCGCGCCGGTCCCTCAGTGGTGGAATCGGAATGGGAAAGACATTCAACCGGTAGAAGAGATCCGCCCGGAAGTGGCGTTCCAAAACCATTCGCTGTAGGTCTGCATTGGTGGCGGCGATCACGCGCACGTCAACGCGGATAGTGCGTCCACTGCCAAGCCGCTCGTATTCCTGTTCCTGAAGAATTCGTAAGAGCTTCGGCTGCAACTCCAGCGGGAGCTCTCCAATTTCATCGAGAAATAACGTGCCGCCGTTAGCCTGCTGAAACCGCCCATCCGTCCGGCTCACCGCGCCAGTGAAGGCCCCACGCTCGTGGCCAAACAACTCGCTTTCGAGCAACCCGGCGGGAATCGCTGCGCAGTTGACCTTTACGTAGCGACCGTGTTTGCGCGGGCTCTGGTCGTGAACGGCCCGGGCGACCAGCTCTTTGCCGGTGCCGGTTTCTCCCTGAATTAGAACCGCTGAATTGGTTGGCGCCACCATTTGCAGCGCGCGCCAAACGGACCGGAGGCCAGGGTTCGAGCTGATGAGAGTTGAGCTCAGAAACTCTGGCGGCGCGGCCATTGACCGTATCGGGATGACGTCCTTCAGATTAGCGGGCATAAGTCTACTCCGGGACGAGTGATAGATTCATGGATGCGGACTACATCAGCTTCACATGTTCTCGTAAGAGGCGCATGAGGCTTCGCCAACGCCAGGCGATAAATTCGAGAGAGAGCCGTGATGCAAGCATCAGCCCTGCCAGCCGCCCCCGAGCGCCTTGTAGAGTTGAACCACGCTGAGCAACTCGTTCAACTTGGTCTGCCGGAGGTCCAGCTGGGCTTGAAGCAGATCCCGGTCAGCATCTAGGGCGTTGAGCTGGGTGTCGACACCGCCCTGGTATCGCATGTAGGCCAACCTTTTCCGCTCCTCAAGGACAGCAACGAGCGCCTCCTGCTTGATCCTGGCTTCCCGCACTCTTTGGTGAGCGATCAAGGCGTTGGAAACCTCGGTGAAAGCAGTTTGAATTGCCTTCTGGTATTGCACGACCGAACTGTCCCGCTGGGCTTCCGCCAACCTCACGTTCGAGCGGAGGCGGCCCGCTGTAAAGATGGGCTGGCTCAGTTGGGGAACGAAGCTCCAGGCGCTATT
>Ga0210401_10001426_pt1 | contig 27784 bp, 31 predicted proteins | sample IncBWH32MmetaG_FD_150866 | JGI IMG/M metagenome (GOLD analysis project Ga0210401, IMG submission 150866) | Forest soil microbial communities from Barre Woods Harvard Forest LTER site, Petersham, Massachusetts, United States - Inc-BW-H-32-M | ecosystem: Environmental > Terrestrial > Soil >...
TCGACTGCGCAGAGTGAGTCGGGCATTCTGGTGGATGTCCATTCGATCTGTCCTCGGAAACTGGATTGCTCGTCACAATCAGCTTCTCTGGTTCCGATCGAATGGACAACGTCTTGAAAGAGCACAGGTGGCCCACCAAACCATGTCTCCGACTCCAACTCGAACGCCAGGGCCCTCTAAATGCAACTGGCGGTCATTCTGGGTGATGGTTGCAAGGTGTTTTTCAGGGCGAACGTCAGCTTTCGAGTGTTTTCAATAAGTTAGCTAAAAGTGAATAATTCTGAGACGCCCGACAGCTCCATAGGGCTGAGACACAATCGTTGTAGATGAAGACCGACGACTGAGGGCCAACGACTAACAATCAACGACCAACCACCAACGACTTCAACTCCGCGCGAAGCTCAGGCCACCGAGTCTCACCACCCTTTCCGCGTCGACTCCTTTACTCGCCACCAGCACGTGAAAGGTTTCGCCCATGCCCGCCGGCGTGACCAGATGCTTCAGCTGCAAAGCGACTTTTGCGCGCTCCTGCGGAAGACGGCATTCTTCAAACGCGTCCGCGAACTGGTTCGCTTCGCCGATCCCGAGCAAAAACTGCGACTGCGTCAACAGCTTGTGGACATGCATGCCATTTTTCTCGGCGACTGCGGCAAGAGCGGTGAAGTTCACGTGTGCCGTGATGTCCTGTTCCCCGGGAGCTTCGTAGGGATTCGGGCTCGCCGAGTGCTGACGGTAGGCCATGACGGTGCCCAGGTGCCGGCCCGCGAGTTGCTCCTCGCGCGTGTAGCCGTAGTCGATGACGACGAAGAACCCTGTTTGCATCATCTCCGCATAGTGCGAGATTTGTTGTTGGGATAGGAGTGCGACCTCGGTACGAGCCTCGCCTTCTGGATGCAGGCTGTAGCGATCGAGAAATTCCAGTTCTTCGGCCGACGCCGGCGCCCATTGCTCCACAAAATTCTGCCCGCGCACGTGGATGCGCAACGATCCCTTTTCTGACAGAACTTCGACGGGAAGCGCGTCGAAGAATTCGTTGGCGAAGATGATGAGGGGGACCTCGGGTGCCAAGGCCCTCCTTGTCACATGATTCGCTGGACGGGCTGCCTGCCCTGAGCTTGCCGAAGGGTCCTCGCCCGTCGGATTTGGCAATGAGACTTTTCCGGCTTCGATCGGACGGCGAAATCTGGATGCCAGTTGGTCTCTCAACGACGCCGAGCTCTCGGCCAGCGTGTAATGCAGTGCTTGGAAACAATCAGGAAACTTTTTCTCCGACCAGTCGAGCACATCCTGCGCAAACATTCCGCGCCCCGGGCCCAGCTCCAAAATTTCCATCTGTCCGGGTTCGCCCAGAGCGCGCCACATCTCTTCAAACTGCCGCGCCAGCACGCGTCCGAACACCGCATGCACATCGCTCGAGGTGTAGAAGTCCCCGGCCTTGCCGAATTTTTCCGCGTTGCGCGAATAGTAGCCGAGTTCGGGATCGTACAGGCATAGCTCCATGTAGCGCGAAAAGGGAATGGGCCCGCGCTCCCGAATTTCGTGCTCGATTTTCTGCCGGAGATTCACAGGCCGCGCTCGCGCCGGTCCATGCGATCCTGCGGCGTGCGGATGAACATCTCGACCAGGTAGTCGTGCAGAGCGTCGTAGAGTTGCCGCTGGAACTGCCATTCGAACTGCGGGTGATCGAGATCTCGGGGATGCATTTCGTACACATAGGTGTGGACGGGCACCGTGCAATGCATGAGCTGGATGCTGACTTCGACGCCTTCGCCCTTCGCGCGCGCGTCGAAGCTCAGCAGCGGATGCTCGTAGAGGCGCAGTTGGGCGAGCACGCGGTCGAGGCGGGGATTCACGATCTCGGGCATGGAGGGATTGTAATGGCTTTGCTGCGAAGCGCGAGGTTCGTGAGTTCTCGATTGCGGCTGAGTGAGGATAGACATCTACTACCGATAAGTTTGGTGCTCACGCCTAGTTAGAACAGCGATGTGGCTGGGTCGCTCAACCGATGGCGCAACGAAGGGCGACTGCTAAGATTGCGTCGTGTACCCCCTTGCGATTTTCTTCGACTTCGGCCCATTAGGTCCGATAATTCTTTTGGCAATACTTGCAGTGCTCGCCGGGTTGGTGGTTTTTTGTCGGAGTCGTCGTAGGTGCACTCATAACACTATTGTTCTTGCGCCGCAGGAAACAGGAAAGCAGGAAAGCAGGAAAGCAGTCAGTACAACCCAGGAACAAAGCGCATCGCCCGGCGAACAAACGTCGCAAGCTGGTGAGAACGAGTGTTAGCAGGCGTCACCAAACTCCTCTGGGCACCACCAATCTTTCAATCGTTTTGCTGAACTCGAGTGCTGTTTGCGTCCGGTTGGCACCAACGCGATTGGGCGTCCAGATGTTTTTTCTACTACCCAGGAATTGTTCTGAGGTGCGACGATCGGCAAGGCTCGGGCAACAAGGTGCGTACGAAGCGAGCGGCGCATGTGAGCTTGAGTGGACAACCTTCGGAATTCACGCTGTGTGAAAACGATCCCCACTGCGAAGAGCCCTAAGACACCAAGAGCCAAATACAGGAACCATGTCCTGTTGGCGGAGTCCGCGCGCTCCGGATCTCTTCGCTTCGGAGTTCCCTCCGGAGGTAGAGCCGACCTGGTCGTTGTGGCGCTTTGCACGTTTTGAACTTGAGCGGCAACTGGCGGATTTTTCGAGTCTGATGGCGGATAGGCCTCCAGGTACCCGTAGACATCGGCGGCCTCGGTCTCGGTCAAATAGAAGAAAACAGGCATGCGACCGCGGAGCGAGTCCGAGCCTGCGCCCATCATGACGGACGCCCCCACTGTAATTTTGCGGATCAACTGAGCGCGACTGACGCGGCTGGTTAGCGTGGCCAGGGGTGGGATCGCTCCAGCGGCAAGCTCCGCGGGAGCAGGATTTGGCCCCGTGGCCGCATGACACGTGTGACAGGTGGACTTGACGATCAACTCACCCACTCTGGCGTGTGATTCCGAAACGGCGGCCTGCCGGGCCGCAGCGTTGGGTACGCCCGCCAACAGGTTCAGGTACGCGACCAGCGACTGAACTTCGAAATCATTTAAGTAGGAAAAAGAGGGCATGTCTTGCCCGCCATTGTGGATGCGTTGCAGCAATGCAGTCTTCGATTGCCCGGCCAGTTCGGTGGCTTGCGCACGACTGACGTCGGCGCCCACGGACTTCATGCGCTGCATGACGAGGGCCACGGACGTCGCGCGTACCGGGTTGATGATGGAAGCGATTTCCGGAGGTGCCCCAAGGCCAGATTCTCCGTGGCATCCCTCACAGTTCAGGCGATAGAGATCAGCGCCATGAAGAACGACCGTGTTGGTCGAGGAAGAACGGTGCGGAGCCGAGGGCGCGGGGTCGGCCGTTTCCTCCGGTGCTTGGAGAGGTGGTCCCAGACGCCATGTCTTGCCCATCGCCGTCTCCTCGAACCGGCGGTGAAGGCGACCCAGCAAGCTGTCACCCTCGACAGCTGTCACAGAACTATGTTGAGCGAGGAGACTCGGCGCGCACAGAGTCGCCGCCAGCCCGAGAACCGCGACGAGGCGTTTTAGAAATGCCGCCGCTCGAGCGCCCTGCGTTGTCCCGGAACCGGGCATGTCGATATTTGTGCATGAGCAAAGCATAGGCGGACGATAAAGAAATCGGTTTGTACTGTTGTCTTTGCGTCGTAACTTTGTTGTCGATTATTCGGCGCAAACGTGCAGGATGAGATCGCGGGTCACTAAGGAAGGGGGAATGTAGGGTCCTTGAATGAAGGCTATCTGCCGTGAAGTCATCCTACGGCTGGGGGACCAAACTGATAGTCGGACGTTACTCGATTTGAGTGCAAAAAGAAAAGTGCAAACTGAATGGGAGTATGTAAATTCTTACTTTACGCTCCGATTCGTTCAATCATTCTGAGAGCAAGAGACATTGTGCCAGCCTCGGCGCCCTCCAGCCGTAATCCATCGTGGGACAAGGTCGTATAATCACGGTGCACATCGGAGGTGACTATGTCCGATCGCATATCGATCTCCTTCCTTCTTCTTCTCCTGTTGGTCCCCCTGGCGGATGGAAAAAGTAAGAAAAAACAGACGTTGCCGGACTATGTGCTGAACGCACAGACAATTCTGGTTGTGATTCATCCGGATGCAGGAGAGCCCCTGACGAATCCGATGGCAAATCGAACTGCCCAGGAGGACGTGGAGAGAGCCATGATGAAATGGGGCAGATTCAAGCTCGTGATGGATGCAGAAACCGCCGACCTGGTCGTCGCCGTTCGGAAGGGGCATGCGAGTGGGCCAACGGTGCGCAATTCACCCGTGGATGACCGGCCGGTCATCTATCAACCAAGCGGTGGAGACGTCCGCGGTGCGGGTCAGCACGGTCGTCCGGATCTCACAGATCCGAGTCTGGGCGGAGCGACGGATCGAGGGCCGCACCTCAGCAACGAGATTGGCTCGGCGCAAGATGCCTTCGAAATTTACAGGGGCAGAGTGCAGTATCCGCTGGATTCGGCGCCGGTCTGGCGCTACATGGCGAAGGACGCCTTGAGTGGGCCGCAAGTCAGCGCAATCGAGCAGTTCAAGAAGGCGATCGATGAATCCGAGAAGGTACGCCAAGCCAAACCCTAGACCTGTTCATTGCAATATGTGCCTTACTGGAATGGGTCGCTGGAGAAGGGTCAAGCGAGGGCTGTTGACGTAATAGCGCCCTTTGAATCATTGGCCTTTTGATTCCACTTCGCAGAAGGCATGCGCTAACCCGCAACCACTTGGCAGAAGGCACTGACCTCCTCGCCTCGTTTCCCATCTCTTCCTCCCTGCTTTACACTGAAAAGTTTGAAACACGATCTCCAACCCTGGATAGAGCGGCTGCGCTCGGGCGATCCGCGTGCCTTGGCACGGGCCATCAGCATGGTCGAGAATCGCGGACCCGAGTCGGCGGATCTGCTGAAGGCACTCTTCCCGCACAGCGGGAAGGCGCGCATTCTCGGCATGACCGGCGCACCCGGGGCGGGGAAGAGCACGCTGGTTGACCAACTCGCAAAGCTCTACCGGCGCGAGGGCAAGACGCTGGGCATCATCGCGGTCGATCCCACGAGCCCCTACACGGGCGGGGCGATTCTCGGCGACCGCATCCGCATGCAGGATCACCACGCCGATCCGGGCATCTACATTCGCAGCATGGCCACACGCGGGTCCCTCGGCGGGCTCGCCCGCACCACCGCCGACGTCGCTACCGTATTGGACGCTTCCGGCCGCGACCTGATCCTGATTGAAACCGTGGGCGTGGGGCAGGACGAAGTCGACATCGTGCGCCTGGCCGACATCACGGTCGTCATTCTGGTTCCTGGCATGGGGGATGATGTGCAGACCATCAAGGCCGGCATCATGGAGATTGCCGACATCTTCGTCATCAACAAAAGCGATCGTGAAGGCGCCGAGCGTGTGGAGCGCGAGGTTCGCGCCATGCAGTCGCTCGCGATGCGCACGGACCACTGGAGTCCGCCGATAGTGAAGACGGTCGCCAGCGAAGGCAAGGGGATCGAGGAACTCGCGGCGGCCATTGCCAGCTACGATGCGTATCTCAAGAAAGAGAATCTCGTTCTGAAGCGCAACATTCAGAACTGGCGGGAGCGGCTGGTCGAAATGTTGCGCGATGCCATGCTGGAGCGGGCGCGCGCGCAGCTCGGCGATGGCCGCGCCGAGCAGTATGCCGCCGAAGTGGCGCAGCACAAGCGCGATCCCTATACGCTGGTGGAGGAGATTGTCCGGAAAGCGGGGCAGTGATGTTTACCATTGACCATCTGGGCATCGCGGTGAAGTCGCTCGCGGCGGCCAAGGGGATCTATGAAAAGTTGGGACTGAGCGTCTCGCCCGAGGAAACCGTTGAGCAGGAGAAAGTTCGCCTGGTGATGGTGCCGGTGGGCGAGAGCCGGCTGGAGTTGCTGGAGCCGACTTCGGATGACTCCACCATCGCGAAGTTCATCGCCAAGCGCGGCGAAGGTTTGCACCACGTCTGCATGCGCGTGCCCGATCTCGCTGCCGCTGTGGCAAAGCTGAAGAGAGACGGCGTTCGGTTGGTGTCAGAGGAAATCAAGGTGGGCGCCGGGGGACATCGCTATGTCTTCGTTCATCCGGCCAGTGCGGGCGGAGTGCTGTTGGAATTGGTGGAGTAAAACCGTCGTTGGTGCTTGGTCGTTGGCAATTCGCTTTTGGTCGTTGGCGAGCATGGATCACAGTTCGAGTCGCAGACTCTCCGCCTCGCCAACCAGTAACGGCTACCAGCCAACGACCACCAGCTAACAGCCACCGACCATCGACCAACGACTTCCAAACTATGATCCTTCTCGCGGTCGATACTTCCGGAAAAGACGGCGGCATCGCAGTGGCCCGTGCGCCTGAGAACGCACGCGAAACCTCGGAATTGACGATTCTGGAGGTAGTTCCGCTTGAGGGCGGAACGTTCTCTGCCCAGCTGGTGCCGCAGATCGCGAGTCTGCTCGCCAAACACGGACTCAGCAAGAACGACATCGGGGCATTCGCGGTGGCCAGCGGTCCCGGATCGTTTACTGGCTTGCGCGTGGGCCTGGCGGCCATTAAGGCACTGGCCGAAATTCTGGGCACGCCGATCGCGGCGGTTTCGCGTCTGGAGGCTCTCGCTCGCGCTCCAGGCATTCGGGGCACGCTCATCGCCGCTCTGGATGCGGGACGCGGAGAGGTCTATGCGGGAATCTACGGTGTCGAAGACGCGGCCCACATGCAGAGCGAGCGTCTGTTAACGAATGCCGAGTTGTTCGCGGAAGCCGCGGGAGGCGTAATCGTCACATCGGATTCCAAGCTCGCCGAGACGGCGCGTGCGTCCGGACTTCGAGTCGAGCAGGTAGCGATGCCGTGCAGCGATGTGATCGCACGCTTGGGTTGGGAGAAGATTCGGAAAGGCGAAACCGTTTCGCCCGAAGATCTGGAAGCCAACTACATTCGCCGCTCCGACGCGGAAATTTTCGCGAGGAGCCAGCCTTAATGCGGGCCCGTGGCGGCGGACTTACGCCCGCATCGCTGGGTATCGCCCCTACGGGGCTCTGTCTTCCCTCGACTTTCCGCGGGCTTACGCCCGGGGCTAATATCTTCCGCCCCTGCGGGGCTCACGCAATAGCTCAATCTCCCAAAGTGTGAAATCTGAGATCTGCAATTATCTGCAAATCTGAGATCTGCAAAATCTAAAATCAGCAAATCTAAAATCAGCAAATCTAAAGCAATCTAAAATCACCAATCTGCAATCTGCAATCTAAAATCTGCAATCTAAAATCTGCAATCTAAAATCTGCAATCTAAAATCTGCAATCTAAAATCTGCAATCTAAAATCTGCAATCTAAAATCTGCAATCTGAGATCATATCGGGCTTTCCAGAGAGGCCTCCCGTGACACCTTAAGTAGCAAGTCGCGAGTTTTCCTACTTCTGTCATGCTGAGCGAAGTGAGGCGAAGCCGAGCGGAGTCAGCATCCCATGTCTGCTGGCAGCGCCTGCGGCCTGCGAAGGCATTTCCACGCCGGGCCACTTTATTCGATTTTTTAGACGGTCCATGCCGGAAATGCTCTCCAGGTTCAACCCTGTGGTTACCGCAATGGGTCCTTCGACTCCCGGCTTCACCTCGCTTGCGCTCAGCATCACAAGGGTTTTGAGAGTGATAGCTGTGATGTTCGTCTCTCCTTCGCGGTTACCCGCGAGAACTCTCACTGCGCAGTCACGTCAAAGTTGATGGTGTTGGAATTTTGCCCTCCGGTGCGGACGAACACGTGAGCCAGGCCAAATTGCATAAGATCAGCGTCGGTAAGGACAAGCTGAAGCTGCGTAGAGCTGATGAACCTGGTGCTTTGAGGAATGTCGTTCCAGAAGACCACGGCATCGGCGCCGAAATTCGCTCCCATGACGGTCATCGTGAAGGGAACGCTATTGACCGGCACAGTACTCGGCGAGAGTTCCATTAACGCAGGCGGAGTAAAACTGGTGCCGAAGGTGGTCTTTGGGTCGTGATTTCCAGCCCCACAGCCCACTGTGAGGAGGATGGCTAACAGGAGACCAGTGAACCGCATAGTTACCTCCTATAACTGATCTCATGCTGCGCAAAGCTGCTGCTCAGCGTAGCGGAATGTTTTTGTAGAAGTGGAGAATCCTCATAGCCGGCGCGACGACGAGCTGATGAAGGATTTCCGTCGGGTTCCTCCCAAGGATTCGGAAATTGTATACGTGGTCCATGTTTTCAGGTGTCCGCGGGGTTGCACCGGTCCGATCAGTTCGGCTCCCTTCTCCCGAGATCCTGGTCGATTCGACTGCAAAGTTTATCCCCGCCTGGGAGCCGAAATTGTCATGAAATCGTTGCATTCATTGACCTTGAGCAGTAGGGGGTTTTGAGTGTAAGCGCAGTCTTTCAAATAGATTTGGGTTTTGTTGAAGGGCAAATTCAAGACGGTGCGCCCTCCGCCTTTCAAAACGCAACTATTGCGAGAGTTTTTTCGGCAGCTTGTGTAGGCGTACCCTGATACCAGCCTCTGACAAGTGATGCATATTCGTCCCGCCACTCCGGCCGACACGCCCGCCATGATGCGCTTGGTAAAGCACTCGGCGACTGCTGCCCAGTGGTCGCACGAGCAATTTGAGCGCGTCTTCGGCGATGATCCGCCGCGGCGGGTGGCACTGGTCATTGAGGAGGCGGTCGGAGTTCAAGGCTTCCTGGTGGCGCACGAAGTCGCCGGCGAATGGGAGATCGAGAACATCGCGATTGCAGGTTCGGCGCGGCGGCGTGGCCTGGGAACCCGGCTGCTCGGCGCCTTTCTCGATCAGGCGCGCGCCCAGGGAGCGTCCGCCGTATTTCTCGAGGTCCGTGAATCGAATCACGCGGCGCGTTGGTTGTACGAAAAGTGGGCTTTCGTGGAGAGCGGCCGGCGTCCCAGCTATTACACACTGCCTCAGGAAGATGCCATTGTGTATCGTTTATCACTTGGATAAATTGCCACGGAATCGGTGCAATTCCGGTAACTAAAACGATGTGACTGGTATCACACCTCGGTAGAATTTTGGATTGCTGCCCTCCGGGCCGTATGGTACTTTTGAATTCTCAAATCAGGTAGGAGGTCTGCTGGATGACTCCGAGAGACCAACTCCTGGCCAGTCATGAAGAATTCCGCAAACTGGCTGTGGAGCATACGCAGTACGCGCAAAGGCTCGAATCACTCACCGAAAAAAGATATCTCACCGAAGACGAAAAGCTGGAAGAGGTCCGGCTGAAGAAGCTGAAACTCCGCCTGAAGGACCAGATGGCGTCCATTGAGCGGACTTTCCGACAGCAGGTTCAGAACCAGGTAGCCTAATACCTGTCCAACGACACACGGCCTAGCCGTCACGGGCGATATGTCTCTCGAAATCGGCGCTTGTAAGCGCCTTTTTTTATTGCAGTTAAGTTAAAAGCGACCCAATTCTCCGGCTGCACTATAATTTTAAAAGTCTCCCATGGTACGCGACGCCTATTTCTACGCCGTTCCATTGCTGCTGGCAGGATTGCTCATGGCCTGGCTGACCAGCCCGCCCTGGGGAACGCCTGCGTGGCTTCTGGCGGCGTTTTGCCTATGGTTCTTTCGTGATCCGGAGCGCGTGGTGCCGGACACTCCGGGGGCAATCGTCTCTCCCGGCGACGGCAAAGTCACGGATGTTTCCAGGATCGCGGTCAACGGCGCCGAGCGCCTGCGTATCAGCATCTTCCTGAACGTCTTCAACGTGCACGTGAACCGCTCTCCCATTGGCGGCGTAATTCGTGACGTGCGCTATCAGAAAGGAAAATTCCTGAACGCGATGGGCGCGAACACTGCCGAGGAAAATGAACAGAACATCGTCACGGTCGAAGGCGAAGGGCAGACGGTGGTCTTCAAGCAGATCGCGGGATTGATTGCTCGACGAATCGTCTTCTACCAGAAAATCGGTGACCCGGTTGTGCGCGGCGAGCGTGTCGGCCTCATCAAGTTCGGCTCGCGAGTGGACGTCGTGATGGATGCGGGCGTTCAGCCAGCTGTGAAAGTCGGAGACCACGTGAAAGGCGCATCTTCCATTCTGGCTTACGCGAATGTCCGTCCAGAGCTGGCGAGTGCGAGTGCGCGATCAACCAGCCAAGGAGGGCGATGATGGACGACCTCGGCGATCACGCAGTGCTGGAGCTTCCTCGCCGCCGCCGGGAAGATCGTCGGCAGGGCAGGCAACGCAAGGGGATGTATATCCTGCCGTCGCTGTTCACCACGGCCAACCTGGCGGCCGGCTACTATGCGATTCTGCAGGCGATGCATGCCACGGTGGGTGAGCCCTGGCATTTTGATTTCGCGGCTAAGGCGATCGGTTTTGCCGTACTGTTTGACGGGCTCGACGGCCGCATTGCGCGCATGACCAACACCAGCAGCGATTTTGGCCGCGAACTGGACTCGCTGGCGGATGTCATCACGTTCGGGGTGGCTCCCGCCCTGCTCGCCTACATGTGGGGCTTCCACTTGCTGCCCCAATTAATGAATCCGGAACTTCATACCAAGCTCGGGCAATTCGGGGCCGTGGCTTCCTTTCTTTTTCTGGTGGCCGGGGCCAGCCGTTTGGCGCGCTTCAATATTCAGGTGAATCCACAGCCCTCGAATCCGGGACGTCCGGACAAAAAATATTTCGTGGGCATGCCTATTCCAGCCGGTGCCGGTGTGATCGCGGCGGTGGTGCATTTCACCCGGGGAGTTCCGCTGGTGAATCCAATCATGGCGATCGTCGCATTGGCGTTGGTTCTCACCGTGGCCTACCTCATGGTGAGCACCTGGCGCTTTTACAGTTTCAAGGAGATTCACTTCAATACGCGACAGCCGTTCCGCGTAATGTTGCTGCTGGCTGCGATTTTCGTTTCGATCTGGTTTTGGTCGCGCTGGGTCCTTTTTGGCATTGCGCTCATCTACATGTTTTCGGGCGTATGGTGGCGTCTGCAGTGGATCATCCGGCGCAGGCCGTCACCTCCACCTCCACCCGTGTACAAGGAGGCTTCTCAGCCCTCATGAGTTCTCCCATCAAACCCGCGACCGTTGCCGCCCCCGACACGATGCGCGCCAAGCCTTACCGTGTGGCCGTCGTGGGCGCGGCTTCGCTGCGCGGCAAGGAAGTCGCCGAGGTCCTCAACGATCGCAACTTTCCGGCGGTCGACGTGAAGTTGCTGGACGACGACGAGGCTCTTGGACAGCTGGAAACCATGGGCGACGAGGTAACGTTCATCCAGCGCGTGCGCAACGAGCAGTTCGAGCACCTGGATTTTACGTTCTTCGCCTCGGACGCGGCCTCGACCCGCAAGAGTTGGAAAACCGCCCGCGATGCCGGCAGCGCCATCGTGGATCTTTCCTACGCTCTTGAAGATGAGCCCAACGCCGCCATCCGCTCGCCCTGGATCGAGCGCCACCTCGGGCAAACGCCCGCGCTCGAATTGCAGCCCGGCCCATGCGTGGTCGCGCACCCTGCCGCGGTCAGCCTGGCATTGCTGGTGTTGCGAGCGCAAAAGGCCGGCAAGGTTCGCAGCGTTGTCTGTACCGTGATGGAGCCCGCTTCGGAACACGGGCAGAAGGGCATGGACGAGTTGCACGAACAGACCGTCAACCTTCTGTCGTTCCAGGAACTGCCCAAAAACGTTTTCGATACCCAGGTGGCGTTCAACCTTGCGGAGACTTACGGACCGAACTCCACGCCGACCCTGCAATCTATCGGGCAACGACTGTTGAAGCATTACCAGCGAATCGCCGGCAAGGACGCGCTGCAGCCAGCGATTCAGCTGATCCAGGCGCCGATTTTCCATGGACATGCCTTTTCGATTTACATGGAGATGGAACAGCCGGTTGCGTTGGGTGACCTCTCGCAGGCGCTGGCCGGGGAGCATGTCACGGTTACACGGCAGACTGAGGATTCGCCAAGTAACGTGAATGCGGCCGGGCAAGGCGATATTCTTGTATCGTTGACGCGCGACGAAAATCATCCCAAGGGCGTGTGGCTGTGGGCGGCCTCCGACAATCTTCGCATCGCAGCGGTCACGGCCGTAGAGTGCGCGGAGACCATGACCCCGACTCGTCCTCGAGGCAAGATTCAGTGAGTGAACTTTCAGGATTCGGGCGCGTGCCTTCGGATGGCGGAGTGCGCCGATGAATCGTGCAGCGAGGGTGGCCGTTCCAACGGTTGCGTTCGCCTTCGCATTGCTGTCCAGCGTGGGCTGCGGATATCACACCGCGGGCCACGTGGTCACGGTTCCTGAAAACGTTAAGACGCTCGCGATTCCGGCATTTCTGAACCAATCGCAAACTTACAGGATCGAACAAATCCTGACTTCGGCCGTGGTCCACGAGTTTACGACCCGCACGCATTATCAGATCCTCAACGACACCAGCGACGCCGCGGATGCGACCCTGCATGGCACCGTGCTCACCACCAGCACTTCGCCACTCACCTACGACTCCAAGACCGGACGCGCGGAAAGCATCCTGGTGGTGGTCAGCCTGCGAGTTTCGCTGGTCGATCGCCAGGGAAAGATCCTGTTTCAGAACCCGGCGTATGTATTCCGGGAGCAGTACCAGGTGTCACAGGAACCGAGCAGCTTTTTCGAAGAAGACTCGCCGGCGATGGGCCGTCTCTCACGCGATTTCGCGCAAACTCTGGTCAGCAGCGTGCTGGAGGGCTTCTGATGCGGGCTTTCGCGCAGGCCGAACGCTTCGTCTCCGAAGTCGAAAAGAAAAAGTTGCGGCCCGCCTACGTCTTTGTCGGCGACGAAGTCTTCTTCCGCAAGCGCTTCCGCGAAGCCATCCTCGAGCATCTGGTGCCGAACGATGTGCGCGACTTCAGCCTGTTCGATTTCGACCTCGCGGAAACCGATGTCAGCGAAGTTCTTGACCGGGCGCGCACGCCTTCCTTGATGGCTCCCTTCCAGGTGTTTTTCGTGCGCGGCGTGAAGACGTTGTTCGGCCGCGGTTCGAACGAAGAGAAGCTGGGCGCGATCGAGGAGTACTGCAAAAGTCCTAATCCGGATGCGCTGCTTATTTTTGTTGCTGACCATATCAGCATCCCGGCGGATGTCCGCCGCATGGACATGAACGACAAAGAGCGCTACGAGCGCATTCGCGAGACACTGGGACAGTTCTGCGGCATTGTCGAGCTGGCGCGCGTGGAAGAGAGCGAGGCGGTCCGCTGGGTCGCGGACTACTGCGCTGCACGCGATGTGAAAATGGATAACGATGGCGCGCGCGAGCTGGTTGACGCGCTGGGCGGCGACATGATGATGATCTCCAATGAATTGGAGAAACTCATCCTGTATGTGGGCGAGAAGAAGCGCATTACGCTGGGCGACGTGGAAACCATGGTGCTCGCGGCCAAGCAGCGGTCGCTCTACGAGTTGACCGACGCGATTTCATCGAAAGACCGGGTGCGCGCACTCGAAGTGCTGGATGCGATCCTCTCCAACGGCGATGGCGACGAGGCTGCGATTGGTCATCTTTATATGCTGGCGAAAACTTTCCGCCAGATGCTGGTGATCCTTGAACGAAACGTGCGCGACCAGCGAGCCTTGTGGGCGGCGTTGTGGCACGGGTTCCGCGTGCCTCCGTTTGCTGCGGAAGATATTATCCGGCAGGCCCGGCGCTACAAATCGAAGCGCGAGTTGACGAGCGCGATTCGCCTGATTGCGAAAGCCGACCTGGCACTGCGCTCGAATCCTCCGACCAAACGGCTGGTCCTGGAAAAACTGGTGCTCGATTTGACGGCCGAGCCGCGGCCGGAGTCAGGCTGGTCGCAGGATGAGCTGGGAATGTAGCGAGTCGTCGGTCATCAGTCGTTGGTCGTCGGCTAAAGCAGTCGTTGGTCCTTGGTCGTTGGTCGTTGGCCAGGACCGCTGTTAGCTCTTAAGCTCTGAGCGTGAGCTTGAGGCTCGATTATGGAGGGACGGGCGTCCTCGCCCGTCAGGCGGGCGGGGACGCCCGCCTCTCCACAGACTGATGACTAATGACTGACGGCCGGCGACTGAATTTCCGTGTTCGATTCCAAAGCCTACCTCGCGCGCATCGGCTACGCCGGTCCCACTGATCCGACTGCAGAGACGTTGACTGCTTTGCATCTTGCCCATTTGTACACCGTTCCTTTCGAAAATCTCGATATCTCACTTGGCCGCAACATCACCTGCGACCTGGAGCGCTTCCTCCACAAGATCGTCGACCTGCGCCGGGGTGGGTTCTGCTACGAACTAAATGGTGCTTTCGCGGCTTTGCTGCGCGAGCTGGGCTTTCGGGTCACGCTGCTGTCGGCGCGGGTGGCGCGGGAGGACGGCAGTGCTTCGCCGGAGTTCGATCATATGGCGCTGCGGGTCGATCTCGACGAACCGTGGCTGGCCGATGTCGGCTTTGGTGATTCTTTTCTGGAGCCTCTGCGTCTAATTCCTGAGATTGAGCAGGAACAATACGGCCAGCGATTTCGTATTGCTGCCGTGAGAGGCGTCATGATCGTGCAGCGCCAAGTCGGCGACGATCCATGGAAATCCCAATTCCGGTTCACACTGACCCCGCGCCAATTGTGCGCTTTTGAAGCGCGCTGCCAATTTCAACAAACGTCGCCGGACTCGCACTTCACGCGCCAGCGCATCTGTACCCTGCCTACGCGCGACGGCCGCATTACGCTTGCCGATCTCAAGCTCATTCGCACCACACAGGATGGGCGTGACGAGCGCATGCTGCAGAATGAGGACGAGTGGCGCGCAGCCCTCGCGGAGCACTTCGGAGTGCGTTTGTGAGGCCTGGGCGTTTTCGGGCTCGAGCGTGGGTGCTGATTCCGGCGGCCTGGGTTCTTTTCATATCGGCGTCCGTGATGGCGCAGATTTCCGGCAGCCGCTTCGATCGGCAGGTGCAAGCCTACGTGCGCAACGGCGACTTCAGCGGGTCGGTGCTGGTCGCCAAAGATGCGCACGTTTTGTTTCAGAAGTCTTACGGGATGGCCAATTACGAGTGGAACATTCCGAACTCGGAGAACACGAAATACCATATCGCCTCAGTCACGAAAACCTTCACCGCGGCCGCCGTCCTCAATCTCGAGCAGCAGGGAAAACTCAAGCTGAGCGACCCACTCAGCAAATATGTTCCGGACTTCCTGAATGGCGAGCGCATCACTATTGAGCAATTGCTGACGCACACGTCCGGTTTGCCCGATTTCTACTCACTTCCCGAGTACCCGATCAAAAAATATCAGCGGGTCACGTTGCCAGACCTGATCGGGTGGGTGAAGACCAAACCTCTGGATTTTCTGCCGGGCAGCAAGAGCAGCTACAGCAACACGGGCTATGGATTTCTGGCGTACATCATTGAGCAGGTTTCCGGAAAGACTTACGAAGAATATCTGGCGGAAGAGATTCTGAAGCCTGCCCGTATGAAAGACACGGGCACGTTTCGGGACGAGACGCTGATTCCCGAGCGGGCTACAGGCTATCAGCCAGCTCTGGGCGACCGCGGCCTGCGCAATGCCCGCTCTTACGACAAGACCATCCTCGCCGGCTCGGCATCCATGTACTCGACCCCCAACGATCTTTATCTATGGTGCCGCGCCTTGCAGTCGGGGAAATTTGCGGATTTGCGCCAGACAGCTTACGGCTGGAACGCGCGCGAGACCAGGAGCAAGCACAAATATCTTGAGCAGGACGGGCGCGAGCCGGGCTTCGTTTCGCACGTCTCGCTGTTCCCGGATGATCAACTGATGGTGATCGTCCTCAGCAATCTGGAAGACGCCGGAGTCAATGTGCTGGCCGAGGATCTTGCCGCGCTTGCGCTGGGCGAGAATCCCGAGATACCGGCTCCTCGCCCTACCATCGCCGCGCCCCTCGCGCGACCCGAGCAGTTCGTAGGCACCTACGAGGTAAATCCAAAACTATTGCTGGACATCCGGGCCGAAGGGGACGCGTTGTATCTGCGCGGAACGGGCGGAGATTATCTGCCGCTCGAACCCACCCAAAAAGATTCGTTCTTCTATCGGCAGTTGTATGTAAAGGTGGGCTTCCGGCGGGATAAATCAGGACGCGTCGAGGCCCTGCTGTGGAATGGAGAATACCCCTGCAAGAAACTTAGCGATAAACCTAGACCGTAAAACCAGTCGTCAGGCTCCAGTCGCCAGTCGCCAGTGGCCAGTCTTCAGCAGCGGCGGTCGTTAGCCAAATGAGTCGTTGGTAGTTGATCGTCTGCATACCTGTCGTTGGTTTTCGGTCGTCAGCTTAATCGTGAACTTTTTCGTCATCAAATCACAATCCAACCGAAAATCCCCTGTCCTCCTGAGCGAAGTGAGGCGCCAGCCGAACGGAGTCGAAGGACCCCGCATCCGCAAATACCGGCGACGGCCTCAAGAATTTTCACCACGAACCCCAAGACCTCCAACTGGAAGCCGAAGAAGCGAGAGATTGAATTTGCTGCACGTCGACGGATTCGTGGCGGAAATACCTCTTTGGTCTGTTGCTGCTGCTTACAGGAATGGGGTCCTTCGACTCCACTCGGCTGGCGCCTCGCTGCGCTCAGGAAGACAGCGAGGTGGGAGGCGCAGGGACAAGAGCGAGGATGAGGCGCAGGGACAAGAGCGAGGATGAGGCACAGGGACAAGAGCGAGGATGAGGCACACGGACAAGAAGACGTCGTTCTTCGCTCTGCGGCTGTCCTGAAGAAATCCCCAAAAAAACATAGCGGCAGACCGCAAAAGGCTGCCGTGCATACCTTGGATTTGTGAATCTTCTTGTAGCGCCGCCGTCCCGGCGGCTGTCTGGCGGGCGTCTCGCCCGCCTTGCCGGCGGGATGCCGGCGTTACTTTGCGCCCAAGGCGCGCACTCGCGCCGAGAGGCGCGATTTGTAGCGGGCGGCGGTGTTCTTGTGGAGCACGCCCTTCTGGATGGCTTTGTCGAGAGCCGAGACGGTTGCGCGATAGGTGGTCTCGGCGGCGGCTTTATCGCCCTTGGCAATGGTTTCGCGCAATTCGCGCAGCACGCCGCGCAGGCGCGAGGTGTTGGTCCGGTTGGTAGCGGTCCGCTTGACCGTCTGACGGGCGCGCTTCAGCGCCGATAAATGATTCGCCATGCTCTTTGGTTACCTTCGTTTCTACGAGAGAGATATTCCGGTGGGTACCGAATACGTTATTGTACGAGAGTAAGTCCTGACTGGTCAAACGGATGGACAAGGTCCTCGATCGCCTGAAAGTGCTCATGGATTCCTCCACACCCATCGTGGTGATGGAGACGGTGGAGGAGACGCGCGCGGTGCGCATGGCGCGTGCCGCCTGCTCCGCTCTGAATCTGGCGGCCTTCGAGTGGACCATCGCCAGCGGGTTGGCTCGTTGCGGAGTCAGCACGGTCGCCACAATCGAGCAAGGCGCCTTTCCAGCGGGAGGTTATCGCGCGGGCGAGGTCAACGACTTCGCGGAAAGCGCCAAGGCGCTTTACGACAGCCGGGATCCTGGAAAGATGCTCGCCAATCTAGAAGGCATCAGCATTGAAGCGGCTTTCATTTTGAAAGACCTGCATCGCCACATGGACGACCCGGTGGTGGTGCGGCGTCTGCGCGACGTGGGGCAGAAGTTCGCCACCAATCGCCGCACCGTGATTCTGACCGCTCCCAAGATTTCTATTCCGCCGGAACTTGCGAGCCTGGTCGAGTACCTGACGTTGCCTTTGCCCGACCGGCAGCGGCTGCGCCAGATCGTGGACGAAGTGCTGGTGCGCATCTCAAAGACGCACACGCTGCAACGAAGGCTCGACGCGGTCGGCCTCGATACCATTGCGGACAACCTTCGCGGTTTGACGGAAGAAGAAGCGGAGCGTGCGATCTCGCAGGCGCTGGTAACCCGCTACGCCCTTTGTCCCGAGACTGTCACCGATGTACTGGAGGCAAAGAAAGCGCTGCTGCGGCGCTCGGAGATGCTGGAGTTTGTCGAAGTCAGCGATACCCTTGCGAGCGTGGGCGGCCTCGATAACCTGAAACGGTTTCTCGCGCAGCGCCGGGGCTCGTGGGAAGAACAGGCACGCGCCTTCGGGCTCGACCCGCCGCGGGGCGTCATTATCCTCGGCGTTCAGGGTTGCGGGAAGAGCATGTGCGCGCGGGCGATCGCCGGGGAGTGGAAACTGCCGCTGGTGAAGTTCGATACCGCGGCGGTCTACGACAAATACATTGGCGAAACCGAGAAGCGCATTCAGAAAGTTTTTCAGGTTGCTGAAGGCTTGGCGCCGTGCGTGCTCTGGATTGACGAGCTGGAGAAAGTTTTCGCGGGTAGCGGACCGGATTCGGCCTCGGCGGACGCGGGCGTCTCCTCGCGCCTGCTCGCGTCATTCCTGTCCTGGATGCAAGATCGAAAGGCCCCTGTCTTCGTGGCGGCGACCTGCAACAACGTCAGCGTGCTTCCGCCGGAGTTGATCCGCAAGGGACGGTTCGACGAACTATTTTTCGTCGACCTGCCGAACCAGGCGGAACGCAAGCAGATTTTTACGATCCAGTTGACCCGTCGGAAGCGGAATCCCGCGGAATTTCAGCTTGATCGGTTGGCCGCCGCCGCTCGCGGATACTCCGGCGCCGAAATCGAATCGGTGGTGCAGACCGCGCTGTACGCGGCGTACTCGCAGAAACAACAGCTCGGCGATCAACATTTGCTCGAGGCCATTCAGGCCACGGTACCTTTGTCGACTACGCGTGCCGAGGAGATTGACGCTCTCCGCGAATGGGCCGCAAAACGGGCCGTGCCGGCGTCTGTGCCGGACGCACGGGCCGAAAGTGCCTGAGTTCTCGTGCAGGGTTTCCTTTGCGGCCGTTCTTTGCGAACTCGCGGTTAAACGCTTTGCCGCGGGCGCGTCCAAAAACAAAAGCGTTTAACCGCGAAGATCGCGAAGGGATCGCGAAGAGCGCGAAGAAGGAAATCTGCCAAGCTGCATGCGTCTCAAATGGAATACCGCACGCGGGTGTCTACCCCGAGCTACTAGGCGAATCGCCTTAAGCGGGTCCAAGCTCTTGAGAGGCAGCGATTTCGTGCGGCGAAGCGCACGGAACACGGGAATTCATCGAATTTCGCGGCCTTCCAGCCGTGCGGTCCTTAATTTTTCCTGCACTTTTGACTTTTATCAGTAGCGGGGTGGGGCGGTGACTGGCCTATAATGATCGAAAGTTTTCCCCCACCGTGTGGATCCATGGACAAAGGCCTGGAGCTCCTAAGTTCGGAAACGAGTGTTGCCCATGAGGACGAGCCTCGTCTGAACCTGCTGGTCGAGCGGGAGCCCGCGCACGAAATTTTCTTCAGCAACCTGGTGCACACATTCCAGCCGGCCCCGGCCGTAAAATCTTTGGCGCCGGGCGAGCTCTGGCATGACGTTTTCTTGCCCACCAGCCTGCCGTGGAAGTCGTTTCAGGAATCGCTGCTCTGGCATTTTGTTGTGATCTTCGCGGGCTGGGCGCTATCGCAGGGATGGGCCAGCCGGCCGCAGCCGCATGTGCGACAAACCTACCGGGCTGCGGAAGCGCTTTACTATTCACCTTCGCAACTTCACCCCTCCGAGCGCAGCAGCGTTCCGAAGACCAAAGCGCAATCGCCAGCCAAGTCGCAGACAGCCTCGCGGGCGCACGGTTCGAGAGCAATGCCCGTGGCCGCCGAACAGCAGGGAACACCGAAATTGGTAACGCCCCCAGACTTGAAGGTGGCCGAAGGTCCCCGGACGCCGAATCTGGGACCATCGAACCCCGCGATGCCGTCGGTACCGTTGTCGGCCACGGCGCGCGCGCAGGCTGGACTGAAGGGCTTGGATTCGGCGGTTGCGCCTCCGCCAGCGGATCTGGCGGCAATGGGTGGCCGGCGAAGTCTGCAGGGGCCTGGCACGCGTGTGGTTGAGCCTCCGCCGTCGATCCAAGCATCTGGACGTGGCGTGGGAAGCCTTGGTGCGGCAGGGCAAGTGGTGGCGCCTCCGCCGCAGTTGCCTGGGCAAGGTTTGCGAGCCGGTTTGGGGATGGGTCCGCGTGCGCTCGCTTCCGGAGCGTCCGCAGTCGTGGCTCCGCCGCCTTCCATTGAACATCAAGGTCGCGCGGGAATAGTTTCGGGACCGGGCGTCGCGGTTGTGCCTCCACCTCCGGCAATTCAAGGTGCGGGAATCGTGGGCGGGATCGGTCGCGCGGGCTCTGCCGGGGGCGTCGGATCTCAAGTCGTTCCGCCTCCGCCGGCAGTCCAGAGTAGTGGCGGTGTGTTGGGCGCCCTGAGCGCATTCTTCTCGGGAGGCTCGTCCAAAGTCGTTCCGCCTCCGCCTTCGGTGCAAGGCGCGGGTGCGGGCGCGGGCTCAGGCGAGGGCAGCAGGATGGGTTCTTTGGGTGGAGGGGCCGTACCTCCACCTCCTGCCATGCAAGCAGGCGGCGGCACGGGACGAGGGCGTATCACATCGCTGGGTACAGGTGGTTCGGAGATTGTTCCACCACCGCCGACGATGTCGGGCGCGGGTGGCGCGGCGACAGGCCGCGGCGGTTTGGGTGGCTCGCTATCGGGAGGCGGCTCGGGTGTGGTTGCGCCTCCGCCTTCGTTGGCGGGCATCGGTGATGGGTCAGGAGTGGGAAGCGGCGGCCATGGACGCGGAGGTTCGTTATCAGGGAACGGAACTGAAGTCGTGCCGCCTCCACCGTCACTGCAAGGCGGCTCGGGGAAGGGCACGGGATTTGGTGGCGGCGATGGTGCGGGGGCCGGAAACCGCTTCGGCTCTTTAGCTGGTACGGGTACAGGGGTCGTTCCGCCCCCTCCAGGACTTCAGGGTAATGGCAGTCGCGGCCACGGCGGTGCGCTCATGGCCGGAGACGGGAATGTGGTCGCGCCTCCTCCTTCGATGGGAGGCGGCGGAGGCGCAGGCGGAAATGGTTCGGGTGGTAATGGGGGCGGCGGTTCCAGCGGCCGTGGTCTGGGTGATCTTCCGGGAGGGAATCTGGGTGCTGGCGCACCACCGGGCGGGACTGGCTCGGTCTCGACCGGACCCCTTGAGCAGATGGAGCCCTTGACCGACGCGCCGGGCACTGGGCAATCGCCTCAAACAATGGGTGACAATGCTCTTGCCCCAACCGAAGAGGTTCCCTTGCGTTTTATCTCGGTGCCGGGTGGTTCATCGAAGACATCCTTCTTTTCCAACTTCGAGGTGGTCATCGCCGAACGCACCGTCAACGCCAAGAAGACCGAGTACATCAAGCTGGTGTATATCTCGCTGCCGTATCAGAAGCGGCTTTCGGAGTACGACTGGAACACAACCAGGATCTACAAGCTGCGCGCTACGGCTGATCCGCGCTGTGACGAATCGCTGATGCAAATGATGATGCCTGAGGGCGGAGCGCAGCCCGATGCGGAGGTCCTGGCGGAGGCAAACCAGTTGGCTGCCGAGGTGGGCGACAAAAACACCAAGCTGCATTGCTATGAGACCACGGCCGACGACTTCCAGCGCGCCATGTCGCGCAGCAAGTAGGCTTTCCCCAAGTAAGTTTTCCATAAGTAATTCTTGTCATTCCGAGCGCAGCGAGGAATCTGGCATATTCGGCTCACGGGAGACGAGATTCCTCGCTTCGCTCGGAATGACAAGACTTGAATGACAAGACTTAAACGATCAGCCCTTTCCTCACTTCGATAACCGGTCCTATCCTCCCTTCGTGATCCCATTGACTCGCACCAGCACCCGGGGTACGCTTAACCTTAATGGTTGTTGCTTGCACCTCAGGGCGAGCATTTCGGCTGGTTTCTACCTCCACGCAGGACAATCGTTTGCTTGATAGCGGGATGAGTGCCGGATGGTCCGGTTCCTGGGTAGGTGTATTTGTATCAAATACTTTGCAGGCATTTGAGCGAGGATGATAAGGCCGATGTTCAACATCGGCCGGGCGGCGATCCGCCCGATTTCGTACGGGCCCCAGAGAGGACAAACACCGGCTTTCTGAATGAAGAAGAGCATTGAAGTCAGCTCGAACATCGAGACCCTATTTGGCACGCGCGACGAAAACCTGCACGTGCTGGAAGATGGCCTGAACATCAGCATTGACCTGCGCTCCAACGGGATTGAACTGGAAGGGGCGCCCCGCGACGTGGCTCGAGCCGAGCAGGTCTTTGCCGATTACGATCACCTGCAGCGCTCCGGTTTCAGCTTCAACAATGGTGATCTGAACAGCATGCTGCGCGTGGTGACGACCGATCCCAAAGTGACGCTGCGTGGGCTTGCCGAAGCCGGCAAGCAGCGCTCGTTCGGCCGCCGCACTGTCCAACCGAAGAGTTCCAACCAGCGCCGCTACCTGGAAGCGATCGAGAAGCATGACATGGTATTCGGGGTCGGCCCGGCGGGCACGGGCAAGACCTATCTTGCTGTCGCGATGGCGATCTCCGCGTTGCTGGCGAAGCGCGTGAACCGGATTATCCTCGCGCGTCCCGCGGTGGAGGCCGGAGAACGACTGGGCTTCCTGCCCGGCACGTTGCAGGACAAGATCGATCCCTATCTGCGCCCGCTCTACGACGCGCTCTACGACATGCTCGACCCGGAGAAGGTCGACCGGTATCTCGAGAAGAACGTCATCGAGATCGCTCCCATCGCCTTCATGCGCGGGCGCACGCTTAATGACTCATTCGTGATTATGGACGAGGCGCAGAACACCACTTCGGAACAGATGAAGATGTTCGTCACGCGGCTGGGCTTCAATTCGAAGGCGGTGATCACCGGCGATATCACGCAGATCGATTTGCCGAACGCGCGGCGCAGCGGGCTGGTCGAGGCGATCGACATCCTCAAGCCCGTCGAAGGACTCGCGTTCGTATATTTCGACGAATCAGATGTGGTGCGCCATCATCTGGTGCAACGCATCATTCGCGCCTACGACGATCACAAGACGCGGGTCGCGGAGCAGCAGATGTCGCTCACGCTCGAAGGCAAGGCGGCGGAACTGCGGGCCGGCGACACGCGAGCAGCCGATGTGCGCCCGATTTCGGAAGGGAAGAGTGCGGGCTTTTCGGAGGAGAAGGCCGTGACGTCGTTTCGCGCCGAGGAATAACTGGTCGAGGAAAGCGGGAGGGCGTGACTGCCCTCCTGTTTTTTCTTTGTGGGTTTCGGGATCGAAAGTGAGATCGTACGAGACAATCAGGTGTCGCATGGTCATTCTGCAAAAGCGCGTGCCAGGATTGACCGAAGACACGCTCGACCGCTTCGTGACGCGCGCCAAGCGCAGTGCCGGACTGCGGGGCAGCGTGACTGTACTAGTGACTACCAGCCGGGAATTGCGGAGCCTGAACCAGCGCTTCCGGGGCAAGGACACTCCCACCGACGTGTTATCGTTTCCGCCTGCGCACCTCGCCGCGAAAGGATTCGCTGGAGATGTGGCGATTTCCGCCGACATCGCGGCCCAAAATGCACGCCGCCTCGGCCACTCTGCGGCGGAAGAAATCAAGATTCTGGCTCTGCACGGAGTATTGCATCTGTCGGGATACGATCATGAAACCGACAGTGGCACGATGGCTCGGCGGGAAGAGCGCTTGCGCAAGCAATTGGGATTGCCGGCTGGGTTGATCGAGCGAAACAGCACGTCGAAAATCTTAAACCGCGGGGTTCGCAGAGAACGGCCGCGGAGTTCGCGGAGAGATGTTTCTTCCAGTTCTCCCTTGCGGAGGCGCGGACAATGAACTACGCCGTCGGAGCGGCGCTGCTGCTGCTGGTTGGCCTTCTTACTCTGGTCTCCTACGTCGACCGCGTCTATACCGAGATTGGGAAGTTTCTTTCGCGCGAGTTCCAGGACAATATCGATTCCTTCGAGCAGAAAGTCGAGCCCAGGCTGGTGGCGGGCCGGGCGCGGGCCTCACTCTCGATGGCGATCCTGGTGCAGATCACCATGGCTGCGATCGCGATGACCGTGGGGTTTACCGTCTTCAGCGACCAGGCGTGGAGTTTGCAGGAGATTGCGCAAGCCACGCTCAGCCTGATTCTCATCATTATCGTGTTCAATCGCTTTTTGCCGTTTGTCTTGTTCTCGCGAACGAACGGAGAATGGCTGGGACGCTGGGTCCCCTTGCTGCGCGTTTTGATCTACTTCGTCCTGCCGGTCACGCTGGCGCTGGGCTTTTTGCAGTCGGTGGCATCGTTGACCAAGCGGCCGAGCGAGGAGCAGGCCGAAAGTCCTGCGGAGGCCGTCGATGCGCTGATCGAGGCGGGCCAGGAAGAAGGCATCCTGCAGGCCAGTGATCGGGACCTGATCCAGTCGGTGGTCGAGTTCAGCGGCAAGACGGTGCGCGAAGCGATGAAGCCGCGGCCGGAAATGGTCGCGGTTCCTACTGACATGACGGTCGAGAGATTTATCGAACTGCTGCGCACCAAGCCTTTCTCGCGGGTGCCCGTCTATCGCGACAGCATCCACAACATTGTGGGCGTGGTTTACGCGCAGGATGTGTTGCAGGTGGCCGACACCGAGGCGCGCACTCGTACCGTCGAGTCGCTGATGCGCAAGGACGTTTACTTCGTTCCAGAAAGCAAACTGGGCAGCGATCTGCTGCGCGAGATGCGCAGAAACAATATCCGCATGGCGATTGCAGTTGACGAGTATGGCGGCGTGGCCGGGTTGGTCACGATTGAGGATCTGGTCGAAGAAATCGTGGGCGAAATCAGGGACGAGCACGAGAAATCCCAGGTCATTAAGGAGAACGACCATTCCTACATCGTTCCCGGCAACATGGACGTTGATCACCTCGACGAACTGTTTGGCGTTCGCCCGAACGGGAAAGAGGCGGCGACCGTGGCCGGCCTGGTCACGGAGTTAGCCGGACGCATTCCGCAGAAGGGCGAAATCATTGAGGAAGAGGGCTTGCGGTTCGAAGTGCTGGAATCGACCGACCGTCGCGTAGAGCGCGTGCGGATCGTCGCGGTCGAGCCTCGCCAGATGAAGCTGATATAGCCGGTTCAGCTTTGTCATTCCCAGCGGAGGAATCTGCTGTGCACGGCGGCGTGCAGAAAGAGATTCCTCGCTGCGCTCGGAATGACAAGGGTTGCGCAAGCTGACTAAGTTTCCCCGAGCTGACTAAGTTTCCGGAAGCGCTACGGGTCGTAAACCTGCGTGTGCATCCCAGCCCGCCGAGCGTCTTCCTGCATCTCCAGAAGCTTGGCTCTTTGTTCTTCAAGCTGCTCCTGCACCTGGGCCAGCCGTTCTTGCTCCAAAGCTTGGCTCCGGCTGAAAATTTCGCCGCGTGCAATCGCATTCGCGTCCACAGAGGAAAGCGACGCCTGGAACCGGGCAAGCCGTTTCTCAAGAGTCGCCACGGTTCTCTTCTGCGCCAGAATCTGTTTCCGCCATTGCTCCATCGCGCGCGGGTCCAGTGGGCTTGTGGCCGCTGCCCTGCCTGCTCCAGTTTTCCCCGGAGACGCAGCCTGCGCCTTGTTCGACGCGCCGGCTTCCTCCGGTCCCTGCGCATTTTTCGGCAGATCACCGTCGGTGATCAGTTTCGGCGGTGCGGTTGCAGCCGACTCGGCCTTCTTCTCACGATTTTCACGCGCAACATCCCCCAGCGACTGTCCGTAAGCGCTCACGGTAGCGAAGAGAAGAAGTGTCGTGATCGGAACTCTGTATTGGCGGAGTTGTCCGCCGGAAACTCGGAGCATAATTCACCCTTAGATGAAGACAGCCGAGGTCGGGCTTTATGGTAGCGTTCCTCGCCGCGCCCCTCGAATTACCCGAGTAACCAGCATCGGTTACTCTAGTCCAGTGCCTCGGCTGGAGCTTGGCATTCCATTTCCGCCCAGCGGTCGGCAAGCGACAATTGAGCCGTGGGGGCGTTGACCCAACATCTCGATTTCACCAACAATGGGCAGGAGAACCTCGGTTGGTCGATTCGCCCTTGCGCAGCTATTCAGAATTTTCCAAAGCCTGCAAAGAACGGTAGCGGGAGAGTCGTCGATCTGCGATTTTTATAACAGCACGCGACGGATGCCGGGGAACGCGCTAGAATACTAAGGTCTTTCCCGCCACTTTTGTCCCGCTCAGGACGCGTAGTTCCTCCGCCGACTTTTCGTTAGAAAGAAGGGTGTCGCATGACTCCGGAAACGCAACAGTCTGAATCTCCGTACTCCGTGAAGATCGAGACCGCGACAGGCAGGTCCACGACTGTCCCCATTGCCGTCTTGACACCGAAGCAGTTGGAAGAATTCCTCCAGATTGAGTTCAAGAGGTTGGCGCAAGAAGCGGGCGCAAAGGGCGCCCGTGTTCATGTGGAGCGCACCGTCGCCGCTGATTATCAGCAGGTCATTCGTGAGGTTGCGGAGTGCCTGCGCTCAGGCAAGGCAAACGTGGCATGATTGGGTCACAGAGTATCCCAAGATCAGATTCACGAGACTGTTGAAATATCTCGATTGCCCTCATTGACCTTGGTTTTTGGCGAACAAACGACGCAAGCTGGTGAGAACGCCTGGTTTCGTCGACCAGCGTGTTCAGGCCGCGAACTTGATAGCATGACTTCAAAAGGAGCGGCGGCTTTGAGTGACCGGAACTTCTCCATCAGACTCAGCAATACCCGGAAGCATCGGATCAATGTCCACTTGGAGCCATGGGGCGAGGTCTACCTGCTGGAGCCAAACAAGAAACTACGAGTCGATGCTGTTGGCCCAATCGGCGTGTCCCCGAACAACCTGCTGGAGATTGAATCCCGCGATGGCGGTATCACGTTTTGGGGCTGGGGTGGATCGGGAGTGACCATCCATGATCCTGAAGGAGCGTAAGGCGAAGTCAATGAGTGGAATCGCCTTCCATGAGAAGGCCGGTCGGAGTCAAGAGGATTCGTTTTGTTTTTTGTTGGACAAGGTTTTTCTCCCGCCGAGTCGCCACTGACGCCATCCTTCCATCCGCATTCCGAATACTTCCACAACCGACGCGTCTTTGGAAGAAAGGAACCTTCGGACAGGTGAATGCAGGACTCTGAGTGTAATCGCTGGTTTCAACAGTTTGGAGTTTCGCGGTACAGCTTCTTACGGCATTTCTCGTAGCGTCGTACCTGAGAATACGAGGGTGTCGCCCTGCCAGTCTTCGACTTTACCCGAGCCGCAGTTCTATCCGAAGAGATAGTGGAATAACTGAACGGTTAATCACGAGCCCCTGCCGGTCAACTTCGAGAGCTGTCGCGTTATCCTTTGAACTGAAGTACTTCTCGTATTCTCCTGGGCTTACGCTCTACGGGTGTGGCCATAAATTTGTGCATTTCTTTGGTAAACCATTTGCTCTGTGAACTCCCCGGAAAGCGAACGCAATGTCCCAAAAATCAGCTCGTCGGCGCCTTAGCAAATTTCAGCACACCACAATCGGGACTGAGACGAGAAAAGGAGTTGCATCATGTTCTGGACCGTTCTTGTGTTGCTCGTAATCCTTTGGGTGTTGGGAATAGCCAGCCAATCGCAAGATTTCACCGTCGACGTTTCTGCGCCTCTCGACTGGACCCGTGAATGCAGTTCGCCCCAAGCCAGCTACAAGTTGGAACGGAACGGGAAAACCCGCCGCATACAAGAGTGCTCGTGAACTTCTCGACCGTCTCGGTGCCTCAGATCAGTAGTTGTCGAAAAATCGCCATTACAGTGCGCCGGGATAAACCGTATGAAGCAGGGGTGGAAGAAACCCCACGAGAAAGGAATAGCGATCCACTCGGCCCCGAGTTTTGCGTTGGGTACCGTGAGGTGCACAGCGAAGCGTAAACAGGGGAACAGGCGGGGTGGGCCATT
>Ga0210401_10001428_pt1 | contig 27760 bp, 25 predicted proteins | sample IncBWH32MmetaG_FD_150866 | JGI IMG/M metagenome (GOLD analysis project Ga0210401, IMG submission 150866) | Forest soil microbial communities from Barre Woods Harvard Forest LTER site, Petersham, Massachusetts, United States - Inc-BW-H-32-M | ecosystem: Environmental > Terrestrial > Soil >...
GTCGCTGAGGCGGCATTACGGTGGTGTCGATTCTCCGAATTGCGCGATCTCGGATCGGCGAGATGCCACGCTTTGCCTCGAACCGATTCTCGCCTCTGAGCCATTCAGACAGTGGTCGGCTACCGATTCGTATTTGTGCGCGTCGGAGCATCGAACTGAGGAAATGAACCTCGGCGATAAGGCTTCTGTCCGGATGGCCCTTAGCCTCCCGCTTTATTGTGACCTGGCGACAAGTTGCCCATAGCAATCCCCATTTAGGGGGAAGTTCCTTCGTTTGGATCAACTCGGCTGGACACAGATAATAGCGGCGGTGGCCCATCCCAGCCTGTGGATTCCTCCGCACAGTTTTCGTTGCGTCCCTCAAGAAGTCCGATCGACTCAACTTGCATTCGATGAGGACTGAACCCGCTCCGGGAGCCCAACCGATCACGTCGGGGTTCTCATCCGCTGGTGTAGCAAATTCGTAAAGCACCACGGAACACTGTCTGCTCAGCCACCGGACACCCAGGGCAACTAAAGTCGAATGTTGCATGCGCACTCAGGATTCTCACACAACCGCCGTCCGAGTCCCAAGTTGGATTGTGCTCAATTCAGTCGGAAGCGCAACAGAAGCCACATTCCGATAAGCCGACTTCACAGGACTTGGCTATTTGCGGACTACCACAGTAGATTAGTGGGGAGCTGCTCCGTGAAGAAAAACAAACTAAACCGCACCACAGGCTTGCTGCACGGCGCAAAAGTGGATTCAATTCATCCCCTCGTTGGAGCGTGGAAGCAGGAACCCAATCCTGTTGGGACTACGACAGTGATATATACAGTCTTCGTTAAGAATGGGAAATTTGGAGTTGTCGGGAGCGATGGAGAAGAAGGAACCGCCCTGAAAATTTCTCGAACCAGATGGGACGGAGAGTCATTGCAGTTCACAAGCGTCTATCCACCAAGCAAGCACAAGTCTGAGCATGTGTTGAGGTTGGCGTCCAAAGGAAAAATCAACCACGATGTCAGCTGCACTTACGCGGACGGCAGTTCCTTCTCCGGTCGGGAAGTCTGGACGAAGAAGCGCAGTAAGAAAAAGCCCAGTTAACGAACTTTTTCCTAAGTCCTGAGAAACGGGATTCTCGTCATGTGGGAATCAAGAAAAAGCCAGACGACGATAAGAGGACTTCTCAGGACTTGGCGCGTGGAATCCGGCTTCGGTACTTCACGATGCACAAACCAATTCCTCCAAAGAACCCGACAGCATAGGAGGCATTGTGTGCCCACCAGTCGGCCATAAACCGGGGGTAAACGGAGGGTGCGAGGCTGGACGCCACCCACATCGGCGGAGCAATCAAACCTCGACGTGCCAAGAGAAATCCAGTTACGCCGGACAACAACGCAGACGTGGCCATCACGAAAAGAAGTTTCGCGACGGGAGAGAGGAGGGCCGCAGCGGGCAACTTAGACCGTGACCCCGCCCGAGCGGCCAGCGCAAGCAATATGCCCAGAAATGCTCCCACCCACCAAGTTGCGATAATCCCCCACCCGATACCTAGTAACGTCGGCGACTGAGTGTCAAAAACGGGAGGGTGAAAAACAGTGAAGTATTCTACGCAGATGCGTGCCGTGAACTGGTCATGGACCACGCCGTAGCAGATCGCAGCAGCGATGCACGCAAGTATTATTTTTAGGGATTCCATCGGCGGGACCGATTATAGTCCTTCACCGTGTACCTGCATGAAAAAGCCACATTCCGAGAAGACGACTTATCGGGCCCAATCATGCCCGATAGCCACTTTTAGGGGGATTTTTGATTCGGGCTCGTCGGCTCTTGTTGAACGCGAGTGAGCCATTTCCAATCAACGCTAAGATTTTGCAGAATTCCCGTGCGAGAACCCTTTCAGCAACTTTAGAGTTTCGTTCCCCATGAGCAATCCGGCTGATGTATGAAACATCGACACCCAACTCGCGGGCCACTCGGCCATATAGTCCCCTAAAAAGCGACACCGCAGTCGCGCATTGTGCGGTAGCCGATTTGTTCATACTCATACCTCTCGAACGGCTGTGTTGTCTGTCGCCCTCAATGGTTGGATACATACACCCTTTGCTGTATGGCCGTCAAGGCATTTGGCATTAACAGTGCCATTCACCAAAAGGTGCTTGACGTAAGCACTCCACTATATTATGAATGCGTTACTGACGTTCATCCACTCGAGCAGGGGGTAGACCGTGGAATTCAACTGTCGCAGACGGACGCCACGCTACCCCCTCGCCGTTGATGTTGCGGTGACTGACATGCAGTCGGGTGTTCAGATCAGAGGGAAAACGAATACATTGAGCCTATTTGGATGCGGCGTAGATGTTGTAGAGCTCTTGCCACAGGGAACAAGCGTGCAGATCACGCTGTCCCACAAAAGGGCGGAAGTAAAAGCTCTCGCGAGGATAGTCTATTCAAGTTCAGACTTGGGCATGAGCCTCGCGTTCACTAACATCGGGCGACAAGATGAAGTAATCCTGGAATGGTGGATAGCGGAATTCATGAGTATCCCGGTCGAGATCCCCTAAACACGCCGATAGGTTGTCCCCGGTTGCCGCCTTCCCCCGCTAAAGTCTTTCAGCTCCTTGCCGATATGCCTCCCTTTAGGAGGCACCATGACCGAAAATCAGCTTATTCCAGCCGTGCAGTACCTTCGGATGTCCACTGAACATCAGCAATATTCGCTTGAACATCAGATGACGGCGATACAGAGGTACGCGGAATCTCACGGTTTCCATGTTGTTCGCACATACTCAGACTCTGCGAAGAGCGGTCTGGTGCTTAAACGCAGAGCCGGTCTTCGCCAGCTGTTGCAGGATGTGGTTTCGGGCAGTTCAGGCTGCCGTGCCATCCTCGTCTACGATGTGAGTCGGTGGGGTCGATTCCAAGACACCGACGAATCCGCTCATTACGAGTTTCTCTGTAGGTCCGCCGGGGTCCCCGTGCATTACTGTGCTGAGCAATTCACGAACGACGGAAGTCTGCCAAGTCTCATCATGAAGGCGCTCAAGCGGACCATGGCAGGCGAGTATAGCCGCGAACTCGGCGTCAAAGTGCTCGCCGGACAAAAAAGACAGGCACAACTTGGATTCAAGCAAGGCGGTCACCCAGGCTACGGCCTTCGACGCCTACTCGTCAGGCCGGACCGGAGTCCAAAACAAATTCTCGCTACCGGAGAGCTAAAGAGCCTCGCAACAGATCGCGTGATACTCGTGCCGGGGCCTATTTACGAGGTTGAAACTGTCAGAGACATCTACCGGATGCTCATTTCCGAAAAGATGAGCGTCTCTGGAATTGCCCGGGAACTGAACCGCAAAAACATAACCAACGCTCGGGGGAGGAAATGGCGCTATTCAAGCGTATACGGAGTTCTCAGTCATCCAAAATATTTCGGTTGCCATGTGTTTGGTCGGACCTCTGCGAGACTCTTCACCCCAATGGTGAAACTGCCCAAATCCGACTGGATCGTAAAATCCGGTGCTTTTGAACCAATCATCGACGCGGAAACGTTTGCACAGGCACAGGAAGTCTTGGAAGGACGCACCATCACCAAGTCCGACGAGGAGCTCTTGAATCCTCTTCGAAGCCTGCTTTCGGTTCATGGCAGATTGTCGCTCCGATTGATCCAAAGATCCCCTGACACTGCTTCCCAGGCAACTTATCGCAACAGATTCGGAAGCATTCGACACGCCTACGAATTGATTGGGTACGGCGGTCCAGAGGACTTTGGGTCCATCGACTTGAACCGTCGTACACGGGGATTGCGCGACAAGCTTATCGAGAGGATTTTGGAATTGTTCCCAGGAGAGATGTCGGTTAGAAGGCCCAATGGAAGATGGCGCACACGATTGCGATTGGACAACGGCCTATTGGTTTCGGTGGTGATAGCTCGGGCGCTGCGGACTCGGCAGGGCACCCTCCGATGGCAAGTGGTTCCTGCTCCACGCGAATGCAAGTCCATAATGTTGCTGGCAAGGCTGGACGCGACCAACAGCTCGTTCTTAGATTTGTACGTTCTCCCGAGCATCGACCGCCGAAAACGGTTCCGCATATCGCTCGATGACCCGTGGCTCAGTCGCGGTGAGCGACTGGTCGATCTTTCGCGATTACGCGAAGTCGTGGAGCGGGTGCGGCGTGCGCGAAGGACCCAACATTGAGAGACCGATTAAAAGGCACGGCGCAAGTCGAACGGGACGAACATGGGTCCTGAGAAACGGGATTCTCTAAATGTGGGAATCGGCGCGACAGGACTCGCCGCTCGACAGATTGACCGGAAACCCGGGATTGGTCCCCACGAGGGGTGTTCCTTTTGCGCGTGCCCATACACTACCCCGCATCCCTGTAGTCGGGATAGGAGAGAGCGAAACCGCCGTCCCCGGCGATTACGACGCTGGCTAGCAAGGTTCAAAGCGCCGCAGTAGATTCCTCATGGTCAACCGCCCCCGTTAATTCTTGTAAAAAGCTACTTCACAGGAGGCACCATGAGTGTAGATCAGCTAATTCCCACTGCTCAGTACCTCAGAATGTCAACGGAACACCAGCAGTATTCACTTGTAAACCAGTCCTCGGCGATACAAATCTACGCAGAGGCCCACGGCTTCGAGATTGTCCGCACATATTCCGACTCAGCAAAGAGTGGACTGGTTCTAAGGTATAGAACCGGACTTCAACAACTCTTGCAAGATGTAGTTCGTGGGGACGCGGGGTATCAAATCATTCTCGTCTACGATGTCAGCCGTTGGGGAAGATTCCAAGACACGGATGAGTCCGCACATTATGAATTTCTTTGCAAATCCGCAGGTGTACCGGTTCACTACTGCGCCGAGACCTTCGCGAACGATGGCAGTCTGCCGAGTCTTATCATGAAGGCGTTGAAACGAACTATGGCAGGTGAATATAGCCGAGAACTCAGCGCAAAGGTGCTTGCAGGCCACAAGCGATTGACGCTTCTAGGATTCAAAGCAGGCGGCCTTGCGGGTTACGGACTGCGGCGAATGCTCATCTCTTCGGTAGGCGTTCCAAAGCAGGAGTTGGCGTTTGGCGAACGAAAAAGCATCGCAACCGACCGAGTGATCCTAGTCCCTGGCCCTCCCCATGAGGTCCAGACCGTGAAGGACATCTATCGAATGCTGATATCTGAAAAACGATCTGTTAGCGCGATTGCACGCATACTCAACCGTAAAGGGGTCCCACGCCCAGGTTATTCCAAATGGGATTTTTCAGCAATCCGCAGAATACTCACTCATCCGAAGTACGTTGGCTGCGCGGTTTTCGGTCAAGTGTCAGGAAGACTCCACACAGCGGTTGTGAAGGTGCCCAAGTCGGAATGGATTGTGAAACTAGGAGCTTTCAAGCCGATCATCGACCCTGCCACATTTGCGAAGGCACAGATTCCCTTTGAGCAGCGTCCGATCCACAAAACGGACGACGAATTATTAGGCGACCTGCGAACATTGCTTGCTTCCGAAGGTAGGTTGTCATGGAACCTGATTAGGGACTCGCCCCAAGTTATCAGTCCTCGAACGTATTCCAAGCGGTTCGGCTCCATCCACAACGCATATAAGCTCGTAGGGTATGATCATCCCGAGTGGCTTAGCAGAGCTGATACACGCCGTCGCACCATGGCTCTGCGCGAGGAGCTTATTCGCCAGATTGCCAAAATGTTTCCTAACGAGGTGTCGATTGTCAAACCTGGGGTACACAGGCGAACTCGATTGCGCCTTTTCAATCGGCTCACTGTATCGGTAGGTATTGCACGATCAGCGTTAATTCACAAAGTTACACGTCGTTGGATCGTTGGACCACTCCTTCACGAACGACAATTCATCACACTGTTGGCACGACTGGATGAAAGTAATCGTGCGATTGTCGATTTACATGTTGTCCCGAACCTCAGTCGCGTTAAGAAATTGCAAGTAAGTGACGCTTGGTTGGCTTGTGGAAAGCAACTCACCGATCTTTCGCAGTTCTGCGAGGTTGTGGCGCGGGTCCAGCGTGCCCGAGGCGCTAAACGAACGTCGATAACGAGTTTCACAGTACGGAGTGTGAACCGGGCTGGGTGAGCATCGTTTCTGTGAAACGGGATTCTCGGTAACTGGCTTTTTGGGGGCTAGGACGGGCCAATCCCAGTTAACCGATGATTCGACTTGTCGGGTCCTTCCGAGTCAGATTCTTGATGGGTGATCAAAACCCGCACGCCACATCGCCAAAAGTATAGACATCGTGCGGCCCGAACCTTCTTCGCCGAAAAGATTTCGACGTCGCAATTGCGTATTGGTTCATCTACCAGGGTGATGTGGTCGATCGACTGAATTACTTGCGGATAGGATTCATCGTGGTGTTCTACATCTGGAGTAGTTGGTGTTTGCGCGCAGGATTTCATTGGACCAAGCTGAAACGAGTACACGATCCGTAGTACGGTCACTCCTTCGGTGCAGCTCTGGCACGCGAGCCGTGATTGGTGCACGCTGTCCAACGCGGCTTGCTGCAAAAGGAGATTGCCACTGGCAGCGGCCACTGATACGAGTCTGCCATCTTGCCCTACGCCGAGCTCCAGGATCACATCACCCGTGATATGGGCCTGCTTAGCCAACACAGGATAAATTGGGGGCGACAAATTTGTCAGAACGACTCCTTGTTCTTCGGCATTTGGGCTGCGCTCGGTTTGAGCGAACGATTCAGGCGCCGCAAAGAACATGACAACCATTGCGGCCAGAGTGCACATCACTGATGACATTCGTACCATTTACAAGAATCTTAGACTGATTCGATGTTCACCAGCAATTGTTCCCCGCTTGCGATCCCCTGGCGGGTTCCTCCCGATAAACGGGGTGGTCTCAATGGGTCGTTGCACCACTTGGGCAAATTCTTGTTTTATAAGCCTACGAGGGTGATTTCGTTTGCGGGTGTCAATTCAAACAAAACAAAGCCCTGTTTAGGTTCTTGTTGAGTGCTGCCATACCGATTGAGTTTCGATGGGAAATATTGTCAGTTCAACTTGTTACAGGGTGTTGCGGGGTTATCGGAATGTGGCCAACGCTCGCCCAATGATTTCTAAGGTCCTTTGCCCAAGAATCTCGTTCATACAGTGTTGAACGCCTGGTACCGCGTGTGTTAAGCGCAGATTTGTGATTTTCAAACACCAGCACACCAAACCTAAGGTGGGAATGCGGTTCAATTAATTTTTGAAAATCGCTTTGGGTAGCAGAGCATGGATACCCTTGACACCATCCACGGCCTCCGTCACAACCAAGTCCATGTTGGCACTCAGCAACATGTAGGCGTCGTCCCGCGAGAGACCCTTAGTCTCGACTACGAAATTAAGCATTTCGCGCGTCGCGATTCTGGCCGCCACATTCAGATCTTCATCGAGGCCCATCGTCATGTAATGCGTAGGGGTTTCCCCTCTGGGCCCGTTCAGGTGCATGCCCTTATGTAGAATGACTTGTATCTCGCCTTTCAACGAAGTTTCGACCGCAGAGAGGGCCACTTCACCGCCACCCTGCGCGGCGTGTCCGTCGCTCACTGAAAGCAGGCCTCCGGGAACTTGAACCGGCAAATACAAAGTACTACCTGGCCCCAGATCGTGATTATCCATGTTGCCGCCGAAGATCCTCGGCGGACCGGCCACCAAGCGTCCCATCTCGCGCGGCGGTGCCAAACCGATGTCACCCCAGAATGGTTTCACAGGGATGACGATACCCGGCGCAAATTCAATGGTCCTGTTTTCTAGATCGATCCACATGACGCGATCTTTCTTGTATGGAAAATCTGCAGGCAGAACTCCACGGTCTGGGCGAAAGCTCATTGCCCCGATTGGCAACCAGACATCGACTGATATAATTCTGATTTCTATAGCGTCGCCTGGTTCTGCCCCGTTTACGAATATAGGCCCGACGAGCGTATGATCGCCGCGTTCGTTGTCTTTCACTCCTTCAAAAGCCGCATACAGCTCCTGTGGAATTTTTTCTTTCGGTACTCCTAGACTCTCGAAATACTTCGGATTGCCAGTTGTGGTCCACAGCCGCACTCTGTCCCCGGAATTAATAGTCAGAACCGGCTTAAGCGACGCATCATAGAAGCCGTAACTAACTGTGGTCGGCGACGATTTCAATTCATATACTTTGCCGGTGCTCTGGCCGCGCGTGACGACTACCAGGCCAAGTATGCCTACGCAGGTTACAAGCACCTTTGTCTTCATAATTTGCCTCCTTTCAATCAACTGGAATATCCGATTAGAACCTCTGTCGCGCGCATCGTACGCTGCTCCTGCCCTCGACACAACGAATTTGCTACACAGCAAGCACTGGCGGGGATTGCAAAGGTCTGATTTCCAAGTCCTGATAAACGGGATTGCCGGAACGTGGCCGACCGGTACCAAACCCAATCTTTCAGGAAAATATTTGCATGTATAAGGGCCAGCTAAGAAAACGGGGAGTCCTCATCAGACCGGAAGAAAACCGGCTGACCCCCTACTATAAGAAAGTCCGCGGAATTCTATTCGTACGCCCAGCCACACGCCTCAGCAACTTTGCGGAAACGAGGCTGAAACTCCTTCCCGGCGTAGCGTCGCAACCCACTTGATATTCACGTATCGTCTGCGATATATGACCACGTTGATAGCCCAGTGCAGTGGGACTGTCCTTGTTCAGGAGGTCCAGTGGACGGCATACCCGAAAGTCCCATTTTCACATACAGTGGAGTACCAAAGAAAAGCTAGATTGGGAATGCTCTGAAACCCGTGCGGCACCGTTGGCAGGTGCGGAACGACTCGTGTGCCCCGTGCCGGATGGAAACGAAGTCGTGATGCAATGTCATTTCCCGCCTATTTGGGCAACTTGTGTGGAACCGCAGGTCCGCATCTATCAGGCTAAAATAGACAAACACCATATTCAAATCTGGTTCCAGACTCAGGATCGTCCCGATTACACCAAAGACGGGACGCTCAAGAAGCAGGGACAAATTAAAGAGGAATGGGTGAAATACAGTTTCGAGTAAGTAAGTCCTACCGTTGATTGCCGCGCTTAACCAGCCTTCCGCTTCACCATTTTCTGTGACGTCAAGATCACGAAACCCCGGTCACGGTTTTTCATTCGTGCAAACAGGCGGCGAAACTCGGCAAGCATAGTTGCGTCTTTGCCCGAACTGCCCCACGAGTTGCCGTTGGTGGGTTTTCGTTTCAGAAAAGCCAGCGGCTTTGGCGGCTCATCCCCGTCGTAAAAAAGTTGGTACATCGGGATTTCGAGAGCGCGGGCGAACTTCTCAAGTGTCTCGACAGCGGGAACCGTGTATCCGTTTTCCACACGCGAAATATAGCAACGAAGTAGTCCAGTTCTCTTCTCAACGACGCCTTGTGAAAAATTCTTTCCCTCTCGTAGTGCGCGTAGCCGGTCCCGGTTGCCCGCGTAAAGTCTTCTGCACTTGGGGCAAGGAAATCAAGGTTTGTCTCGCCTCCACGAAAGCCGCTGCTTTTCTTCTAGAGTTATGTTATGAATAACGTCAACTGCGAGATAAGCAGTTGGAGGTACTCACCCCATTAGCACCGCTCCGCAACTCGCCCCACCGGAAGGGCTTTGCCGAATCCTTTCCTTGGATGGAGGCGGTGCAAAGGGCTTTTACACTCTGGGCGTCCTTGCCCAACTGGAAGCCATGCTCAAGGGTAAGCCTCTCTGTGAGCACTTCCACCTGATCTTTGGCACCAGCACTGGCGCGATCATCGCGGCTTTGTTGTCGCTGGGGTACAAGGTGGAGGACATCCACAAACTCTACAGGCAACACGTCCCTATCGTCATGAAGAACAGCACCGCTGGCGGAAGGACGAAGGCTCTGGACAAGCTCGTAGTCGAGGTGTTCGGCGACAGGGACTTCACGCACGTCAAGACCGGCGTCGGGATCGTAGCAACCCATTGGCACCTAGAGAAGCCAATGATCTTCAAGAGCACCGTCGATCAGGGTCACGGTCGCAAGGACACCTTCATACCCGGATTCGGCTGCAAGATTGGCGAGGCTGTTCGTGCCTCGTGTTCGGCGTATCCGTACTTCCAGAGGTTTGTCCTCAAGACTGGACAGAGTGTAACGGTCGAGCTTTTCGACGGCGGCTATTGCGCGAATAATCCCACCCTCTATGCCATTGCGGACGGGGTGAAAGCCTTTGGGAAGGCGTACGCCGACCTGCGGGTGCTTAGCGTCGGAGTCGGCATGTATCCCGAACCAAAGCATTGGGTCACGCCGAAATACATGGCCGCTTGGCTCGCTAAAGCCTGCCTCGGCTTCACCGGACTCCAGCTTTTGCAAAAGACGTTGGATGTGAACACGACCTCGATGGAGCAGCTACGCCTGATTCTCTTCAACGATATTAAGGCAGTCCGCATCAGCGACACTTTCCAGCAGCCTGAAATGGCGACCGATCTGCTGGAAGCTGACCTCACGAAGTTGGACCTGCTGTACCAGAGGGGCTGGGAATCCTTTGCAGCCCACGAGAAAGCACTCAGAGAATTGCTGATTTGAAAATGGAAAAAGAACCGAGCGAAAAAATGACAATCCCCTTAGTCCAGCTTGACGTGTGGTCCAGTCAGGGAGCAGTGGCAACATCCAAAACCACCTATGCAACCGTCAAGGCTGCTCTGGAGGACGCGAACGCGACCTACACAAGTCGCAACTTCAAAGTCTTCCTCCAAGGTTCCTACGGGAACGATACGAACATCTACGCCGAAAGCGACGTGGATGTCGTGATCCGGTACGACGGCGCTTTTCTCCACGATATAGATAAACGACCTGCTGACGAGCAGGCTGCGTTCCACACCGCCTATCCTGACAACACTACGTATCTCTACAGTGATTTCAAAGAACACGTCCGGCAGGCATTGCGGGCGAAGTTTGGAGACTCTGTCAAGCCCGGCACCAAGGCAATCAAGATCGAAGCCAGCGGCAACCGACGAAACGCGGACGTGATAGTTGCTTTTGAATATAGGCGGTACTTCAAATTCAAATCGCAGTTGGACGAGAGCCACGTCACCGGAATCTACTTCAAGCCTTCGGATGGCACCCCCATTGCCAACTACCCTGAGCAACACAGTAAGAACTTGACCACGAAGCATCAGGCTACAGGCAACAAACTCAAGCCAATGATCCGCATCTTCAAAAACGCACGCTCCAAGATGGTCGAGAAAAAGCTGATCGCAGACGGGTCTGCTCCGTCCTATTACCTTGAAGGCTTGCTCTGGAACGTGCCGAACCCGCACTTCGTGGGCAACTACCAAGACATTTTCTTGAACATCCTAAAATGGCTCAACGAGACAAAAGACCGCAGCAAGTTCGAGTGCGCGAACGAGCAGTATTATCTCCTCCGCGACGGCTACCCCACTTGCTGGCGCATCGCTGACGGTAACAACTTCATCGACGGCGTGATTAAGCTCTGGAATGAATGGTAGCTGAAAACCTAACCCGCAGGAAACCGGCCAACCGTTCGCCAATACAGTTGGGGAGAACCCACAATAATCCGTTGAGTTTAGACCGGAGATTGGGCCTTCTTCCGTCGCCTCGGCGTTGTATCGTCATCCTCATCCTCGCTTGCAGCGGCTGCCCGTCTTACGAGTTCGATAGTCAGTTCAGGATGTGGCACCAGGAAAATGCCTGGTTTCTTCTCATTTTGAGTATGCACCTCGAAGCCGCCGTCAAACCCCGCAAGACTTATAACCCTTTTGTACTGAATCGCAATCGATTGCCGCCGCCCAGTAAAGCAGACTCGCTGGCTAGTGACGTGAAGAACGCCTGTTCCTCCGTCTTCGTGGACGGTCTTGTCAATTGGAACACCCTTGAATCCCCCCACGCGCACTCGGGCACCCCGGACGATATGCAAAGGGATGCTCACGCTGCCATATCCGCCCACATATTCGCGCGTTGTTCGTTGAATAAGCAGCCCAGCCGGCTCCTCCCAATGGCAAATTTCTCCCTTCGACAGGTTGAGAGCCGTACATTTTCTTTCTGGTTGCTCTCCATCTTCCCAGGATTGGATCGCCTGCCGAAGTGTGAGCCGAACTATTGTGTCCTGGAGTTCGGGGCCGCCAGAGTGGGCCAAGTCGTATCGCTCCGCTAAGCCCATGAGAAATTCTAAATCGGCATCATTCATGTGTTCCTGAGACTCTACAAGTTTGAAGACGCCATTCAGAATCGCATCCCTCGCGCGGACGGCTTCGTTTGCTGGAACCTGATATTTGCGGACAACCTCCTCGTACTGGGTAAGCCAGCGTTCGGCCTGTTCATGGTGCCAACTCGTAACCGAGCCAATTGATGAAGCCAAGACTTTAAGTCGGTTGCGGCCTTGCTCGGCGCACTCTTTACAGACTTGTGAGTAGTTGCCGAGTTTCGCCCAAAAACCAACATCCTGTCCGCACACTGCACATTTCATGGGCTTCTCCGAAACCGTTAGCGACACCCACAATTTTCACGCCCATGAGGGTAAGGGCCTAGACGCCTCTATGGGCTTGTATCCGTGAAGTTAATACCAGCCCATAGCTGGTGTTTGCTTGGACTGGGGGTAGCTAAGGTCTTTCCCGGAGGGCGGGTATGGATCAAGTCAGGCTCTTTGGGAAGAGAATTCGCACACTTCGCAAAGCAGCGAGGATGACTCAGGAACGTGCGGCCGAAGCAGCCCGTCTAAATTCGAAGTATCTTGGGCAAATAGAGAGAGGCGAAAAGCGCCCTTCTCTGGATGCGATTTTGGCGTTGGCGAAAGCTCTTCAGGTATCGCCCGCATCTTTCTTCCATTTCGACAGAGAGGAGATCGACGAAAGGGTGCTCCGCAGGAAGATAGAGGGTCTGCTGCACGACCGCACCCTTCAGCAATTGCAACAGGCCTACAGAACCCTCAGAAGTCTCTTGGAACCTTGATTGCTCGGCCAGTACTTAACGGCGAGGCACCGAGTGTCAATTGTCCCGACGATCGATCACCTCTTACAAGTGGCTCACTGAATCATTCCCGCCCGGAGGGAACAAATCCGTTCGAGATTTTGTTTGAATCTACGTCCTAGCCACTCCACTTGCTGCCTTTCCACCGGCCCGCGCCAGTTAGCTGACCGTCCCTAAGCCTGCCCGGCCCGGTCGTTTGGAAAACTACTGAATTCCAAACGCTAATAACCGGCTACCCGCCCCTAACACTATGAGCGGCTTACGGTCCCCGGCAATCGGGGGTTTTCCAAACGGCCCTTGGCAACCGCATGCAATGCCGTAGCCGGAGCTACCCCTAGCGCCGCCCCTATTGCTCGCCAAGACGCGCCTGCGGACCGCATGTTGGTTAATTTAGCGCCGTCCAGGGCCTTACGCGGGCGGCCTAGTTTACGCCCTTTAGCCCTAGCGTTACGAAGGCCCGCCCGTACGCGCTCGGCGATGAGGCTACGCTCCAGTTCGGCTACCGCCCCCAAAACCGTGAACACCATTTTCCCGGTCGGCGTGCTCGTATCCACTTGCTCGCTTAGGCTGACAAACTCGATGCCCAGGGAACGGAAAGTTTCTAGCGCCCGCAAAAGATGAGAAACGGACCTAGCAAAGCGGTCAAATCGCCAAACCACTACAACATCAAATTTCCGGCGGTGCGCGTCAGCCAGCAGCTTGTCCAATGCTGGGCGCTTTTCCTTACCACCAGAAATACCGACGTCCACATACTCCTCGACCAGTTCCCAACCGCGCCGGTCGCAAAATTCGGTCAGCTCCCGTACCTGCATTTCTGGGTCCTGTCCATTAGTAGTGCTTACCCGTCCGTATAGCGCCGTTTTCAAAGTCGCCTCCTAGCGTATCCGTCTCGGCTACCCTTAGCCGTACCCAGCCCGCTAAAAATGGGCCCTAAAAGGGCTACGGGCGTCCGCAGCAGCCCGCTGCAGCGCCTTTAGGGGCTGCAGGCTAGGGGTATAGCCTCCAGGGTAGGTTCACGCCTGCGAGACGCAGTACTGCCAGGGTAGCTTACCTAGAACATCGTCATATGTAAATAGTACTTTCAGTATAAGGATAGCATTGACTATGCGGGGCCTTCTGCCCTAGGATAGTTTGCATGATCGTCTGCACACTCAAGCAGGTTCTCAAGCGAAAAGGTTGGAGCCGTTACCGGCTGCAGAAAGTTTCCCGCATTTCCTATCCGACGTTACACGCGATGTTTCACTCCCAAAGCAAAGGTTACAGTTCCGACGTGTTAAATCGCCTTTGCGCGAATCTGCACTGCAAGCCGGGAGATTTGCTGAAATGGGCGCCCGACAGGTTTCCAAGGCTTTCAAAACACCGCAAGTAGGTCGGGGGAGACTCAAAGAGACCGTTCCAAGTGATTGGTTCAAGCCAGTTATGCCCGCCGTGGTCCTGCGCTCCCACTTAGTTCCGTTTTCAGAACGGCAACGTTTCGATTAGTTTTCCACAGCGTCTTAAGAAATAAATGAATATTGACTTGACACAGTTATAATGTGTTAGTAAAAACTATCACTTCGATAATGAAAAGTGAAACGCAACCCACCCGCGTCTTCGCTTGTGATTAGTCGTCGCTCTAAATACTGTTGGAAATGATTCTGGGATTGGTGTGCCTCGACGCAGATACGCTGAAACGAAGCGAGAAGGCGATACGGGAGTTTCTATGACTAGAGCGATATTCGTAGCTCTTTTGGCATCCGTCGCATTCCTATACGGGAGTCCAGCCGCGATAGCCCAGGGCGGGTCTCCTTGCTACAAAACCTATGCCTACAATTGGTGGGGAAGTGGACCCGGAGCGGGGTGGATCTGCGAGCTCGAAAACGATACGGGTGTCTTTAGTACATTTTGGCTTTGCACTCAGCAGACGTCTGCTTGCCCACCGGCAGCGGCCCACTCAGAAAGCGCGCCTGGTACCGTCTGCACTCATTGTGGTAGCCCAATTTCACTGGATTCTGGCAATACCTACTTTATTGACACGGACTTGAAAGTTCCCGGCCTTTCAAACGGTTTGGCCCTTAGCAGAACTTGGAACAGCATGTGGCCAGCCACTCAGAATTCATTTAAAACAGGGCTGTTCGGTCCGTCCTGGCGTTCAAACTATGAAGAGCGCGTCTTTTTTGGAAGCGACGGTTTCTATAAATATTCACGCGGTGACGGAAGTTTTTGGTCCTTCGGTATTACCAGCAGCTCGGGCTGGACCGTAGCCGCTCCGGCGAATGTAATCGCAACGTTGTCTTTCGATTCCTCAACTTACACCATCGCATTTCAAAATGGTGAGAAGAGGATTTTTGATTATACGAGCGGTGTTCTCAAGTTCATTGTTGATCGCAACGGTAATTCGACTCAGCTCTCTTACGATTCGCTGAATCGCCTTGTGACAATCGGAGACCCCGGTGGACGCCACTTGTATTTTGGCTATGCGAACAATTCAAGTTACCTGGTCACGAGCGTCACGTCAGACGTTGGGATTTCCTTGTCGTACTCCTATGACACTCAGGGGCGTCTGACCCAGGTCACGAAGCCAGACCAAACGACAACAACGTATCAATACGACAGCAATTCTATGTTGACGGCCGTTAAAGACTCTGACGGCAAGATCATCGAGTCGCACACCTACGACACTTGCGGCCGCGGCCTGAGCAGCGCGCGTGCGAACAGCGTTGAAGCGATTACCCTTTCCTACCCGCAGCCCTGTTGGATCCCGGCTAGTTTCAGCGCGCTGGAGGATCACGGGCTGCCATAGGGTGAAATCGCAAATTGTGGGACTCATTTGTCGCTAAGCAGGGAGTTTACGTTCTTGCTCACAGGCGTCTTGGCGTCTGTTTCCCCACTCACGGTGGTCTGGTTGTGGACGGACTGACGCGAGGCTTAGCCAGCTTTTGAATCGAACCGCAGCGGATCGAGGTCGTGAAAACGACTCTGTGTCTATTCGGCCGGAGGCACCTGTGAAGGTTGATCTCAGACGACCGTGGCGCGCTAAGGCAATTCTGATAGGCGGAATCTTGTTGCTGTGCTCGCTTGGAGGTGCGGAGGCCGCATCGGCGCAGTCGTGGTCGAACGGTTACGCGCACCGTCGCGCGATTACGATTGATCACACCAGAGTTCCGAACACCGACCAATCGAATTTCCCTCTTCTGCTTTCTGGCACGTATTCGGATCTGGCCACTGTGCCGAACGGCGGAAGCGTTACCAATTCGAATGGCTACGACATCGTCTTCACTTCTGATTCTGCAGGCACCACTGTGCTGCCCTTTGAGCAAGAGACTTTTAGCGCTACGACCGGAGCAGTTGATTATTGGATTCAGATTCCGACACTGTCCCACACCGCCGACACCGTGATTTACATGTTCTACGGAAATTCCTCAATCACAACCGACCAATCCAACAAGAATGGCGTATGGGACAGCAACTACAAAGGCGTTTGGCATCTCGACCAAGCACCGACTGGAACTGGATCGATCCTTGATTCGACGAGTAACGGATATAACGGAACGCCCGCCAGCTCAGGCATTTCTCTGTCTTCCACGGGAATCGCAGGCGGTTCGTTGAACTTCGATGGCGTGTCGAACGGAAATGACGTGACCTTCAGCTCGTCTACTCCAGGAGGTCCGCCCATCACCGCTTCGATTTGGATCAAGACTACAGGACTGAACTCTACGGCTCAAAGCCAAATCATGGCTAAGTTCCAGTGGTCCTCCAGCGGATGGGGAATCTACGATGACGGGCAATATGATGCGAACGTGTTTTTGCGTCCGTATCCGAACTACAACAACGTTGTCGATATTCCCCGTTCGTCCATCAACAATGGAGTGTGGCACTACCTGGTTGGAACCATCGACCCTGGCGATACACTTCGATTTTATTTGGATGGCGCTCTCTATGGGTCCACAACAACCAGTTCTACCACGGCGGACACCACCGACGCCCTTGTGATCGGAGGGTTTGGAGGTGGTGCGGGTGGTGGATTGCTCACTGAGGGGCGCGTTTCAAATTCGGTCCGCTCAGCCGATTGGATAGCTGCTGAGTACAACAACCAACAAAGTCCTTCATCTTTCTACACAATGGGATTTGCAGATTCTTCAAACGGCTACTCTTACCGGAGTGCGATCACAATTGATCACACGAAGGTCTCCAATACCGACCAAACTGACTTCCCTGTTCTTGTATCTGGAACCTACTCTTATCTTGCAACCACGGGCAGCGCAGGAAATGTAACGAACTCGAATGGCTACGACATTATTTTCACTTCTGACGCAAGTGGTATGACCCCTCTTTCATACGAACGGGAGACGTACAACGCCACCACCGGCGCCATCAATTTCTGGGTCAAAGTGCCCACAGTGTCCCACACGACGGACACTGTGATTTACATGTTCTACGGCAATTCTTCGGTCACGACGGATCAGTCGAACGCAGCAGGGGTGTGGGATAGCAATTACAGGGGCGTCTGGCACATGGGAAGTAGCAGCACACTTTCTGGTGCGGATTCGACTTCGAATGGATACACGCTGACTAACAACAACAGCACTACCGCAACCAGTGGGTTCATAAATGGAGCCGCGAGCTTCAACGGCACAAACAACTACCTGTCGAATTCTTCACTGAGCATACCTGCGGGCTCACCGATTACCGTTTCGTATTGGAACTACGTGACGAGCGCTGACGTGCAGTCTTCTGCGGTCTTCACCATCGGAGCGTCGGACAATCCAAACCGGATCTCAGAGCATGCTCCATGGTCAGATAACAATCTATATTGGGACTATGGTAGTTGGTCCGGCGGTGGCCGCGTCACTCAGAACTACAGCAGTTACCTTGGCTCATGGACCTACGTAGTTTCCGAATATGACGCGTCGAGCAATACGCATTCGCTTTATCTAAACGGAAGTCTCGTGGCGTCGAACGTGAATTCGAACGTCCCGACAGCCACTCAGACCGGGATCGACATAGGGGCGTGGGCAACAGCAGGAGTTTACCAGCACGGCAACATCGACGAGTTTCGAGTATCAACGACAGCCCGTTCAGCCGACCGGGTGGCCACCGAATACGTCAACCAAAACAACCCCTCCGCTTTTTTTGTTGTGGGCGCTAGCACGACGGCTCCGCATCTTGCGAGTCTGTTACCCACCTCAGGCCCCACCGGAACTTCGGTCACGATAACGGGAACAAATTTCGGTTCGACGCAGGGTTCGAGCACAGTCACTTTCACTGGAGTGGCGGCAGCTCCGACAAGTTGGAGCGACACGCAGATCGTTGTGCCAGTTCCCACTGGCACGATTTCCGGTAGCGTGGTTGTCACGGTTTCAAGTGTGGGCAGCAATAGTTTGGCCTTCACGGACACATCCATTTCGATAACCCGTCTCGCGCCGGCATCTGGACCAATCAGCACCGCGGTCACGATTCTAGGAGCAAATTTCGGGTCCACTCAAGGATCGAGTACCGTCAATTTCAACGGAACGACGGCGACGCCGACGAGCTGGACGAATAGCCAGATCGTGGCACCGGTGCCGGGTGGAGCAACGACCGGCAATGTGACGGTATCGCTGACGAGCGGGGCTAGCAACGGAGCGGTCTTCACCGTTACAGCCCCGACGATCAGCGCGCTGTCTACATCTTCGGGGCCGACGGGAACGTCGGTGACAATTAGCGGGTCTAGTTTCGGTCTCACGCAATCTCAAGGTTCGAGCACTGTAACATTCAACGGAGCGGCAGCGACTCCGACGATTTGGAGCCCTACAAGCATCGTCGTGCCGGTTCCAACGGCAGCGACGACCGGTAATGTTGTTGTCACGGTGGCGGGCGTTGCTAGCAATGGAGTCAGCTTCTCCGTCGTGCCTAGCATCACGAGTCTGTCGCCTCTAAGCGGCCTGGCCGGTACCTCGGTGACAATTGCGGGCACTGGATTTGAAGCGACCCAAGGTTCAAGCACCGTCACATTTAACGGTGCGTCGGCGACTCCGACGAGTTGGAGCGACACGAGCATCGTGGTTCCGGTGCCTAGCGGCGCAACAAAGGGAAACGTCGTGGTGAGCGTTGGAGGGTTCAACAGTGTCGGCGCTGCATTTGACATTCTTCCAGTAGGGTGGCTCGATCAAGACGTGGGAAACGTTGGTCTCGCGGGCAGTGCGACGTACTCCAATGGAATATTTACGGTCAGCGCTGGAGGAACGGACATCTATGACACAGCTGACGGGATGCATTTCGTATACCAACAACTGTCGGGCGACGGAACGATCGTAGCCCGCGTTGTCAATCTACAAGGAGGAGGCAGTTACTCGAAGGCCGGAGTCATGATTCGGGAGACGCTGACCGCGGGCTCAGCGAATGCCTATTCATTCGAGCAGTCGGCTGGAGGGACGACGTACTATTTCAGCTACAGACCTACAACCTCTGGGAGCACAACGCAGTCGGCTGTTGGGGGCACCGTTCAAAACTGGGTGAAAGTTACGAGGAGTGGGAATACTCTCAGCGGATACGTTTCGCCTGACGCCGTCAACTGGACGCAGATGGGATCGAGTCAAACCATCAGCATGGCGACGAACGTGTACGTCGGTCTGGCGGTGACCAGTGAGAACACGTCTTCTCTAGCGACGGCTAAATTTGACAACGTCTCGATCAGCACGCCCGCAGCCCCGGCGCCCGTCATTACTGGTGCCTCCGCCACTACCGGTAACGTCGGGACTCAGGTGGTGGTTACGGGAACTGGTTTTGGGGCCTCCCAAGGCAGCAGCCTCGTGCTGATTAACGACATACCCCAGACCATCAATTCTTGGAGCGCCGCATCGATTTCGATGACGATCCCGACGGGCCCGACCTCGGGCGATTTGGTGGTCTGCGTGGGTCCAAGCTTGGATTGCAGCAATCCAGTTGCGTTCAACGTGACGGCTAATCCTTTGCCATCGACCTGGCTGGATCAGGATGTCGGGTACGGGGGCGCCTTCGGGAGTGCAACCTACGCCAGTTCCACTGGCACATTTGCTGTGAACGGAGCGGGAGTGAATGCGATCGGGGGTACGGGCGACATTTTTCACTTCGTGTACCAACCGCTGTCTGGCGACAGCACCATTGTGACGCGCGTGACGAGCCTACAAGCGGGAACCGGCGGTTCCACCCGGCAGGCAGGCATCATGATCCGAGAGACGCTTACGCAAGGGTCCGCGATGGCATTTCTCGGCTGTCAGGGCGCGTGCAGCACTCAGTTCATCTACCGCACGGCGACGGATGCGAACGCGACGACATACTCCGGACCCGGTGTAACGTTGCCCTACTGGTACAAGCTGGTTCGCAGTGGAAGCACGTTTACAGCCTACATGGCGCTGGACGGCGTGAACTGGACACAGGTAGGTTCCAGTCAAACGATCAGCATGGCGACGAACGTGTACGTCGGTCTGGCGGTAGACAGCGTGTACATCGGAGGTGTCTCGACCGGGACATTCGATAACGTGTCTGTAAGTTCCGGTGCGGTCACCGCTCCCGTCATCACGAGTGTGTCCGCCACGACCGCGTCGGTTGGGAGTCAAGTAGTGATCACGGGGACCGGGTTTGGGTCCAGCCAAAACGGCAGCGCTGTGTTCCTGAACGATTTCGCTACCACCATCGTCGGCTGGAGCGACACATCGATCGTAATCACGATTCCGACAGGAGCGACATCGGGGTACTTGGCAGTTTCCGTGGCGCCGACCATGAACACCAGTAATCCCGTGCCCTTCGAAGTGACTGCTCAACCCCTGCCGTCACCGTGGCTCGACCAGGACATCGGAAGCGTCGGCATCGCAGGCAACGCGACGTATGCCAGCGGTACTTTCACGGTGACTGCCGCGGGGAACGGGGTAGGCGGAACCGGTGACGGTATCCACTTTGTGTATCAGCCGTTGTCAGGCGACGGCACCATCGTGGCGCGATTGGCCAGTTTCCAGCAATCCTCTTACGCAGAAGCGGGCGTGATGATCCGAGAGACGCTGTCGCCCGGCGCGACGATGGCGTTCGTCGGCTATCAGCCTGCCAACGGCAGCGACAACTTCAAGTACCGAACGACGACTGGGGGAACTGCCGGCTCAACAGGCGTCAGCACCTCAAGCTTGCCCACGTGGCTCATGGTGATTCGGAGCGGGAACACCTTCAAGGTCTACACCGCACCCGATGGGGTGAACTGGACGCAAGTTGGCTCGACCCAGACGATCAACATGGCAACGAATGTGTACGTCGGCTTGGCCGTGGCCAGTTCCGGGAACTACTTTGTGGCCACCGCAGGCTTCGATAACGTGGCAGTTAGCTCGAGCGCGTCCGTCATCAGTCCGGTCATCAGCAGTTTGTCGCCGCCGGGCGGCCCCGTGGGAGGGTCGATTACCGTCAATGGCACGAGTTTTGGGACAAGCCAGAGCAGCAGTCAGCTCCTGCTCAATGGCGCGGCGGTCAATCCCACGTCCTGGAGCAGCACAAGCATTGGCTTTACCGTGCCGAACGGAGCCACGACAGGTCCGATCACGGTAACCGTAGGCGGCGTGACCAGTAACGCCGTCCAATTGACTGTTCTCGAGGCGGGCACGGTCACCGCGCTTTCTCCATCTTCGGGACCGATTGGTTCATCGGTGGTGATTACGGGCACCGGGTTCGGCTCGACGCAAAGCACGAGCGTCGTGTTCTTCGCCGCCGACGTATCCATCACGATCGCCAGTTGGAGTGACACGTCCATCACGGCAACGGTGCCGGCTGGAACCGTGACTGGTCCTGTGACGGTCACCGTGGCTGGGAAGACAGCCACCGGCCCCGTGTTCACGCTGACGGCGCAGATCCAGCTCGTGGATTCGCTCGGCCATTCCACGACGTACACGTCTCAAGTTGGGGCCGGTCGATGGCTGCCCACCGATTCTCAGGGTTCTGCGTGCTCAACGTGTTCGGTGCGCGGGGACAATCACAATACCTACGATTCGAACGGAAACATCCTCACATCGACGGACCCATTGGGGCACGTAACGACCTACACCTACGACTCGTCGAACAACATGCTCTCGCAATCCACGCCGCTGAACGGCACCACGAACGCGACAACCTCGTACACCTATAACGGTTTCGGCGAAGTGCTGACCGTCACCGATCCACTCGGAAACGTAACGACAAATACTTACGATACGCACGGGAACTTGACTTCGGTCACTTCGCCCGCTCCGAATAGCGGCACGGCGGCGAGCGTTACAACCTTTGCGTACAACTCGCTCGGCGAGCTCACATCGATCACCGACCCGCTGAACCACGTTACGACCATGGCGTACACGACGGCGGGCCTGATCGCCACGATCACCGATGCGCAAAACAACGTCACCACCTACGCGTACGACCTGAAGGGCAATCGCACTTCCGTCACCGACGCCCTGAATCATCAAACCACGTTTACGTATGACGCGATGAGCCGCCTCACGAAGATCACCTATCCCGACTCCACCACCTCCAGCTTTACCTACGACTCGCGCGGGCGGCGGACGGCGGTGACCGACCAGAACAACAAGACCACCACCTACGCCTACGACGATTCCGACCGGCTGACCAGCGTCACCGATGCGGCAAGCCACGTCACGCACTACGCCTACGACACCGAAGACAACCTGAGCAGCATCACCGACGCGAATAGCAACCAGACGGCGTTCACTTATGACGCCTTTGGCCGCGTGACCCAGACCAATTTCCCGTCCTCGCTCAGCGAGTTCTACCAATACGACGCCGACAACAACCTCACCCAGAAGACCGACCGCAAGAACCAGACCATCACTTACGTCTACGACGCGCTGAACCGGCTGTCGAAGAAGCAGTACCCGGATTCGACCGAGGTCGATTACACCTACGATCTGGTGGGAAAAATCCAGCAGGTGAACGATCCGACGGGGACCTACGCCTTCGCCTACGACAACATGGGCCGGCTGATCGGCACCACCACGAGCTACAGCTTCCTCACGAGCCGCAGCTTCACGAATGCGTATACGTATGACGCGGTATCCAACCGCACGGGATTCACCGACCCGGAGAGCGGCTCGACCACGTACAGCTACGACACGCTGAACCGGCTGACCTCTCTCGCTCCGCCGTCGGCCTTCGGCTCGGGCTCGTTCGGGTTCAGCTATGACGCTCTGTCGCGCCGCACGCAGATGACCCGGCCCAACAGCGTTACCACGAACTACGCCTACGACAATCTGTCGCACCTGACCTCGGTGCTGCATCAACTGTCCGGGAGTACTATCGACGGAGCCAGCTACACGCTGGATAATGCAGGGAACCGGACCTCGAAGATGGATCAGTTGGCGGGGGTAACATCGAACTACACGTACGACCCGCTGTACCAGTTGACGCAAGTGACGCAGGCGAATAACACGACGGAGAGCTACAGCTACGACGCGGTGGGGAACCGCACGGCGTCGCTGGGGGTGTCTTCGTACACGACGAACGCGTCGAACGAGCTGACGGCCACTTCAAACGCAAGCTACACGTACGACGGCAACGGCAACACGCTGACCAAGACGGTCGGGTCTAATACAACGACGTATGCGTGGGATAACGAGAATCGCCTGACGAGCGTGACGTTGCCGGGTAGCAGCGGGACGGTGACCTTCAAGTACGACCCGTTTGGCAGAAGAGTTTATAAGTCTTCGTCCTTAGGTACCTCTGTGTTCGAGTACGACGGCGACAACCTCATCGAGGAGACCAACTCCTCCGGGACAGTAGTTGCTCGATATTCGCAAACTGGAAATGTTGATGAGCCCCTGGCGATGTTGCATTCAAGTGGGACGAGCTACTACCATGAGGACGGCCTCGGTTCGGTCACCTCGCTGACCAACTCGTCTGGCGCTGGGATGCAGACTTATACCTCCGACTCTTTTGGCAAGCCCACCGCTTCTTCCGGCTCGATTACAAACCCATTCCAATACGCGAGCCGCGAGTATGATTCCGAGATAGGGCTCTACTATTACCGGGCTAGGTACTTTGATTTTTCAACCGGACGCTTCATCAGTGAGGATCCAATCGGTTTCGGGGGCGACGCCGATTTTTATTCCTACGTCACCAATGACCCCACAGATTACTTCGACCCCTTCGGGTTCCAGAAACAGAAGTCAAGGAAAAGCCCTGTAGGTCCCGTGGATCCATGTCCCAAAGATAAGAGGTGCTTCTTTAATTGGTTGGACGGCCCGCTGGGCCAAGCGGCGCAAGATCTCCACACTACAAAGGCCTTGATGTTAACTATGGCTGCAAAGGAGGGCGGATGGACGCAACCTGCTCTCGATCACAATATGCCACTTAATAATCCTTTTGGGGTAAACAACATTAGCAAGGGGAAGGCTATTGGTAACAAGAGGTATCCAACGTTGCCATCGGCAATCCAGGACTGGGAGCGTATGTACGGTGGCCGGGTTGGAGGCACTCAGAGCCCTGACGATTTCGTTTACGGCCTTCAGCATCCGGATCCACCTGGGATGCCGTATAACAGCGTTCATGCTGATACATACGAAGACGTGTTTCAGAATGTCTATGACGCTGTCGTAAGGTTCATGAAGCTATGTGGAATCAATCAATGAGACGACACACCGCTTTGTCTGCCATCTTTCTTGCGGTTGCGCTGCTGATCTGTACCTCCGAAACTAGAGGGCAAGATTGCAGTTTTCCTCCGAAAGAGTTGACTCAGGGGCGAAGCCGCGAGTTTAGGGGACCCTACGAGAACAAGGCATATGGTTACTCTGTCGAGATTCCGGCGGACCTCGTTGGCTACGACTCCGCGAATCCGTTCTACCAAAACGGCCTGGGAATAATCATAGGTGGCGAGCCGAAGAGCTACATCGTCGTGGACGGTGAAAAGAATAGCCTCGAGTTCACTGGTCCGGCCGACGCTGCGACCCGCTTCTTGGAATATCTACGCAAGCACGCAAGCAAGGTGGAATCTTCGAGAATTACGGCGTCGCAACTCGGCCCATTGAAGGCCGCTTTTCTGGTTGCCACCTACACCTGCCCAGGATCAGCAGAACGGTACGCAAAAGCATCCATGATCGCTATCAGTCCCGACAAGAGCAACTTGTACGAGATAACCTTATTTGCTAGGTCCGATCATTTTGACCACGACCGCGTCGTACTCGATGCCTTGGTTAAGTCATGGAAGTATCTGGGACAGTGACTGGGCGGGTGGCGCACCCTTCCAGGCGATTTTGCTTTTCCGGGTAGCCGGTTCTTCGCGAGTTTCGAAGGGGCGGTGGGTTTGGTTCTTCCTTCCTTTCACGGCCGACAACCCACAGCCTGATCCCGCGCTTATCTGCAGTTCGACGCTCACTACTGAATGAAGATGCTGGGGTCCGATTAGAGTCCGGTGAGGAACAAAAACCAATCAAAATGGGCGAAGTGCAGAGATGAACAAGATTTCTGCAAATGACTCAAATTACGTCTAGTTGTATGAAAAATCGCGAGATGCTGAGTAGTGTCCAACCGCCGTGTCAAGGTAGCGCTCTAACCAACTGAGCTACGGGCCTTCAATGACTTACGGGTGTTTAGCTTCCTTACTGTGACCAAACTATGACTTTTTTCGACTCGCGACATGGCATCGTGCAGCCGCGTCGTGTTCCGAACGTTGTAGCGGTCGAACACCGTGCGAGACCTGTGACCGCTAATCTGCATGGTGTCGGTCTCGCTGGTCCCTACGTTCGCTAGATTGCTGACAGCGGAACGCCGGAAGTCGTGAATGAGCACATGCGGGCACTTTGCCTTGGCCTTAGCTGCGGCAAACTCCTGGCGGAAGTTCGTCGAGTCGAATACCGGCCCGTCCGTCTTAGATTGCTTCTTGAGCATGTCCACAAGCTGATCCGTCAACGGCAGAACGCGAGGCTGGCCGTTCTTGGTCTGCACTCCAAGCAAAGTGATTTGCTCCTTCTTCAAGTCAACCTGCGGGAAGCCGTCGTAGGACCACATGATCTTCGTGGCTTCCCCGATGCGCACCACAGTGTAGTACAGCAGGGTCAACAACGGCCATAGGTTTTCCGGCAGATGCGACCGGATCAAGAGGAATTGTTCCGGCGTGCAATATCCCTAGCGCGGAGGATTGACTTTCTGTTGCTCCGGGAATTCCGGGATGGTTTGCAGTTTGCCGGACCTGCGCGCGGTCCGGAACATGGATTGCAGGAGTCCGACGTTCCGGTTGATCGTTGCGCCTTCGGCTCCGTCCTTCTTGCGCGTCTCGACGTAAGCGCGGATCGCGGCTTGCGTGATGGCCGAGACCTTCCAGGCGGCGAAGAACTTGTCCAGGTGGATCATGCCCCAAACGGTCGGTTCTTTCTTTCCGGTTTCTTTGTTGAGCTTGTGTTTGAGGCTCCTGAATCCTCGAGCCTCGTAACGATCCAGCAAGTCTTTCCGAATGTCCTCGTAGCGCAGCCCCTTCCCGATGGTTGAGTCGACGCCTAGGCCGATTGATTCGAACCTCTGCGCCAGAATATCCTTGGCCTTCTGGATCGCTTCCCGCAACTTCTTCCCTGCGTTGGAGACGATGCCGGAACGCCATTCGCTGTGACCGTAATCCCAGTGGCTCATGAGTCGGCTGTCAAAGCCCAAGTGAAATAGGGCGTCCACCGTACAGACAAGTCTCGCGATACTGGACCTTGTGTCTCAGCCAATTTATGCCACCGCATTTGCGGGATTCTTTAACATTCCCGCGAAGTCCGGTTGGAGGAAGTGTGGCGCTACGGACCGTCGTTCGCACAGCAATCTCCTCGAACGCCGTTTCTGGCCAGTGACACTTATGATTAGGCGAGTGAAAGGAAATCGGTAAACACAAGCGCGTTTATCGGTACTAATATCTCGAGAGAAGGTTCCACCGAGAGCCTACTGGACCAAAGCGTTTACAGTGCGTTGAATTGTTTGTGGAGGCTGGCCGAATGCTCGGACGAACGAACGCCGCATCCGCTCGCGATTTCCAAAACCGTTCTTCCTGGCAATTTCCTCGACGGAGAAGCGGCCAGCCTCCATCATCAGCCGTGCTGATTCGACGCGCAGCCGTTCAATTGCCTTCGCGGGTGACTGTCCCGTTTCCTCCCTGAACAGTCGGCTGAATTGCCGCAGGCTTAGAAACGCGACGCGTGCCAATGCTTGAACCGACAACGGCGCGCTCAAATGTTCTTTCGCGTAAGCGAGCGCGGTCCGAATACGGTCGGATTCCGCGTCCAGATCCAACAATGTCGAGAACTGCGACTGCCCGCCCGCACGACGGTGATAGACAACTAGTATTTTGGCGACTACACGAGCGAGGTCGGCGCCAAGATCGTCGGCCAACAGAGCCAGCGCAAGATCCACTCCCGCGCTCATGCCTGCCGATGTCCATATTGGTCCGTCGATCATGAAGATGCGATCTTCGTGGACCGCGATCTTGGGGTAGCGGCGCTGCATTTCTTTAGCGTAATACCAATGGGTGGTTGCCCGTCGACCGTCAAGCAATCCTGCTTCTGCGAGGACGAGCGCACCGGTACAGATTGAAGCTATCCGCCGACTTCGATGAAAAGCGGATCGAAGATAATTCAACACCCCGGGCGTAGCTGCCGGGGCTGAAATGCTGCCCGCAATGATGAGGGTGTCGAACGTGCGGCGTTTGAAAGACGAAGTCTGAATCTTAGATCCCAGCGAAGTGGCGACCGGTCCGCCGTGCTCCGAGAGAAGTGTGACTTCGTATGCGTTCGACCCAATCTTCCAGTTTGCGGTTTCGAATACACTCGTCGCAGCCAAATTCATCGGAGAAAAAGCGGGATAGACGATGAAGCCAATTTTGTGCATCTGATTTCTCCGGTCTCATTG